>ERZ808035.545-NODE-545-length-31643-cov-7.896566_pt1 | contig 31643 bp, 30 predicted proteins | sample MGYA00380189_ERZ808035 | MGnify/ENA primary metagenome ERZ808035 (study PRJEB31490, sample SAMN06133407) | mouse gut metagenome | isolation source: M5_1 | host: mice | place: China: Chengdu | collected 2015-05 ...
GCAGCGTGGCACACCTTCAACCGGCCCCTCCACGGGGCGAGCCCGGAGACGGCCCGGCCCTTTGTGCCGGTGCAGGGCTCCCACGACATGTACCGGGCCGGGGAGTACATGATTTGGACGGACGGCGGCGTGTACCGGTGCGGGAGGGATACCAATTTCTCCCCGGAGGAGAACCCGGGAGACTGGCAAAATGTGTCTGAGGTGGACAGCGAGAGATAAGTGTAGAACAATGCGCCTTACATCATGCGTGTGGGATTACTCTACCATGCCTGAGAACATCATAGGACAGGCATGTCCGCAGTTCCTAGTTATGTGGGTCATGCTTACGACAGTCGGCATTGTTGTGCCGGACTGGATGCAGTATACAGTCGAGAGCGGTGAGAAGCCGCACTACAAGTATGCCAAAGTTCGATATAAACAAACTGTTATCTTGTCGTGAACGCAGATGGTCAAATGTGGGCGTTTAAGGAAATGTACGTTCGGAGCGGTAACCACTGGAGACTCACAAATTAACACTTATCCACATCTCGCTATGGAGGCAACATAATGCGTTGGCACTTAAAAAGTCGGGAATTTTGCATTCCGGTCTATGATGCGCTAGATAGTGTCTACATGAGTTAAGCACGAATAGCAGCCCAAATAGCGATGCAGCGGACGTGTACCGAAGTGATAAAAGCATCGGAGGTCTTGGCATAACGAGTGGAAATCCCTCTCCACTGGCCGCGTTGTCCAGGCAGATGGAGTTCCAGCAATGTCCACACGTTATCGCTTATGTCATGTCTGTGATAGGATGCCTCCATCGTTTTCTCCTGCCTTTTTATGATGCTTCCATTCTATCACAATTCCTTTGCCTTGTGTAGACACCATCTAGTCAGTATAACATTTAAAAAACGAGCCGTATGACATTGCAGAGAACGGTCTTGCGCCAAAGGAAGACCTTAATGGCCGAAATTTAAGTTAAGTAGAGAACGGGAGCTCGCCCTTTGAGGTGGCTCCCGTTCCGCATATACGGCTATAAAACATCAATTTGGTGAGGAGGTGTGTCTATGAACAAAAAGCCTGTTTCTTATCTTCAGATGGATACGCGGTGGAAAAACAAGCCTTATCGTGTGACAGGCGAGTCGTCCACGATTGGAAGCGCGGGGTGCGGTCCGAGCTGCGCCGCCATGGTCATCGCAACGCTGAAAGACAAGTCGGTCACGCCGGAAACCACCTGCGCCTGGAGCATCACCCACGGCTATAAGGCGCTGAGGCAGGGAACGTATTACTCCTACTTCAAGCCGCAGATGGCGGCTTATGGAATTGAATGCAGACAGCTGCTTGGCAACCGGATTCTTAATCAACCCAATCATCCAATTCATAATCAGGTTAAGGAATATCTACGGCAGGGTTACTACGTGATTGCTTTGATGGGGCCGGGGACTTGGACAAAGGGTGGGCATTTTGTCTTGGTATGGGATTGGGACGATAAGGTGCGCATTAACGACCCCGCCAGTACAAAGGGTGCCAGACTGAATGGCGATCTGGCCGCATTTCGCAATGAAGTGCGAAATTATTGGCTGGTTGACGCCAGGGAACACAACAAAGGCGAGGAGGATGAAGATATGAAAATTGAGAATCTGACCGACGACCAAGTGCTCCAGCTCGCACGAAGGATGCAGAAGATACTCGGAGCACAGCCCATCGGAGCAACACTGTTTCCGGAGTTGACGGAGGCACAAGCGAAGGGAATCACCGACGGAAGTAACCCGAACGCATTCTGCACCCGTGCCCAAGCAGCCGTAATGGTTGCCAGGGCGACACGGAAATAAGCCCGCAGGAGCAATGGATATGACAATCAAAATTGAACGCAAACCAAAGAAACCAAAGCATAAAAAGCGGAAAAAGCAGGGTATTGGTTTTACAAATCGTCTTGCAGTCTTTTTGCTTCTGTTTTTGTCCGCCGGTCTCGTCGGCGGATTTTTCCTTGCAGTTCTAAGCATTCGATACCAATATGCCGGTGCGCTTGCGTGTTGGACGGTCGTATTCGCACCAATCGGAACGGCGGTTGGCATTGTGATCGGCAAGGTTGTTGATAAGAGCAAAGCAGAAAATGTTGGCGGAAATGGAGACGGTATCACATTCGCCTCTGCGCAGGCAAAAGGTTTCTCCGTCCCGGATGATGATATTAGCAATACTGTTTAACATAGAGGAGGAATGACTATGAATATGGAGTGGGTGCGGCTTATTGTATCTGTTCTCGCCGGTCTGACAACCGCTATTCCTCTAGCTATCAAGCTGGCGGAGTATGTCCAGAAGACTATGAAGGAAAAGAACTGGTCAAAGGTTGTAAGCCTTGTTATTGAACTGATGTTAGAGGTTGAGGGTAAGATGGAAGTCGGGGCAGATAAGAAAACGTATGTCCTTGCAATGCTAAAAGCCTCCGCTGATACAATCGACTATGATCTGGACGAAAACGATTATAAGAAAATTGGCGATCTGATCGACAGTATGTGCGACATGAGTAAGGTTTTGAACGCGAACAAGCCTGTTGCCGCTAATGGAAAGAAGGAGACAATGTAATTTTCAGGAGGTATGCAACATGAATCTCAGAGAAATTGCCGGGTGGAGTGGAAGTGGCTTGCTTATGCTTCTCACCTTTATCCAGATCGCACCAATCAAAGTCAACCCTTGGTCTGCCATTGGTCGGGCGATTGGGAAAGCGCTGAATGGCGACGTGATGAACAAAATTGACGATTTAGAGCGAAGGTTTGATAAGCACGAGAGCGAAAGAGAAAAAGATAAAACGGATGAGCGTAGAGCTAACATTCTCCGTTTCAACCGGGAGATTTTGAGGAACCTCCCACATACACAGGAGGATTTTATCGAGGTCTTGTCCTACATCGACTTCTATGAAGACTATTGTAGAGAACACCCGGAGTATGAAAACAACCGGGCTGTTTTGGCTATTGAGAATATCAAGCGGGTTTATCGTGAGTGGCTGGAACATTACGAGGGATATGGGGTATAACGTGGCTTAGGAGAGCATCCATTTTCGGGTGCTCTCCTATTTTTTTGCGCAAAAAAATAAGGCAGGACTGAATTACTCAGCCTGCCTTACCCAACTTGTCTACTTATAACAGCGCTCCATGATGCTGAAGTAGTCTTATAAATAGGCAATGCTATGTAATCACTCATACTATTGATGAGTGATCCAAACCTGTGTGGATGTTGTATGAGACGCTTCCATCTGGATACTACAAAGTTGACACAGTTTCTGACACAGATTTGTGTGAAATTATGGGGAGTCTTATAGACTTACATATCCAAAATGTTTTAGAAAGCGAAATATATCGGGCTTTATTGAGCTATATGTTGGTATGAAAAGTTGGGCAGTCCCACGATTCCTAATTTCATGGTTCCTCACATCTCCTTGTCGCTCCTGAAACCGGCACGGGCGGAGCCGCGGCGTCCTCTCCCCCTGCACCGATCCGGCCGTCTCTATCGGTTTGATGAAGGTATTGTATCACAGCCGTCCTGATTTCTCAATAGCCAGGCACGGTCAAATGCTCTATTTTCAGGCGCAGCCCATATATACAACGGGCGCAGGCCCTCCCACCGGGCGAAAAAGGACGACAGCCCCCAGGCTGTCGTCCTTTTGGCGTTTATGGCCGGCGTCCGCCGCGCCCCTCTCAGTCCGCGCTGTCCGCCCGCGTGTCCTGAATGGGGTAGTCCGCCAGAACATCCAGCAGCCGGGAGTAATCCTGGGCGGCCAGATGGGTATAGCGGGCCCAGCGGTTGCGGCACTGCGTCCGCGCCTCTGCCAGCAGAGCCTCTGCCGCCTCCGGGAACGTCCTTTGCAGGGAGTTGAACCGAACCTCCCCCATGAAGAACTCCCGCAGGTCGTACTTGGGGTCTGTAAAATCCAGGACAAAAGGATTCTTGCCTTCCAGCTTCCGCTTGGGGTCATAGCGGTACAGAACCCAGTATCCGCTCTTAACGGCCAGCTTTGCCTCCTCCTGGGCCCAGGCCATCCCCTTGACAATGCCGTGGTTGATACAGGGGGCATAGGCCACGATCAGCGACGGCCCGTCGTGGGCCTCCGCCTCCCGGAGCGCCCGGATGTACTGGGCGGGATCTGCCCCCAGCGCCACAGACGCCACATACACATTCTGATACTGGGCGGCCAGCATCCCCAGATCCTTCTTCTCCGTCCGCTTTCCGGCGGCGGCAAACTGGGCCACCGCGCCGAAGGGCGTGGCCTTGGAGGACTGTCCGCCGGTGTTGGAGTAAACCTCGGTATCCACCACCAGGATGTTCACATCCTCCCCGGAGGCCAGCACATGGTCCAGCCCGCCGTAGCCGATGTCATAGGCCCAGCCGTCGCCGCCGTACATCCACATGCTCTTTTTTACCAGCTGGTCCCGGGCGCGGCGTACCCCCTCAATCCGCTCCCCCGTCTCGGGGCAGGCCTTCAGCGCGGCAATCACCGCATCGCTGAGGGCAATGGTGCGGTCCTTATCCTCAAACCCGTCCAGCCAGGCGGACAGTGCGTCCCTCAGTACCCTATCCCCCGTCTCCTCCATGAGCGCCTGGATCTCCTGCCGGAGGCGGAGCCGCTGCTGGCGGACGCTGAGAACCATGCCCAGGGAGTACTCCGCATTGTTTTCAAACAGGGAGTTGGACAGGGCGGGTCCCCGGCCGCTGGGCCTGGTCGTATAGGGGTAGCTGGGTACGCTGAACCCCCAGGCCTGGGTGCAGCCCGTGGCATTGGCCACCACCATACGCTCGCCGAAGAGCTGGGTCAGCAATTTCATATAGGGCGTCTCGCCGCAGCCCGCACAGGCCCCGGAGAATTCCAGCAGGGGCTGCTCATACTGGCTGCCCCTCACGCTGAACTTGCTCATGGGGTTCTCCTTGGGGCTGAGGCTCAGGCTGTAATCCCAGTTGGCCTGTTCCGGCAGCTGGCTCTCAATGGGCTTCATCACGATGGCCTTTTCACGGGCAATGCAGGCGGCGGCACAGGTGCCGCAGCCGGTGCAGTCCAGGGGATCGACCTGGATGCGGTAGCGCAGCCCCGCAAAGCCCTTGCCCTTTGCCTCGCAGGTGACGTAGCCCTCCGGGGCCTTTTCCACCTCCTCCTCACTCAGCAAAAAGGGCCGGATGGCCGCATGGGGGCACATGAGCGAACACAGATTGCAGCCGATGCAGTTCCCGGGGATCCAGCTGGCCACATGGGAGGCAAACCCGCGCTTTTCATATTGGGAGGTCGCCATGGGGACGCTGCCGTCCGCCGCATCCTTAAAAACGCTGACGGGCAGGCTGTCCCCCTTCTGGGCGTTTACCGCCCGCATAACCGTGCGCACATACCAGGGGGAGGCCGTATCCTCCTCCCCGGCCTCATCCCTCAGCTGCGCCCAGGCGCCGGGCACCGCCACCTGATGGACGCCGCTGATGCCCGCGTCCACTGCCGCGCAGTTCATGGCCACCACCTTATCCCCCTTGCGGCCATAGGTCTTTTGAACGGCGGCCTTCATATAGCCCACGGCCTCCTCGGTGGGCAGCACGCCGCTGAGCTTGAAGAACGCGGCCTGGAGGACGCTGTTGGTCCGGTTCCCCAGACCGATCTCCTCGGCAATACGGGTGGCGTCAACGGTGTAAAAACGGGCCTTTCGCTCCGCCAGCAAACGCTTGACCCTGTTGGGAAGGTGAACCTCCAGATCATCGTCGGACCAATTGCAGTTCAGCAGGAAGGTCCCCCCCTCCTTCAGCTCATCTACAATGTCGTATTTAGCTATGTAGCTCTGGTTGTGGCAGGCGATAAAGTCCGCCATAGTGACATAGTACGTGGAGAGGATGGGCGTATGGCCGAAACGGAGATGGCTCTTGGTCACACCGCCCGATTTCTTGGTGTCGTATTCAAAATAGGCCTGCACATACTGATCCGTATTGTCGCCGATGATCTTAATGCTGTTTTTATTGGCGCCCACGGTGCCGTCGGACCCAAGGCCCCAGAATTTGCAGCTGATGGTACGGCCGTCGGCAGTGACCACATTCTCCCCCACGGGCAGGGAGCGGAAGGTCACGTCGTCGGTGATGCCCACGGTAAAGTGGTCTTTCTGCTCCCCCGCCATGTTGTCGTACACGGCGATCATCTGGGCGGGGGTGGTGTCTTTGCTGGAGAGCCCGTAGCGGCCGCCCAGAACCTTCACGTGGCGGCTGCCGTGCTGGAGCACGGAGCAGACGTCCTTATAGAGGGGCTCACCGCCGGCGCCGGGCTCCTTGGTGCGGTCCAGCACGGTGAGAAGCCGGCAGCTCTCCGGCAGGGCCGCCAGGAAGTGCCCGGCGCTGAAGGGCCGGTACAGCCGCACCTGGAGGAAACCCACCCTGCGCCCCCGGCCGTTCAGGTACTGCACTACCTCCTGCAGGCAGCCGGAGACGCTGCCCATGGCCACCACCACCTGCTCTGCCTGGGGGTCGCCGTAGTAGTTGAAGAGCCTGTAGTCCCGGCCCGTCAGGGCGGACATCCGGGCCATGTAGTCCTCCACAATGCCGGGAACGGCGTCGTAGTAGGGGTTTACCGCCTCCCGGAGCTGGAAGGCCGTGTCCGGGTTGATGACGGTGGAGCGCATCAGGGGGTGCTCGCTGTTCAGGGCATTGGCCCGGAAGCGCTCCAGGGCCTCCCTGTCCAGCATCCCGGCAAGATCGCCGTAGTCCAGCACGTCAATTTTTTGAATCTCATGGCTGGTGCGGAAGCCGTCAAAAAAGTGCATAAAGGGCACCCGGGCCCTGATTGCGGACAGGTGCGCCACCGCCGCCAGATCCATGCACTCCTGCACACAGGAGGAGGCGAGCTGGGCAAAGCCGGTCTGTCGGCAGGCCATCACGTCGGAGTGGTCGCCGAAGATGGAGAACGCGCTGGTACCCACCGTCCGGGCCGCCACGTGGATCACCCCCGGCAACAGCTGGCCCGCAATGCGGTACAGGGGCGGAACCATCAGCATCAGGCCCTGGGAGGCGGTATAGCTGGTGGTCAGGGCCCCGGTCTCCAGTGAGCCGTGCATGGCGCCGCAGGCCCCGGCCTCGCTCTGCATCTCCATCAGCCGGACACACTGGCCGAAAATATTGCGCATCCCGTTGGCGGCCCAGGTGTCCACATGCTCCGCCATGGGGCTGGAGGGCGTGATGGGATAAATCGTTGCGACTTCCGTAAAGGCATAGCTGGCGTAGGCGGCGGCCTCATTGCCGTCCATCGTCTTTTTTTTCATGGCTGCTCCCCCTTCACACTTTGCTCAATATGCTCAACTTAAACAAAATTGAGCTCCTGAGCTCATTATGACACGCGGTCTCTGAACTGTCAAGGAAATACCTGTCATTTCCCCTTGATTTTTTTCCGGAAAAGAGCTATACTTTGCTCAAGTTTGCTCAATAAACAGAACCCGCCCGGCAAAAAGCGCACGGGCAGGTCACGCCGGCGGGCAAGCCGGAACACAAGAGACAGGAGAAGGTTATGGCCACGATTTATGACATTGCCGCCCGCTGCGGCGTCTCCGCCTCCACGGTGTCATACGTACTCAGCGGCCAGGGGGAAAGGCGCCGCATCTCGCCGGACACCCAGGCCCTGGTGAAGGCGGCGGCCGCAGAGCTGCACTACGTGGGCCGCAGGCGGCGGAATCCCGCCCCCTCCGCCGGAGGGATGGGAACACCCCCGGTCATCGCGGTCTACTGGCCCCGGCGGGATTTTGAGATGTGCATGCCCCCTCTGACCCAGGGGCTGAACAGCGCCCTTGCCGCGTCGCCGGTCCCGGTGAACATCTCCATCCGCCCCTACGACCAGGGATACCTGGGCTCCCTGCTGGAAAACCAGCTGCCGGCCTGCGACACCATGCTGTTTGTAGCGGGCCAAAAGGACGACCTGGGCTGGCTGGAGTGCCATCCGCCCGCGGTGCCCTCCGTGCTGCTCAACCGGAACCTGCCGGGCTACTCCTCTGTCTCCGTGGACCATATGGAGGCCGCGCGCCTGGCCACGGAGCACGCCCTGCGCTGCGGCGGCACCGATGTGACGCTGGTGATGAACACCGTGGACTACTACGGCCTCACCTCCCGCAGCGAACACATGGTAGAGCTTCTGCGCGCCGGCGGCTGGGACCCGGAGAGCCACACCCTCTGCTGCGCCAACCGCATTGACGACGGCTACGACCTGGGCCGGGACCTGGTGCGCTCCGGCCGGCTGACCCGGGTGATCCTCTGCGCCTACGATATGGTGGGCCTCGGCATCCTCAGCGCCCTGCACGAGGCGGGAATCGACGCAGGCGGCAATGTGCAGGTGCTCTCTGTCAGCACCGGCCCCCAGCGGCTCTTTGCCCGCAGCTGCCCGCCCATGACCGTGGTGGACCTGCGAACCCGGGAGATTATGGAGCGCTGCCTCGCCATGGCCATCGACCTTGCCGCCGGGCGCCTGACGGAACCCCGCAGCCTGACGGTCCAGCCGGAGATCGTATACCGCCAGTCCGCGCCCCAGCGGGCGCTGGTATAGAGACCGGCAGTCCCCCCTCCCCGGGGAGGCCGGTGCGGATCGCGCAAAATGTAAAATTCCGACAGGCTCCGGATAAATACGGCGCGCAGGCACGGGAGCCGCCCCGCAGGGACAGGCCTCCCTCCGCTCCCCGCTCCCCGCGGTCCATCCGCAAAAGCATGTATATATATTGTACCGCACACCGCAGAGATCCGCCGGGCCCGGAAGCCGGCCCCCATCCCCTGCCGCCGCCGCAGCCTGCCAGGTATACGATTGCCTGTCCCGTTTTGCAATTTCCCGCCGGGGAACCGGCCTCCTCCCCCTCTGCTTTTCCCGGGGAATCCCCCGAACACTCCGCTACATGATTATACATATTTTAACCACCCAAAACGGGATTATCATCTCTTCCGGCGCCGTCTCCGGCCCTCTTATTGGGCACCTTTACCTGTTTGCCAAGGATTTCAACTCCCCCGTATAGTGAACTTGACAATCCCCAAATTTTGGGCTATGATAGCTTTAAGCACATGCCGCTGCCGAATAGACGGCATAGCAGTACTTACCATCGATTGACAAGGGGCGGTGCGCCTGTCAGCGGCCGCTTCAGCCCTGAAAACCCATACTGCCCCTTTTCAATCGATGGCAGGGCTCATCGGTGCATTCCATACGAGGAGGGTTGAAGCGAAGCACAGTCTGTTGCAGGGTAAAATTACGGCCGTGACCCATTTCGGCGCTGGACACGCCGCCACCGCGGCAGATGGCGGCGCGGCGGATCAGTCAGCCGCGGCACGGCGAAGGGAGTAAGAAAGACAATTATGATCAACAAAATGAGAACTGCCCAGGAAGCCGTAGCCGGCATTCAGGACGGCATGACCGTCATGGTCGGCGGCTTTCTGGGAACCGGGACCCCCGAGATCCTGATCGACGCCCTGGTGGAAAAGGGCGTGAAGCATCTGACCGTCATCGCCAACGACGGCGGCCTGCCCGCCTCCGTCACCGGAACCACCGACCGGGGCGTGGCCAAGCTGCTCTCCGCAGGCATGATCGACCACATCATCGCCTCCCACGTGGGCATGAATCCCATCATCGGCAAAGGCATGAATGACGGCACTCTGAAGTGCACCCTGGTGCCCCAGGGCTCCCTGGCCGAGAAAATCCGGGCCGCAGGCGCGGGTCTGGGCGGCGTGCTGACGCCCACCGGCGTGGGCACCATCATCGCCGACGGCAAGGAGACCCTGACCATCGAGGGCAAGCAGTACCTGCTGGAGCTGCCCCTCCACGCCGACTACGCCCTCTGCCGGGCCAGCATCTGCGACAAGTTCGGCAATTTCAGCTGCTATAAGGCGACCAAGAACTTCAACCACGTTATGGCAATGGCGGCCGACACCGTCATCCTGGGCGCGGAGAAGGTCGTTGAAATCGGCGAGGTGGACGTGGATACCTTCACCACCGCCGGCGTATATGTGAACTACATTGTGGGAGGTGAGCAGCCTTGGCAGATCTGAAAATGAGAATCGCCAAGCGTGCGGCGAAAGAATTTAAAGACGGCGACATCGCGAACCTGGGCATCGGCCTGCCCACCATGGTGGCGGACTGCCTGCCCGAGGGCGTGACCATCGTGCTGCACTCCGAGAACGGCTTCACCGGCCTGCTGGGTGCGCCCGAGAAGGGCCACGAGGACGTGGACGTCATCAACTCCGGCGGCGCTTACGTCACCTATGCCCCCTACGGCAACTTCTTCGGCTCCGAGGAGAGCTTCTCCATCATCCGCGGCGGCCATGTGGACGCAACCGTCCTGGGCGCCATGGAGGTGGATGAAAAGGGCAACATCGCCAACTGGATCATTCCGGGCAAAATGGTGGCCGGCATGGGCGGCGCCATGGACCTGGTGGTGGGCGCGCGCAAGGTCATCGTGGCCATGCTGCACACCCAGAAGGGCAAGCACAAGATCCTCAAGGAGTGCACCCTGCCCCTCACCGCGGTGGGCGTGGTAGACATGATCATCACCGAGATGGGTGTGATGGAAGTCACCCCCGATGGCATCGTCCTGACGGAGCTCCACCCCGACTACACCCTGGACGACATCAAGGCCGCCACCGGCTGCGAGCTCATTGTCAGCCCCGACCTCAAGCCCATGGAAGAAGCGTAATTCCCCAAAATTCCACGAAACATGGGGGTCCCGGCATATGCCGGGACTCCCGTCCTTTCGGTAATGCTATTTTTTGAGAAAGAGATTTGAAGTCTTTTTATGGCGGCGTTTCACGCCGCCGCGCCTGAAAGCGGGCGGCGGGCCTTCACAGCAGCTCCCCCCGCAGGGTCAGCACCGCCCGGCCCCCCACCCGGACCGCCCCGTCCGTAAGCCGGGTCAGAATCTCGGAGGGCTTGCCCATCCGCTCCCCCTGGAGGAAGCGGTTTACCGCGCCGCTCTCCGCCAGACCCCGCCGGTACAGGTAGAAGGTCAGGGCCCCGTTGGAGGTGCCGGTGGCCGCCTCCTCCGATATGGCGTACAGCGGTGCGAAATTGCGGCAGCGGGCAGTGACGTCCGGCGTCTTTTCCACGCAGAACATGTGAACCCCCACCACGCCGTACCGCTCCGACAGCGCCCGCACCGCGCCCTCGTTCTGAACTGCTCCGTCCAAAGCGTCCCGGCTCCGCACCGGCAGCAGGATATCCCACAGTCCGGTGCTCACCGCCTGGGCCTCCAGGCCCTCCGGCCGGTCGCCGAGGGACAGCCCATAGGCCGCGTACAGCTCCTCCTGTTCCGCCTGTGAAAAGGCCCGCCCCTCCGCAGGCGGGGCCATGTCCATCCACACGGCGTCCGGCTCCGCCGCCACCTCCAAAACCCCGGAGCGGGTGCGGAGCGTGTACCGCCCTGCACCAATCTCCCCCGTCTCCCGCAGGACGGTGAAGGCGGCGACGGTGGCGTGGCCGCACAGATCCACCTCCTCCGCCGGGGTAAAATAGCGGATATGGAACGCCTCCGCTCCCGTCCGCCGCACAAAGGCGGTCTCCGAGTGCTTCAGCTCCCCGGCCAGGGCGCGCATCAGCTCCTCCTGCGGGAAGGGCCCGTCCCCCAGGAAGACCACCCCTGCCTGGTTGCCGGAAAAAGGCTGTGCGGTAAAGGCGTCCGCCACATAAAATTGCATATATCTGTTCCTCCCTCCTGTTTTTCGCCGGAAAAGGGCCGTCCGTTTTACGGAAAACGGCCCGGCGCTTGGGCGCCGGACCGTCAGTGTTCCTTCCAAATCAGGGCTTCTTGCGGCTGAACTCCTTGGGAACCACGCAGGTGCCCTCGGCAATCGCCACGATCACGGGCTCCTCCAGGACGTCCGCGGCGGAGGCGTTGATGTCGGGGCGGGTGGCGATGACCTTGCGGGCCTCAAACCGCATCTTGCGGGAGGTGTTGCCGATATGTGTGACCTCGCCGTAGGCCTCGATGTAGTCGCCGGCGTACACGGGCGCCTTGAACTCCACGTTGTTATACGCGCAGAACAGGCCCTCGTCGCCGTCGGTCTTAATCAGCAGCTCGGTGGCCACGTCGCCGAAGAGATGGACCATATGGGCGCCGTCCACCAGGTTCCCGCCGTAGTGGGCGTCTTTGGCGGACATGCGCAGGCGGATCAGCGATGTGTACTTCTTCTCTTCCATGTTTGAATCACTCCTGTTTTTTATTTGCGGATCGCTCCGCACCTCCCCTTGTTCGGGTTGACGAATTTCATTGTAGTCCCTTTTCCCTTCTTTGTCAATCCTTACAATATCCGCTGAAAAAACTGCAGGACCAACCGCAGCCCATAGATCAGCATCACACTGCCGCACACCACGTTGATGATCCGCAGAACCCGGTCGTTGAACCGGGCGGAGAAGAGGGAGATCACCAGCGTGACCCCGGAGAACCACAGGCAGGAGGCGGTGGCGGAGCCCAGCACCAGCAGGGTGCTGTCGGCCCCCGGGTGGCCCACCCGGAAGCTGCCGTAGAGCAGCGTCCCGTCGATGAGGGCCTGGGGATTGATCCAAGTGACCACAAAGGCCTTGGACGCAATCCGTGAGAGCGGGATGTCCATATCCACGCTCTGGCCCATGGACGGCTTCTCGCGCAGCAGCCCTACGCCGATCCAGGATACCACCGCTCCGCCGGCCAGCAGCACCGCCATCTGGAGCCAGGCAAACTGCTCCACCAGCGTCCCGATGCCGAAAAAGCAGGCCAGCAGCAGGCTGACGTCAAAGAAAATGACAATCAGCGTGATGAGGAGCAGCCTCCGCCTGGGCTGGGTCAGGGCGGCGTTGATGACAAACAGGTTCTGCATTCCGATGGGGGCGACATAGGCAAGGCCGATGGCAAGCCCCTGTAAGTAAAGGCCCATTAGGATCTTCCTCCCAAACGTGTTTTGACCACCATAGCACAGATTCCGCCGCTGCACAAGAGCGCAGAAATTCCGCACCAGGTAAGGAGGCGCTGACCGTGTATCCCCATGAAAACTGCCCCTGTATGGAAGAATGCCCGCTGAACCTGGCCCTGAGGCTGATCGGCGGCAAGTGGAAGATGCAGATTCTCTGCTCCCTCCACAACAACGGACCCACCCGGTACAACCGCCTGAAGCGGAGCCTGGACGGGGTGTCCAACACCGTGCTGGCCGGTGCGCTGAAAGAGCTGGAATCGGACGGCCTGGTGGTTCGGCGGGAGTACCTTGAGGTCCCCGTGCGGGTGGAATATGAGATCGCCCCCCGGAGCCGGCCCCTGATCCCCATTCTGGACGACCTGGGCCGATGGTATGAATCCATCCGGGCGGAGCGGGATCCGCAGGGGACGCCGGGCCGGCCGCCGGCCGGCCCCTCACAATAAGAACCTGTATTCACAGCCGTTGAACGCGGTCTGTCCGGTCTTTTTCCCGCCATACTGCGTCGATTCCCCTTGCAATCCGTCAGGATTGCTGCGGAAAATCTCTCTGTCCGACGGGAAAAATCCCCGTCCGGACGGCGTCCCCCGGTTGTGAATGCCGGTTCTCAAACAAGCGGGCATGCTCCCGCAGACGATGGAGGTGCGGCCCTTTGAAAAAGATTCTGGCCCCCCTGGTGGGGGATGCGCCGATGGTGACGGCCATCGGCCTGTGCAAAAACGCGGGCAAAACCACCGCTCTGCGCCGCCTCATGGACGAGCTGGAGGGCGAGTGCCTGGGCCTGACCTCGGTGGGCCGGGACGGTGAGGCCACGGATCTGGTGACCGGGACGGAGAAGCCGGATCTGTATATCAAACGGGGCGACCTGTTCGCCACCGCACGGGGCATGATGAACCTGTGCGACGTCACACTGGAGGCGGCGGCCCTCACCGGGGTCATGACCCCCCTGGGGGAGGTGGCGGTGTTCCGCGCCCTGTCCGACGGCTATATCCAGCTGGCAGGCCCCTCCGCCTCAGGGCAGCTGGGGCCTCTCTGCGGCATCTTTTCCTCCCTGGGTGCGGACCGGGTCCTCATCGACGGGGCCGCCGGGCGGAAGTCCCTGGCGGGGGCAGGGGTGGAGGGCACCGCCATCCTGTGCACCGGCGCCTCCCTGGACCGCAGCATGGACCTGGTGGTGGCGGAGACGGCCCACGTCTGCCGCCTGTTCGCCAGCAGGCGACCGGAATCCCCGGGCCTGCTGGCGGCGCTGGACGGCTGCCGGGACCGCTTTGCCCTCTTCGGCCCCGACGGGGAACCCCGGGAGCTGCCCGCGGATGAAAGCGGCCTGCCCCGCTGGAACAAGCTCCCCCGGGAAAAGTGTGTCCTCTGGGTGGCCGGCGGCGTCACCGACCCGCTGCTCAAAACCCTGGCCCGCCGGGGCTCCCCCATCACCCTGGCGGCGGCGGACGCCACCCACGTCCTGGCGGGACGGGGTGTGCTGGAGCTGTTCACCCGCACCGGCGGGGAGCTGGTCGTCCGGCGGGAGCTGTCCATCGCCGCCGTGGGAGCCAACCCCTGGTCGGCCTACGGCTGGCACTTCCAGCCCGGGAAATTTGAGGACGCCCTCCGGCAGGCGCTGAACCTGCCGGTGGTAAACGTAAACGAGAAGGAGGACTGACCATGGAACTGACCCTTGAACTGCGGGAGGAGTCCGGCCTCCAGTGGGTGTTGGAGCGGCTGACGCCCATGTCGCCCTTCGGCCGTGCCGCCGCCCGCTCCCTGCGGTGGTACGCCCCCGGGGAGGAGGCCGCCCTGGAGACCGAGCTGGACAACGTGGCCCTGGCCCTGGAGCTTTGGAACGCCGCGGGGCCCGCACCTGCGGAACCGGAGCCCTGCTGCTGCGGCGCCCCCCGGCTGGACGCCGCCTCTTTGAAGGACATCGCCTCCCTCCTCCGGGGCGTCACCCGGTGCCTCCCCCTCTTTCACGACATCCGGGGCTCCCTGGACCGGGACCCGGAGAACCCCTTTGACCTGGTGGAGCTCTTTGAGATCAAGCACTTCCTGGTGACGCTGGAGCAGCTGACCACAGCCTACGCCAAGCTGCCCCCCTTCCGGGATCTGGCCTTCGTGCCCATGGGTGAGGCGCTGGACCTGCTGGACCCCGACGGCCGCCGTCTGCCCGCCTTCTCCATACCGGAGTCCTGCCACCCGGATCTGGGCCCTCTCCGGGCGGAGAAAACCGCCCTGGAGCGCTCCATCCGCACCGCGGGGGAGCCGGAGAAAGCCGCCCTGCTGGAGCGGCGGCACAGGCTCACCGTGCAGGAGGACCAGCTGGAGCTGGAGGTCCGCAGAACGCTTACCCGGCAGCTGATGACCCGCAGAGCGGACTTTCTCGCCAACATGGAGACCCTGGGCCGCCTGGATCTGTTCCTGGCCAAGGCAAAGCTTGCCAGGCGGTACGGCTGCGTCCGGCCGGTGCTCTCCGGTGACGCCGCGCTCTCCCTCCGGGGGCTGCGCCACCCCCAGGTGGCCGAGGAGCTGCTGGAGCGGGGGGAGGATTTCACCCGGCTGGACCTGGACCTCTCCGCCGGCTGCACCGTCATTACCGGCGCCAACATGGGCGGCAAAACCGTCTCCCTGCGCTCTGCGGTGCTGAGTCTGCTGCTGTGTCAGTGCGGCTTTTTCGTCTTTGCCCGCTCCGCCAGCCTGCCGCTGTTCCACGAGGTGGCCCTGATCCTGGCGGATACGGGCCCCGGCTCGGGAGGGCTGTCCTCCTTCGGCCGGGAGGTCCACCTGCTGGACCGCCTGCTGGAATCCACCAGGGGGCGGAGGTTCTTCCTGGCGCTGGATGAATTTGCCCGGGGCACCAACCCCCAGGAGGGCGCAGCCCTGGCCAGGGCGCTGGTGCGCTATCTGGGCACTCTGGACTGCGTGGCCCTGATGACCACCCACTACGACGGGGTGTCCGACGTGGCGGGGGCCCACTACCAGGTGGCGGGGCTGGTCCGGGAGATTGAGGGGGACGAGGGGGAGGACCCCCGCCGCCGCATTGCCCGCCGCATGGACTACCGCCTGCTGAGCGCGCCGCCCGGCGCCCCCTGTCCCAGAGACGCCCTGCGGGTCTGCCGCCTCTTAAAGCTGGATCCCGCGCTGACGGCGCTGTTCCAGGCGGATCTGTGAGGTCCGTCCCGCTCCCCAATGGGATTGGGGGGAGGTGCCAAAAATTGAGCCGGAAAATGGTGCACAAACGCCATACGAAAAAACTTGACAAATCACCCCGCCGGTAGTATACTTCTTTTTAGTAAAAGTGAATAAAGCATGGATAGAGGCGCGGAGCGCAAGGTAGCAAATCAATGTAAAGGACTGGCAGGTCCGATGGGGTTTGCGAATGTCCGTTCCGCCGAAAGAGGGCGTGGAATGCCGTCACCCCCCTTGGATTGTCCGCCCAGCGCGTACGATCTGTCATGGAAAGCATGGAGTGCTATTTATGCCCGCAAGAAGCGGCTGTTGTTTGGCGTTCCTACCGGGCATAAATAGACCCCTTATGTTTATGGAGCGCTATCCTACTCCGCGTACGCAGGTATGCGGTGTAGGATAGCGCTCCAAGTCTTTTTACTGGGAGGTACGAAATGGAAAAACTCATCATCACAGCAGCCATCTGCGGGGCCGAGGTCACCAAGGAGCACAATCCCGCCGTCCCCTACACCGTGGAGGAGATGGTGCGGGAGGCCAAGAGCGCCTATGACGCCGGCGCCGCCGTCATCCACGTCCATGTCCGCTGGGACGACGGGACCCCCACCCAGGACCGGGAGCGGTTCCGGGTGATCCTGGACGCCATCAAGCAGGCCTGCCCCGAGGCAATCCTCATCCCCTCCACCGGCGGCGCCACCGGCATGACCCCGGAGGAGCGCCTGCAGCCCACGGAGCTGATGCCCGAGATGGCCACCCTGGACTGCGGCACCTGCAACTTCGGCGACGACATCTTCGTCAACGACATGCCCACCATGCGGGCCTTCGGCAAGCGGATGCTGGAGAACAATATCAAGCCCGAGTATGAGTGCTTCGAGATCGGCCACCTGGATACCGTCCTGAACATGGCCGCCAAGGGCCTGGTCCCCGGCGCTCCCATGCAGTTCAACTTCGTGCTGGGCGTCAACGGCTGCACCCCCGCCACCCTGGGCAATCTGGACTACCTGGTAAACAAGATCCCCGCCGGGTCCACCTGGACCGTCACCGGCGTGGGCCGGGGCGCATGGCCCATGGCCGCCGCCGGCATCGTCATGGGCGGCAACGTCCGCGTGGGCTTTGAGGACAACATCTACTTAGAGCGGGGCCGCAAGGCCGCCTCCAACGGCGAGCTGGTGGAAAAGGTCGTGGCCCTGGCAAAGCTTCTTGGCCGCGAGGTGGCCACTCCCGCGGAGGCCCGGAAGATTCTCTCCCTGACCAAGTGAGGAACCGCCTCCCCGCATGACCCATCCATTCCATTTCATCATTTTGTTCATACCACAAATCTTACCATACAAAATTTTTTGAGGAGGAACACCACCATGCAGAAGAAAGGCAACAAGTACGGCACTCATCGCGTCATCGAGCCCAAGGGCGTTTTGACCCAGGCCGCCCAGAAGATCGACAACAACATGGACGAGATCTACTCCAACGAGATCCTGTGCAACGTCACCGCTCTGAACATCGACTCCGCCTCCTTCACCCAGATCTCCGACGCCTGCGGCGGCGACGAGACCAAGATCGGCGAGATGATCATGGGCATCGTGGCCGAGCGCGGCAAGCAGCAGAACCCCGTCACCGGCTCCGGCGGCATGTTCATGGGCAACGTGGCCAAGATCGGCGACGACCTCAAGGGCAAGATCGACCTGAAGGAGGGCGACAAGATCGTCTCCCTGGTCTCCCTGTCCCTGACCCCCCTGAAGATCAACAAGATCAAGGCCATCCACAAGGAGATCGACCGCGTGGACGTGGACGCCCAGGCCATCCTGTTTGAGAGCGGCATCTACGCCAAGATGCCCGACGATATGCCCGAGCCCCTGGCCCTGGCCGCTCTGGACGTGGCCGGCGCTCCCGCCCAGGCCCGCAAGCTCCCCAAGGAGGGCGACAGCGTCCTGATCCTGGGCGCCAACGGCAAGTCCGGCGTGCTGTGCGGCTACGAGGCCATGAAGAAGGTCGGGCCCAACGGCAAGGTCGTGGGCGTCGTCCGCAATCCCAAGCAGGTGCCCGACCTGCAGGAGCTGGGCGTCTACACCGACATTGTCGTGGCCGACTGCACCCGCCCCGTGGACGTGATGGAGGCCGCCCTGGCCGCCAACGGCGGCAAGGAGTACGACATCTCCATCTGCTGCGTCAACATCGAGAGCTGCGAGATGTCCGCCATCCTGCCCGTCCGTGACGACGGCCTGGTGTACTTCTTCTCCATGGCCACCTCCTTCACCAAGGCGGCCCTGGGCGCCGAGGGCATCGGCAAGGACGTCACCATGATCGTGGGCAACGGCTACACCAAGGACCACGCCAACATCACCCTGAACGTTCTCCGGGAGAACGCCAAGCTCCGCAAGCTGTTCGAGGAGAAGTACGTCTGATTCTGCCCCATGGATGCGGGCCCGGCCCGCGAAATTAAAAGTGGAGGTAACTCATCATGAAAGTTTCTCGCCGCGCTGAGCTGTTCCCTCACGCCACCGACGCCGAGTGGAACGATTGGAGATGGCAGGTAAAAAACCGCGTTGAGACCCTGGAGGACCTGAAAAAGTACGTCTCCCTGACCCCCGAGGAGGAGGAAGGCGTCAAGGCGTGCCTGGGCACCCTGCGCATGGCCATCACCCCCTACTACCTCTCCCTGATCGACCCCGACGATCCCCACGACCCCGTCCGCCGTCAGGCCGTCCCCACCGCGCTGGAGCTGCACCAGGCCGAATCCGACCTGCTGGATCCCCTGCACGAGGATGAGGACTCCCCCGCTCCGGGTCTGACCCACCGCTATCCGGACCGCTGCCTGCTGCTGATCACCGACCAGTGCTCCATGTACTGCCGCCACTGCACCCGCCGGCGCTTCGCCGGCCAGAAGGACGCCGGCCTCCCGGTGGATCAGGTGGATCAGGCCATCGAGTACATCCGCAAGACGCCCGTCATCCGCGACGTCCTGCTCTCCGGCGGCGACGCTCTGCTCTGCTCCGACGAGCGGCTGGAGTACATCATCGCCAAGCTCCGGGAGATCCCCCACGTGGAGATCGTCCGCATCGGCTCCCGCACCCCGGTGGTCTGCCCCCAGCGCATCACCCCGGAGCTGTGCAATATGCTGAAGAAGTATCACCCCATCTGGCTGAACACCCACTTCAACCACCCCAACGAGATTACCCCCGAGTCCGCCAAGGCCTGCGGTATGCTGGCTGACGCCGGCATCCCCCTGGGCAACCAGAGCGTGCTGCTGGCCGGCGTGAATGACTGCGTCCACACCATGAAGAAGCTGGTCAACGAGCTGGTGAAGATTCGGGTCCGCCCCTACTATATCTACCAGTGCGACCTGTCCATGGGCCTGGAGCACTTCCGCACCCCCGTCAGCAAGGGCATCGAGATCATCGAGGCCCTGCGGGGCCACACCTCCGGCTTCTGCGTGCCCACCTTCGTGGTGGACGCCCCCGGCGGCGGCGGCAAGACCCCCGTCATGCCCCAGTACGTCATCTCCCAGACGCCGCACAAGGTCATCCTCCGCAACTACGAGGGCGTCATCACCACCTACACCGAGCCCGAGCACTACGAGGAGACCTGCCAGTGCGAGTACTGCCGCGCCGAGCGGGAGGGCAAGCGCAAGACGGAGCTCATGGGCGTCGCCGGACTGGAGCGGGGCCAGGCCCTGTCCATGGAGCCCGCCAATCTGGAGCGCCACAAGCGTTCTCACCACGAATAATTCCTTGCCGGCACCCGCGGGTCCGCTCAGGCGGGCCCGCGGGCGAAGCCCGGTCCGCATATCCCCCGATAAACAGATGATTGGATGTGAGCGTATTTGAAATCCAAACTGAACCTTGATTTTAAGCTGGTGGAGCAGGCCCGCGCCCACGCCGCCCAGGTGGCCGACGAGACCCAGCGGTTTATCGACGGCTACACCACCGTGGCCGTGGAGCGCACCATCTGCCGCCTGCTGGGTATCGACGGCGTCAGCGGCGGCGAGGCTCTGGACATCACCGGCGAGAACAGCCTGGGCGTGCCCCTGCCCAGCGTGGTGGTGGACCACCTGATGGAAAAGGGCGCGCTGTCCCAGGGCGCCGCCTTCTGGCTGGGCAACGCCATGGTGGAAACCGGCAAGACCCCCCAGGCCCTGGCCGAGGAGGTGGGCGCCGGCACGCTGGACCTGACGGCCCTGCCCGCCCACGCCGAGGCGGACATCCACGCGGCTCTTGCCCCCATCGTGGAGGAGAGCCTGAAAAAGATCCGCAACCGCCGCAAGCGCCGGGAGGACTTCATCGCCTCCCACGGCGGCGAGAAGGACGGCCCCTGGATCTACCTGATCGTGGCCACCGGCAACATCTATGAGGACATTGTCCAGGCCACCGCCGCCGCCCGCCAGGGCGCCGACGTCATCGCCGTCATCCGCACCACCGGCCAGTCCCTGCTGGACTACGTGCCCTACGGGGCCACCACCGAGGGCTTCGGCGGCACCTACGCCACCCAGGAGAACTTCCGCCTCATGCGGGAGGCCATGGACAAGGTGGGCGAGGAGCTGGGCCGCTACATCCGGGTATGCAACTACTGCTCCGGATTGTGCATGCCCGAGATCGCCGCCATGGGCGCCTTCGAGGGCCTGGACGTCATGCTCAACGACGCCCTCTACGGCATTTTGTTCCGGGACATCAACATGCAGCGCACCCTGGTGGACCAGTCCTTCTCCCGTGCCATCAACGCCTACGCAGGCGTGGTCATCAACACCGGCGAGGACAACTACCTCACCACGGCGGACGCCGTGGAGGAGGCCCACACCGTGCTGGCCTCCCAGTTCCTCAACGAGGCCTTCGCTCTGCGGGCGGGCCTGCCGGAGGAGCAGATGGGCCTGGGCCACGCCTTTGAGATCGACCCGGATGTGGAAAACGGTTTCCTGTACGAGCTGGCGCAGGCCGAGATGGCCCGGGAGATCTTCCCCAACGCGCCGCTGAAGTACATGCCTCCCACCAAGTTCATGACCGGCAACGTCTTCCGGGGCCACGTGCAGGACGCCCTGTTCAACATGGTGACCATCCTGACGGGCCAGAAGATCCACCTGCTGGGCATGATGACCGAGGCCATCCACACCCCCTTCCTGTCCGACCGCTTCCTTGCCATCCAGAACGCCCAGTACATCTTCCGCACCATGCAGGACCTGGGCAGCGAGATCGTGTTCAAGGACGGCGGCATCATGCAAAACCGCGCCAATGACGTTTTGAAGAAGGCCACCGACCTGCTGGCGCAGATCGAGCAGTTGGGCATCTTCGAGACCCTGGAGCGGGGCATCTTCGCCGACATCAAGCGTCCCCGCGACGGCGGAAAGGGCCTGGACGGCGTCGTCAGCAAGACGCCCGGGTACTTCAACCCGTTCCTGGAACCCATGATGAAAGGGGGTGCCGGCAAATGAGCTCCGGACTGTATCAGATTCGAGATAAAAACCTGGACACCACCCTGGACCTGACCCGTTTGAAGCCCTATGGCGACACCATGAACGACGGCAAGGTGCAGACCTCCTTCACCCTCCCGGTGAAGGACGACGACCGGGGCGCGGCAGCCGCCGTGCTGGTGGCCCAGAAGATGGGCCTGGCGGAGCCCAACGTGGCCCTGCGGCAGAAGCTGGACGAGAACTTCACGTTCTACGTGGTCTACGGCTCTCTGACCCATACCGTCAATTACAACGAGATCGTGGTGCAGACCGTCACCGACGAGGTGATGGATATGCACGAGACCGACGAGTTCCTCAAAGAGCGCCTGGGCCGCAAGATGGTGGTCATCGGCGCATCCACCGGCACGGACGCCCACACCGTGGGCATCGACGCCATCATGAACCGCAAGGGCTTCGCCGGTCACTACGGCCTGGAGCGCTACGAGATGGTGGAGGCCTACAACCTGGGCAGCCAGGTCCCCAACGAGGAGTTTTTGCGCAAGGCCGCCGAGGTGAACGCCGACGTGCTGCTGGTCTCCCAGACCGTCACCCAGAAGGACGTCCACATCCAGAACCTCACCGAGCTCATCGAGCTTGCGGAGGCGGAGGGCGTCCGGGAGAAGTACATCTTCTGCTGCGGCGGCGCCCGCATCACCCACGCCCTGGCCAAGGAGCTGGGCTACGACGCCGGCTTCGGCGCCGGCACCTACGCCGACGACGTGGCCACCTTCACCTCGAAGGAGCTGGTCCGGCGCCTGAACAAGTAATCTGCCCGTCCTGTCTGAGGCAAACGCCAAAGGCCGGGAGCCAAACGCTCCCGGCCCCCGGCGGTATCCATTGTTCTTTGATGCTTATGGAGAAGGGAGGTCACTGAGGACAGGACGGCTGATTGGGAGCGCATCCCGGATCGTTTGCTTCCACTCAACAACTGAATCTGGGATATGCTCCGAGGCAACACCCCATCCCCGGCGCATTCATTCGCGCGGACCTCGGCGGAGAGAACCGGAGGTCCAAGAGAGAAAAGGAGGTTTCTCAATGCAATCCCTGAAAAATCTGAAGGACAGACTCGGCAAGGTCCTGCTGGTCATGTACGCGCTGGTTCCCCTCATGACCGTCTTTGCCATGGCCGCTGAGGACGGCCAGAGCAGGTTCTACGGCACCATCTGGTCCCTGGTTCCCCCCGTGGTGGCCATCGGCCTGGCCCTGATCACCAAGGAGGTCTACTCCTCGCTGTTCCTGGGCATCCTGGTGGGCTACCTGATTCAGATGGAGTTCAACCCCGTGGCCGCCATCACCACGCTGATTACGGACCTGGGCGACAACATCGGCGGCAACGCCGGCATCCTGATCTTCCTGGTGGTTCTGGGCACCATGGTGGCCCTGATGATCCGGGCCGGCGGCTCCAAGGCCTACGGCGACTGGGCCGTGGAGCACCTGAAAACCAAGAAGAGCGCCCTGTGGTCCACCTTCATCCTGGCCGCCATCCTGGGCGTGGATGACTACTTCAACAACCTGACCACCGGCAACGTCATGCGTCCCGTCACCGACCGGCACCAGATCTCCCGCGCCAAGCTGGCCTACATGTGCGACGCCACCGCCGCCCCCATCTGCATCATGATGCCCGTCTCCTCCTGGGCCGCCGCCGTCACCGGCGTTATCGACAACGAGGAGCTGGGCTTCCAGATCTTCTGCCGGGCCATTCCCTACAACTTCTACGCGGTGCTGACCATCGTCTTCATCATCGTCATGATCGTCCGGGACATCGACTTCGGCCCCATGAAGACCCATGAGGACAACGCCAAGAAGGGCGACATCTACACCACCCCCGAGCGTCCCTTTGCCGGCGCCGAGGAGATGAAGTTCAACCCCAACGGCAAGGTCATCGACCTGGTGATCCCCGTCATTATCCTGATCATCGGCTGCGTGGGCGGCCTGATGTACGCCGGCTATCTGAACGGCGGCGTGGGCCTGCTGGGCATGTTCGCCAACACCGACGCCTTCGTGGGCCTGCCTCTGGGCTCCACCGTGGCGCTGATTATCAACTTCATCTACTTCGCCTGCCGCAAGTCCATGAAGTTCACCGAGCTGATGGACTGCCTGCCCGAGGGCTTTAAGCAGATGGTTCCCGCCATTTTGATCCTGTGCTTCGCCTGGACCATCGGCGGCGTGACCCGGTACGGCCTGGGCGCTCCCGAGTTCGTGGCCGGCCTGGTGGAGTCCTTCGGTCCCACCCTGTACAACATGCTGCCCGCCGTGATCTTCCTGATCGCCTGCGGCCTGGGCTTCGCCACCGGCACCTCCTGGGGTACCTTCGGCATCCTGCTGCCCATCGTGCTGGACGTGTTCACTCCCGGCGGCTTTGCCAACCTCACCGCTGAGGCCCTGAACCAGGTGCCCATCCTCATGGTCGGCATCGGCGCCACCCTGGGCGGCGCGGTCTGCGGCGACCACTGCTCCCCCATCTCCGATACCACCATCATGGCGTCCTCCGGCTCTCAGTGCTACCACATCAACCACGTGGTCACCCAGATGCCCTACGCCGTGTGCGTGGCGGCCATCTCCTTCGTGAACTATGTCATCACCGGCTTCCTGATCAACTTCGTGCCGGAGATCGTCTGCCTGCTCATCGCCATCGTCTCCACCGTCGTGGTGATGGTCGTTCTCGACAAGATGGCCAAGTCCAAGAAGACGGCCTGACGCCTTTCCAAGCCGCTTTCAGCGTGTACATGATTCCGCTCCACTCCGTCTGGAGTGGAGCGGAATTTCTTTTTACCGGGCAAGGGCGCGGAAGGCGGCCCAGGGGCTCTCGGACCAATACAGCCGCTTCTCGGCGGCGGGCACGCCGGCGAGATACTCCAGTCCCATCTCCTTCTTTACTGTGGCAAATCCATTGATTTTCTTCATAGCTGCATGCTCCTTTCTTGTTTCTGTACCCAGTATACTCCAACCCATAACATTACACAAGCGAATAATTCTCATATTTTATATGAGCAAAAGGAATGATTAAATGAACACCATCAAGTGCCAGATTTTTCTGAAAGCGGTGGAGCTGGGGAGCATCACACGGGCGGCGGAGGACATGGGCTACACCCAGTCGGCGGTGAGCCGCTCTATTGCCGATCTGGAGCGGGAGTGGGATGTGACGCTGCTGACCCGGAACAAGGACGGAGTGGTCCTTACCAGTCAGGGGGAGTCCCTGCTGCCGGACATCCAGTCCCTGTGCAACGCCCAGCGGATTCTGGAGACCCAGGTCTCCTCCCTCCACGGCCTCACCAGCGGAACGCTGCGGGTGGGCACCTTCACCAGCGTCTCCATCCACTGGCTGCCGGGGATCATGAAGGAGTTTCTGGCCCTCTACCCCGGCATCCGGTTCGATCTGGTCAGCAAGTGGGAGTTCACTGAAGTGGAGGAGCTGGTGCGGCGCGGACGGGTGGACTGCGGTTTTTTGGGCCTTCCTGCCGGGGACAACCTGGATATCTCCTTCCTCCGCAGGGACCGGCTGCTGGCGGTGCTGCCCCCAAACCATCCGCTGGCCGGGGCGGAGTACTACCCCATGGCCCGTCTGACCCAGGATCCCTTTATCCTCATTCAGGAGAACTGGGATATGGAGATCTCCCGCATTTTCCAGGAGGAGGGACTGCGGCCCAACGTCCAGTACACCCTCAGCGACGACTTTGCAATTCTGGCCATGGTGGAGCAGGGCCTGGGCGTCAGCATCCTCTCGGAAATGCTGATACGGAGCACCACCCGCCGCGTCTCCGCCATCCCTCTGGAGCGCCCCCGTTACCGGGAGATCGGGCTGGCCGTCTGCCGCGGCGGGCCCATCCCGCCCCTGACCCGCCGCTTCCGGGACTTTGTGCTCCAGTGGATGGAGCGCACATCCTGACGGCGGCGCACACCGGGTACAGCGGGGAGCGTCTCCCCACAGTGCCACTCGGCGTGCCATGACTTTTCCGGATGGCTGTCATCACGATTCTGCACTTGCACAGGCGCCGGAACCCATGTATACTGGAAGAGGGAAAAAATTCGGAAAACGGAGTGATGGGATGAATACCGCTCTTGGCACGCTTTGGAACCTGGCCGGTTACATTGCCGCAGTAGCGCTGGGCGCCTGGCTGGGCTCCCGCTCGGGCGTGCGCACACGGCCCCTCCCCTGGCTGGGCAAGCTCCAGCTGGCGGCGCTGATGATTTTGATTGTCTCCCTGGGCGTAAAGCTGGGGGCCGACGACGAGGTCATCGCCTCCCTGGGGCAGATTGGCTGGACCGCCTTTGTGATCACCGTGGCCGCCATGATCGGGTCTGTCCTGGCGCTGTGGCTCCTGCGCCGCTTTGTCCTCCGGCTGGACCGCCAGGGCCTTCCGGCGGGCAGCGCCGCCTCCGCGGAGGCGGGCGGCGAGGGCGGCCAAAAGGCCGACAACTCCCTGACCAAGTGGATTGTAGGGGCGGTGGCCCTGGGGATGCTGGCAGGCTATTTTATAGTGCCCGATGCAGTCGTGGCCTACTGCGGGCAGGTGATCGACCTGGGGCTGTACCTGCTGCTGTTTTTGGTGGGCATGGACATGGGCAGGCAGGGCACCGTGGTCTCCGACATCAAGACCGCGGGCTTTAAGGTCCTGCTGATCCCCGTGGCGGTGGCCGCCGGCTCTCTGGCGGCGGCGGCCCTGGTGGGACTGGCGCTGGATATCGGCCCCAAGGACGCCATGGCGGTAGCCGCGGGCTTTGGCTGGTACTCCCTGGCCCCCAGCCTGCTGGCCCCTTACTCCCTTCCGGTCTCCGCCGTGTGCTTCCTGGCAAACGTCATGCGGGAGGTGTTCTCCATCCTGGCCATCCCGCTGGTTGCCCGGCGCGTGGGCTTTGTGGAGAGCGTGGCCCTGCCGGGTGCTGCGGCCATGGACACCGTCCTCCCCGTGGTGATCGGCGCCACCCACGAGCGGATTACCATCTATTCCTTCACCAGCGGCGTAATTCTCTCCCTGGCGGTTCCCCTGCTGGTATCCGCCATCGTTGCGCTGTGACACCCCCTTCCAACTCAAATACAGAGAGGAGTTTTCCCATGGACGATTCCTGGCGCGACAAAAATTACTCCCACTTCTCCCACAGGGACTGTGAGTTTTTCCCCTGCCACCGGGGTGTGGACGAAGGCTCTTTCAACTGCCTCTTCTGCTACTGCCCCCTGTATCTCATGGGGGACCGCTGCGGCGGAAGGTTTACCTATACAGCCTCCGGCATCAAGGATTGCAGCGGATGCACCATCCCCCACCGTCCGGAGAACTACGGTTACATCACCCAAAAGCTGTCGGAGGAGGCTGCCAAGCAGCCCCGGGAAAAATGAAGAAAATCCCGGCCGGGTCTTGCGCTTTCAAAAGCCGCGTAGTATAATGATGTCGAAAATTAAATAGCAAAGCAGTCGGAGCCGTCCTCCCCTGGGGGACGGGTAATAGGGAAACAGGTGCAAGGCCTGTACGATCTCGTCACTGTATGTAATGAGCGCACTGTCTGTGTCGGAAAACGACGGCCACTGGTGTATACCGGGAAGGCGGCGGTACGCGATGATTTACGAGTCAGGAAACCTGCCGCCTGCTGGTACGGGAATGCCGCAGGGTATTCCGGATCACGAGGGCTTGATTGTACCGCTTCCCTTTTAGGGCCTGCACTTGTGGTCATCTTGATAAGATGGCCGCTTTTTTTGTCCTGCGTATTCCTGTATCTTGAACCGACTGATGTAAAATTCACCATACATCAGAGAGGGCGGGGAGATCCCTCTGCCCCGGAAACACAAGGAGGAGTACACAGATGAACAAGAAGAAACTGCTTTCCCTGGTCGTCATGGCCGCTATGCTGGCCGGGCTGCTGGCCGGCTGCGGCGGGAACAAGACCCCCGACGCCCCCCAGTCCCCCGATCCCGGCCGGAACACCCCTGCGGAAAACAACACCCCGGAGCCTGCGGAGGGCGGCGAGGAGGACGACGAGGACTACACCACCGGCGACGCCTCCCTGGACAACCCCCGGAACCAGGACGGCATCGGCGAGGACGAGCTGTTGGTCATCAGCTTCGGCACCAGCTTTAACGACAACCGCCGCCTGACCATCGGCGCCATTGAGGAGGCCATGGAAAAGGCCTTCCCGGACTGGTCCGTCCGCCGGGGCTTCACCGCCCAGATCATCATCGACCACGTCCAGCGGCGGGACGGCGAGGTCATTGACAACGTGGGCCAGGCGCTGGACCGGGCCGTGGAAAACGGGGTCAAGCGCCTGGTGATCCAGCCCACCCACCTGATGGACGGACTGGAGTACAACGATGTGGTCAACGAGGCCGCCCAGTACGCCGACGCGTTTGAGGCCATGGCCATCGGTGCGCCCCTGCTGACCTCCGATGAGGACTTCCGGATTGTGGCCAAAACCATGGCGGAGGCCACTGCCCGGTACGACGACGGCAAGACCGCCATCTGCTTCATGGGCCACGGTACGGAGGCCGCCTCCAACGCCATCTACGCCAAAATGCAGCAGGTGATGGCCGACGCCGGATACGCCAACTGCTTCATCGGCACCGTGGAGGCCGCCCCCACACTGGACGACGTGCTGGCCATGGTCCAGGCGGGCAGCTATGAGCGGGTGGTGCTCCAGCCCATGATGATTGTCTCCGGCGACCACGCCAACAACGACATGGCCGGCGACGATGAGGACACCTGGAAAACCGCGTTTGAAAATGCCGGCTATCAGGTGGAATGTGTCCTGAAAGGCCTTGGTGAATACGAGGCCATTCAAAACCTGCTGACGGCTCACGCACAGGCCGCCATAGACAGCCTTGGCTGACAAAAGCCATTTCTGTGCGCGGCAGGCCGAAGGAAATCCCTTGGCCTGTCGCGCACAGCTACGGAGGTAATGATTATGAAACGATGGATCCTTCTGCTGCTCTCCCTGATTTTAACGGTTCTGCTGGCCGCCTGCGGTTCCGCGCCGGACGGCAGTCCTTCTGCCCGGCCGGAGACACCGCCTCCGGCGGAGGAACCGCAGGTCCCGGAAGCACCCAAATCGGAGGTGGCCTCCGCCGACCAGATGGCCCCGGTGGAAAACGTGGTGGAGGCAGACATGGTTCCCATTTATGCCGACGCCCTCCGGGACGGCACCTACGATATCGCGGTGGACTCCAGTTCCTCCATGTTCAATATCACCGCCTGCGAGCTGACGGTGGCAGAGGGGAAACTGACCGCCGTGATGCACATGGGCGGCACGGGATATCTCTATGTCTACCCCGGTACCGGCGAGGAGGCCGCCCGGTTGGACGAGAGCGCCCTGATCCCCTATGCCGAGGACGGCGAGGGCGCCCACTCCTTTACCGTTCCGGTGGAGGCCCTGGACATGGGGGTCGACTGTGCGGCCTTCAGCAGGAAAAAGGAGATGTGGTACGACCGCACCCTGGTCTTTCGGGCGGATTCCCTGCCCCCCGAGGCTTTCCGGGAGGGCTCCTTTGCCACCGCGGAGAGTTTGAACCTGTCTGAGGGAACCTACACTGTATCCGTCCGGCTGGAGGGCGGCTCCGGCAAGGCCAAGGTGGAGTCCCCCGCCGCTCTGCGGGTGGAGGACGGCGCGGCTTACGCCGTCATCGTCTGGGGCAGCTCCAGCTATGACTACATGCGGATTGACGAGGAGAAGTTCCTCCCCCTCAATACCGAGGGCAATTCCACTTTTGAAATCCCGGTGGCGTTCTTTGACCGGAAACTGGTGGTCTTTGCAGACACCACGGCCATGAGCACCCCCCATGAGATCGAGTACACGCTGTATTTCGATTCCGCAACCATTGAAAAAACGCCATGACCAACAAAAAACGCCCCTGTATTCTGAGATTCCTGCCGCTGCTGTCTCTGCTGCTCCTCTGCGCCTGCTCCCAGGCCGCAGAGGAACAGGGGCAGCCCCCGGAACCGGAGAATCTCACCTGGGACACATTGGAGTACGACCGCAGTCTGGAGCTCCTCTTTGCGGAACAGTTCTCCGTGGACTACTGTCACGGCGGATACCAGAAGATCTCCATTGGGGACGGCAACCGCTACCTGGTCGTACCGGAGGGGGCGGACGTCCCCCAGGGCGTGCCGGAGGAGGTCACAGTGCTCCATCAGCCCCTGGACAGCATCTATCTGGTAGCCACTTCCGCCATGGATCTCTTCCGCCAGCTGGACGCCATTGACACCATCACCCTGGCCGGTCTGGACGCCAGCGGCTGGTATATTGAGGAGGCCCGGGAAGCCCTGGAATCCGGCGATATGGTCTATGCCGGAAAATACAACGCGCCGGACTACGAGCGCATCCTCGCCCAGGCCTGCGATCTGGCGGTGGAATCCACCATGATCTACCATACGCCGGAGGTCAAGGAACAGCTGGAGCGCCTTGGCATCCCGGTGCTGGTGGAGCGCTCCAGCTATGAGAGCCATCCCCTGGGCCGGATGGAGTGGATCAAGCTGTACGCCGCCCTGCTGGGCCGGGAGGATGAGGCGGAACGCTACTTTGACGACCTGATGGAGCGGCTCTCCCCCATTCTGGAGCAGGAGAACACCGGCAAAACCGTGGCCTTCTTTTACATCACCTCCTCCGGCGCGGTAAATGTCCGCCGCCCCGGGGACTACATCGCAAAGTCCATCGGCCTGGCCGGCGGGGACTATGCCTTCCCGGATCTGGATGACGGGGGCAGCGCCAAGTCCACCATCAACATGCAGATGGAGGCCTTTTACAAGGAGGCCCGGGACACGGATATCCTGATCTACAACAACGCCATCGACGGGGAGCTGCAGACCGTGGAACAGCTGCTGGAAAAAGGCGGCATCCTGGCGGATTTCAAAGCCGTGCAGGAGGGAAACGTCTGGTGTACCGGGAAAAATCTGTTTCAGGAGAGCCTGGGCCTGGGCGACCTGATTGTGGATCTGCACGCCGTCCTGTCCGGGGAGGATGCAGAGCTGACCTACCTGCACCATCTGGAGTGACGGAGGCGGACGAGACGAGATGAGTAGAACCCACACCAGGTACTGGGGTGCCTTTCTCCTGTTGGGGGCCATGCTGCTCCTTCTGATCATCTGGAACATCAATGCCGGCAGCGTCCCCCTGTCCTGGGCGGAAATCCGCCGCATCCTGTTCAGCCGGCCGGACGGCAGCACGGAATTCGGCATTGTGCGTACGCTCCGTCTCCCCCGCATCTGCGCCGCCGTCATTCTGGGCGGCGCACTGTCCGTCTCCGGATTCCTGCTCCAGACCTTTTTTGCAAATCCCATTGCCGGCCCCTTTGTCCTGGGGATCTCCTCCGGGGCCAAGCTGACGGTCTCCCTGACCATGATCTCCCTGCTGAGCCGGGGCCTGGTCGCCGGCTCGGCGGCGCTGATCGGCGCCGCCTTCGCGGGTTCCATGCTCTCCATGGGGTTTATCCTGCTGATCTCCCGGCGGGTAAAGCGGATGAGCATGCTGGTGGTCTGTGGAGTGATGATCGGATATATCTGCTCTGCCGTCACGGATTTCGCCGTCACGTTTGCGGAGGACTCCAATATTGTCAACCTGCACAACTGGTCCATGGGCAGCTTCTCCGGCATCTACTGGGACAGTGTGGCGGTGATGGCGGCAGTGACGGGCGCCGCCATGGTGCTGTCCTTCCTCCTCTCCAAGCCCATCGGCGCCTATCAGATGGGGGAGGTATACGCACAGAATATGGGCGTGAATATCCGGCGGTTCCGCCTGGAGCTGATTCTCCTCTCCAGCATCCTCTCCGCCTGCGTCACCGCCTTTGCCGGCCCCATCTCCTTTGTGGGCATCGCCGTCCCCCACCTGGTAAAAAGCCTGTTCCGCACTGCAAAACCCGTTTTGATCATTCCGGCCTGTTTCCTGGGCGGGGCGGTCTTCTGCCTCTTCTGCGACCTGATCGCCCGGACGGTCTTTGCCCCCGCGGAGGTCAGCATCAGCTCCGTCACCGCCGTATTCGGCGCGCCTGTGGTAATCTATATGATGGTCTTTCACCGGAACAAATCCAGCCTGTAGGAACCTGTATTCATAACCGGGGGGACGCCGTCCGGACCGCGTTCAACGGCTGTGAATACTGGTTCTGATACTAATTTCAAATAAAACGATTTCGTTTTATTTGAAATGGAAACGCATGTTGCGTTTCCGTTTTGCGCCATCC
>ERZ808035.546-NODE-546-length-31643-cov-4.760850_pt1 | contig 31643 bp, 20 predicted proteins | sample MGYA00380189_ERZ808035 | MGnify/ENA primary metagenome ERZ808035 (study PRJEB31490, sample SAMN06133407) | mouse gut metagenome | isolation source: M5_1 | host: mice | place: China: Chengdu | collected 2015-05 ...
CGTCGGAGGAGTACATCGGCCGCGCGCTGCGCGACCTCGGCGTCGACCGCTCCAAGGTGGTGCTCGCCTCCAAGGTCTTCTTCAACGAGGGGGGCCTCTCGGCGGAGGCCATCGAGCGTGAGATCGACGGGACGCTCTCTCGCCTGGGCACCGACTACCTCGACCTCTACATCATCCACCGCTACGACTACGACACCGACCCCGAGGAGACCATGGGCGCGCTCGACGCCCTGGTGCGCGCCGGCAAGGTGAGGGCGCTGGGGGCGAGCGAGATGTACGCCTACCAGCTCCAGAACCTCCAGCACGTGGCCGACGCCCACGGGTGGACCCGCTTCACCTCCATGCAGTGCCACTACAACCTGCTCTACCGCGAGGACGAGCGCGAGCTCATCCCCGTGTGCCGCCAGTACGGCATGGCGCTCACGCCCTACAGCCCCCTGGCCTCCGGCCACCTGACGCGCCCCACGTGGGACACCCACTCGGTGCGCAGCGAGACCGACGCCACCATGCGCGGCAAGTACGACGCCGCCAAGGCCCAGGACATGCCCATCGTGGAGCGCGCCGCCGAGGTGGCCGCCGACCACGGCGTCCCCATGGCCCAGGTGGCCCTGGCGTGGCTGTGGGCCAAGGGCGTGGAGAGCCCCATCGTGGGCAGTTCCAAGCCCTCGCGCGTCGACGACGCCTGCGCCGCCCTCGCGCTGCGGCTCACCCCGGCGGAGGTCGCCTACCTGGAGGAGCCCTACACCGCCCACGAGCTCGTGGGACCCAAGGGGCGTCCGGGCGAGAAGCCCCTGGCCGGCACGATGCTGGCGTCCGACCTCTCGTAGCCGCCCCCCCCCGCATCATCGAACAGAGTCGAAAGGAACCTGACATGAGCAAGTCACTCGTCGCCTACTTCAGCTACGGCGGCCGCACCGCCGAGGTCGCCCGCCGTGTCGCCGCCGCTGCCGGCGCAGACCTCTTCGAGATCGTGCCCGAGCAGCCCTACTCCGAGGCCGACGTCGACTGGCGCGACAAGCACTCCCGCTGCACCCTCGAGGCCAACGACCCCCAGAGCCGCCCCGCGGTGGCCGACCGGGTGCCCGATATGGGCGCCTACGACGTGATCTTTTTGGGCTTCCCCATCTGGTGGTACCGCGAGCCCAACATCGTCGACAGCTTCCTCGACGGCTACGACCTCGACGGCAAGGTGATCGTGCCGTTCTGCACCTCCGGCGGCTCCACCGTGGCCAAGGCCGTGGGTTCCATCGCCGGCAACGCGCCGGGCGCCACCGTGCTCGAGGGCGCCACCCTGAACGGCGCCTCCGACGCGGCCGTCGACGCCCTGGTGGCCCAGGCCCACTGGGACCGCTGAGGTCGGCGTCCGCGTCTGCGGGCGGGGCTCCGGCCCAGGCCCTGGGTCCCCCGTTTTCACCCATGTGGTGGGACGGAAGACAGATTGTGTTCAGAGTATCGGGCGGCCCCTCCGGGGGCCGCTTTTCCGTAGGATGGGTGGCCATGATCGCCGGGCCATGGGGGTCCGGCCGCGACCGTGAGGGGGACAGCCCATGGAGGCCTTCATCGACCAGTTCGGCTACCTCGCCGTCGGTGCGCTCATCCTCATCGAGAACGTGTTCCCGCCCATCCCGAGCGAGGTCATCCTGCCGCTGTCCGGTTTCCTCACCACCACGAGCCACCTCACCCTCCCCGGTGTGATCGTGGCGGCCACGGCGGGCTCGGTGCTCGGCGCGTTCATCCTCTACGGCATCGGCCGCGTCATCAGCCGCGGGCGCCTCGTGGCGTTCTTCGAGACGAGGCCCATGCGCCTGCTCGGCTTCACCGGGGCCGACGTGGAGCGCGTCGTGGGCTGGTTCGAGACCCGCGGGCAGCTCTCCGTCCTGCTCTGCCGCTGCGTGCCCGGCGTGCGCAGCCTCATCTCCATCCCGGCCGGCACCGCGGGCATGGGGCTCGGCCGGTTCACGCTCTACACCCTGGTGGGCTCCCTCCTGTGGAACACCGTGCTCTGCGGCCTGGGGGCCGCCGCTGGCGACGCCTGGCACAACGTGGCCGGCTCCGTCGCCTGGGCCTCCGACGTGCTCAAGGTGGCCATCGTCGCCCTGCTCGTGGTCGGCGCCTGCTGGTGGGTCGTGCGCCGGGCGGTCCCTGCGTGGCGCGAGGACCGGGCCTAGCCGGGCCTTCACCTTGGTTGGGCCGTCACCGTGGCCGGGCCCTTCGGCTGTCACCGTAGCCGGGCTCTCCAATCGTCATGCCGCCCCGACCCCCGACGCTCCTCTCTCCCTCCCTCCCTCCCTCCCCGCACCTGAACGCGGTTGAGGGCGACCCTCTCGGCACCTGAACGCGACCGGGGGCGGATTCGGCGCACCTGAACACGCCCGAGGGCGGCTTTCGGCGCAGGACGGCGCCGGGGGCCGCCCTCATTCATGTTCAGGTGCTGGGAGGGGGAGGGGCGCAGGAGGGCGCAGGGAGCAGGAGGGGGGCGGGGAGGCTTGCAGGATGCTGCGGGGAGGAGCGGTACGGGCAGAGAGGCCCCTTCCACGGCGACGGCTATCCATTAGTTTATCTGTTCATGACGATATATTAATGGAAGATTAACGAATACCCGCTCCGGGTACGACGTCGGTGAAGCATCGGCATGTATCGAACCTTGGGAGCGCTTATGAAGACGACTATTGGGATCACCCGCCGCGCGTTCGTCGGCGGCACCGCGCTGGCCGCCGCCCTCGGCCTGGCCGCCTGCAAGTCGGAGGGGGCGTCGGACGGCGGCTCCGGCTCCGACGGCGGGGACGGCGGCACGCTCTCGCTCTCGGTGGTGGGCCTCTCGTGCATCGACCCCTACAACGTGCAGGACGACACCGACATCTCCGTGTGCCGCCAGGTCTTCGACCCGCTCATGACCTACGACTTCAAGAAGGACGAGGTCGTGCCCTGCGCCGCCGAGTCCGTCTCGGCCAACGACGACGGCACCGTCTTCACCTTCAAGATCCGCCAGGGCGCCACGTTCCACAACGGCGACAAGGTGGACGCCGCCGCCTTCGAGCGCGGCTGGAACCGCCTCGTGAACCCCAAGACCATGGACAGCCCCAGCGCCGTGGCCGGCGCGCTCTCCGCCGTCAAGGGCTACCAGGACGTCCTCGACGGCAAGGCCGACTCCCTCTCCGGCGTCTCCTGCCCCGACGAGTACACCTTCCAGGTGACCCTCGACGAGCCGTTCTTCGAGTTCCCGATGATGTGCACCCTCATGCAGACCGCGCCGGTGCCCCAGGCGGCCCTCGACGACCCCAGCACGTTCTTCCACTCGCCCATCGGCAACGGCGCCTATAAGATCGACGGCGACTGGGTGGACGGCCAGTACGTCGACCTCGCCGCCTACGACGGCTACACCGGGGAGGAGAGGCCCAAGGTGGGCAAGCTCCACATCATGATCCAGAAGGACGTCTCCACCGGCTACCGCGAGTTCCAGGCAGGCAACGTGGACTACTGCGACGTCCCCACGGCCGAGATCTCCAACATCGAGAAGGAGTACGGCCTCTCCGAGGACGGCTACACCATCACCCCGGGCCACCAGCTCCTCATGGGCACCATGCCCGCCGTGTCGTACCTGGTGTTCAACCTCAAGGACCCGGCGCTCCAGGACGCGCACCTGCGCCAGGCCATCAGCCTCGCCGTCAACCGCGACAACATCGTGAACACCGTCCTCCAGGGCTCCGCCGCCGTGGCCGACAACCTCGTGCCGCCGGCGTGCCAGGGGTACAGGCAGGGCCAGTGGGCCTACGCGCAGTACGACCCCGACAAGGCCAGGGAGCTCGTGGCCCAGTACTACCCGGAGGGCACGCCCGAGCTGTCGTTCCTCTACAACGCGGACGGCGGCCACGCCGACACGGTCCAGGCCATCGCCGCCGACCTCGACGCCGCGGGCATCAGGGTGAGGCTCGAGACCATGGAGAACGCCGCCCTGCAGGACGCCATCAACTCCGGCTCCTACCAGATGGTGCGCACGGCCACGCTGGCGCAGTACCCCTCCATCGACGACATCCTGCGCACGCTCTGCTCGTCCACCGGCGCCGACAACTCGGCGTCCTACTCCAACGACGAGGTCAACGGCCTGCTTGCCAAGGCCCGCGCCACGTCCGACGCCGACGAGCGCACCTCCCTCTACCAGCAGGCCAACGCCATCGTGGCCGAGGATGCGCCCTACGCGCCGCTGACCTTCTCGACCCTGCGCAAGCTCGGCTCCAAGCGCATCAAGGAGGCCTACGTGGCGCCCAACCGCGCCCAGAGCGACGCCTCCTGGGAGCTCGCGGAGTAGCACCCCGTCACGCGGTGCCGCCCGGCGCCGCGTGACAGAGGGGGCGGTGGCATCTGTCACTTCGTATATCGCGCAACTGATATCGGCCCCTCCCGGAGCAGCGTCCGGGAGGGGCCGTCGATGCGACACCGAAAGAGCCGGGACCGCAGACGTATTCCTGCGCCTATACAGCGCGTAGCCTAGGGTCCCCCGCCGAAGGCGGCCATCCAGCGCCCCAAGACGCTCCTGGCACGGGTTCCTCGCCCGAAGAACGCCAGGACTCGTGACAAGGGCTTCTCTGCACATCTAGATTCATGAGTCGAGAGTCGGGCGGAGTAACAGATGGGCCAGACGCTCTTGCCACGCCGCATGTTTGGTGGTTTTGCAGGCGAGGAGGGCCAGAAACCACCAAACACCGGGATGTTTGGTGGTTTAGATCAGGATTCTCACCAAAAAGTACCAAACATCCGAGAAGCCCCGCTGCCGTGCCGCCGGAACCGGTTCCGGACGGGCCGTGTGACGCCCAAGGTGCCCGACCAAGGTGACGGCGGTTCGACCGCCGATGGTGGGACAGAAGTGCCCGACCATTGGGACAAAAGTGTCCGGGTGTTGGGACAGCCCAACAGGAAAAAGCGGTTGAGCCAAGGGGGCACAGGCCGGTCCGGGACCCTGCATCGTGAGGGCGCATCTGAGAACGGCCGCGCGTATCGCGAGATACGCGCGGCCGTTCGAGCTGCGCCCGGCGATGCAGGGTCCCGGCCCCCTGGGTCGAAGCCCCCTTAGGCGAAGTACTCCACGCCGCCCTCGATCAGCGGCTGGAAGAGGTCCCCACCCACGTTCTTGTAGAGCCCCCGGCCGGAGCGCTCGGTGTGGCCCATCTTGCCCATCACGCGGCCGTCGGGGCTGCAGATGCCCTCGATGGCCAGAAGCGAGCCGTTGGGGTTCACCGAGAGGTCCATGGCCGGCCGGCCGTCCTCGTCGACGTACTGCGTGCACACCTGGCCGCTCTCCACCATGGAGGCGAGCACGTCGTCGGGTGCCACGAAGCGGCCCTCGCCGTGGCTGATCGCCACCGTGTGCACGTCGCCCACCTCGCACCGGGAGAGCCACGGCGACAGGTTCGAGCACACCCGCGTGCGCACGAGGCGGCTCTGGTGCCGGCCGATGCCGTTGAACGTGAGCGTGGGGCATTCCGCGTCCATGGGCCGGATGTCGCCGAAGGGCACGAGGCCCAGCTTCACCAGGGCCTGGAAGCCGTTGCAGATGCCCAGCATGAGGCCGTCGCGGTCCTGCAGCAGGCGCCGCACGGCCTCGGTGACGGCGGGGGAGCGGAAGAACGCCGTGATGAACTTGGCGGAGCCGTCGGGCTCGTCGCCGCCGGAGAAGCCGCCGGGGATCATGACGATCTGGCTGCGGTCGATGGCCTCCGCCAACGCGGCGCAGCTCTCGGCCACGGCCGCCGGCGTGAGGTTGTTGACCACGAGGGTCTCGGGCACGGCGCCGGCGCGGCGGAACGCCCGGGCGCTGTCGTACTCGCAGTTGTTGCCCGGGAACACCGGGATGACCACGCGCGGCTTGCCTGCGTCGGTGCCGAGGAGCGACGGCCCCGTGTAGGTGGCGCCCACGCCGCCCGTCCAGGTCACCTGCGGCACCTCGGGCAGGCCGGCGGCCTCCTCGGGCGCCGTGCGGTAGGGGAACACGCCCTCCAGCGGGCGCTCCCAGGCCTCCTGCACGGCGGCCAGGTCCACGCACTCGTCGCCGGCGCGCAGCACGTACTCGTCCAGCGTGGTGCCGAGGAGCCCCACCGCCAGGCAGTCGGGGGCGTCAGGCACCTCGGCATCGTCGGCCAGCTCCACGATGAAGGAGCCGTAGGCGGGCGAGAAGAGCGCGCCCACGCCGTGGCTCGCCACGAAGGAGGGGTCGAGCCCCACGCCCACGGCGTTGCCCAGACCCATCTTGAGCAGGGCCTCCGCCGTGGCGCCGTAGCCGGGCGTGGCCACGGAGAGCGCGGCGCCGCTGCCCACGAGCCCCTCCACGAGGGCCATGGCGGCCTTCTCGGCCTCGGGCTCCGGCACGAGCGGGGCGTCGTCGCGGTAGCGCGGCACGATGCCCAGCAGCCGGTGGCCGGCGCCCTTGAGCTCGGGCGACGTCACGCGGTCCACGGGGCCCACGGCCGTGGCGAACGACACGAGGGTGGGCGGCACGTCCAGCTCGTCGAACGAGCCGCTCATGGAGTCCTTGCCGCCGATGGCGCCCACACCGAGGTCCAGCTGGGCGTCCAGGGCCCCGAGCACCGATGCCACGGGCTTGCCCCAGCGCGCGGGCTCGTCGCGCAGGCGCTCGAAGTACTCCTGGAACGTGAGGTAGGCGTCCTCGCGGCGGAAGCCTGCGGCCACGAGGCGCGCCACGCTCTCGACCACGGCGAGGTAGGCGCCGGAGTACTGGTCGGCCGCCGAGAGGTACGGGTTGAAGCCCCAGGCCATGCCGGAGCACGTGGTGGTCTCGCCGTCCACGGGCAGCTTGGCCACCATGGCCGTGGGCGGGGTGAGCTGGCGGGAGCCGCCGTGGGGCATGAGGACGGTGGCCGCGCCGATGGTGGAGTCGAACCGCTCCGACAGGCCCTTGTTGGAGGCCACGTTGAGGTCGGAGGCCACGGCGGCCAGGCGCTCGGCCAGGGGCAGCGAGTCGTCGGCCCAGGCGGCCGGCACGTCCCACTCGCCCGGCGCCTCCACGAGCACGTCCTGGTGCTTGGGTGCGCCGTTGGAGGCGAGGAAGGCGCGGGAGAGGTCCACCACGGTGCCGCCGCGCCACGCCATGGTCACGCGCGGCTCGGCCGTCACGGTGGCGATGGGCGTGGCCTCGAGGTTCTCGGCGCGGGCCAGCTCGATGAAGGCGTCCACGTCCTCGGGCGCCAGGGCCACGGCCATGCGCTCCTGGCTCTCGGAGATGGCCAGCTCGGTGCCGTCGAGGCCCTCGTACTTCTTGGGCACGGCGTCGAGGTCGATGGCCAGGCCGTCGGCGAGCTCGCCCACGGCCACCGACACGCCGCCGGCGCCGAAGTCGTTGCAGCGCTTGATCATCCGGCAGGCCTCGGCGTTGCGGAACAGGCGCTGCAGCTTGCGCTCCACGGGCGCGTTGCCCTTCTGCACCTCGGCGCCGCAGGTCTCGATGGATGTGGCGGTGTGCGACTTCGACGAGCCCGTGGCGCCGCCGATGCCGTCGCGGCCCGTGCGGCCGCCGAGCAGCACCACCACGTCGCCGGGCGCGGGTTCCTCGCGGCGCACGTTGGCCGCCGGAGCGGCGCCCACCACGGCGCCGATCTCCATGCGCTTGGCGGCGTAGCCGGGGTGGTAGAGCTCGGCCACCTGGCCGGTGGCGAGGCCGATCTGGTTGCCGTAGGAGGAGTACCCCTGGGCGGCCGTGGTCACGAGCTTGCGCTGGGGGAGCTTGCCGGGCAGGGTGTCTGCCACGGGCACGGTGGGGTCGGCCGCGCCGGTGACGCGCATGGCCTGGTAGACGTAGGAGCGCCCGGAGAGCGGGTCGCGGATGGCGCCGCCGATGCACGTGGCCGCGCCGCCGAAGGGCTCGATCTCGGTGGGGTGGTTGTGGGTCTCGTTCTTGAAGAGGTAGAGCCAGTCCTGCTCCTCGCCGTCCACGTCCACCTTGACCTTGACGGTGCAGGCGTTGATTTCGTCGGACTCGTCGAGGCCTGTGAGCTCGCCGGATGCCTTGAGTGCGCGGGCGCCGACGGTGCCCATGTCCATGAGGCAGACGGGCTTGGCGTCGCGGCCGAGGTCGTGGCGGCACGCCAGGTAGCGGTCGAACGCCCGCTGCACGCGGGCGTCCTCGATGGCCACGGAGTCGAGCTCGGTGCCGAAGGTGGTGTGGCGGCAGTGGTCCGACCAGTAGGTGTCGATGACCCGGATCTCGGTGATGGTGGGGTCGCGGCCCTCGTCCGTGAAGTAGCTGCGGCAGAACCGCGCGTCGTCGAGGTCCATGGCCAGGCCGCGCCCGGCCACGAACTCCGCCAGGCGGCCGTCGTCCCAGTCGCGGAAGCCCTCGAGCACCTCCACCGCGGGGGGGACGGGGAAGTCCTGCGCCAGGGTGGCGGGCGTCTCGAGCGATGCCAGGCGCGCCTCCACGGGGTTCACCACGTAGGCCTTCACGCGCTCGACGTCCTCGTCGGAGAGGTCGCCCTCCAGCGCGTACACCGTGGCAGAGCGCACGAGGGGCCGCTCCCCCTGGCTGATGAGCTGCACGCACTCGCCGGCCGACTCGGCCCGCTGGTCGAACTGGCCGGGGAGGAACTCCACCGCGAACACGGCGGCACCGTCCAGGGGCGGGAGCCCCTCGGAGACGTCGTCGGACTGCGGCTCCGAGAAGACCGTGGGCACGCACGCGGCGAACGTCGCCTCGTCCAGGCCCTCCACGTCGTAGCGGTTGAACAGGCGCAGGCCGGTGAGGCCCGCGATGCCCACGATGTCGCGCAGCTCCTGGGCGAGGGAGCGCGCCTCGATGTCGAACCCGGGCTTCTTCTCCACGTAGATCCTCGAAACCATAGGTCTGAAGGCCTTTCTCTGGGCGTCGGGTCTGCCAAGCCCCATGATAGCGCCCGCGCCCGCCGCGCTGGGCGCATGCTGAAAAGACGGGCCACTGATAGACGAGACGCCCCCCTGCGCCGCCACCCCGCAAACCGCATGGCGCCGCCGGCGGCGGGTATGCACCCAAGGTCGAAGCCGTCCGCACACAGGAGGAGACCCGTGGACCTCGCCATCGCCCTGCTGCTGCCCCTCGCCGGCACCGTCGCCGGCGCTGCCTGCATGTTCTTCATGACCGGCGCCGTGAGCCCGCTGCTGAGGCGCGCCCTCACGGGCTTCGCCGCCGGCGTCATGGTGGCCGCCTCCGTCTGGAGCCTCATCGTCCCGGCCATGGAGCAGTCCGAGGCCATGGGGCGCCTGTCGTTCCTCCCGGCGCTCGTGGGCTTCTGGGCCGGTGTGGGCTTCCTGCTCCTGCTGGACCACGCCGTGCCCCACGAGCACGCCGACGGCGGCGAGGAGGGCCCGGCGAGCACGCTGCCCAAGTCGGCCAAGCTGGCGCTCGCCGTGATCATCCACAACATCCCCGAGGGCATGGCCGTGGGCGCCCTCTGCGCCGGTTGGCTCGTGGGCGGCTCCGACATCACCACCGGGGGCATGCTCGCCCTCTCCGCCGGCATCGCCATCCAGAACTTCCCCGAGGGAGCCATCGTGTCCATGCCGCTGCGAGGCGACGGCATGGGAAAGGGCAAGGCGTTCGGCTGGGGTGTCTTCTCCGGTGTCGTGGAGCCCCTGGCGGCGCTCGCCACCATCGCCCTGGCGGAGGTCGTGACCCCGGTGCTCCCCTACCTCCTGGGCTTCGCGGCCGGCGCCATGATGTACGTGGTCGTGGAGGAGCTCATCCCCGAGACCGCCATGGGGGAGGGCCACTCCAACCTGGGCACGCTGCTCTTCTCCGTGGGCTTCACCCTCATGATGGTGCTGGACGTGGCTCTGGGGTAATCGTGGTCTGCCAATGGGGACGGCCGCACCTCACCGGCAGCGCGGGGCGCCCGGGACCGGGGACATCCCCGGTCCCGGGCGCCTTCTCCGTGCGGCGCGTCCCCCGCCCCGTGCCGCGGGCCCTAGCCGCGGTCCTGCGGCCGGTAGCGCAGGTGCACGGCGCCTCCACCGAGGTCGTCCGCCCCCTCGAGCGACAGCGCCACGGGCGCCCCCGGGGTGCCGCCGAGCCAGGAGAAGAGCGACGCCGCGCGCGGGTCCCCGCTCGCCACGGGCGCGACCACCTCCCGAGGGTTGGCACCCCCTGACGAAAAGGACGCACCGCCACATGCCCCCTACCTGATGAGGTTGGTGCGCAGGAACGCCTCCTTCTCGGGCAGCCCGAACCGCTCGCGCCCCAGGTTCATGGTCCCTCCTCGGTCGGTCGATCCGGTGCCTCCATCGTATCCGTGCGTCTTCCCCTCCTCCCGCATGGGAGGGACCCTCCCAGGGAACCAACACCACGGGGCGCACTCTCAGCCGATCCTGGGCGACGCCGCGTCGTTCTCAGGAGGGGAGAGGTCATGGCGTCATTCAAGCGTGTGTTCATGAGGTTCTTCACAAAGGACCAGGAGGGCAGGTACCACGTCCTCACGTTGGAGTGGTGGCGCACCCTCTTCACGGTCTTCTGCGTCTTCTGCTGGGTGGGGCACTGGCTCGAGATCCCGTACTGCACCTTCATGAGCCAGTTCGGCATCGTGGCCGACGACTACGCCGTGTGGGTGGAGCCCTGGTTCACGCCCTACTGGGTCTACGGCATCGGCGCCGTGGCCATGACCCTCGTGATCGAGCCGTTCCGCGAGGACGTCATCGCCAAGCGCAGGACCACCTGGGGTGCCGTCCTCGAGACCTTCGCCTACACCGTGGCTGTGGCCGCCGTGCTCGAGACCGTCATCGGCCTCATCATCAACCAGCCCGACGCCGCCGGCGTGTACCCCTATTGGGACAACTCGCAGCTGCCCCTCAACATCCTGGGGCAGGGCTGGCTCGTCAACGACCTCGTCATCGGCGTCATGGCCATCCTCTACCTCTGGGTCTTCTACCCGGCCATCGACGCCTGGCTGCGCTCGTTGCGTCCCTGGGTGGCCAACACCGTGTGCGTCGCCCTCGTCGCCCTCATCGTCGTGGCGGCGCTTTTGTCCTACCTGTAAGGCGAAGGGAACCCCATCGCGTTGTTTTGGGGATACGCCCGTTCTGTGGTCGGCCGGAAAACGTGCCCTGTCCTCCTCCGCGTTAGCTGCACCGTCGGCTCCGGGGGCTTCCGCGACCGTGGGGCAGGCGTCCCGCGCTAACGGCCGGCACTTTGCCCGACCCGGGTCCCCTGAGCGGGGGGCAAGAATCCCCCTTTGGCTGTCTTGGCAGCTAGAGGGGGATATTTTTATGAAGCTGGATGGGTATATTCAGGAAAGAACATAATAGAGCTCAAAGCGGTTCAGATAAATTTAGAATACCGTTTGAGCGGCATACATAGGCATTTATCTGCATATTTCACTGGTTCGATTTTAATGTAAGAACGAGCTTGTGGCTGAATAGAAATCCCTTAAAAGTATCTTGAACAAATGTGTTGTCTCAGAGGGTACTTCTCATTTAAACTCAGCTGAATAAGTAATCGTGCACTTTTCTGCCCTTTGGACTCCCGGCGGGGCGGGGATGCGCACCGGTGGCATGCCACCCATAGAAGAGGAGACCCTATGCAACCGCTTGCGAGAACGCCCCTCCGGCGTGTCGTGGCCGTCGTCATGGCCGTGGCCCTCGTGCTCGGCATGGTGCCGGCGCAGGCCCTGGCAGACGTCGCAACCAGGAGCGTGTCCGGTGTGGATGCCCTCGAGACCAACGCCTCCGAGTGGGAGCTGCTGCGTCTCGACGGCTTCAAGGCCGGCGACACCGTCTATATAGACGTGGCGTGCGGCGACACGACCCTGGTGTCCCGCCAGCCCTACGCCATCGCGGAGACCGCCTCCGACGACAGCGTCGGCGACGCCCTCCTCGCCCACATCGTCAAGATGAGCCTGGGCACCGACGGCCAGACCGTCGGCGACGTCCTCGGCGCCAAGGCCGAGGACCCGGCCGCCGTCGACCCTGCCTACACCGTCACGGTCCGCAGCGCCCTCCGCGGTGACGACAAGGACGTGGTCCTCTACCGCGGCACCGTCTACCCCGTGTATGCCAAGCTTGTGGCCGCGGACGGTCAGACCTCCTACCGCCTCATGGGCATCCGCACCGCCTCCGAGACCGAGCTCGGGACGGGCCGCAACCTCGGCGCCGGCCTCAACTACTACCTCCAGGACGGCGACGGCTACCGTACTTTCGTGCGCTCCGGCGAGGGCGTGGACAACGCCTTCGCGAACGGCTGCTTCGTGGTGGAGTACAGGGAGGTCGCGGGCGGGTCGGTCTCCGGCGCCGTCAACTACGTGACCTCCGACGGCACCGTGGTCAAGGAGACCGCTGTGGGCGGCGTCTCCACCGAGGGCCTCAAGGTGCCCGTGGAGCGCGCCTTCTTCTCCGACGGCGTCTACTACCGCGCCCTGTCCCTCGTGTCCTCCGTGCTGCTCACCCCCGAGCACGCCACCGCCGTGGTGCGCGTGGTGCCCGTCAAGGAGGCCGACGCCGGCTCCTACCAGGTGAAGGTCCGCTACGTGGCCGTGGACGAGAACGGCGACGAGCAGGGCGACCCGCTCTGGACCGACACCCTCGACGTCGTGGGCAAGGGCTACAACTACACCGTGCCCACCACCTTCTCCCAGCGCACCACCGCCGAGGACCGCGACGGCACCCTCGGCCACTACACCGAGATGTACACCCTCGACGCCGACGACCCCGTGCGCGGCGGCGAGGACGGCGAGTGGGAGGTCGACCCGAAGAACCCCGTGGTGAGGCTCGAGGCCAACACGCCCGACAGCCACTTCGGCTCCGACAAGGACGGCCGCACCCTCACCGTGGCCTACCGTGCGTCCAGCCAGACCAAGAAGGCCGCCGTCACGGTCTACGAGGTCGACGGCTCCACCAACCAGGTGATCGGCCCCAAGGTCACCCTCGACGTGACCCCCGACAATGCCGCCACCTACACCCCCGAGCCCACCAAGGTGGTCGACGGCGTGACCTACGAGCTCTGGCACGGCAACGACGCCGCCTTCACCTGCAGCTGGGACGACATCGCCGCGGGTGCCGACCTCATGCGCACCGTCTACTACGTGCCCGAGGGCTACGTCCCCGGCGACCCCTACGACGTCACCGTCCGCTATGTCAACGTGGCCGACAACGCCGTGCTCGACACCGCGACCGTGCGCGTGAGCCCCGACGACGTCGACTGGACCCTCATCGAGGGACCCGAGCGCTTCGACCGGGACGGCGAGACCTACGTGCGCCTAGCGGGCCAGGAGGGCGGCGTGCGCCACTCCTACTTCTCGCCCACGCGCACCTACACCGTGTACTACCGCAACGTCGATGACGTCCTCAACGGCCAGGTGGTCGTGAGGCGCACCCAGATCATCGACACCGTCCGCGACGTCGTGGTCCCCGGCACCGCCCTCCCGGCCACCGACGGCACCGCGCCTGCCGCTGCCGGCACCGCCACCCCCGGCGCCGCTGCCGTCGCGCCCGCGGGCCTCGCCGCCACCCCCGCCGCTGCGGGCGGGGACGCCGGCGTGACGCCCGGGGACGGCACAACCATCATCAACGACGACGACAACCCGCTGGCCTCCCCTGACGGCGCCACCACCGCCGAGCAGCGCATCGAGGACGACGAGAACCCCCTGGCCCGCGGCCCGCTGAGCAACGGCTACCTCGTGGCCGGCTCCCTGGCCGGTCTGGCGGCCCTCTTCTTCCTGCTGTTCTGGCTGTTCCGACGCCGCAAGCAGGCCACCGACACCACTGACCCCAACGCGTAAGCAAAGGAGGCGAACCCGATGAGACCCACACCCAAGAACGGCGCGCTCAAGCGTTTCGTCACGTTTGCGCTGTCGCTCATGCTCGTGTTCACGTCGTTCCCCGTGACGGCGCCGGCCTACGGTAGCGGCGTCGAGGGGGAGACCCTCGAGATCGTCTCCGTGGACGGCGACGCCGTGGCCGACACCCAGGAGGGTGACGGCGCGGAGGACGCCGCCGTGGCAGACGGGCAGCCCGAGGAGGACGCCGGCGTGGCCGAGCCCGCCGAGCAGGACCTCGAGCCCGAGGAGGCCCCGGCCGCCGAGGCCGTGACGGCCGAGGAGCCCGCGGCCCAGGCAGCGCCCGCGAAGGCGGCGGCGAGGGCGGCCAAGGCCAACGAGGCCAGCCGCACCATCGACGGCACCGTCACCGAGGACCTCACCTACAACAGGGCCGGGAACTACACCCTCACGGTGAACGGCACCCTCAAGGGGCAGGTCCGCATCTCCGGCGGCGCCAAGGTCACCGTCAAGGGCGCCGGCACCATCGACGGCACCGGCAAGGACGGCTCTGTCATCGAGGTGCGCGGAGAGGGTAGCCGCCTCGTCTTCGACGGCCCCACCGTCAAGGGCGGATCCGGCTCCCCCCTCGGCACCCAGGGTCTCAAGGACCTCGGGTCCGGCTATGACAAGGCCGGCGGCGGCATCCTCGTGCGCCGTGACGACAACGAGGCCGCGGGCGCCGCGCTCGAGTTCAGGAGCGGCACGGTCACCGGCAACAAGGCCAAGGTGGGCGGCGGCATCTTCGTCGACCGCACCTGCGGCCTCACCATGGCCTCCGGCACCGTCAGCAAGAACACCGCAACCACCCACGAGGGCGGCGGCATCTACGTCGCCGGCAACCGGGAGGGCAGCGGCGCCGGTTCCTACGCCAGGATCGACGGCGGCTCCATCACCGGCAACAAGACCCAGACCAAGGTCGACTGGGGCGGCGGCGGCATCTTCGTCGAGAGCAAGGGAGTGCTCTTCCTGGGAAGCTCCCTCATCACCAAGAACACCGCCAACGGCCTCGGCGGCGGCATCTCCGGCTGCCCCCACGCCTCCATCGGCATCGGCCGCATCGAGGAGGGGTTCTCCCTCTACGGCAACACGGCGAAGCGGCAGAGCTGGCCCGACAACACGTACCTCGACTCCCTCACGGTCAGCTACAACGGCAAGACCTACGTGGCCGGTGACAAGTGGGCGAAGGCCGACTCCGGCTTCACTGCGGCCAAGGCCATGGACTACTACTGCGTCAACGTGAGCTACATCAACGGCTACGACGGCCTCGCCAACTCCACGGTGGCGTGGACCGGCCGCGCCGCCGGCTCCGAGGCCTACGGCACCAAGGCCCGCGACATCACCATCTACAAGGGCGACTCCCTCGTGCTCCCCGGCGAGTCCCTGGGCCTTACCAGCTCCAAGCCTGCGTCCGACACCGTTAGCGGCCGTGCCGTGACCATCACCGGCAACACCAGCACCACCCACGGCGGCGGCATCGGCTGCAACGGCACCCTCACGGTGGGCAGCCTGCCGGAGTCCGACCAGTACAGCCCCCTCTCCTTCGAGGTCAAGAAGGAGTTCAAGAACAGCGACGGCCAGGCCGTCGGGCTCAAGGGCGGCGAGTTCACCTTCGATCTCGTGGACGCCTCCGGAAAGACCGTCGCCACGTCCCAGAACGACAAGAACGGCGCCGTGCTCTTCTCCGTGGACATGGAGAACGTGCTCAAGACCCAGATCGGTGCCGGCGCGACCAAGGACATCTCCTACACCGTCCGCGAGCAGCGCCGTGAGGGTGAGAACCGCGACGTCGAGTACGCCAAGGACGTCAAGGTGACGCTCTCGGTGAAGCACAAGGTCCAGTCCATCTCCTATCCCAACGCCTCGCTCAACGTCACCTACCACGACCCCGAGCTGAAGGGGATCAAGGTCGACGGAAAGGCGTTCGACAACGGCGCCGCCAGCGCCAACCCGGTCACCATGACCAACACCGTCAAGCTCAAGAAGACCGTCGGGTACGGCACCGTGGGCTTCGAGGCCAAGAAGAGCCTCGTGAACGCCCTCGGCAAGGACATGGCCCTCGTGGACGGTGCCTTCGAGTTCACCCTCACCGGAATCGACGGCACCGTGGTCGAGAACGCCGACGGCACCACGACCGTGAACGCCGACGGCTCGGTGACCGCCAAGAACGACGCCGCCGGCGCCATCAAGTTCGAGAACCTGGGTATCACCTCGTACCTTCAGGGCCTCGAGTGGAACAAGGACGGTGACACGCACGAGGTCGCCGTCACGCTCAAGCTCAAGGAGAAGGTGCCTGCTGACGCCGACAAGGGCGACATCGCCTACGACGAGGCCGAGCATACGGTCGGGTTCACCGTGGACGCCACGGCCAAGGTCGCCGTCGACAACGCCGCCGGCACCAAGACCGTCACGGTGACCCCCGTCATCCGTCAGGGCACGGTCACCATCGACGGCAAGGCCATCGAGACCGCCCCCATCGTGAACAGGCAGTCCCTGGTGGGTGAGTGGACCCCCACGGCCACCAAGCACTTCGTGGGTTCCGGCACCCCCGGCGAGTACACCTTCACCCTCCAGGAGCTTGCCGCCGACCCCACCGGGGCCGAGAAGCTCTCCGAGGTCCCTGTGAAGGCGGGCCGCACCTGGACCGGCACGCCCGGTGACTACACCGACGGCACCTCCACCGTCACCTTCGACGCCGTGGACTTCCGCGTCGACGGCGAGGCCGAAGGCCAGCGCAACGACCGCGGCGACCACTGGTTCCTCATGACCGAGGACGGCGGTAGCGAGCCCGGCAAGGACCCCGTGGCCTACGTGCTCAAGGTGACCGTCTCCGAGGACGACGCCGACAAGGCCAAGCTCACTGCCGAGGTCACCGGCACCTGGTACGCCGGCTCCGTGGACGAGCCCGTCGCCGGCGAGGACTCCGCCCCGGTGTTCTACAACACCGACGGTGAGTCCGGCATCGCCTTCGCCAACTACGCCGTCTACGCGGCCTCCGGCGCCCCCGCCGACGCCACGTGCCTCGTCGACCCCAAGATCATCAAGGAGCTCGACGGCCGCACCATCCGCCCCGGCGAGTTCAGTTTCAAGCTGGTCACCGTGGGCGGCCCGTTCGACGACGACCTCTCCGGCACCGTGGTGTCCGCCACGAGCAACGACCGCTACGGCATGGTCGACTTCGACGCCGCCAGCCCGGCTGGCTTCGATGACGACGGCAACCCCGTCTGCCTCGTGTTCAACAGCGCCGGCGACTACTGGTACCGCGTGGTCGAGGACGAGAAGATGGAGAACGACCCCACCGTCGACTACAGCGACGAGGTCATCCTCTTCCACGTCAGCATCCCGCAGCCCGAGGACGGGGAGCCCCTCACCAGCACCTTCGAGTACCACCACATCGTGGACGGCAAGGACGTCGTCTACGACGAGTCCGTGGGCAACCCCACCTGGCACCCGACCATGACCAACCGTGTGCGCGACATCGACCTGCGCGTGCGCAAGACCAGCGTGCTCGACCGCGACCTCGGCCTCGAGGGCGCCACCTACGGGCTCTACCTCGTGAACGACGAGGGCGGCCACAACGACGTCCTGCTCGGTGAGGCCACCTCCGACGAGGACGGCTGGCTGCTCTTCGAGAACGTGCAGCTGGCCTCCGGCTCCCGCTACTACTTCAAGGAGGTCTTCGCCCCCGGCGGCCACACCGTGAGCGAGTTCCGCAGCCCGTACTTCTCCGTGGTGGCCGACAGCTCCGCCCCCGGCGGCCTCACCTTGGTGAGGGCCGCTGACCCGGCCTACGACGCCGAGGCCGAGCCCGCCGCCCAGGCGGAGGAAATCGCCGACGAGCCCGTGGCCCTCGCCGACAGGGCCGATGACGGCGCCACCTCCCAGGAGCAGCCCGACGGCTCCACGCTGCTCACCTACGCCTTCGACGGCGGCGTGTACGACGAGGCCACCCGCGTGGGCTTCAACAAGCTCGACACCCGCACCCGCGAGTGGGTCGTGGGTGCCCAGCTCGAGATCCGTCGGGAGGACACCGGCGAGGTCGTGGCCTCCTGGACCTCCGGCGAGTCCACCGAGGAGCTCGTGGCCACCCTGGACGTCGATGTGAACTACATCCTCCGCGAGGTCGAGGCCCCCGAGGGCTACAACAAGGCCGCCGACGTGGTGTTCACCATCGACCCCTACGGCAAGGTGAGCCTCGTCTCCGGCGCCGAGAACGGCAACGCCGAGATCTCCGCCGAGACCATCACGCTCTTCGACACCCAGGTGGACGCCGAGGAGGTCGTGCCTCTGGAGCGCGTCACCGAGCGCAGGGTCACCGACGACAACGACGGCAACCGGGGCACCGGCGGCACGACGCGGGGCGGCGGCAACCTGCCCACCACGGGCGACCTGGCCTCCAACGGATGGATGCTCGCCGGTCTGGCGGCCCTCATCGCCCTGGCGGTGACCGGCGCGGTGGTTCTCCACAAGCGTCGCAGCTAGCCCTTTCCCGACCTGGAGTCCGGAATCCGCATCAGCGGAGCCAGTTCGAGAGGCCCCCTGTATCTGGTGATACGGGGGCCTCTCTCAGATGGCTCCTAACGATGCGGATTCCGGACATGCGGTGAAGGCCTGCCGTTCTACCACCTAAGAGCACCAGTCAAGGGTCGAACCTTTGTCCCGACAGTCGGGCTCTTTTGCCGTCGCTTTCTACTCTTGTCTCCCTTGCGCCCCTTGTGTGCCAGACGGAGCCCCCTGTCAGGGGACGGCGCCCCCGGGTACGTCCCTCCCAGACGTCGGCACCACCAACGCAAGGAGGTCCCATGTACTATTCCAGCGGCAACTACGAGGCGTTCGCCCACCCGCAGAAGCCCGAGGGCGTGGAGTCCAAGCACGCCTATATCGTCGGCGGCGGCCTCGCGGGTCTCTCGGCAGCCTGCTTCCTCGTGCGCGACGCCCAGATGCCGGGCGAGAACATCCACATCCTCGAGCGCGACCCCCGCGCCGGCGGCGCCTGCGACGGCTGGGACTACGCGCAGCTGGGCTACACCATGCGCGGCGGCCGCGAGATGGACAACCACTTCGAGGTCATGTGGGACCTCTTCCGCGACATCCCGTCGTACGAGGACGAGGACGTGAGCGTCCTCGACTACTACTACTGGCTCAACAAGCGCGACCCCAACTACTCGCTCTGCCGCGCCACCAAGGACCGCGGCCAGGACGCGCACACGGATAACAGGTTCGGCCTCTCCGACAAGGGCTGCATGGAGATCATGAGGCTCTTCTTCACCCCGGAGGAGGACCTGCAGGACAAGAAGATCACAGAGTACTTCTCCGACGAGGTGCTCAAGAGCAACTTCTGGCTCTACTGGCGCACCATGTTCGCCTTCGAGAACTGGCACAGCGCGCTCGAGATGAAGCGCTACATCACCCGCTTCATCCACCACGTGGGCGGCCTGCCCGACTTCAGCGCCCTGCGCTTCACCCGTTACAACCAGTACGAGTCCATGATCCTCCCCATGGTGCGCTATCTCGAGAAGGCAGGCGTGGACTTCCAGTACGACACCCACGTCCTCGACGTGCGCTTCTCCTGCGACGGCTCCAAGGACGACGACCGCAAGCTCGCCACCCAGATCGTCCTGCGCCGCAACGAGAGCCAGGCGGCCCAGGACGCGGCCACCGGCGTGCCGGGAGGCGGCCAGGTGGAGCCGGGCACCGAGGAGACCGTCGAGCTCACCGAGGACGACCTCGTGTTCGTGACCCCGGGCAGCTGCGTGGCCCACTCCACCTTCGGCACCCAGGACGAGCCCGCGGCCTTCTCTCCCGAGCTCTGCGACGGCGACGGCTGGGACCTCTGGAAGCGCATCGCCGCCCAGAGCCCGGACTTCGGCCATCCCGAGAAGTTCTGCTCCACGCCCGAGCTCAGCAACTGGGAGAGCGCCACGGTCACCACGCTGGACGACCGCATCCTTCCCTACATCGAGAGGATCTGCAAGCGCGACCCGCTGTCCGGCGGCGTGGTCACCGGCGGCATCGTGAGCGTGGAGGACTCCAGCTGGCTGCTCTCGTGGACCATCAACCGCCAGCCGCAGTTCCGCGACCAGAAGCCCGGCACCGTGTGCGTGTGGGTGTACAGCCTGTTCACCGACACGCCCGGCGACTACGTCAAGAAGCCCATGCGCGACTGCTCCGGCAAGGAGATCTGCGAGGAGTGGCTCTACCACCTGGGCGTGCCTGAGGACCAGATTGAGGACCTCGCCACGAACAGCGCCAACACGGTACCCTGCATGATGCCCTACATCACGGCCTTCTTCATGCCCCGTGCCAAGGGCGACCGCCCGCTGGTGGTGCCCCAGGGCGCCAGGAACTTCGCGTTCATCGGACAGTTCGCCGAGACGCCGCGCGACACCATCTTCACCACCGAGTACTCCATGCGCACCGCCATGGAGGCCGTGTACACGCTGCTGGACATCGACCGAGGCGTGCCCGAGGTGTGGGGGAGCGCCTTCGACCTGCGCTGCCTGCTCAACGCCACGGTGATGCTGCGCGACGGCAAGCCGGCCACCGACATGAACATGAGCCTCATCGAGAAGCTCCTGCTCTCCCGCGGGCTCAAGGCCATCGAGGGCACCGATATCTACGACCTGCTGACCGAGTACGGCGTCATCCCCGACGAGGGCGCCGACAAGGACGCCCCCGCCACCGGCGCGGTCTGGCCGGGCATCCACTAGGTCGCGGGCGGGGCCTTCGCCGTACGGGCCGCCGCGCCAGCATCGTCGGAAGCTTCGAGGGGGCGCCCGTGTCGCCAGATACGGGTGCCCCCTCTCTCGGTGTCCCGCCACCCGGGCACTTCTGTCCCAATGGTCGGGCACTTCTGTCCCAATGGTCGGGCACTTCTGTCCCAATGGTCGGGCACTTTTGTCCCGATCCTCCAGGTTCCAGGAAGGCGGGGGCGCGGTGTCCCACGACCCGGGCACTTCTGTCCCAGCCTCCGGACCCGATGACGGTGGGGCCCTATGCGGAGGTGTACCAGGTGCCGTCGGAGCCGAACAGGCTGTTACCCGCCTTGGTGTAGAAGGTGCCGTCGGAGCCGACGAGACCGGAAGGGGTGTCCATGAGGGTCTTGCCCTTGGACGAGAGGATCGTGTTGCCGCAGCGCGTATACACGGTGCCGTCGGACGAGAATGCCGTGGCGCCGTTGCCGGTGACCGTGGTGAGGGAGCCGTCGCTGCCGAAGATGGAGCGCGGGCGACCGGTCCGGCCGTTGTCGAAGGGGTTGCCGAAGACGCCCATGGGGGCTCCTTTCAGTGGGGAGAACTTTCAGGGTCATTTTCTCCTCGTCGGTCGCGACCCGTCAAGGACTGAACCACCGTCCCACCACTCGGACACTTCTGTCCCGATGGTCGGGCACTTCTGTCCCGCGTGGTGTACGGAACCGGTCGAGGACGGCCGTAGCTCCCCGATCGATCGTGGAGGCCTGCCCGCGATAGGCTTGGGTGCGAAAAACCCGCCCGGAGCCCATCGTGTGCGGGGACGGCTTCCCACCTGGCGGAATCCCGTCGTCCGAGACCCGTTGCGGACGGCATGACCGTCGCCCCGCGCACACCAAGGGCGCTCAGCAAGGGGGTCAAGACGCGAGGTGGGCTTGCTGTGCGCTCGCCAAGGGCCCCTCGACGCAAGAGGCCCTTGGCGAACGGTTTCGGGGCGACAAGGGCCCCCTAACGAACGGTTGCGTGCACAGCAAGGGCCCCTCGCGTCGGGAGAGGCTTACTGAGCGCCCTTACCGTGCGCCCTTACCGTGCGCCGCAGGCCAGCCTCCGCACGCCGCAGATCGACCTCGCAGCAGGAGAAGCGACAGGTGAGCTAGGCACCTCTGTCACACCGAGCGCCCTGAGCGTGCGCCCCGATCGGCCCCGCACAGGCGGAGTGCCGGGCGCCCTCACTGCGCATCCCTGCCGTTTGCCATGGATCAACTTCGCAACAGGCGAAGTGACACATGTCGCCGTTCCCATTGTCACGCGGCGCCGATCGCGCGTGATAGGATGGGAGCACTGCATCCGGCCCGGCCTTTGGCAAGCGGGGCCCCGAGAAGGGCGAGGTTCTTGAAGCTGTAGCGACGCCCCCAGAGGGCACTCCACGACCAGCCGTCCACCGGCCGTCCCGTCACCGGGTGCCGCGTCGCTCTCCCATGGACCACCGCCGCCATCCCGCCATGGGCCGGCCTCCTCGCAGAGGAGCCCGCCATGCAGCTCGAACTCTCCCACATCACCTACACCTACCCCGACGCCGCGACGCCGGCCCTCTCCGACGTCACCGCCGTCTTCCCGCAGGGCTGGACCGGCCTTCTGGGCGACAACGGCTGCGGCAAGACCACCCTCGCCCGTGTGGCCGCAGGGCTGCTCGCCCCCCACTCAGGGCACCGAACCTCGGGTCTCTCCGCCTCCCTCTGCGAGCAGGACGCCTCCGAGCGCCCCGTCGACCTCGAGGAGTTCTGCTGCGACTGGGACGCCCCCGCCGTGGAGGCGCGCCGTCTCCTGGATGTGGACGACGCCTGGGGATGGCGCTGGGAGATGCTCTCCGGCGGCCAGCGCAAGCGGCTGCAGGTGGCCTGCGCCCTCTGGCGCCGCCCCGACGTGCTGGTCATGGACGAGCCCACCAACGACCTCGACCGACCGTCCCGGGAGGCGCTGGCCCGGGCGCTCGCCGCGTTCGACGGCGTCGGCATCCTCATCTCCCACGACCGCCGGCTGCTGGACGACCTCGTGGGCCGCTGCCTCGTGTGCTCCGACGGCCGATGGGTCATGCGCCCCGGCGGCTACACCCGGGCGGCGGCCCAGGAGCGCCTGGAGCGGTCCTCCGCCGAGCGTGCCCGCGATCGGGCGCGGGACGAGGTCGCGCGCCTGGAGGCGGAGGCCCGGCGCCGCTCGGACGCCGCGGCCGCGTCGGCGGGGCGCCGGAGCCGCGGCTCGGTGGGAGCCAAGGACCACGACGCCAAGGCCAGGATCGGCCTCGCCGTGCTCACGGGCAAGGACGGCGTGGCGGGCCGTGCGAGCGCCACCATGGACCGGCGCCTGGAGCGGGCCAGGGACGACCTGGCGTGCATTCAGGTGGCCAAGCGTTACGAGGGCGGGCTGGATGGCTTCGGTCGCCGCGCCCGTACGGCGGCGGTGGCCCACGTCCCGGCGGGGGAGATGCGGGCCGGTGACTTCTCGCTCACGGTGCCCGAGCTCTGGGTAGGCCCCGGTGACCGCGTGGGGGTCTCGGGCCCCAACGGCGCCGGCAAGAGCGTGCTCGTGCGGCGCCTCATGGACGGCGTGCGCGACCCCGGCGGCTGCCTGTACGTGCCCCAGGCCGTCGACGCCGCCGTGCGTGAGGGGGCGCTGGGCCGGCTCAGGTCGCTGGGCCCGCAGGAGGCGGGCGCGGCTCTCTCGACCGTGGCACGGCTCCACTCCCGCCCCGACCGCCTGCTGTCCGGCGCGGACGCCAGCCCCGGCGAGACCCGCAAGCTCATGCTCGCCCTCGGCCTGCTGGACGACCCGTCGCTCCTCGTGCTCGACGAGCCCACCAACCACCTGGACGTGGCCTCCATCGAGGCGCTGCAGGGCCTGCTCGCGGGCTTCCCCGGCGCCGTGGTCGTGGTCTCGCACGACGCGGCCCTGCTCGACGCCGTGGCCATGGTGCGCTGGGAGGTGGTGCCCGACGGCCCCGGCCGCTCGCGCCTCGTCTGCGCCTAGCCGCCGCACCCCGCCACCCGGGCACCTTGCCTGTCACATCATCAACCCTGCAATAGGCTACATGACAGATGGGCCGGGTGTCGCTGGCACGTCATGCCCGCCGCCGTCACGCCATGCCAGGCGCCGCCATCCGCCCGGCACCCATTAAATCAGTGGACATCGATGGATTAGCTGTCAAGAAGGCCGCCGGCCGGCCGCCGTCCCGCCGCCCCCGGGAACAATCCGCGACAAAACCGGACGATGGCGGCCGAGCGGCCGTCGGAGAGGGGTTCCCATGGCAGACACCGTGACGGCTGCGGACAAGACCGCCGCCGAGCCCGAGGAGAAGGTACCCGAGAAGGCCTCCAAGCACTACACGTGGAAGGGTGCCGACGGCAAGGTCATCGACTACACCGGCACCGCGGAGATGGTGGACATCTTCGACGACAAGGGCAAGGCCATGTGCCACCAGTTCTGCCTGTCGTACGTCTCCGACGACGTCGACAAGTCGGACCGCCCGGTGACCTTCCTCTGGAACGGCGGCCCCGGCGGCTCGTCGTCCATGGTGTGCATCGGCGGCCAGGGTCCCGTGCGCGTGCCCACCGACGGCACCAAGCACCTGCCCAACACCTGCCCGGTGGAGGACAACCCCTACACGCTGCTCCAGGTCTCCGACCTCGTCTTCATCGACGCCCCCGGCACCGGCTACTCCCACGTGGCCGCCGGCTACGACCCCAAGAAGGTCTGGGGCGTGGACGGCGACGCCGACGCCATGACCCGCACCATCATCGCGTGGCTGAACGAGCACAACGCCTGGGACCGTCCGCACTACCTCTACGGCGAGTCCTACGGCACCACCCGCGCCGCCGTGGTCTACCGCCTGCTCGGCGAGCGCGGCGTGGGCGTCGACGGCGTGGTGGAGCAGTCCTCCATCCTCGACTACGCCGTGATGCTCCCCGGCAACGACGACTACTACGCCGGCATGTTCCCGGTCATGGCCGCCACCGCCCAGTCCGCCGGCGTCGTCGGCCAGGGCGTGGACCCCGAGGACTGGTTCGCCCAGGCCATGGACTTCGTCAACACCACCTACATCAACGCCCTCACCGTCGCCGGCAACCTGCCCCACGACAAGATGCAGGAGGTCGCCGAGGCCATGCACGGGTTCATCGGCCTGCCGGTGGACTTCATCATGGCCCGCAAGCTGCGCATCGACCTCTTCGAGTTCCGCGCCCACTTCTCCCAGGACAAGGGCCTCTCCCACGGCCGCTACGACACCCGCTTCACCGAGCAGGTCTACCAGCCCATCCAGGGCGACCTGGGCTTCTTCCAGATGGAGGACCCCTCCTACGACGCCATCCAGGTGGTCTACAACGAGGTCTACCAGAAGCTCCTGCGCGACATGGGCTTCAAGGGCTACCCCAACTACTGCGGCCTGAACATCGAGGTCAACGAGTCGTGGAACTGGAACCACGACATGCCCGGCGTGGGGACCGCCCCCATGCCCAACGTGGCCTTCGACATCGCGACGGCCCTGCGCCGCAACCCCACGAGCCACGTGATCTTCCTCGGCGGCCGTCACGACGGCGCCACGCCCTACTGGAACGTCATCCACGACATGGCCAAGATGTACCTGCCCGAGGACCTCTCGAAGCAGGTCCTGTGGCACGAGTCCAGCAACGGCCACATGCTCTACGCCGACACCGAGGCCCTCGAGGCCACCACGCCGGTGCTGCAGCGCTTCTACGACCTCCGTCACCAGGCCTAGGGCCGCTCTCTCCGACAAGGCCCGCGAACCCGCAGGGCCCCGCGCGCAGGACAGGCGCGCGGGGCCCTGTCCCGTGTCTGCCTGTCCCGCGCGCCATGTCATCCCGGCCCCAGGGGGCCGCCTTCCTCGCCTCCGTTCCAAAACGACCCTGTGGTACCGTTTTCTCAGGAAATCTCAAGGAATGGAGCAAGATGGCTGAAAAGAACCGTCCTTCCCTCTCCGGGCACCGCGCCGCCGGCGCCCTTCTCGCCTGCGCCGCCCTGGCCGCTTCCCTCGGCGGGTGCGGCCGGCCCGCCCAACCGGAGGCCGAGGCCGAGCCCGCCCCCGAGCCGCCCGCCGCGGTGGAGGCGCCCGAGGCCGAGGAGCCCGAGCTCGCCGTCCCCGACGCGTCCTTCCTCACCTTCGACGGCGTCTACACCGTCTCCGGCGAGCCCGTGGAGGCCTTCACCGAGCTCACCGAGGGCGACGACGGCTGGCGCCACCTCGGCCTCCTCACCGAGGACCGCGCGGTCATGTACCGCACGTCCTCCGAGCACGACGACGAGTGGGACACCGACTACGACGAGCGGTTGCACCTGATGCTCGTGGACGGCAAGGGCGAGAAGGTCGCCGACCTCGACGAGGTCCTCTCGGCCCACGGCACGCCCGTGGAGGTCGACCAGCACGCGGGCACCGAGAGCGTGGCGTTCGTGGACGGCGTGGCCATGCTCCCCGTGGTCTACGAGAACGGTACCGGCGGCCGCGCCACGGCCACCGTCGTCATCGACCGCGACGGCGAGGAGGTCTTCTCCGCGGGCGACGCCCCCGGGTGCACCGTCCAGGGGGCCTTCAGCGACTCCCCGCTGCGCTTCTTCGGCGGCGAGCGCTTCCACTTCGACTCCAAGGGCGTCGTCGACGCCACCGGCAGGACGCTGGGGACCGTGGCGACCGACGGCTCCGTGGAGCTCGTGGGCCCCGGCCACTACGCCACCCGGGACAACACCGTGGGCAACGTCTACAACCTCGACGGCTCGCCGGTCGTGAACGTCGAGGACCTCTCCTCCGGTGACATCTCCTTCGGGTTCCGCAGCATCGACAAGCTGCTGGGTGACGACCTGCTGCTCGTCGAGGGCAGCCAGGCCAACCCACACGGGGGGTCCTCGCGCACCGTCAGGGGCATCTACGGCGTGGGGGCGGGCTCCTGGGTCGTGGAGCCGACCCCCGGCCTCCTGGACGCCGCCCCCTCCTACGACGGGACCGTCTTCGTGGACGCCAGGTCCGAGGACGTCCTCGACGGCACCTACACCGAGGCCGACTCCGCCAAGGACGGCTACTCCTGCATCCTCTCCGCCGACGGCACCCTGCTCTTCGACCTCGCGAAGGCCGGCGTCGACACGTCGGAGGGCGCGGCCTTCGATGCCGTGTACCTGGGTTCCGGCTACTGGTACGTGGACCCGGCGCCCATCGGGCTCGAGGGCGGTGCCAAGGGCCTCGTGGTCTACATCGACGAGGACGGCGCGTACGTGGGCGCGCAGCCCGTGGGTCACGCCCCCGTCACCGGCTACGGCGATCTCAACGCGGCCGGCAGCGTCAACCGCTAGATTCCGGGGCGCCTGTACCGGAGGGGCATGTCGGCGGGCCGGTTTGTACCGGCCGCCGTGCCGCGATACCCTGAGGCCCACGGGTCCGCCCTGCAGGCGCCCGTGGGCCCACCCATCGCAGCACCCCTTCCAGGGAGGAGCGAACCATGACCGTCCCCATGCGCCGCAAGCGGCAGATGCTGCCCGACGACGAGGCCCGCGCCATCCTCCTCGCGGGCGAGTACGGTGTGCTCGGCACCGCGGGCACCGCCGCCGACGGATACCCCTACGCCGTGCCTCTCAGCTATGCCTACCTGCCGGAACCCGCGCCGGGGGCACCGGCCGGGCGCCTCTGCTTCCATGGGGCCCTCACGGGCCACAAGCTGGACGCCGTGGCCGAGGACCCGCGGGTGTCGTTCGTGGTGGTGGGGGAGAGCTCCGTGGCCCCCGAGCGCCTGACGGCCGTCTTCCGGAGCGCCATGGCCTTCGGCAGCGCGCGGCTGGCCGAGTCCGACGACGAGCGCCGCTGCGCCCTGGAGGCCCTGGGCGCCAAGTACTGCCCCGGTCTCGATGCCAAGGTGGCCGACGAGATCGACGGCTCGCTGGCCCGCACGGCGGTGCTCGTGGTGGATGTGGCCGAGGTCGTGGGCAAGGAGGCCGTGGAGCTCACCCGCGCCCGGCCACGCGCGTGACAAAGGGGACGGTGACATCTGTCACTTGGCCCATCAAGACAATTATGTGGTAGCGGCGCCTGGCCCATCCGCCGCTTGGCCTATTTCCTGTTTGATGATGGGACAGAAGTGTCCGACCATCGGGACAGAAGTGTCCGGGTGGTGGGACGGAGGTTCAACCCCTGATTGCTTTCCCAGACGGTGAAGCGACGGGGGCACAGACCGGTCCCGCACTCCGCATCGTGAGGGCGCATCTGAGAACGGCCGCGTGTATCGCCAGATACACGCGGCCGTTCGATCTGCGCCCGGTGATGCGGAGTGCGGGACCTATGAGGCGAAGCCCCCGCCCGCGACCTAGCGGTCGTCCTCGTCGAACGGCACGAGGTCGCGGGCGGCGTCGGCGGCGGTGATGCGCTCGTCGCCGTGGTCCACGTCTACCAGGCGGTAGCGGTCGTTGCCCATGCCAAGCTCCTTCATGTAGGAGAGCTGGCGCAGGCCGTGGCGGCTCGTGATGCGCTCCACGAGGTCGTGGTTCTCCTCCTCCGTCATGGCGAACACGATGTCCACGCAGGCCTGGTCTGCGGCCAGGATGTCGGTCGAGGCGAGGATGCCCACGTTGGGCGTTACCACGGGGGCGGCCGCCGTGCCCTCGCAGTCGCAGCTCACGGACATGTTGCGCATCACGTTGACGTACACGACCCCGTCGCCGAAGTGGTCCACCACGGACTTGGTGGACTCCGTCATGCGCTCCATGAACTCCTCCCTGCCGATGCCCCACTGCTCGTCCGAGCCCTCGTGGGTGTGGATCCACCGCTTGCCCACCTGCCCCGAGGCGCACCCGATGCCCAGGTTCTTGTCGGAGCCGCCGAATCCGCCCTGGGTGTGGCCCTTGAAGTGGGTGAGCGTGAGCATGGAGTCGTAGGTGGGCAGCGACGCACCCACGGCCATCTCGGAGAACCAGCGCCCGCCCTCCACGGGGAGCATGGTGTCGCCGTCGGCGTCCATGATGTCCACGGGGCAGAACGTCCAACCGTTGTGCTCCACCGTGGCCAGGTGGTCCTCGGTGGTGTAGCGGCCGCCCTCGTAGTAGGTGTTGGTCTCGACGATGGTGGCGCCCGGGAGGTCCTTCTCCACGAGCTCGCGGACCCAGGGTCTCGGGATGATGTTGGGGCCGTCGGGCTCGCCGGTGTGGAGCTTGATGGCGACGCGCCCGTGCAGGTGGTCGGCCACGCGGGCGAAGACACGGCGCAGGCCCTCGGCGGAGAGGTCGCGGGTGAACCAGACCGTCGACTCGCCGCCGGTGCGGTCCTCGTAGGGGACGTAGACGTCGCCGTCGGTGCCGGGCTTGGGGGTTGCCTTGTCCATGGTTCCTCCTCAGGTGGTGACGGGCTCTTTGGGCAGGGGCGTGCTTGCGGAGAGGCGCGCGAGCGTGCGGCGGATGGCATCGAGGGCCTCTTCCGGGTCGTCGATGCCGGCCACGGCGGCCTCCACGGGGCATGGGCCGGTGCCGGCGCGGTTGGATATGCCGGCCGTGACCCGCTCGGCCACGACGGAGACCCCGTGAGCGCGGAGGATCCGCCTGGCGGGGCGGCTCATGACCGGCGTCCATACCTCGGCCACGCCGAGGAGGACGTACAGCCATGCGGCGCCGGCCCCCACCACGCGGTCGGCAGCGCAGGCCCCGGTCCAGTCGCCACCGGCGTCGAGCAGCTCCAGCAGGGGGGCCACACCGCGCATGGTGCTGGTAACGGGCATGCCGCGACGGCAGAGCGCCAGGGTGAGCCCGCCGCTCGAGAGGAGCGAGCGGGCCAGGGCGGTGTCGCCGGTCATCGGGCGTCGCCCGCGACCGGGCCCTCGCCGTTGGCGCGGGACAGGCGGTCGGCGGCCAGCACCGCCGCGGGCACGAGCAGCCACTGGAGGCAGAGGCCCGGGATGCCGGCCATGGTGGCGGCGAGGACCGAGGCGGCCGGGGGCACGGAGCCGGCGAGGACGACGCCCGCGACGGCGAGCACGGCGGCGCGGGTCAGGCGACCGGCCAGCTGGGCGACGAGCACCTTGGCGAGCACGGGGCCGCGCACCCCGCGGAGCAGGCCTGCCACGAGGCCGTAGACGGCGAGCTCGACGACCATGAAGGGGAGCATGGCCGCCACGGGCATGCCGGAGAGCGCGAAACTCGCCAGCGGGCCCAGGGCTCCTGCCACGAGACCGGCCCACGGCCCGGCGAGGAGCCCCACGATCAGGATGGGCAGGTGCATGGGCAGGAAGGTCTCGCCAAGGCCGGTTCCCAGGCCGAGGAGCGTCCCGGCGGCGTGGAAGAGCTGGGGCACGGCCACGGCGCCGACCACCGCGCAGGCGCAGGCGGCGGCCTGCACGCGAACGCGGGGGAGCGGTCGGTCGAGAACGAGGGTCGCAGGGCTCACGGGCTTCTCCTCTCGTCGGTCCGTGCCAAACCTGCACGGATTCTGAAGTCCCTTGATATTAAACACCATGAATCCGGCTTCAGGTCAACGGGGCCGGCGGCCGAGGCGCGGCGTGTTCGTCCGCGGTCTCTCCGCGCCCTCCCGCGGCACCCCTTCTTTGGCGCCCCTTCTCCGGCACCTCTTCTCTGGCACCTGAACGCGGTTGAGGGCGACCCCCCTCGGCACCTGAACGCGGTTGAGGACGGATTTGGCGTCCCTGAACGCGGTTGAGGGCGGATTCGGCGTCCCTGAACGCGGTTGGGGACGGTTTTCCGGGCAAGGAGCCATCGGAAGTCGCCCTCAATCGCATTCAGGTGGAGAGGAGGTGGCAGATGGGCCGGGCACCGCTGTCGCAGGGAGGCCCGGCTGCGATGGGGGCGGCTGCGAAGGGGGCGGCTGGGATGGGGCCCGTCTGCGGGGGGGTGGCGGCTGCGAGGAGGAGACCCGGCCGCGAGGGGCCTCGCTGCGAGGGGGCGGCCCGGTCGCGAGGGAGACGGGGCCGGGCCGCCCTGCCCCGTCGACGAGCCCTCATCCGAGGAAGGCGTCCACCGCCCGAAAGACCGCCCCCGGGTTCTCCAGCAGGGCGTTGTGGCCGGCGTCCGGGACCTCCTCGAACGTGCCGTGCGGCAGCGCCTCGGCCAGGTGTCGTCCCTCGTCGGGCGGGTTGATGCCGTCGTCTGCCCCGGTGAGCACGAGCACCGGCTGCCGCACCCGGCCTGCGTCGGAGAGGAGGTCGATGCCGCGCAACGAGGCGTCTATCGCCCGTCGCTGTCCTGCGGTGAGCCGCACCGGGCCCCGAGCCCGTCGGTTGAGCTCCTCCCGGCGCGAGGCGTCTGTTGCGGGCGAGTAGATGCGCCTGAGCACCTCGCGGCCGGCCTCCTTGGGCGAGAGGCCGCGGGCCAGGGCGTCGTCTCGGATCCGCTGGGTGGCCGATACCCCCACGCGCCCGCGGCTGCCGATGAGGACGATCCGCCCGAACGCGCACGGGTGCAGCTCTGCCGCCCGGAGCGCGATGTACGACCCCATGGAGAACCCCACCACGGCGGGCCGCCCCAGCCCGAGGGCACGGCAGAGCCCCACGAGGTCCGCCACATGGTCGGCCATGGAGAAGGCCGCGGGCTTGTCGCTCGCCCCGTGGCCGCGCACGTCGTAGGCCACCGCCCGATGGCCGCGGGCAGCCAGATGGTCCTGCAGCCCGGCCATGAGCTCCTTGGAGTTGCCCTTGCCGTGGACGAGCACCACCGCGGGGCCCGTGCCCTCCTCGCGGTAGGCGAGCGAGGTCCCGCCGACCTCCACGGTGCCGTGCGTGTCTTCCATGGGCACCCCTTCCCTGTGGCTATAATGCCCGCACCGGGGCCATGTACCCGGTGCGCCGCCGGCGGTGCGGGGCGACCGGTCGGAGGGGGGAGCCATGGCAACGCGTGGGGAGGTCGAGGACCGCGGGGCCGCCTGCGGGAAAGGGGGCACCCTTGGAGAGGACCGCCGGGGCGCCTGCGGTAGGGAGGGTGGCCGCCGGGAGGGAGGCGGCCGCCCCGGCTGCGCCGCCTGCTCCGGCTTCAAGCCGGCGAGCCCACGGTGCGTGCGGTGCCGCGCCAAAGGCGAGGGGTACGGTGCCCTCTGGCCCGACGGCCGGCCGCGCTGCGCGTGGGCCAACCCCGGCAACCCCGCCTACGTGGCCTACCACGACAACGAATGGGGCGTCCCGTGCCACGACGA
>ERZ808035.547-NODE-547-length-31607-cov-5.336029_pt1 | contig 31607 bp, 25 predicted proteins | sample MGYA00380189_ERZ808035 | MGnify/ENA primary metagenome ERZ808035 (study PRJEB31490, sample SAMN06133407) | mouse gut metagenome | isolation source: M5_1 | host: mice | place: China: Chengdu | collected 2015-05 ...
CCATCCCAGGCCAGGCTCGTTCCAGGCTGCCGCCGCTTCCTTCCCCTGCTCTCTCCCGCCATATCCCATTCTGTCAAAATTAATTTTCATGTATTTTTTTCCAAATGTATGCAATTAAATACAATTAAAAATGCGAGGGGCTGTTGAATATAGGTGGTATGGGTGCTATAATGAGAACAAAAGTAACGGCGCATATCTATGAGTAAGGTGGTATGCGGAAACAGTGCGACAAGGGTAGTATGATTGGAGGTTATTGGTTATGAAGAAAATGGTTATGGCAGGGCTTGCATGTATAGCGGCGTTTTCCATGTCCTTGCCGGTATCTGCACATGAGCCGTATCATTGCGGCGGCCAGAATTGTGCTGAGAATTACTGTTTTATCGATGAGGACGGAGATGGGATCTGCGATAACAGCTGGTGTACGGATGCGGATGGAAACAGCGTATGCGGTCACGGGAATGACGTTTGCGGCTATTTTGTCGATGATAATGAAGACGGAATTTGTGATCACTGTGTGAATCAGCAGACTTATGCGCAAAGCTGCCGTTCGAGCAGAAGCGGACATCATGGCCGTGGAGGACATCATGGGAGAGGACATCACTAAAAGAAGTTTTGGTGACAAATAATATCAGACAGGCAAAAGTAAAATGCTATGCAAAAGGTTCGCCGATTGCATAGCATTTTTGTATGGAAATGAATCCTGTTGTTACTGTAACTTAGAGTAGCCATATCCGTTTACAAGCGCGGTGATCGGCTGCCCTTGTTTGCAAAGCGGGCATTCATTGGGCTTGTGGCTGGCATAGTTAGGGATGTCCTGTGTGGAAAAAATGGATTCGATAGGTATTCCGTCCATTTTTGTGATGGCGCTGAATACGGCAGAAATACCTGCTACTTTGCCGCCATGGTAAAGCACGCTATGGTAACAGTTTTCCAGGGATTCGCCGGTGGAAGCCGTTCCCATCAGGATAAATACATTTTTCTTTTCCAGCATAGGTTTGTAATTGTCACGGAATACGATCTGTCCGCTGATGATTTCCGGTTTGATGACGTATATGGTCTGATGGGCGTTCATGGATACGATGCCGGTTTTGGTAAGCTCTGCAGCCAGGTAAGCGCCGATGACTTCCGTGTTGTCAAGGCAGACGATGGTATCCACGATTGTCTGCATGGTGTATCTTTGCGCCAATGTTTCGGCAACGGCCGAAGCTTCCGAAGCCCTTGTTTTCAAAGTAGTCATATCGAGGTAGCGTGTGATATGAGAGTGGGGAGTAACGAAATGGCCGGTAAATACCTTCATTTTAATCCGCCGGTCCGCTTTCGCAAGAATTTTCTGCATGTTTGCTTCCATATGTAAACCCTCCTTTGACTTGTTTGGAATATTTTATATTATATCATAGATGGAAGGAAACTTATATAAAAAATATACTGGTAAGGGAAAAAAATTATTGTTTATGGCCTGACGATTTTACATGATTTTTACATGGAGATGTTTTTGATTTTACATGAGTAATATAGAATGAAAAAAATGAGAAACTAAAGGGAAACGGTTTTACGGCTGCAATGGGCGGCGGAATGTGAGGTCATTATGGATTTTTTTGGGATTCTTACCATGGCGGGAGGACTGGCATTTTTTTTGTATGGCATGGATGTTATGGGCAGCGGGCTTTCCAGGGCATCCGGCGGCAGATTGGAAATGCTGCTGGAAAGGCTGACGAACAGCAGGTGGAAAGCTGTTTTGTTAGGCGCGGGGGTGACGGCGGTAATCCAATCGTCCTCCGCGACAACGGTTATGGTGGTCGGCTTTGTCAATGCGGGGATCATGAAATTGTCTTCGGCAGTGGGAATCATTATGGGGGCAAATGTGGGAACGACGGTGACGTCCTGGATCCTGAGCCTGGCGGGGATCGAGAGCAATGATTTCTGGCTGCGCCTTTTAAAGCCTTCTTCTTTTGCGCCGGTGCTGGCGGCGCTCGGAGTGATATTCTTCCTGTTTTCCAAAAAGGAAAAATTGAAAAATGCGGGAATGGTTTTTATTGGTTTTGCGGTGCTGATGTCCGGGATGGAAACGATGTCGGGGGCGGTGAAGCCTTTGGCGGAAGTCCCGGAATTTACAGGCATATTGACCGCATTTTCCAATCCGGCGCTCGGAGTGCTGGCGGGGATGGTTCTTACGGCGGTGATCCAGTCTTCTTCGGCATCGGTGGGCATCCTGCAGGCGTTATGCGCAACGGGGGCGGTATCCTATGGAGCGGCCGTTCCGATTATTATGGGACAGAACATAGGAACCTGTGTGACAGCTATGATTTCGGGAATCGGGGCAAGCAGAAACGCGAAGCGGGCGGCGTTGATACACCTTTATTTTAATTTGATCGGTACGGTGGTTTTCATGCTCGTATTTTATGGGGCGAATGCCATAGTAGAGTTTGATTTTATGGGGAACAGCGCAAACGCGGCAGGGATAGCGGTTGTGCATACTATATTTAATATTTTTGCCACGGTGGTTTTGCTTCCTTTTTCTGCATGGCTGGAAAAACTGGCCTGTCTGACGATACGGGAAGAGGAAAAGGCGGCTGCCGACGACAGGGAAGAAGCATTACAGATATTGGATGCCCGTTTTCTTGCGACGCCCGGGCTGGCGCTGGAGCAGTGCCGGGCGGCTGCCGCAGATATGGCGGATTGCGCAAGGGAAGCGATTTTTCTGGCTATGTCGTTAATTTCCGGTTATAATGAGGAAAAAGCGCAGCGTGTGGAAATGCTGGAAAAGAAAGTGGACGATTATGAGGATGAACTGGGGTCTTATCTGGTAAAATTAAGCGGCGGAGACCTGTCGGCGAAAGAGAACCGTATTTTATCGCTTCTGCTGCACAATATCGGCGACTTGGAGAGGATTTCCGATCACGCTTTGAATATTAAAGAAGCGGCGGCCGAGCTGGCGGAAAAGCAGTTGTGTTTTTCTAATAAGGCGTCGGAGGAATTGAAGGTATTTTCCCAGGCGGTAAGGGATATCGTGGATCTTTCATGGAAGGCGCTGGAAGAAGAGGATCTTGAAATCGCGGGAAAGGTGGAGCCTTTGGAAGAAGCGATCGATTCTTTAAATGCAGCAATAAAAAAACGGCATATTAAAAGGCTGCGAAAGGGAAAATGCACGATCGAAATGGGCTTTATCCTCTCGGATATTACGACGAATTATGAGCGGGTGGCAGATCATTGCTCCAATCTTGCGGTCAGTCTGTTCGAGGTTGCGGAGGAAGAGTTCGGAGCGCATGGCTATCTGGATCTGATTCGCGGGGAGGATCACCCGGAATTCGGCGAGGATGTGGAGCGAATGAGGGAAAAATATATTTTACCATAAAGGAATGAAGAAGGATGGCTTTGGTATATATTGTAGAGGATGATGGGAATATCAGGGAGATAGAGGCGTTTGCATTAAAAAATGCGGGATATGATATCCGGGATTTTGCATGTGCAAAAGATTTTTACCGTGAAATGGAACGGGAGAAGCCGGACATTATCCTGCTGGATATTATGCTGCCCGATGAAGATGGTTTGACGGTAGTAAAGAAGCTGCGAAGCCTGGCGGGAACAAGGAGCATACCAATTATTATGGTAACGGCAAAAACGTCGGAAATCGATAAGGTAAAAGGGCTGGATACGGGGGCCGATGATTATATGACGAAGCCTTTTGGGGTGATGGAACTCATATCGAGAGTGAAAGCATTGCTCAGGCGGAGCCAGGCGTCGCAGGAAAAGTTGCTGCAAATAGGAAAGGTCTGTCTGGACGAAGAAAGGCGGCTTGTGACGGTGGGGGATGAGCCTTGCGAACTTACCTACAAAGAATATGAGTTGTTGAAATTGCTGATGAACAGAGCCGGCATCGTGACAACCAGGGATATGATTCTGGACAGGGTGTGGGGTACAGATTATGAAGGGGAGTCAAGGACGCTGGACATGCATATTAAGACCTTGCGCCAGAAATTAAAAGGGGCAGGGGAGATGATCAGAACGGTGAGGAACGTTGGGTATATGTTTATGATGTAGCGAAGCTGCGGCAGGGAGTGGGATGAAAAGAAGAATTTATATACAGATGACAGTGATTGCAGCGATTGCCAGCCTGGTGACGATGCTGTTGGTAGCTTTTGTTTGTTATGAACTGTTTTGCGGGCAGATTTTGGATGATTTGCGGACAGATGCTTATTTGTTAAAAGAAGCGGATAATCTGGAAAATATTTTAAAATCCGATGAGATCGTTTCCGGCCGATTGTTACGGGTAACATGGGTGGATGGACGGGGAGCGGTTATTTTTGAAAATTATGCGGATGCCGCAGGGATGAATAATCACAGCAGCCGTCCCGAGATCGTGCAGGCTCTGGAAGAGGGGGAAGGGGAGGCGGTACGGAGATCCCATACGGTGCAGAAAAGTTCTTTTTATTATGCGGTCAGGCTCGAAGACGGAAGCGTGGTTCGCGTAGCAAAGGAGGCGGACAGCATATGGAGCGTTTTTGCAGGAATTTTTCCGGCAATGCTGGCGATTCTGGCTTCGCTGCTCATTCTTTGTATGGTGATCGCCCGCTTTTTGATTAAAAGTCTGTTGGCGCCGATCGAAAGAATCGCGCAGAATGCGGAAGATCCTGTGGAAGAGGAAGCTTACGAAGAACTCGTTCCCTTTGTGGCGACCATTCGGAAGCAGCATGAGGATATTTTAAGAAATGCGGGAATACGGCAGGAATTTACGGCAAATGTATCCCACGAACTGAAGACGCCCCTGACGGTCATATCGGGTTATTCGGAATTGATTGAAAACGGGATGGCCTCCGGGGAGGATATCGTCCGGTTTGCAGGAGAGATCCATAGGAATTCCAATAGGCTGCTGACATTGATCGACGACGTGATACGGCTTTCGGAACTGGATGCATCGGAACGGGAAGAAGAATTTGGCATGATTGATCTGGGAGAGATCGCGGAGACTTGTGTTAATATGCTGCAGATTCATGCGGAAAAACACGGGGTGGATCTCCGGTTTGAAGGAGAGGGCTGTTTTGTTTATTCGGAAAAACGGATGATGGAAGAGCTGGTTTATAATTTATGCGATAATGCGATCCGTTATAACCGTGAAGGGGGAAAGGTAAGGGTAGCGGTAAGGAGTGAAAAGGGCCGGGTCCTTCTGTGCGTGGAAGATACGGGGATTGGGATCGGGAAGGAGCATCAGGAGAGAATATTCGAGCGTTTTTACCGGGTAGATAAAAGCCGGTCCAAATCCACGGGCGGGACGGGACTTGGACTGGCGATCGTAAAACATATCGTGGCCAAGAACCGCGCCGTGCTGGAGCTGGAGAGCGAACAGGGGAAGGGGACGAGGATAACGGTTACCTTTATGTGTTTATTTTGTCATGGAGCAGAAAGAGGGCCAGAACGTTAGGGAGTACCATGACAGCATTGATCAAATCCGTGCATTCCCATACGAGATTCAGGGGGATGACTGCACCGATATAGATCATGACGATATAAATTAGCTTATAAACGCCGATATTCCGGTCGCCCCATAAAAAGGCGAATGCTTTTTCGCCAAAATAGGACCAGCCGATCAGAGTAGTAATGGCAAAAGCGGCGAGGGCGAGGGAAAGAAACTGGTTACCGCCGAAGGGAAGATAAGAAAAAGCTGCGTCGGCGAGTCCGGTTTCGTTCACATGGAGCAAAGATTCCGGGTGTTTCAGCATATTAGCGACGATTACCAGGCCGGTGAGGAGGCACATGACTACGGTGTCCCAGAATACGGCGGTCATGGATATGTAAGCCTGCCGGGAGGGATTCTTGGTACCGGAGGCAGCCGCAGGGATGGCGGAAGTGCCGATGCCGGCCTCGTTGGTAAAGAGTCCTCTGGCAATGCCGTATCTTGCCGCCTGTTTTAAAGTGTAGCCGGCGGCTCCGCCTATGACGGCGTTTGGCGCGAGCGCGCATTTTAAGATGAGGAGGATAGAGCGGGCGAGGACATCGTGATGAAGGAAAAGAAGGACGCAGCAGCCTCCGATGTAGAGGATGCCGAGGACGGGGACGATCTTCATGCAAATATTTCCGATGGAGCGGATGCCTCCTAATATGACAAGACCGGAGATAAAGGCAGCGGCGATTCCTACCAGATGAGGCGAGAGCCCCCAGGTGGAAGAAGTGGTCTGTGTCAGGGAATTGGCCTGAGTAGTGCATCCCACACCGAAAGCGGCGCATACGGTGGACAATGCATAAAATTTTGCCAGAGCCTTGTGATGCAGACCGTTTTTCAGCACATACATAGGGCCTCCGACAAAAAGACCCTCCTCATTCTTTTCTTTATACAGGACGCTTAGATAACATTCCGCATAGGAAGTGGCCATGCCGAGGATGCCTGTGAGCCAGCACCAGAAAACGGCTCCGGGGCCGCCCAGGGCGACGGCGGTGGAGACGCCTATGATATTGCCGGTGCCGAGAGTAGCGGCAAGAGTAGTCGCCAGGGCTCCGAAAGAGGAAAGATTCCGGCCGGAACCGTTCTGTTTTTCCGGTGTGACGGACAGAAGCAGGGCTTTTCCAATGCGGCGTTGGGGGATACGCAGTTTTAAGGTAAAGAACAGATGGGTTCCCATAAGCAGGAATAAAAGCGGGAAACTCCAGAGGAAGTCGTTGGTCAGGGATAATAGTTTCAAAATGTAACACCTGTACGTTTACTTATTTCTAATATATAAGAGTGACTTGTAATATATGTTTGCTTTTGATATGATTAGTGTGGAAAGAAGTTCTAATTGCGTTAGCAATTTAAGCTCACGCCAGAGGGCGTTTCGCTAAGAACTTTTCCACACCGGGCCGGTTAGTGTTTTGGGAAAGGGCGGCATGGAGGTTGGCATGGATGGACAGAAGGTAAAAGAAGAGGTGAAGAGGCTTGGCGGCGGGGCGGGAGAGAGTGAAGAATTTCTGGAAGAGCTGGCGGCAGGCCTTGCGGCTTCCCCCGGGATAGGGGAGGAGTTTCTTTTTTTTGCGGAAACGGGAGATTTTTCCTGTAAGGCAAAAATAGAAGGATATACTTTGGTGGATATTCTGGTATGGCAGATCGATCATTTTAAGGCGCAGATGGATAGAGGAAATACCGGTATGAAGAATAATGGAAGCAAAATGGTATTAAGAGCCTTTGATACGATGCTGAAGATGGAAAAAGAACCGGAAAAATATAAGCAGTTGATGCAGACGGAGACCGGGACGGATTATCCGGAAAAATATTAGGGGATGGAGCTATGAGCGTAATTGACAGTCAAAATGTAAATGAAATCATCCGAAGGACGCTGAGTATTATTAATCCAAAAATCATAACGCACGGGGAGATCGTGGGGTATATGGTTTATAAGATGCTGGAGTCCGAAGGGCGCTATGGCGAACAGGAACTTCTGGATTATGCGATGCTTGGGATGCTGCATGATATAGGGCTTTACCGGGAAGATGGTCTGCATAATGTGGCAGACTTTGAAACGGCGGGAAGTCCCTGGGCCCATTCCATATATGGCTTTCTTTTTTTGAAATATTTATCTCCTATGGGGGACAAGGCGGAAATCGTGCTTTACCATCATCTGAATTACAGCCGGTATGGGATGGTAAAAAGCCGGTATTCCCATATTACGGAATGCCTCGCCCTGGCGGATAAGATGGATAATTTTATGCGTTGCAGCGAAACGAAGATAAAGGACGATTATTTTTCAAAATACCGTAACACTCAGTTTTCCGGGGAGGCGCTGGATCTTTTCCATAAGGCGGAAAAGAAATACGGGATAACGGCGAAGCTGGCGAGCGGGGCGTACAGGGATGAACTGAATGATATTATGTCGCGGGGCGTATTTTCGGAAGAATATAAAAGAGGATTTTTGGAGATGCTCGTTTACAGCATTGATTTCAGAAGCGAGCATACGGTAGTACATACAATGTCTACGGTGAATTTTGCCATGCAGCTCGGGCGGCTGATGGGGCTGGGGGCGAAGGAACTGCAAAGCTTGTATTATGGCGCGCTTCTGCATGATCTGGGCAAGGTGGCGATACCGCTCGATATATTGGAATCGCCGGGAAGGCTGGAAGAAAAGGACATGAGGGTGATGAGGGCCCATGTGAGGATCACGGAGATGATTCTTTCCGGTCTGGTAGATGAGGAGGTGCTGGAGATTGCGGCAAGGCATCATGAAAAGCTGGACGGGACGGGATACCACAAGGGACTTACGGAAAAGGACTTGACGCTTCCGCAGCAAATAGCGGCTGTGGCCGATATGTTAAGCGCCCTGTATGGAAAGCGCAGTTATAAGGATTCTTTTGACAGCGGAAAGATACGGAAGATTCTGCAGGAGGATGCGGACAACCATAAGATCAGCAAACAGACGGTGGACTGCCTGATGGAACATTACGATGAAGTGATCGAAAAATATGAGGAACAGAAGGATGAGACCATAGGGCTTTATTTGAGCATTAAACATCAGCAAGAAGAAATCAGCAAAAGGCTGAAGCGGATCGTGCCTTAGGGGGGAGGATGCTATGCAGATCATTATTGTTGGTTGTGGGAATGTAGGTTCTACAATCGTGGAAAAGTTGAGCAAAGAGGGACATAATATAACGGTTATTGATACGAAAGCCGATGCCATTAACAATATTATCATTAATTACGATGTTATGGGGATGGTGGGAAACGGAGCCGGTTATTCCATGCAGAGGGATGCCGGAATAGAAGACGCGGATCTGATGATCGCCGTGACCGGATCGGACGAGCTGAATCTGCTGTGCTGCCTGATAGCGAAAAAAGCGGGCGGATGCCATACGATAGCGAGAGTCCGCAATCCGGTTTACAGCAGGGAGATTAGTTTTATCAAGGAAGAATTAGGGCTTTCCATGGTTATTAATCCGGAAGATGCGGCGGCCATGGAGATTGCCAGAGTGTTGAAGTTTCCATCGGCGATCAAGATCGATACTTTTGCAAAAGGGCGGATTGAGCTGGTGAAATACCGAATAGAGGAGGGATCTTTCCTCTGCGATAAAGCGTTAAAAGATGTATCCGCCGGGACGAAGTGCGATGTACTCGTCTGCATGGTGGAGCGGGAAGAAAATGTATATATTCCTGATGGAAATTTCATATTACGGGCAAAGGATGAAATTTCCGTAGTGGGATCGGTGAAAAACAGCGTCCGGTTTTTTAAAAAACTGGGAGTGCCTACGATGAGGGCGAAGAGCGCTTTTATTGTAGGAGGCGGTGAAACGGCGTATTATCTTGCCAAACAGCTGATCTCCATAGGAGTGTCCGTAAAGATCGTGGAAAGGGATATAGCGAGATGCGGGGAATTGAGCGAATTGCTGCCACAGGCGATGCTTATTCACGGGGACGGTACCGACAGGAATTTGTTGATGGAAGAGGGGCTCCCGAAAGCGGAGTCCTTTGTGGCGCTGACGAATTTTGATGAGGAAAACATCATGCTTTCCCTTTTTGTGAAAAGTATTTCCAAAGCGAAGCTGATTACAAAAGTACACAGGATCGCGTATGATGAAATTATCGGCGGACTGGAGCTTGGCACCGTTATTTATCCGAAGTATATTACGGCGGAGTCCATCGTTAAGCATGTTCGCGCCCTCCATAATTCCATAGGGAGCAATATTGAGACGCTTTACAGGATGAGCAATGACAGGGTGGAGGCTTTGGAGTTTATCGTTAAGGAGGATTCTCCGGTGGTGGGAATTCCTTTGCAGGAACTGCGTTTAAAACCCAATATGCTTATTTGCAGCATCAACCATAAAGGGAACATCATAACTCCGGGCGGGCAGAGCGAGATTGCCGTAGGGGACACAGTGGTAATCGTTACAACGATAACGGGACTGCATGATATTAAGGATATATTAAAGCCCTAGTGTGAGAAAAACATTAAGAAACACTAAGGCTGCAAGGGACGCAGCCTAAGAGTTTCTCAATGTTTGGAAGAATGCCCAAAATACGGGCATTCTTCTCGTGGACGATTGGTGCCGCCGGAAAGCGGCGTACGGAAAAGAGAGGGAAGAGATATGAATTATTCGGTGATCCGTTATATCTTGTGCAGAGTATTGGAGTTTGCCGCTTTATTTATGACATTGCCTTTATTGGTTGGATTGATTTATGGAGAAAGCAGCGCCTTTTATTTTTTGTATGTAATCTTGGGATGTCTGGCGGTAAGCCTGATCGGCAGGAGGTTTAAACCCAAAAATCAGGTGTTGTATGCAAAAGAAGGGTTCGTGACGGTGTCTTTAAGCTGGATTCTTTTAAGCCTGGTAGGAGCGCTGCCCTTTTATTTGAGCGGTGAGTTTCCTACGTATACGGATGCTTTATTTGAAACGATATCGGGCCTGACGACGACCGGGGCCACGATACTTACCGATGTGGAAAAACTGTCGAAGTGTATCCAGTTCTGGCGGTGTTTTACCCACTGGATCGGAGGCATGGGGGTATTAGTGCTGATTCTGGCGGTGCTTCCTTTGTCGGGAAGCTATAACATGCATTTGATGAGGGCGGAAAGCCCGGGGCCGAGCGTGGGAAAGCTGGTACCCAAGATAAAAAACACGGCGATGATCCTTTATGGAATCTATCTGGGGATCACGCTGATCGAGATTACCGTCCTGATGTTTGCCGGGTTAAATTTGTATGAGGCAGCCACCCTTACTTTTTCCACAGTGGGAACGGGCGGTTTCGGTCTGCTGAATTCCAGCATCGGAAGTTATTCCATGACGGTACAGACGATATTCATTATATTTATGCTGCTGTGCGGGATTAATTTCCAGGTGTTTTATTTATTGTTGATCAAAAAACCGAAAGAAGCATTTGGCAGCGAGGAACTCAGGTATTATCTCGGAATTGTTCTGGCAGCGGCCTTATTGATTGCTTTTAATGTAAGGGGATTTTTTGCAAGCGGATGGGAAGCGTTCCATCATTCCATGTTTCAGGTGGTGTCAGTGATGACCACCACGGGTTTTGCCACGTTGGATTATAATGTATGGCCGGAATTTTCCAGGGCCATAATATTTCTTCTGACGTTGTTAGGAGCCTGCGCGGGAAGTACGGGAGGCGGTTTTAAGGTTTCCAGGCTGATCGTGCTGCTGCGTTCCATAAAAAATGAAATATTTTCCGTAATTCATCCAAGGGGCATAAAAAAACTGCATATGGACGGGCGTATTGTGGAAGACGGGGTGATCAAGTCGATTCAGGTATATACGATGATCTATGTCATGATATTGCTGGGTTCCTTCGTGCTTGTGTCGCTGAATGAATTTGATTTTGTGACAAACATAACGGCGGTGGCCACGACTTTTAATAATGTGGGGCCCGGCTTCAATATGGTGGGGCCGGCCGGAAACTATTCCGCTTTTTCTGTTTTTTCCAAGTTGGTGCTGATGTTTGATATGCTGGCGGGGAGGCTGGAACTGCTTCCCATGATCGTTTTGTTCTCCCCCAGGATGTGGAGAAAATAGGAACCGCGGAAGAGGGGAAAGAGCGAGTAAGAGAGAGGACAAAAGAGGATGGTAAAAGAGGAGATAAGGATAAAAAAGGCGATTGTGCATATTCTGGATTCTACGGTGGGAATGCCGGTTCTGTCGGACGGGGAGCTGGAATTCGGATCGGAGTTCGCGGAGTTTTTAAAAGAGCATATCGCCCGGGTATTTTCCGGGGACGACGGAAAGAGCTGCCGGTTTTATAAGGAAGAATCGGAAGTTTACCGAATGCTGGCGCAATATTCCGATGATTTTTTTGTGGATGCAAGCAAGGATATGGCGGAATTTTTATATAGCATCATGAACAGCAATATCGATATCCCGCCGGCCGATCTGATCGTAGTGCGCTTCCGGTATGGGGAAGCGGAATATCTGGGGCTGCTGAAAATGAATTATAAATCGCTCTATACGCACAGAACGATGGCGTTGGAGGAAGGCGGCAATACCAACGAGATTATCCGCCATAAATCCATTCTGCCGCCGGAATCCCAGAGGCTGAGCGAAGCAGCCATCATAAAACTGGATGATCTGTCAGTGCAGGTGGTGGAAAAAAAGTATGAAGTGAACGGGGAAAAAACGGATTATTTTTCTTATTTATTTTTAAAATGTTCTTCCCATATGTCCCATAAATCCAAGTTGTCCGTTGTAACGAAGGCGGTGGAAGCAGTGCAGAAGGAAGGATACGGCGAGGCGGGGCAGTACGAGGCGCAGATGCGGGCGAAAAGTATTATTCAGGAAGAACTGGAAGAAAAGGGCGGTTTTGTGGTAGAGGAGATCGCGGAAAGGATCTTCGAGGAAAAACCGGAATTAAAGACGGCGTTTCAGGATAAAATGGAAAAATATAATATGGTAAAGGAAGAGGTTCTTCCGCAGAGTGAGACGACGACGAGGAAATACCAGAAACAGCATTTATTTACGGATACGGGGATCGAGATTAAGATTCCCATGGAGCAGTATAAAGATCCGGGGAGCGTGGAGTTCATAACGAACGAGGACGGAACGGTTTCTGTACTGATTAAAAACATCGGGCATTTGGAGGCGCGGTTTTAAGTATGGGTACGATATTGGATTATATCAGGGAATATGGGGATTATACGTTTTCCGAGAAGCCGTTGAACGAGGTGGACAGCCTCGTCTTGTGTCAGTTTGCTTATTTAAAATTTGACGGCATCGTATCGGGGGCAGGAGAGCATGGGGATGCCGTATCCATGGGTTTTTTAGAGAACCATCAGGATAAGGACAGGCTCTTTGCGGATGAAAGGTATCGGGAAAATAATATGGCGCTGTTCCGGGGGATGCTGGACAGCGCCCGTTTTTCTACCCTGCGCATGAACTATTATGTGAATATGATCGAAACGGATAAGGAAACGCAGTTTTCCGCCGTTACCTTTTTTCTGGAAGACGGAACGATATATGTAGCGTACAGAGGGACGGACGAAACGATCGTCGGATGGAAAGAGGATTTTAACCTGGCTTTTTCCAAACCGGTGACAGGGCAGCTTCGGAGCGTGGAATATTTAAACGAAGTAGCTTCGGAATTTGAAAAACCCTTTTTTATGGGAGGACATTCGAAAGGGGGGAATTTTGCAACCTATGCGGCGATGAACTGTAAGGAAGGGATCAGGAACCGGATTGTAAAAATCTATAACCACGATGGTCCGGGTTTCCGCCCGGAAATAAGGAAACAGGGCAATTATGACGAAATTGCCGGAAAGGTGGTCAAGATTATTCCCCATTCTTCTTTGGTAGGAATGCTTCTGGAGTCCCATGCGGCGGGATATATGGTGGTGGAGAGCCGGTCATTCGGGCTGCTTCAGCATGATCCGTATAGCTGGCTGGTGCGGGAGGATGAATTCGTCAGGGTAAAAGATATCTATAAAGGCAGGAGATTTATGGATGAGACGCTGAACGAATGGATTTTGTCTTTGAATGAGGAACAGATACATTCGTTTGTGGATACATTATATGAGGTGGTTTCGGCATCCAAGGCGGTTACGCTGATTGATTTTACTGCGGATTGGAAAAAAAGCATGATGGCGGTGGCCGCAGCTTTTAAAGGCCTGGACGAAGAAACGGCTTCCATGCTGAAGAGGATCATAGCCTCTTTGTTCGAACTGGCCGGAGAACGGGCGAGGGAAGAGATCAAAAGCGGTTTTCAGGGGCGCTCCGGAGAGGGAAAATCCAGGACGGAAGGAAACGGACAGAAGCGCCGGGGAAAACACCGTGTTATGAAGAACAAGGGACGGAAGGAAATTCAGGCATCGGAGGAACACAAGGACAGGAAATAGGAGAAAAGGAGTCTCCCATCGGCGGGTTCGTCCGCAGGGGCGTGTGCGGCCGGGAAATATCCCTGGCTGGAAAATTGTCTTTCCGGGTGCCATTGTACTCCAAGGATGGGGAGTTTGTCGTGGGCGATGCCTTCGATGATGCCGTCGTCAGCGGTCTGGACGATCCGCAGTTCCCGCCCGGTTTTGTCTATGGCCTGATGGTGGGCGCTGTTGGTGATCATACGTTTCCCATAGAGCTTTCCAAGAAAAGAGTCTTCCCGCACGGAGGTAGCATGCAGCTTATCTCCATTTTCCCACGCGTGTTCGGGGGATTCTTTGATATGCTGGGTAATCGTTCCTCCGAAATAAACGTTGATGACCTGCATTCCCTTGCATATGCCGAGAACCGGTTTCTTGGCTTTATAAAAGATATCCAGCGCTTGCAGCTGTATGATATCCAGTTCAATATCGATATTTCGGGAACCATGGTTTTTCTGGCCGAAAAAGGCCGGGGTAATATCCCCGCCGCCGGGGAGGAGGAGGGCGTCCATATCGGAAAGCTTTCCGGGATCCATAGTCGTCAGATAATGGACGCCCATAGCGTCCAGGGCTTTTTCATAATTCAGGGTATCTTTGCTTCTTCCTACGATGGCAGCCTGGATACCGGTGGAATAATAGTAATTGTGAAGCATGATGCAACTCCTTTCTGCCCGATGATGCTTGCTGTTTTTTATTTTATGTGGTTTGCGCCGGGAAAATGACAATCAGGAAAAGGCCGGGGGACAACCGCCTAAGGTATTGGAAATCATATTGACATGAAAATAAGCGAAAAGGTATAATAGTTTTGTAGCTATATGAATCAATCCAAAGCGGTGAAATGGAGATTTGAAATGGGAGAAAAGCGAAATAGAAGCAAAGAGGATAGAGGGATTCCTTTGCTTTTTTCTATTATATTAGTTTTTTGTATATTAGGGGCTGTTGTATTTTCGGTGGCGCAGAAAATTTCCCGGGAAATGGCCTCGTCGGCCATTCAGAATCTGAGTGAAAGCCTGGATTTGATGAAAGGAACGATTGAGGCGGTTTTGATAAAAGAAGCGGAGTTCCAAAAGCTGATGGCACAGGAAATCGCTACGATAAAGGATCCGGAAGAATTTATCCGCTCCTATGAAAAAAACCAGACGATGGTAAAAATATCGATGATACCGGCAGGGGAAACGGAAGGCGTTTCTAATACGGGAGAGAGGTTTTCGGAAGAGGAACTGGATTTTTCTTCGGGGGGAAGTGTGGAAGGGCTTCCTGTTTCGCAGTCCTATTTGAATTACATGGGAACGTGGGCTTATTCTATGAAATGTCCCATCATAAAGAACGGACAGGAGATCGCAACGCTTTATGTGGAGTATATTTATGATTCTTTGGATGAATCTCTTCCGAACGGATTTTATAATGGAAGGGCCATGCTCTATATTATGGACGCGAAGAGCGAAAGGCTGGTGCTGAAACCAAAGGGAATGGGACAGCGGGATGCCGGGCATTTGAATTTGCAGGATTTTTACCGGGCAAATAATATTATGGAGGAAGATCTCCAGGCAGAAGTGGATGAATGCGTGAAAAACGGGAAAAATATTCTGTTTTATCACGATGTCAGGAAAAAAGATGCTTTGAATTATATGTGGGCGGTGAACGACGGAACGATTTACCTGATCGGCTATGTGCCGATCGAGGCGATCCAACAGGAAGGAAAAACCGTGAACCAGAATATCCTTATCGTAGTGGGAGTGATGCTGATCGCCTTTTTCCTTTGTTGTATGCTGTATTATTTTAACCAGCGTCAGCAGGGAAGGATCAGAAAAGAGCGGGAGGCGGAAAGGGAGATACATAACAGGCAGCTGGCGGAAGCCCTGCATGCCGCGCAAATGGCGAGCAATTCGAAGACAATGTTTCTTTCCAATATGTCGCATGATATACGGACGCCGATGAACGCAGTGCTGGGATTTACGGCTTTGCTTGCCAGAGATGCGGAGAATCCTGATAAGGTAAGGGAATATACGAAAAAGATCACGGCGTCCGGCCAGCATCTGCTCAGCCTGATCAACGATATTTTGGATGTATCCAAGATCGAAAGCGGGAAAGTAGTGCTTACTGTGGAAGAATTTACTTTAAACGATCTGGTTTCTTCAGTGGATGCGATCATCCGCCCGATGGCGGGAGCAAAAAATCAGGAATTTCATGTGGAGGTCACGGGGATCAAGCATGAATATCTGGTCGGGGATGAGACGAGGCTGAATCAGATTGTCATTAATCTGCTCTCTAATGCGGTCAAATATACGCAGGAGGGGGGAAATATATGGTTCCGTATCATTGGATTGAAACAGCGTTCCTCTCAATTCGAACATATCAGAATTGAAGTGGAAGACGATGGTTATGGCATGACGCCGGAATACTTGACAACGATCTTCGATGCGTTTACCAGGGCGGAAAACAGTACCACCAATAAGGTGCAGGGAACCGGGCTCGGCATGGCGATTACAAAAAATATTGTGGAACTTATGGGCGGGACGATCGATGTATCCAGCGAAATAAACAAAGGGAGCATTTTCAAGGTGGAATTGGAATTCCGCATACCGGAAAGCCTGGCGGATAAGAGCTTTTGGGAAAAAAGCGGAATTTCCCGGATTTTGGCCGTAAATGGCAATGCGGGAGCCTGCCAGGGCATTCAGGAACTTATGAAAGATATGAATGTTGAGGTAGATGTAGCACCGACTGTCGAAGAGGCTATGGAAGCTCTTTTGCGCGGCGGTTCTGACTATCAGGTAGTTCTGCTGGATCGCAATGTGCCGGATTTGGATGGAACAGGAACCGTGAAAAAAATGCGGGAAGAGCTGCCCGAGGAAGCTCTGATACTGTTTTTGACGGATCATGGGACGGACGGAATCGAAGAAGCGCTTCGGATAAAAAATACGGGGATATTGCATAAGCCATTTTTTGTATCCGCATTGAAAGAAAGTATTTTAGAGATGCGGTCGGATCTGGCGAAAAGAGATGAATTGGAAGAGGAAGAGAGCAGCAGTCTGGAAGGCATGCATTTCCTGGCAGCGGAGGACAATGCGATTAACGCGGAGATTTTAGCGGAATTTTTAACAATAGAAGGAGCCGGCTGTGAAATTGTGGAAAATGGGCAGTTAGCGGTAGAACGTTTCCGCAATGCGGCAGAGGGAGAATTTGATGCGATCTTAATGGATGTGCAGATGCCGGTAATGAACGGTTATGAAGCAACGAAAGCGATCAGGGCGCTGGAACGGAAAGATGCGGCGGAAATCCCCATTATCGCTATGACGGCAAATGCTTTTGCGGAAGATGAAAAAGCGGCTTTGGGAGCCGGTATGAATGTTCATTTGGCGAAACCGATCGATGTTGAGTTGTTGAAAAAAGTGGTTAGCAAATATGTGAAAAGAAGAGAATGAGGAATGAAAGGAATGAAGAGAGGGAGTATGAAGAAATGGGCGGCAATCTGTCTGGCGGGCATAACGATATTTGCACTGGCGGCATGCGGCGGCGAAGAAACGGGCAGCAGGAATCTGCTCAATAACGAGGAGGATAACGAGAAGACCGTAAACTTATTCGGGCCTATGGAGAAAACAAATCCGGACGCTGTGAATGTGGCGAGAAGCGCCTTTGACCTGACGATTGCCATGGCGGAGGAAGAGCTTGGCCTGAGGGTGGAATACAATACGTATACGGCAGAAAATTATGAAGAGAAAACTTATGATGACGTGACGCTGGACAGGGCGAGGAACGATATGGACGATCTTTACCTGTTGAATCCCGATACGATAGAAGCGCTGGGCAGTGAGGGGGAATTAATGGATCTGTCGGGGCTTTCCTGTGTGGAGAATTTGAGAGATGTGGTAAAAACAGCGAATACCGTTGACGGAAAGCTGGTGGCAATACCACAAGAAATTGTAGTATATGGTTTATTTATTAACAAAGATATGTTTGATCAGTATAATCTTGCATTGCCCGAAACGCCGGAGGATTTTCTGGAGTGCTGCAGGGTGTTTAAAGAAAACGGAATCGAGACTCCCGTTGGCGCGAACCGCTGGTGGCTGGAAGTTTTTGTTTTTGCTCAGGCGTATGCGGATCTGTATAACGGGGGGAATACGGAGGCGGAAATAGAAGCGCTGAATCGTGGGGAAAGCAGGTATAGCGATTATATGCGCCCTGGTTTTGAATTTCTTCAGGAGATGATTGATTGCGGTTATATCGATGCAAAAACGGCTTACACTTATGAAGCGATTGAAGGAGAAGGGCCGGATTTCCTGGCACAGAAAACGCCGATCGTAATGGCATACTGGGGGGCGGCGAATACGGAGACTGCCTATGGCAACCCGGACTTTGAACTTCTCGTGATTGGTTTGCCGAGCAGCCGGGGTCCTATGCCGGTCATACCTACAACAGGATATGGCATCGGAGCGAATGCGAAGCATCAGGAGGATGCGGTGGATGTTCTGGAAATAATCCTTTCCGATGAAGCGCTCCAGCTCTATGCAGAGAATAATAAGGTGATTTCGCCTTCTAAAAATGTGGAAGTGGATTGTATTCCGGCGTTGGAACCGTTGAAAGACAAGGTAGAAGAAAATGTTTATGTCCTTGGATCGAATGCAGGGATGAAAGTGGAGCAATGGGGCAATACCTGTCTTATTGTGCGCAAACTGTTAAACGGGGCTACGGTGGACGAATGCATGGCGGAATTCGACAGGCTGCAGGATGAATCGCTGGGGAAATAAATGGTGCGGCTTTGCTGTTTTCATCTGCGGATGAAGGCAGCAAGCCACACCATTTTTATAGAATTTTTATGGAGACATATTGTGGCGATTAGAGAAAATATGTTTAGATTTTTATTTTCGGATTAGGAGATGCATCATGGAATTAACTAACAAATGTCCTTTGTGCGGAGGAAAAGATTGTAAAAGAAGTTCTATTATAGGAGGTGATTGGATAGGATCAGAAGGCTTTTATTTGCAGTGTGAAGAAGGGTTTCAATGTACAATACATCCGAGTGTCTGGTATGGAGAATCAAAAGAAGTAATAAAAAGATTTCACCAAATATATTTAAAAATGAAAAATGCACCTTTTATAAATAGGAACGGGCATAATTATAAATATTATTTTTTTTATGAAGAAGAGTCGATTGGTAAAAATCGAGACGATTTCCAGAAAGTTAATGTTGCAGAATTGATGAAAGATTATCCGAAATCTTTTATGGATCAGATGGAGAAGTCCGTATATAATCTTGGTAAGGCGTATCCGATTTTTGGATGGAGGATCAGTGGAGAACAAAAGATGTTCCACTTATTGTATTGTGAAAATGAGGCTGATAGAGTTTGGCAAATAGAAGTGCCAGGAATATTAAATGCTTTGTGTGAATTAGGGTATTTATCAGAAGATTCATCCCAATATTACATATCAGCAAAGGGGTGGGAAAAAATATCTGAATTGGAGAAGGAAGAATCCAATAATCAAGGATTTATTGCCATGTCTTTTGGGAATGAGACAAAGATGATTAGTGAATTTTTCAAAAATGCGATTAGCAGATGTGGTTATATCCCGAGGAGGATAGATGAAAAGGAACATAACAAGCAGATTGTACCAGAAATTTTATTTGAAATTTCCAGAAGTAAATTTGTTGTAGTAGATATTACATATCCGAATTATGGAGCTTATTATGAAGCTGGATATGCGGAAGCATTGGGAAAAGAAGTGATCATATGTTGTCGCGAAGATGTATTTCATAGTAATCAGAAGCCGCATTTTGACATAGTACAGAAATCTTTAATTGTGTGGAAAGACGAGGAAGATTTGGAAAATAGATTATATAGAAGAATTGAGGCTACTGTAGGGCTAAACAGGTAATTACTAATTATTAAATGAAAATGAATATACTGATGAGCAAAAAGGGACTCAAAACTTTATTTAAAAAGCGGAACGAAGATGGTATAATTGAATGAATAAATCGGGATTTAACAGAGGATAGGGCATTGAACTTAACATATAAAAGAGCTACGATTGAGGATATAGATATATTAACAGAAACAAGGATAGAAGTATTAAGGGCTGCTAATAAGTTGTCTGGTGATATTGATATGAGTGAAGTGAAAAAGCAATCCTATGACTATTATGAAAAAGCTCTTTGTGATGGCACACATATCGCATATTTGATATTTGATGAAAACTGTTTTGTAGGTACTGGTGGCGTCAGTTTTTTTCAAATAATGCCAACTTATCATAATCCAAGCGGAAAGAGAGCATATATAATGAATATGTATACACATCCTGATTATAGAAGAAAGGGCATTGCGTATAAAACACTGGACAAACTGATTTGCGATACTAAGTGTAGGGGGATCACATCTATTTCTTTAGAGGCAACTGCTATGGGGCGTCCTTTGTATGAAAAATATGGTTTTGTAAAAATGAATGATGAAATGGAGTTGCCAGAATGACAACTCTGTGATTGGCAATAAGATTTTAAAGGGCTGTCCTGAAAATGTAATTCAGCGATAGCCTTATTTTTATGCCCAAAAGATAGAAAAACGGCCTCTGAAGAAAAAATTTTGAGATGAATGGAGAAGTATAGTGCAGAATATAGACTTGGCGGTAGAGAAGAGAAAGTAACGGAACATGATTTGCGAAGGATTTTTTATAAAAATGGCGTGACTTATACTTTTGAAAAGAAGAATAGAAAAGGTGAGGTTATTGAAAGAATACCAGTTCACTTTAAAATGCTTATGCGCTCTACCGGTAAGGCAAAACAGGGCGAATGTATATTTATTAGGGACAGTTTACACCATAAGGCAATTAATTTCCTTACAATGGGATTCTATGACTTAATGGATGAACAGTCAAAGAATGATCAGGAGAAAGTTTTTAAGCTGGTAGAATTGTCAGCATACCAGACTTTAACTACAGCAACGGCAAAAGGATATATTCGAATTCCGTTAGAGAACATATTGATTGTGGAAGACGAAGAAGTTTTTTCTGATAAAATGAAGGCAGTAATTGTTAAGCTGGAAGATAAGGCATACAGTAAAGATGAGTTCGAGCTTGATTTTGATTCTCCAAGATTAGAGAGCATCATTAATAAAAAGGGATTTACGTTTGATGAGAAAAAGGCGGGGGAGCAGAATCTAAAACTGATTACAGAGAAAACAAAAGACGCTTTAAAAGAAAACGGATTTCGTATGAATGGGAAATATCCAGGAAAACATAAAACGGTAGGATATACAAAAAAAGAATGTGTGGCAGATTATGTCACAAATGCACAAATTAAGAATATTTTATGGGACGGAATGGGATTGATCGATGAAAAGATATTTCCGCAAAATATGAATGGGTTTGTATATTGCCGTTCTCATTTCTTTAAAAGCTGTTTGTTCCGCAGTAATATACAGGAGTTTTTTAAAGATTATTGCGAGGAACATAACTTGGATTATAACATTCAAGTCACGGATACCGATATATTTGGCAGAAAATTAATGCTGAAAGATATCAAAGTGATCGTTACGGATAAATCGCTGAAATGGATGAATAAGTTTGTTGATATGATGGGAGGAACAGACAGGAAAGCGTATAAGTTTTACCGTAACTATATGAAAAGGTTCGATGATTATTTTTCTATTGTCAAAACTGCTTGTTCCAGCCATTGGGGTGATTTACAGTTGATGGCGTATCAGATGAATAATTCACTCCCGACAATAGATCGGAAAGTGTTGGAACGCATTACAGAGTGTGGAGTGAATTTTTGTAATGAATTGAAAACCAGCGATACGGCATATTTAAAGTATTTGGATAAGAAAAGGAATGATTTTAATATCAATGAATTGCTAATAGAATTGGTAAAGTGGAATCAGGATTTTTTAAAAACCGAATTCTTCCGAAATAAGAAAAGCAGTGATATGAGTGAGTTTATCAAAGATTGTAAAGAAGGAAGATTGCCACAAATCGCAGATAATTTAACGATCATGGATAATCCGATTGCATTATTGATGAAGGCGGTTGGTGAAGAAGCATTGAAGGAGGGATGCTTTGAATGGATGCAGGATGGCGTTCAATGTTATACGCCAAGATTTAAGCAGGGGGAGAGGCTTGCAGCTTTTAGGAGTCCGCACAATTCGCCAAATAATATAATCCATCTTTATAATGTATATCCTGACAAACTGATAAAGTATTTTCCGAATATGGGACAGAGTGTGATTGTATTTAATGCGATAAAAACAGATACACAGGCCAGGCTTTCGGGACATGACTGTGACTCTGATTTCGTATATGTTACCAATCATCATGATTTGGCTGACCTTGCAAAAAAGGCATATATTGAATATCCAACAATAATAAATGGAATAGATGAAAATGGTGCGAATCATTATCATTTTATGCCAGAAGATTATGCAGAAATGGACAATCAGATTTCAGATGCCCAGGAGGCAATAGGAACTTCAACAGATGCCGCTCAGCTCGCATTAAGCTATTATTATGATGGCGGCAGGAACAGCAAGGAGCTGGAAAACTGTTTTATCATTTTATCGGTGATAGGACAGATCAGTATTGATCTTGCGAAGAAGTGCTTTGATATAGATGTTGTAAAGGAAATCAGCCGTATTAGAAACTTGCCTTGTATGAGAAGAAAGGAAATTCCTCGATTTTTGCAAGCAATAAAAAGAGCAGAAATAAAAAAGACTTTGAGGGTAAAGAAATAATATCCATGAACTGCCCGATGGATATTATGGCAGGGATCATTGAGGAGAAAGTTATGAAATATGCAGATCGCAAAAGGCATCTTCCATTGCGCAATTTTTGGAATAAGGAAATTATTGGGAAGGCAAACAGGTATAAAAAGGATAAGTTTGTAGAAGCGGTAAGAAATTACAATAAATTTGATAAGTGGCTTAAAAAATATGAAGCAGAAATGAGTAAAGAAACTTTTTTCTCTTTGAAAAACAGTAACATGACACAGTTTCTTGCGAAAGTCAGTAAAGAACCGGATCAGGAAACTATTATGCAACTGGTGATTTATGCGACAGATGATGATCATTCAGATGTTCGTGCAACGATCCTGAATTTTCTTTTTAAGCTGCATAGAGATGAATTCATGAATTGTTTTATAAAAAATGGTCAAAATCAGTGTGAAATTCTTGCAAAAAATGCTTAAAAATCCCGTAAATACGGTGTTTTGAAATTCCATATATGAGGAAGGAGAAGGGTGCATACATGAAAGAGTCATAAGTTATGCAGTGTATATAATTTTCTCCCGGCCGCAAAACTTAATAATGTATTTTCTGGCTTTGGTGTAATATTGATGTGATGGAATGGTGGTGGTATAATTGTAGGTAAATAAACAGGAAATTGGGGGATTGGGATATGGCTAAAGTGGTATGTGAATCGTGCGGAACAAGCTATAAATACGAAATTGCAAAAGATATGGAATTATGTCCTGTCTGTGGAAAAATGTTGTGGAGCCAAGATGATGAGGAAAGCATAGATATTGGCAAAGAACTTAGTTTCGGCGAGGGTGTTGAGTTAGGAGAAAATGATTCATTCGATGAAGATAGGATTGATTTTTGGTGGTATAGTATACGGGAGCCAGGTACACTTGGTGAAACAGACAGAGGAAGTGTAAATACAACATGTGCTAAATGTAATCGTCTTTCCTCTGCACCTTATCCTATTGCAAAAAGTAGAGAATATTTGCTTATTGATGTGAGATATCGAGGAAGATGTGGAGGGTGTGGAAACGAAATGAAAAACCATATCATTTCTAAGCGTCCTGAAAATTGGGTTGATCCCAGAAAACGTGAGATGTGGACGGAAGATTATGAAAATATCCCAAAGTGCCCTATATGCTCATCAACGAAAATACATAAAATTAGCTTGACAAATAAGGCAGCATCAGCATTGGCTTTCGGTGTTCTATCAGCGGGACATGTAAGTAAAACATATAAATGTGATACATGCGGGGCTAAATTTTAAACAAACTTAAAAATTAAATATAGGGAACATAATACAAGACAGTTTCAGCAATGGACTGTCTTTTTATATGCTAAAAAAGGAGGAACTTTTATTGAATAATAATAACTTTATGTTGGATATTATTGCAGGATTAAATAAGCAGTTATCAAAAGCACAAATAAAAATGATTTAAAACAGCTAAATCATTTATACATCCAAGTCGGAACAAAATTAAAAACGGATAGGGAGACAAGAAATATATTAAAAAGCACGTTTACCGGACTTATTTAATGAAGTATTAAAAATAGGCAGTAGGCTGAAAGAATTTGCTGTTAGGCATAAAGTGAATGTGAACGAACATATTTTCTGGCTTTGGTGTGATTTTATTGATGTGATGGAATGGTGGTGGTATAATTGTAGATAAATAAATAGGAAATTGGGGGATTGAGATATGGCTAAAGTGGTATGTGAATCGTGCGGTACAAGCTATAAATATGAGATTGCAAGAGGTATGGAATTATGTCCTGTTTGTGGAAAAATGTTGTGGAGCCAAGATGATGAGGAAAGCATAGATATTGGCAAAGAACTTAGTTTCGGCGAAGGTGTTGAGTTAGGAGAAAATGATTCATTTGATGAAGATAGGATTGATTTTTGGTGGTATAGTATAAAGGAACCAAGTGCTGATGGAACAAGTAGAGGTAGAGTATATACTACTTGTACGAAGTGTGGTAATCTTTCTTATGCAACATATCCCGTTGCTAGAACAAAAGATTATTTGTTAATAAGTCCAAAATGTCAAGATAAATGTAGCCATTGTGGAAATGAATTAAAGAATCACATTCTTTCTAAACGTCCGGCAGGTTGGGTAGATCCTAGAAAACGTGATATGTGGGTAAAGGACTACGAAAATATTCCAAAGTGTCCCATTTGCTCATCAACAAAAATACATAAAATCAGTTTGACGAACAAGGCAGCATCAGCAGTAGTTTTCGGTGTTTTGTCAGCAGGACATGTGAGCAAGACATACAAATGCGATACGTGCGGTGCTAAATTTTAAATGAAAATGAAGTAGAGGGAATAAAGCCAAATTCGATAATTAAGAATGCATGGAAAAATGTTCATGACATAATAAAAGAGGATATACAAGTTATCAGTTTATACAGATGTTATCATCTGAAAAGCTGACAGATGAAAAGTTAGCAGAGTTATGTGCGGACACGATAGAATATCTGGATAAAATAAAAACAGATTTAGATACTAAGATTAAAATTGCCAGTAAAGATGATGATTATATATCAATGGCTTTAGAAGTTATAAAGATTTGGTATATGATGAATATATTCAAAGCAAATTAGAAAGCAAATTTAAAAGTGAGAGGAACGATGCAAGAGGAAATAAACTGATGTTAAAGGATTCACTGTATAGTTATATTTATCCTGATTTGTACGCGTTTTGTGTATGGTTGTTTTGGGAATAGAAAATCCGAAGGGCATCATTCTACGTAATCATGTATATAACAGCTTCTATAATGATAAACCATATGAGGTTGTAGATTGTTTTAGGAGTCCGCATTTATATGTGGAGCATGGTATCCGTAAACTGGTAAAGGATGATATTGTACCTTTATATTATGTACCATGAGCGCTTTTGAAAATGCTGTAGAAATACAAAAGGATAGTGAAATGAGTGAGCAAACAGAGAATTAATATATAGGAAGTAGAAAACTGAGTGTGATTACTGCATTCTTGATGATTCTATTGTGAAGATAGAATGGTGGTGGTATAATTGTAGTTAAGAAGTAGGAACGATGAGGGATGGGTTATGGAAGAAAACGGACAGGTGAAATGTTCCCAATGTGGTAGCTGCTTTAATAAAATGTTTTTAATGGGAAAACCGCTTGTTTAGAGGATGAACCAATAGATTTAGATAAACATGGTGATGTATTTTTTCTGATAAAAGAATTCAAGGCACCTCGAGAAGAAGATGGTGGTCTGGATGAAGTGAAAAGAATACTACGTACATATGTCCCTGGTGCATTCTCAGAATCTAAAGCAAAAGAATCGTCTATATGTTGCCCGCGATGTGGAAGCGGTGAATTTACGTTACTAAATAGAGGCTATTCTATTTGGACTGGTTTTTTAGGTAGTGGAAAAGTAAAACGAGTGTGCAATAGGTGTAAAAAAGAATTTTGATTTTTTGAGGGTAACAACAGTATGAAACTTCGCTGCCTAAAAAAAAGCGTGATGAATTAATTAAAGAGCAGTTAAAAATGCGTTGTTCAAATTGCCTGTTTACTGATTTTGAAGTGGTAGGAATGAAACATGGTAAGTTACAATGGCAATGTAAATATTGCAAAAAAATTAAATAATTAATAATATTAAAATTGAATATTGAATAACAAATTTTAGAGAGATTATTTTCACAGTAGTCTCTCTTTTATTATGTTCAAAAAAGGAGGAAGATATATTTGAACGATAATTATTTATTAGCAACAGATGCAGCATATAAATATGGTGGAAGTATAGAGAAATTGAGTGCGGCTCTTGATGGAGCAAACTATATTTCAAATAAGAATAGTGCTACACTTACAGATATCGCCGATGCTACCCGTGTATCTGCTTCGTTCGCCGCGAATGCAGGAGTTGCAATTGATGAATTATAAAATTCAAATTAAAATCTAATATCATTCAAAGCAGCCCACAATCAAGCTGTGAAAATCAAATTAAATAAGAAAATTAAATAATGGAATAATCGGGTTTGTGGAGTCCGATTGAGAGAATTATGAGATATGGAGGAAGTATTATATTGACAATAACAATGACAGAAAAGAGAATTTATTTTCTAGGTGAAGCATCTATAAACGGTAAAACAGTCCAGACAGAAAGAATTGATAAAATCATTGATGCAGAAACAGAGAAGCCAATATATGAAGATGTGTTTCAGATTACAAAATATGCAGATGTAGAGAACTATAAGAACAAAGATGATTTTATTATAAATCTGCTATCAGTGGCTTACTTCATTTTGAAAGCGGAGGGTGAAATTGAAGGGGCAGTTATACTGAAGGCCATGGAAGAAGGTACAGATATATGCAAATGGGGTATCAGGATGGAAATTATAGATAATGAAAAGTTTCAATATGAGACGTTCGATTGTGCAACAAAAAACTAAATAGAATTATGAGAAGCACGGAGGTAGTAATTACGGAGAAGAAACAAGAAAACAGCAACATTGAATTGGGGCATATTTATGATGCGATACGGTATCTGGAGCCAGAACAACAAATGAATATCTTGGCAAATTATAAGTTTATAGAATTGTATGATATACTCTCAAGCAAAGAAACATACGAGAAATATATCAATGATCTCTTTGCAGTATCTCATGAGTATACTAACAGGGCGATTGCTTTAATGTCCCTTCATACAAAAGTTGTGTTGCAGAGTATGGGAAAACAAAGTTTTGAAAATGCGGTGGAAGTGGAGAAGGGAGAGAGGATTGAGAATGGGGAAGTAAGCAAAAAAGTGGAGAAATAATATAGTAGAGATGGTGTAGAGTAGAAAATATGTTCGATTTTATGATGCTTTTTATTGCGATAGGGATAAAGAAGTGATATAATTGTAGATAAATAAGCAGGAAATTGGGGGATTGGGATATGGGAAGAACCATTTTATGTCCGCATTGTAAATCGGCATTAAATGAAGATATATTAAAGCAAAGGAACAGTGAAAATATATGTTTGGTATGTGGTGGGTCATTGTTAATGGAAAGTTCTGCTGAAATTCCAAAAGAAACAACTAAATGGTATTATTATAATGGGGCAGGAGGAATATTGACAACAACATTATATGATGATGAAGAACCTTTTTATACATTTGATGCCGTAGATATGCAAGATGCAGAAAGACAGCTGAAAGAAGTTCTGCCTGACAGCCCTCTTGTAAATGATAGTTCACCTGAAAAGGTAGTCTGTCCCCGGTGTAGAAGCACAGAAATACAGTTGGTTCCTAGAAAATTTAGCTTTTTAACCGGCTTTGCAATTAATAAATTTGACAGAATGTGTGTCAGATGCAAGAAAAAATTCTGATAATTTGAAAACTGAATAATGACAAGTAAATATTTAGGAGAGATTATTCTAAAGGTAGTCTCTCTTTTATTATGCACAAAACAAGGAGGAAACTTATAAGTGGATAATCATTTTTCATTAGATATTGTAGGTGCATTGCACCAGAGCAGAAGCAGGAAGCAGATCAATTCCGATATAAAGCAGATTGAAAAGACAATAAATATGCTCCGTCTTACTGGGACATTTGCAAAAGGTGATACAAAGAAGGAAATGAATGCTTGTATTAAGTCGTTGCAGTCACAGCTTAACCACATAAAGCTGTCAGCCAAAATTGACAGCAGGAATTTAAAAAGTGAAGTGGATAAAGCTTTAAACGGCATGTCATTTAAGGATATTGATGCTTTAAATATTGACGGGGGTAAAACAAAACTTAAAATAAGGAAAGCCATTGCGGATGCCAGGGCATATGCGGAGAAAACACCGATTACCGTAAATATTGAATCCAAGAAGAACAAACTAAACAATGACCTGACTGCATACCTGAATAAGAATAGTAAAATAAATGAATCTTCAATATTGTTGGAAGAAGCGGAAAAAGTCCGGGAACTTATCAATGCTATTGATGGCAAGAAAACTTTGAGGGAAGCAACAGATGCCTTCCAGCTTTACAAGTCGGAAGTTTCCGCAACGGGGTTCAATACGAAAAGCACAACGGACAAAATTAAAGATATGATGGGGCATGTATCAAAGGTTTCAAGCGCCTTTGGCATAGCGTCAATGGCCGTGAACAATTTTGTGAAATCATTAAGGACATTAAAGTCCAATGATACAATCCTGGTTGAGATATCCAAGACAAGCGAAATGACGAAACAGCAGCTAAAGGAACTTGGGGATGAAGCATTTAGGACGGCAAGCAAATATGGGCAGCTGTCTTCCGGGTATTTACTGAGTGTACAGGAAATGGCACGCTCTGGATATGAGGATGCTTCAAAAGAACTTGGTGAACTGTCACTTCTGGCACAGTCCGCGGGTGATATGACAGCAGACAGCGCGAATAATTATCTGTTAGCTACGGATGCAGCCTATAAATATAGTGGAAGTGTTGAGAAACTGAATGCCGCACTTGATGGGGCAAACTATATTTCAAACAAAAATTCTGCATTATTAACTGATATCGCCGATGCAACACGTGTTTCCGCTTCATTTGCCGCAAATGCCGGAGTTGCTATTGATGAACTGACAGCGGCAGAAGCAACAATGATCGCGGTAACGAAAAGAAGCGGTTCCGAAATTGGACGTGCATTCAGAAGCATTGTTCTTAACTTGCAGCAAGTGTCAGGTGAATTTGATGGTGAAGTGATAGATGAAGAACAGCTCAAAAAAGTGGAAGATAGATGTCACAGTTTAGGTGTAGAACTGGAATATATGCAGAATGGCATTGCTACGCTCCGCAATCCGATGGAAGTATTGAAGGATTTGGCGGATGTCTATAATTCATTGCCTGATAATAGCGCGGAAAAGCAGGGGCTGATTTCCGACCTTGGCGGCAAGTACCATGCAAACGCGTTATCCAGTTTATTGAGCCGGTGGGATTTGTACGAGAAGATGCTAGGTGAGTTTTCCCAGGGCACAGGATCGGCACTTGAAGAAGCGGAGAAGACAGCCAATTCATGGGAAGGGCGCTTGAATTCGCTTCAAAATAGTTGGGATTCCTTCATTAATTCATTGACAAATAAAACGGCGATAACTAGCGGAATATTCTTCTTTGACAGACTGATTCAGGGTGCGGAGTCACTGACTGATACAATAGGTGAGATACCAGTAGTACTTACTGCTGTAAATTCTGCAATGGTTGCGATGAACAAGGACTATGGAATTACCCAGTTTGTAAACAAAGAAAATGGAAAATTAGACATTCAGGGAAATATATTCGGCATAGACTTTACTCAAATAAAGAATTTAAAGAAACATTTTTCACAGGCCAGTGAAGAGATAAAATATTGGAATAAGGAATTAAGAAGTGGTAAAGTTGATTCGGATTCTTTTAGCGGTAGTCTTGTAAAAAATAACGCACAATTCAAAGCATACCTACAGACAACTTCCAAAGATGCACCGGCTTCATTATCTGGCTATAAATCATACCTAAATGCATCCGGCGTTTCAACAGAGGCGCTTCGCCTGAAAACAATCCTGCTTAATTCAGCAATTACCATGCTGAGCGGCATTGCAATCCAAGCAGCAGTACAAGGCATCACATACCTTATCCAGAGGGAAGAAGACCTCCGCCAAGCCACCCAAGAAGCCGCAAACGCATATAAAGGATCCGCGTCATCCATAGAGGATTACGCTTCCAGATATGAAGAATTGTATAAAGCTCTTATCGCCGCAAAAGGTAATGAGGAAGAAACATATAATATCAAGAAGCAGTTGTTAGAATTGCAGACAGAACTTAACGGTAAATTTGGTGAAGAGTGTGGAACTCTTGACCTGGTAACTAATGCGTATGAAACACAGACAGAAGCTATTAGAAATTTGAATAAAGAAAAAGCCCAATTATTCCTGAATGAGAATAAAGAAGGGATTGACAAAGCAATAGAAGAGATGACAAAAGATGACCGTCATTATAATCTTAGTCTGACTGGGATTTCCGCATATACGGATGAAGGGGCTGCATTAAAGGAAATTGCCGAAAAGTATAAAGATCAGGGCATTACCGTATTGGATGAACTTGGGGATGGCAGTTATGCGCAGTTTTCTGTCCATTTGAAAGCAGACGCACAATCAGCCTATGACACCATCAATGCCTTTGAAAATGACTTAAGGGGCAAGGCGAAAGAATTCGGCGATGAGCATATGTTTGACGATGTTCTGGACATGTCTTCCGATTCCTTGAATCAAGCTAAGGAAACTATTGATAAATACGGCGATATATTTCAACAAGCCCTTATAGCGGAAATGGCATTGGATGATGTCAAAACAAAGACCTATGATGAAGCTTTGAATGCGGTAGAAGCATATAACGAGGCTGTATTAAAATCCGAAAACCCATATGATGATCAGGATGTTGCAAAAGCAAAGGAAACCCTGGATATGGTTAAAGCTTCCATTCAAGAAAATGAAGCTGAATGGGGGAAATATTCGACACTGTTTGATGATGTGTTCGGACAGGCAGACACAAGACTGATTGAGTTTAATGAGGAATTGAAGGATAATAGTGGGCTTCAAGAATTGGCTAAAAATTTGGAAGGCCTTAGCGATCTGGATTTACAGGCACTCGATGAAAATGCCGGAGAAAATAAATCCTTCGACAAGCTGAAAGAAGCTGCCGCTGGGTATAAGGTCAATGTTAATGAACTGATTGACGCGTTAGTTCGCTTGGGATATGTACAGGGGGAGGCTCCCAATTTGCTTCAGGACAATGGGGAGACCGCAGCCTTCTCAATTTCCCAAACAATAAACCAGTTAAACACCCGCCTTAAACCTACCTTCGATTCCCTGAAATCCGCATACCAGAACATCTTCACGGATGACGGGTTCACGCTTGAAAACGTAGACCTGTCCATGTTAGATTCCATCAAATCCAAACTGGACGAACTAAACGAACTGGAAGGCGCGAACATCAGCATAGATTACTCTTCTTTTGATAACCTTGTAAGGGTACTTACTGATTCTTCCTCAAAATCATGGGAAGTTCAAAAGGCATTTGATTCCTTTGCAACATCCGTCCTTAACAGTACGGATGTTATGGATTCCATGGATGAAAGCACCGTACAGCT
>ERZ808035.552-NODE-552-length-31442-cov-4.260800_pt1 | contig 31442 bp, 23 predicted proteins | sample MGYA00380189_ERZ808035 | MGnify/ENA primary metagenome ERZ808035 (study PRJEB31490, sample SAMN06133407) | mouse gut metagenome | isolation source: M5_1 | host: mice | place: China: Chengdu | collected 2015-05 ...
GGCACCTCTGTCCCAGCTGGGACAGAGGTGCCCGACCGTTGGGACGGTCCCGCGCCCTCACTCCATGTGCTGGCGGTGGGCCTCCTCCTCGAACTCAGGGTCGTCCGGGCCGATGAGCTCGTCGCGCCCCTGGTTGTCGTAGTGGTGGAGCAGGACGGGGGTGAAGAGCTTGAGCCTCATGGCGAAGAGCGCCGACATCGCCACGAGGAACGCGAGCACGAGGATGCGGGGGAGGGGCTCCACCTGCGTCATGACGACGGCCCCCAGGCAGAGGGCGGCCGTCCACAGGTAGATGAGCACCACGGCCTGGCGCTGGTCGAAACCCTCCTCGATGAGGCGGTGGTGGATGTGGCCCTTGTCGGCCTGGCCCACCGACACGTGGGCGCGGCGCCGGCGCACGATGGCCGAGAAGGTGTCGATGATGGGGATGCCGGCGAGCACGAGGGGGAGCAGCAGCGTGGTGAGCCCGGCGACGCGGGCCACGGAGAGCAGCGAGACGACGCCCAGGAGGAACCCGAGCAGCAACGACCCCGAGTCGCCCATGAAGATGGAGGCCGGGTTGAAGTTGTACCGGAGGAACCCCAGCGTGGCGCCGCAGAGGGCGATGGAGAGGGCGGCGGCGTCGATGCGGTGGGCGAGGACGGCCAGCACGAACATGGTGAAGCTCGAGATGCACGTGATGCCGGCGGCGAGGCCGTCGAGGCCGTCGATGAGGTTGATGATGTTGGCGAAGGCCACGAGGTAGATCACGGTGATGGGGTAGGCCAGCCAGCCGAGGGCGATCTCGCCGCCGGCGAAGGGGTTCACGATGTCGCCGATGACCAGGCCGCTCGCGGCGGCGATGGAGGCGGCCGCCACCTGGCCGAGGAGTTTGGGGAGGGGCTTCAGCTGCCGAACGTCGTCCACGGCCCCCACGACGAAGATGGCGAGCACCGACGCCGCGATGCCCTGGTAGGTCACCGTGAGCTTGGGGCTGGGCACGAGGACCACGGGCCACTGGAGCCGGGTGGTGCCCAGGTACTGCACGACACAGGCGAGGATGAGGCCGCAGAGGATGGCGATGCCGCCCATGCGGGGGACGGGCCTCACGTTCACCCGGCGCTTGGAGGGCATGTCCACGGCGCCGAGCGAGACGGCGATCTGCCGGGCGGCAGGCTCGGTGGCGAGCGTGCCCGCGAGCGCCGCGAGGAACACGCTGGCGAACGGTATCCAGTTCACGGCCCCTCCCATCGGTGTCCGCCCGGGCCGCCCGTCGCGGCCGTCCGGTCTCCCAGTCTACTTCATGGCCCGGCCCGGCAGAGAAAGGGCCACGGGCTCTGCACGGCGGGGATGCGCTACCGGTTGGCGGTCCCGGCCGCTTCCCGACGTTTTGTGCTCTTTCGCGCCCTCCCGCGGGGGAGCGCCGGGGCGCGGGGTATTATGGGTTCGTCGACTTTCGCGGTACAAACTGGGTGAACCGACGCGTTTGTTTCAGGGAGTCCGCATCTCGTCCTCAGTACAGGTATCCTCCGTTGTTGAGGAAGCTGGAACCGGCGACGAGGACACCCACCTGTGAGAGGTGGGTTCATTATCGTCCCGCGGGGTCGACTCGCAGATTCGGGGGCGGGGCCTGTCAGGGCCCCGCCCTTTCTCATGTCGGGTGCCGCTTGACGTGCGCGGCGGCAGGTGCGACAATCGCTTCTGCGCAAATGCGCTTGGGGACGTAGCTCAGCTGGGAGAGCGCTGCCGTCGCATGGCAGAGGCCGAGGGTTCGATTCCCTTCGTCTCCACCAGAGAAATCCAAGAGGGGCGCCCCTGCGGGGGAGCCCCTCTTCTCGTTGACGTCCGAGGGGAGCGTGCCGTGGGCCTGCTCGACGAGTCCTCCTACACCGAGTGCCGCCTCTGCCCCCGGGGGTGCGCCGTCGACCGCACGGTGCCCGGCCCCCGCGGCGTGTGCGGCCAGGGCGACGGGGTCCGCGTGGCCCGTGCCGCCCTCCACTACTGGGAGGAGCCGCCCATCTCGGGCGAGGCCGGGTCGGGCGCCATCTTCTTCTCGGGCTGCCCCCTCGGGTGCGTCTTCTGCCAGAACCACCGGATCAGCTCGGAGGGGTTCGGGCGCCCCGTCTCGGTGCGCCGCCTGGCCATGATGATGCTCGAGCTGCAGGGCCAGGGGGCCCTCAACGTCAACCTCGTCACTGCCCTGCACTTCGCCCCGCAGGTGGCTCGGGCCGTGGCCCTGGCCCGGGGCGCCGGGCTCTCCATCCCCGTGCTCTGCAACACCTCGGGCTACGAGCGGCCCGAGCTCGTGGCGGCTCTCGACGGCGTCGTGGACGTGTGGCTCGCCGACTTCAAGTACGCCTCGCCGGACCTGGCCGCTCGCTACTCCCGCGCCCGGGACTACCCCCGGGTGGCGGCCGCGGCGCTCTCCCAGATGGTGGCGCAGGTGGAGGCACGGGGCGGGCGCAGGCTCGCGCCCGACGGCACCATGCTCCAGGGCGTCGTCGTGCGCCACCTCGTGATGCCCGGCGCCTCGGACGACTCCGTCGCCGTGCTCGACCGCGTGTGGGAGATCGGGGGCAACCGCGTGGACCTCTCGGTCATGAACCAGTACACGCCCAACGCCGAGTGCCGCGCCCGGGGCGACGAGCTCTCCCGCACCGTGACGGGCGCAGAGTACGAGCGCGTGCTCGACCACGCCGACGACCTCGGCTTCGAGCGCATGTGGTGGCAGCAGGGCGGCACGGTCTCCGAGAGCTTCGTGCCCGAGTTCGACGACACCGGGGTGGCCGGCCCCGAGCTCTGAGCGCCGTCCATCTGGCATGCCAACCTGCCGTCTCCCGGCCAGCGCGCCCTGTGGCCCCCGTTTTCGTGAAGGCGGGACCCTCCGCGGGGTACACCGCGGTTGTGAGTCTGCAAGCGGGGTATAGACCGGCGCGAAAGGTTGTGACCGACGCGCCCGAGAAGGAGGCTAGCATGTTCGATTTCTTCAATCGCGACCACGAGACCCGCGAGTCCAAGGACCTCGACCGCCCGCAGGAGATGACCGAGGCCGAGCAGGCTTCGCTCGACGACCGGGCGAAGGCCGAGAAGGAGGAGAAGGAAGTCCTCAAGCAGGCCCGTCGCGACATGATCGACAACGAGGAGGAGGGCTACCTCCGTCAAACCGTCTACGACTCGGTCTACGAGACCACCCGTGACGAGGAGATCGGCCGGTAGGACCTTCGGCACACAGGGAGGGCGCCGGGAGGCCCGGCGCCCGTTTTCGTGAGGAGAGACCATGGCATACATCTATGACGAGCCGCTCAACAACCGCAGCGGGATCGGCGGCAAGGAGAAGATGCAGCGCGAGCACGCCGTGGGCGAGATGGACGAGCAGCTCGAGGAGGGCCGCCCCGAGGTCGCCGAGAAGGCCGAGTCCGAGCGCCTGGCCGACGAGGCGGAGGCCCGCGAGACAAAGCGCGCCATCGCTGAGAAGATGGAGGCCGAGGCCGAGCAGCGCTAGGCCCGCCCTGTCCCTTCTCCGTCGGGAGGCCCCATGTCAGACACGCCCAACGCCCTGAGCGACCAGGAGCGCGCGGAGCTCGAGCAGCTCCGCGCCGAGAAACGGCGCCGCGAGGCCGACGCCGCCGCCGCACGGGAGCGCGCGGAGCTCGAGCGGCTCCGGGCGGAGCGCGACGCCGAGGCCCGCGACGCGGCCGCGCACGAGCGCGAGGAGCAGGCGCGGCGGCGCATGGAGCCCGGCGACGACCTCGCCATGCCCACCGCCCAGAAGGTGGTCTTCGCCATCTGCGTGGTGCTCATGGTCTGCGGCGTGCTCTACATCGCCTTCGCACCCAAGTGACCCCGGTCTTCCCGGACGACGCGCGCCCTCCCCCGCAAAGCGGGGGAGGGCGCGTTACCATTGCCCCGAACCGCGCCATCGCCCGCGTACAGCAAAGGGAGACCTCCCATGTCGCTCACCGACCGCACCGTCCCCACCGACGTCGCACTCAACACCGACCTCTACGAGCTCACCATGGCCCAGGGGTTCTGGGAGTCCGGGCTGGCCGACACCCGCGCGGTCTTCTCGATGTTCTTCCGCGAGAACCCGTTCGGGGGCGGCTACGCCGTGGCCTGCGGCACGGGCCAGGTGGCCGACCTCGTCGAGAACTTCCGCTTCGAGCCCGACACCATCGAGTACCTGCGGGGCCTCGAGGCACCGAGTGGCGGCCCCATGTTCAAGGACGGTTTCCTCGACTACCTGGCCGACTTCAGCTGCGACCTCGACATCTACGGCGTGCGCGAGGGCGACCTCGTCTTCCCCCGCGAGCCGCTGCTGCGGGTGGAGGGCCCCATCATCGCCTGCCAGCTCGTGGAGACGGCCCTGCTCAACCTCGTGAACTTCCAGACCCTCGTGGCCACCAAGGCGGCCCGTGTGGTCCAGGCGGCCGAGGGCCACGCCGTGAGCGACTTCGGCCTGCGCCGCGCCCAGGGCCCCGACGGCGGGCTGGCCGTGGCCCGCGCCAGCTACATCGGCGGCGCGAGCTCCACCTCCAACGTGCTCGCCGGCAAGATCTACGGCATCCCGGTGTTCGGCACCCACGCCCACAGCTGGGTCATGGCGTTCCCGAGCGAGCTCGAGGCCTTCCGCGCCTTCGCCCGTTCGGCGCCCAACAACTGCGTGCTCCTCGTCGACACCTACGACGTGGCCCAGGGCGTGGAGAACGCCATCACGGTGGCCCACGAGATGGAGGGGCGCGGGGAGCGCCTGGCGGCCGTGCGCATCGACTCCGGCGACCTCGCCAAGCTCTCCAAGCTCGCCCGGGCGCGCTTCGACGAGGAGGGCCTCGGCTACGTGCGCATCAGCGCCTCCAACGACCTCGACGAGTACACCATCCAGTCGCTGTTCGCCCAGGGCGCGCCCATCGACTCCTTCGGCGTGGGCACCAAGCTCGCCACGGCCGACCCCCAGCCGTCCCTCGGCGGCGTCTACAAGCTCTCGGCCTACCGCAAGGGCGACGAGGGCCCCTGGCGCCCCACCATGAAGCTCTCCGAGATGGCCTACAAGCGCACCGTGCCCGGCGTCCAGCACATCCTTCGCTACCGCGACGCGTCCGGCGTGCCCGTGGGCGACGTCATCGTGGACGACGACTGGGTGGACGGGACCCGCGCCGGCCGCGCCGTGGACGTGCTCGACGTCGACACCCTCTACGACTTCAGCCGCTACGAGGCCGAGGAGGTGCTCGTCTGCCTCGTGCGCGACGGCGCCGACACCGGGGAGGGCGGCACCATCGACGAGGCCCGCGAGCGCTGCCGCGCGTCCCTGCGCTACCTCGACCCGGCCACGCGCCGCTTCCTCAACCCGCAGATCTACCCAGTGGCGCTCGAGCCGGGCCTCTCGGCCCTCCGGAGCCGCCTCGCCCGGGAGGAGCGCGAGCTTGCGGGCAACCCCGTGGCCTAGGGGGCGCGGGCCACGCATCTCCCGTGATACACTTACCTGCATTCTTGCCCCGGGTGTGCCCGGGGCCACATCCCGCTGTGAGAAAGGACCTCTCCCATGCCTGAGACCATCGAGGAGCTTGTGCGCCAGGCCGTGGCAGCCGCCCAGGCCGCCGGCGACCTTCCCGCCTTCGAGGTGACCGATGCCGGCGTCGAGCGACCGGCGGACACCTCCCACGGCGAGTGGACCTCCACGGTGGCCCTGCGATCGGCGCGGCTCGCCCGCATGGCCCCCGCCAAGATCGCGGAGGCCGTGGCCTCCCACATGCCCGCCTCGCCCGAGATCGAGAAGGTCGAGGTGGCCGGCCCCGGCTTCATCAACTTCTACCTGGCCACGGCCGCCCACAACGAGATCTTCGCCGAGGCGCGGGCCGAGGGCGCGAACTTCGGCCGCTCCGACGCCGGCCACGGCGAGAAGGTCCAGGTAGAGTTCATCTCCGCCAACCCCACCGGCCCCCTGCACGTGGGCCACGGCCGCTGGGCCGCCATCGGCGACTCCCTCTGCAACGTCCTCGACTTCGCCGGCTACGACGTCCAGCGCGAGTACTACATCAACGACCACGGCTCCCAGATGGACGTCTTCGGCAACTCCATCTCCGAGCGCTACCTCCAGATCGGCGAGGTCATGGAGAAGGAGGGCCTCGACCTCGACGGCGCCGTGCGGTTCCTCATCGACGACCGCGAGGCCTACATCGCCGACGAGGACGACTCCGCCCCCGAGACGCACCCCTACATGGACTCGTTCAACGAGAAGCTCGGCGGCAACTCCTACGGCGGCGACTACATCATCACCCTCGCCCGCGAGTTCTGGGACGCCGACGGCGACAAGTGGATGACCGCCACCGAGGAGGAGCGCGCCCCCGAGTTCCGCGAGCGCGGCTACAAGCTCCAGCTCGGCCGTATCAAGGACACCTGCTCGAGCGTGCGCTGCGAGTTCGACAACTGGAAGAGCGAGCGCTCCTTCTACGTCAAGGACCCCGAGACCGGCGTGAGCCCCATCGAGGCCACCTTCGCCATGCTCGAGGAGCAGGGGCTGCTCTACCGCACCGACGACGGCGCCCTCTGGGTCAAGACCACCGACTTCGGCGACGACAAGGACCGCGTCGTCGTCAAGTCCAACGGCGAGTACACCTACTTCGCCTCCGACGTGGCCTACACCTGGGAGAAGCTCACCAACTACGACTACGAGATCAACATCCTCGGCGCCGACCACCACGGCTACATCCGCCGCGTGCAGGCCGTGGGCGCCGCCATGGGCTTCCCCGGCAAGTACGAGGTGCTGCTCGGCCAGTTCGTGAACCTGCTCCGCAACGGCGAGCCCGTCCGCATGTCCAAGCGCCGCGGCACCATGGTCTCCTTCGACGAGCTCATCGACGAGGCCGGCGTCGACGCCACCCGCTACACCCTCATCAGCCGCTCGTCCAACCAGACCATCGACTTCGACATCGAGAACGTCCGCAAGCAGGACAGCTCCAACCCGGTGTACTACGTGCAGTACGCCCATGCGCGCATCTGCTCCATCCTGCGCCGTGCGGCCGGCGTCGACTACGACGAGGCCGAGAGGCTGGGCATGGAGGCCGTGGCCGACAAGGCCGTGGGCCCCGACCCCGACCTCGCGCTGCTCACCGACCCCACCGAGGCCGAGCTCGCCCGCACGATGTCCAAGTTCACGGAGCTCGTCGCCGGCTGCGCCCGCGACCGCGCCCCGTTCCGCATCACCCACTACGTCCAGGAGCTGGCGAGCGAGTTCCACCGCTTCTACAACGAGTGCCAGATCCTTCCCTCCGACGCGCGTCCCATCGACCCTGCGCTGTCCCACGCCCGTCTGGCCGTGTGCGACGCCGTGCGCATCAACCTCGAGGTGGCACTGCGCCTCATCGGCGTGTCCGCCCCCGACAGGATGTATCGAGACTCGACGAACGATAACGAGTAGGTATCTTTGAGTTGTTGAAGCGGCGTAGGTTATAACCTGCGCCGCTTTTTTTGTCTCGCTCTGCTCCTAAAGTGAACCTAAAAGGAAGGTAAAAACAGGCTGTTCGGCGCAGGTTTGCACATTCGCCGCGTTTCCCCAGCACCCGGCACCACTTGGGCTGTAGCAGAAGTGAGTGTCCCCTACTTTTAGTACGAACTTCAGCTGCTTGCTAATCGGGAAGTTGAAAATCGACGGGAGTTGGAGTAGAAAAGGATACGAATTTGGTATACACGTGAATGCGATAGAAAAAGAGTCCTTTTTTGAGTGCGCCCGCGCCCGGAATTGATATTCTGGGCATGACGGGAGACAAAGGGGGCCCGTCCCGTCGCAACGGCCCACAGACCACCCGGGGAGGCAGCGTCATGGAGCTCAAGGAATTCATGTCCGTCAGATGCGCGTGCAACATCGTCCGCCAGGAGACGCCGGCATCCGAACGCCTCACCTTCGAGGAGCTCGCCATCCTCTGCCACCTGTTCGAGAACGGCGACGAGCTGAAGACCTCCGAGATCGCCGACTACCAGGGCGTGCTTCGGCCCACCATGACGCACCGCACCAACCACCTGGCCCGTCTCGGCCTCATCACCCGCCACGAGGGCATCCACGACCGTCGCAACGTGTGCTGCGCCATCTCCGAGAAGGGCATCGAGGTCAAGGACCGTCTCTGCCGCGAGGTCTGCAGCCACATCCAGAACGGCGCCCCGCTGCACCGCTCCAGCCCCGAGCGCATCTGCAAGTTCATCGACGCCATGGGCACCGTGTTCTGCATGTCCGGCGACCTCGTGCTCCTCGCCCTCCAGATGAGCGGCGACGACTCCCTCTCCGTCTCCCAGATCGTGCGCACCCTCGGCCTGCTGCAGCCCACCGTGTCCATGTCGGTCTCCAGCCTGGTGGACCGCGGCATGGTGGAGCGCAACCGCGCCACGCCCGACGCAACCCGCACGCTCCAGGTGAGCCTCCTCCCCGAGGGCAAGGCTCGCGCCCTGGAGCTCGCCGACCGTGTGAACCAGATCGTGGTTCGCCGCAACCGCCGCTCCCACGGCACCGCCGAGGCCGAGTGACCCGGCACGGCCGCACCGCCCGCGCGCGAGACGCCCGCCCTCCGGCGGGCGTTTTTTCTTGCCGGTCGGGGAGGGCGGCGGGTGGCGGGGGCTCCACTGTGGTATAGTGCCCCCGATGCCGTAGCCTTTGAGCTGCGTGTCCCCGCGGGCGTTGGTCCCGCCACCTTCCCGAGCATCCCCGCGTCCCACCCCTCCCACATCCCGTCGCGTGCCGGACGCAGCGATGCCCCTCGACCTTGTCTGCAAGAAGAAAGGCTCCCCATGGCCCAAGACGAGAACCCCGCCGTCGCACCCGCGGACCCGTCCCCCTCGGAGGAACCGGCCAAGCCCAAGCGCCGCCGCCGTGTGAAGCCGCCCGAGTCCCAGGACGCCGCGGCGGACGCCCCTGCGGAGGAGAAACCCAAGCGCAGACCGGGCCGTCCCCGCAAGAAGCCCGTCGAGGCGCCCGAGGCGGCGCCTGCGCAGGATGCCGTCCCCACCCAGGCCACCGACGGGGCGGCCGCCAAGGAGAGGGACGTCGAGGCCGAGGGCGAGGCCAAGCCCAAGCGGCGCCCCGGCAGGCCCCGCAAGAAGCCCGTCGAGCCCTCCGAGGGCGCCCCGGACCGTCAGGAGGACGCCAAGGGCGCCTCAGGCAAGGGCTCCGATGACGCCCCCGACGACCGCGTCCAGGACAAGGCCGAGAAGGCGCCCCGCGACGACCGCGACAAGGGCGAGCGCGCCGAGAGGAACGACCGCGACCGCGGCCAGTACCGCGGCGGCAACAACGGCCACCAGCAGGGCGGCAAGGGCTACAACGGCCGCAACAACAACGGCCACCAGCAGGGCGGCCGCAACAACCGCAACAACCGCCACAAGAAGCAGGTGCAGACGGCGCCCAGCCTCACCCGCGAGGAGCTCGAGGCCCTGAAGGTGGCCGAGCTCCGCACCAAGGCGGCCGAGTACGACGTGGACCCCAAGGGCCTCCGCAAGGCCGAGCTCGTGGACGCCATCTACGACGCCGCCGCCCGCGCCGAGGGCTTCCGCACCGTCACGGGCATCCTCGAGATCACCAACGAGAACTACGGCTTCGTGCGCACGGACCACTACATGCAGGGCGAGGACGACGCCTTCGTGCAGCAGGCCATGATCCGCAACCTGGGCCTGCGCCGCGGCGACCTCATCGAGGGCACCGTGCGCCCCGCGGGTCCCGGCAACAAGTTCCCGCCCGTGGCGCGCGTCACCGCCGTCAACGGCAAGGACCCCGAGCTGGCCCGCCGCCGCCCGCGCTTCCGCGACCTCACGCCCGTCTACCCCAACGAGCGCCTGTACATGGAGACCGGCCGCGACTCCATCACCGGCCGCGCCATCGACCTCGTGGCACCCGTGGGCAAGGGCCAGCGCGGCCTCATCGTGAGCCCGCCGAAGGCCGGCAAGACCACGGTGCTCAAGCACATCTGCCAGTCCATCGCCAAGAACAACCCCGAGGTGCACCTCATCTGCCTGCTTGTCGACGAGCGCCCCGAGGAGGTCACCGACATGGAGCGCTCCATCCGCGGCGACGTGGTGGCCTCGACGTTCGACATGCCCGCCGACAACCACACCCATGTGGCCGAGCTCGTCATCGAGCGCGCCAAGCGCCTCGTGGAGGAGGGGGAGGACGTCGTGGTGGTGCTCGACTCCATCACGCGCCTGGCCCGTGCCTACAACCTCGCGGCGCCCGCGAGCGGGCGCATCCTCTCGGGCGGCGTGGACTCCGCGGCCCTCTACCCGCCCAAGCGATTCCTCGGCGCCGCCCGCAACATCGAGAACGGCGGCTCGCTCACCATCCTGGCCTCGGCCCTGGTGGACACCGGCTCCAAGATGGACGAGGTGATCTTCGAGGAGTTCAAGGGCACCGGCAACATGGAGCTCAAGCTCGACCGCGAGCTGGCCGACAAGCGCATCTTCCCGGCCATCGACCCCGTGCAGTCGGGCACCCGCAACGAGGAGCTGCTCATCGCCAAGCAGATGCAGCCGTTCGTGTGGGGCCTGCGCCGCGTGCTCGCCAACATGAACAACGTGGAGCGCGCCGAGGCCTCCCTCGTGAAGGGCCTCAAGCAGACCGAGACCAACCAGGAGTTCCTCATCCGCTCGGCCAAGAAGGCGGCGCAGCTGGAGTACTCCGACTAGCGCCCCCGCGGGCCCCCAAGCCCCTCTCCCGGTAAGACCGAGGCGGCGCGCCGCGGGACGGTATCCCGCGGCGCGCCGCTGTTCTCCGGTGTGTGACGGCTCGGGTGCCCGACCGATGCGACGGGCGCCCAGGCGGGCGCTACCGGCCGTCCCTCTCCCGATGCTTGGCGTAGGCCCTCCCCACGGCGCCCTGCAGCGCCATGACCAGGCCCGTGGGCAGCACCTTGCAGAGGCCGTTGGCCACGCGCATGTCCGGGGCGGTGATGATGCAGGCCTTTCCCTTGAGCGACTCCCTGAGCGCCTTGGCGCACACGGCGTCCGGGTCCTCGAAGCCGATCCACTCCATGGAGGCGAGGGCCTTCTCGCTGCCGGGGCGGTCGAGGAACGCGGTGTCCATGAACTTGGGGCAGACGGCGCTCACGTGGATGCCGGCGTCGCCGAGCTCGCGGTCGAGGGCGCGGGAGAAGTCGAGCACGAACCGCTTGGTGGCCCCGTAGACCGAGAGGCCGGGCTGGGGGACGAGGGCGGCCACGCTCGCGATGTTGACGATGCGGGAGCCCGCGTGCATGTAGAGCAGGCAGCTGTAGCAGAGCTCCACCACGGCGAGGCAGTTGAGCCGCACCATGTTGCCGTTGGCCGTGGCCCCGATGGAGGTGAAGGGGCCGAACTTGCCGAAGCCGGCGCAGTTGAGGAGCCACTGGACGTTGAGGTCGTGCCCGGCGGCGAGGGCCTCGTCGACGGCCTTGAAGCTCGCGGGGTCGCAGAGGTCGAGGGCGAGGACCTTGGCGGGCGTGGAGAGGCCGGAGGCGACCTCGTCCAGCTTCTCCGCGTTGCGGGCGACGAGCCAGATCTCGTCGAGCGGGCCGCCGGCGCCCTGGTCGAGGAGCTTGGCAAAGCGCAGGCCGAGGCCCGATGAGGCGCCGGTGACGATGGCGATGTTTCGCACGGTGGGTCCTTTCGACGGGGTCTCCCAAGTGCTTTCAACAGTTTTGCACGGTGTGACGCACAGGTGGGTGGTTACCCCTCGACGGACCGGCGAGTGGTCCCGTTGCGGGAAGAATCATGGATTTGGCACAGGGTACAGAAGGGGAAATGGACTATAGTCGGAGATGGTTCGACGCACTTCGCGACGGTAAACGCAGCAGAAACCCACCAAGCCGTTGCACTGCAAGCGTCTCGTACGCCCAGCGCATCCCGGGGACACCGCTCCCCATCTGCTCATACCGCCGCCGTAGGCGTCCTCGCGGCGAAGGGATGCATCGATGGTCAAAGATCACGGGAGCCGGGCGGTTTTCGCAGGCTTGGCAACTTCCACGACCCTCTGGTCGGTCCCTTCCCTCGCCCAGGCGTCGCCCCTCGACGGGGCGTCGCCCGTGCTCGCCTGCACCGGCGCGGCCGTCCTCGGCTTCGCCGCCGGAGCCGCGGTCGCGGCCGTCCTGGCCCGTAGGGCGGTGGCAGGGGAGCGCTCCGAGCTCCTCGCCCGCATCTCGGCCCTCGAGGAGGCCGTCCAAGAGACGCGTCTCACGGGCACCGTCACCGGCCGCCACGTGGCCACGGGCGAGCCCCGCTACCGGCTGCGCCGCACCGAGGCCGTGACGGCGGCCGAGGAGGCCCCGTCCGTCGCCCACGCCGCCGCGCAGGCCCCCGCCGCCGATGCCCCCGCCCCCGCGGAGACCCCCGACCTCGAGCACGTCGCGGCGCCGCGACCCAAGGGCCGCCACTTCAAGGAGAACGTCGCCGCGGCCCGGGGCGCCGCGCGTTCGGGCGAGGCCCGGCCGGCCGCCGTGGTCCCGGCCCCTGCGGCCGCCCCCGAGCCGGTGCGGGCCGCACCGGCCGCACCGGCCGTGCCGGCTCCCGAGGGCGTCCCCGCGCCACGGGCCGCCGGCTCCCTCGCCGACCGCCTGCCGGGCTTCGGCGCGCCCGACGGGGGGCGTCCGGTCTCCGCGCCCACCCTGGGCGACGCCGGGCTCCACACCGCCGCACCGGTGGAGGACTACGAGAGCGTGGCCGTCCAGTACGCCCAGCGCAAGTCGTTCAAGAACCGCATGATGGCCCTCTCCAAGGGCGTGGGCAGGGTCCTTGCCGAGCGCCTTGGCGGCGACATCATGGACGACCTGCCCATGATCCAGCGTGCCGACGGCACCGTGGCCGACGTGGGCACCTCCTGGTGGGAGGCCGCCGCCGCCATGAACGACCTCGAGATCTCCCGCGACCTCTCCAGCGAGCTCGCCTCCATCCGCGAGACCGTGGACGACGTGGCGGCCGCCGTGGACGCCTCCATATCCTTCGAGGTGCCCTTCTCGGCCTCCGACGTCCCCGGCCACGCCCAGTCGCCGGACCGCGAGGGACCGGCCCCCGTCCCGTCCTCCCGCGCCGCGGAGCCCGTGCCCGCCGCTGCAGTGGTCCCCGCCCCGGCCGCTGCCGCACCCGCTGCCGCCTCCCCCCTCGAGGCCGACTCCACCGACTGCATGGACCTCCAGGGTCGCTCCGACGGTTGGGAGCAGGCCCTCGACGCCCTCGACCGGCGCTTCGACGACAACCTCGTCTCCGGCAAGGCCGACCCGGCCCCGGCCGGCGTCCGCTGCGAGGTGGAGCCGGTGGCCGAGTTCTCGCGCTTCCAGGACTTCGTGGGCGGCGACGACACCCTCGACGAGCCCGACGGCCTGGAGCCCGACACGCAGTTCCTCACGTTCCGCGCGCCTGCCGGCCACCCCGAGGTCACCGACACCGCGAGCTACGTGAACTACCTCGTGGCCCACGAGATGGGCGAGAACCGCTCCCGCACCGCGCGCCGCGCCGTCAAGCACGCCCTCAAGGTCATCCCCGGGGGCACGTCGGCCGACCTCAAGGTGGTGTAGGTGACCGCCCCTCCCAAGGACGGGACGACGGCGCGCCGGACCTGGGTCTGGCGCGCCGTCCTCGTGTGCTGGTGCCTCTTCATGTGGAGCCGCTCGCTCAAGGCGGGCGACGCGTCGCTCGGCGACAGCTCCCTCGTGGTGGGGCTCGCACGGCCGATCTTCGAGGCGGTCGGCGTCACCGACGCAGACCTCATGCAGTTCGTCGTGCGCAAGCTCGCGCATTTCACCGAGTACCTCGTCATGGGCCTGCTCTGCCGCCAGGCGTTCCCGGTGGGGGAGGGGCCCCACGGGCGGGGAGCGGCCTATGCGGCCCGCGCCCTCACGGTGGCGCTCGTGCCGAGCGCCGACGAGTGCATCCAGCTCTTCGTCCCCGGGCGCTCCGGCATGGTGCGCGACGTCCTCATCGACATGGCAGGCGCCGTCTCGGGCCTCGCCCTCAGCGGATGGACGTCCCGTCTGCGCAGCAGGAGAGCGCGAAGGTCCTGAGCGCGGGGTCGAGCCCCCGGGCCGCGGCCTCCACGGCGGCCGCCCGTGCGTCCCCCAGGCACGCGGCCATCATGGTGGAGCCCGAGCCGCTGATCCAGAACGCCGAGGCCCCGGCCTCCAGGCAGGCGGCGCGGCAGCGGTCGTAGTGGGCGATGAGGGGGCGGCGGTAGGGCTCGTGGAGCCGGTCGTCGCAGGCCTTGGCGAGGAGCCCGCCGTCTCCGGTCTCGAGCGCGTGGCACGTGGCGGCCACGCGGCCCATCTGCCACACGGCGGTGGCGAGCGGGACGGAGGAGGGCATGACGCGGCGGGCGTCCTCGGTGCGCACCTCGTAGGGCGGGCACACGGCCACGAACCGCCAGGCGTCGCTCACGGGCGCCTCCATGCACACGACCTCGCCGCCCTCCGTCATGAAGGAGCTCGTGAGGCCGCCGAGCACGGCGGGGGCCACGTTGTCCGGGTGGCCCTCCCGCTCGCTCGCCAGCTCCACGAGGCGCATCCGGTCCACCTCCACGCCTGCGAGGGCGTGGGCGGCGGCGATGCCGGCCACGATGCATGTGGAGCTGGACCCCAGGCCGCCCGAGAGCGGGATCCCCGTCTCGCAGGAGAGGGCCACGGGCGACGGCTCCACGCCGAGGGCCCGCGAGGCCTCGAGGTAGCTCGTGTAGGCCAGGTTGCCCGGGTTGGCGAACCGGGGCTCGCAGCCGGTGAAGGAGCTCTCGTCGGCCCGCTCGAACGTGAAGCGGTTGCCCAGCGTGAGGGCCAGCCCCAGGCAGTCGAAGCCCACGCCCAGGTTGGCCGACGTGGCCGGAACCCAGACGGAGACCCGGTCGCGCGCCACCGTCACGCCCCCGGGTGGAAGACGGCCGCGGCGGCGCGCTCCACGGCGGCGCCCATGGCGTCGCGGTCCACGACCTCGGTGAAGCGCACCGCGCGGTCCCGGAGGGCCGAGAGGGGAGCCGGCGGCTCGGTGCCGGTGAGTTCTGCCAGGCGGTCCATGGCGGCGAAGCCGTCGAGCCCCGCGACGTCCTCGCCCAGGGCGGAGAGCACCTCGGCAGGGAACTTGTAGGGGCTCGCGGTGGCGAGCACCACGCGCTGGCGGCCCTGGGGCTCCTCGGCGTCGAGGACGCTCTTGGCCACGGCGGTGTGGGGGTCCAAGAGCACGCCGTCGGCCTCCCAGGTGCGGCGGATGGTCTCGCGGCACCGGTCGTCGTCCGCGCGGCCGCCGGAGAAGGTGGAGCGGATGGCGTCCATCACGGGGGCGGGCACGGTGTAGGCGCCCTTCTCGGCGAGGTCGGCCATGAGGGAGGCCACGAGCTCGCAGTCGCCGTCGGAGGCGAAGTAGAGCAGCCGCTCCAGGTTGGACGACACGAGGATGTCCATGGACGGCGAGATGGTCTTGTGGAACGGGCGCCGGCGGTCGTAGGTGCCGGTTGCCAGGAAGTCGCAGAGCACGTCGTTGGCGTTGGAGCACACGTAGAGGCGGCCCACGGGGAGGCCCAGGCGCTTGGCGTAGTAGCCGGCGAGGACGTCGCCGAAGTTGCCGGTGGGCACGAAGAAGTCCACCTCGTCGCCCATGGCCACGGCGCCGCGCTCCAGCAGCTGGGCGTAGGCGTCGAGGTAGTAGACCACCTGCGGGACGAGGCGCCCCACGTTGATGGAGTTGGCGCTGGAGAGGAACACGCCCTCCCGGGCCAGGCGCCCGCCCAGGCCGCGGTCCGCGAAGATGCGCTTGACCTCGCCCTGGGCGTCGTCGAAGTTGCCTCGCACGGCGTACACGGCCACGTTGCCGCCGGCCTGGGTGGCCATCTGCAGGTGCTGGACGTCGCTCACCTTGCCGTCGGGGTAGAACACGCAGACGCCGCAGCCGTCGACGTCGGCGAAGCCCGCCAGCGCCGCCTTGCCGGTGTCGCCCGAGGTGGCGCACACGATCATGACGTCGCGCCCGTCGCCGGTGCGGGCCTGCCCCATGAGCTGGGGCAGCATCTGCAGCGCCACGTCCTTGAAGGCGCTCGTGGGGCCGTGGAAGAGCTCCAGCAGCCAGTCGCCGCCCACGGGCGTCACGGGCGTCACGGCCGGGTCGTCGAACGTGTCGCCGTAGGCGCGGCGCACGCAGCCCGCGACCTCCTGCTCGGAGAAGTCCGGCAGCAGGTGGCCGAGGACGCGCCGGGCCCGGGAGTGGTAGTCGCCGGCCCAGAGAGGCTCGAGGTCGAGGGGGGAGGCGAGCACCCCGTCGCTCACGTAGAGCCCGCCGTCCGGTGCGATGCCCGCCAGTATTGCTTGCTTGCTTGTTACGGGTTCGAGCAGAGAACGGGTGCTGTGGTAGAACGAATCCATCGAGACTCCCCCTCGGTCGAGCGGTGCAGGGTTCTGCCCATGGTAGCGGAGCCGCCCCGCGGGTCGCCGAGGGGCGATGGCCGCGAAAGATTGGATTAACAGAGATGAGAATCGCCCTTCTCGGCGCCGGTACCGTGGGAGGCGGCGTCATCGAGATCGTCGACTCGCGCGTCCCCTCCCTCGAGGTGGCCCGCATCCTCACCCTCCCGGGCACCTACGACGACCCCCGCGTCACCTACGACTTCGCCGACATCGTCTCCGACGACTCCATCGAGTGCGTGGTGGAGGCCATGGGCGGCCTCGAGCCCGCCCACACCTTCATCATGGAGAGCCTCGCCGCCGGCAAGCACGTGGTCACGGCCAACAAGGCCGTGGTGGCCGCGTTCCTGCCGGAGTTCTGCGCCCAGGCCGAGAGGTCCGGCGCGGGCTTCTTCATCGAGGCCACCTCGGGCGGCGGCATCCCCTGGATCGCCTCCATCGTGAAGGCGCGCCGCATCGACCGCATCGACCGCATCTCGGGCATCCTCAACGGCACGTCCAACTACATTATCGACCGCATGGTCAAGGACGGCGCCGAGTTCGCCGACGTCCTCGCCCGGGCCCAGGCCCTCGGGTACGCCGAGGCCGACCCTTCGGCGGACATCGACGGCATCGACGTCGCCAACAAGTGCATCATCAGCTCCACCGTGGCGTTCGGCACGCTCTGCCGCCGCGACATCCCGGTCCACGGCATCCGCAACCTCACCAAGGCCGACCTCGACACCTTCGCCGGCCTGGGCTACGCCGTGCGCCTCATGGCCCGCGCCGCCCGCGACGACGACGGCTACGCCGCCTGCGTGGAGCCCGTGCTGCTGCCCCTGGCGTCGGTGGAGGGCAACGTGCCCGACAACTTCAACATCGCCACGCTCGTGGGCACCACCGTGGGCCCGCTCAAGTTCTACGGCCAGGGCGCCGGCGCGCTGCCCACGGGCAACGCCATGGTGCAGGACCTCATCGACTGCGCCGGCGGCGAGCGCCCCGCCTACCCCACGGGGGAGACCCTGGCCTGGAAGCCCGGCCTGCTCCGCGCCGACTACGTCTTCCGCACCGGGGCCGCCCTCCCTGCCGACACCCCCGGCACCGCCGTGGAGGTGGCGCCCGGCTACGTCTCCGTGGGGGGCCTCTCCGCCACCGAGGCCGCGGCCCTGGCGGACGCCCTCCTCGCCGAGGACCCCGCCACCTTCATGGCCGCCGTGGCCGACGTCGACTAGGGGCCGGCGCCCCCGAGAGCTAAGGACCATCGCCCGATGATCAAGATCACCAAGTTCGGCGGCTCGTCGGTCGCCAGCCCCGAGCAGTTCGCCAAGGTCAAGCGCATCATCGACGCCGACCCGGCCCGCCGCTTCGTCGTGGTGAGCGCGGCCGGCAAGCGTTTCCCCGGCGACAACAAGGTCACCGACCTCCTCTACCTCGTGAACGCCCACCGCGACTACCACGTGGACTGCTCCGACCTCCTCGACGACATCGAGGGCCGCTTCCTCGCCATCAAGGAGGGGCTGGGCCTCACCTGGCCCGTGGCCGAGAAGTTCCGCGACTTCCGCGAGGGCCTGTCCGAGGACTCCCCGGAGTACGTGGTGAGCCGCGGCGAGTGGTTCACCGCGCACCTCATGGCCGAGTACCTGGGCCTGCCGTTCGTGGACGCGGCCGACGCCATCGTCTTCCACCACGACGGCTCCCTCGACCTCGAGCGCACCGCAGACCGCGTGCGCGAGCTCGTGGTGCGCCGCGGGAGCTTCGTCATGCCGGGCTTCTACGGCGCCACGTGCGACGGCGAGATCAAGCTGCTGGACCGCGGCGGCGGCGACATCACGGGCTCCATCCTGGCCAACGCCCTCTCGGCCGACCTCTACGAGAACTGGACCGACGTCTCGGGCTTCCTCACGGCCGACCCGCGCGTGGTGGACCACCCCCGCACCATCGAGCGCATCACCTTCGACGAGATGCGCGAGCTCTCCTACATGGGCGCCAACGTGCTCCACGAGGAGGCCATCTTCCCGGTGCGCGAGGCCAACATCCCCATCGCCATCCTCAACACCAACGACCCCGAGGCCCAGGGCACCATCATCCGCGAGCGCGTGGAGACGAGCCCGGACGACCCGGTGATCACCGGCATCGCAGGCAAGCGTGACTTCATCACGGTCTACATCGCCAAGACGCACATGAGCGACGCCGTGGGCTTCATGCGCCGGGCCCTCTCGGTGTTCGAGCGCTACGGTGTGAGCGTGGAGCACATCCCCACGGGCATCGACTCGTTCTCCGTGGTGGTCAACGGCGCCGACGTCAAGGACTCCATCTACTCCATCGTGGCAGACCTCCAGAAGGAGCTTCAACCCGACCAGGTGAAGGTGGTCGACAAGCTGGCCCTGGTCTCCGTCGTGGGCCGCAACATGAGCTCCCGTCCCGGCTCGTCGGGCAGGCTGCTCGGGGTGCTCGGCAACGCCGGCATCAACGTTCGCATGATCACCCAGAGCTCACAGGAGATCAACATCATCATCGGCGTGAACAACGAGGACTTCGAGCGCACCGTGGCCGTGGTGTACGAGGCGTTCGTGGTGAACGAAGGGAAGTGAGGGCGGTGCCCGACCTCAAGAACGTCGCCATCCTCGGCGCCACCGGCGCCGTGGGGGCCCAGATGCTGCAGTGCCTGGAGGAGCGGGACTTCCCCGTGGGCGAGCTGAGGCTCCTCGCGAGCAAGCGCTCCGCCGGCGCGGACATGTGCTGGAACGGCCGCATCCTGCGCGTGGCCGAGGCCACCCCCGAGAGCTTCGAGGGCGTCGACATCGTGCTGGGCGCCGCCACCAACCCCGTGGCCGAGGCCCTGCTGCCCCACGCGGTGGCCGCCGGCGCCGTGTGCGTGGACAACTCGAGCGCGTTCCGGCTCGACCCCGAGGTGCCCCTCGTGGTGCCCGAGATCAACCCCGAGGACGTGGCGTGGAACCACGGCATCGTGGCCAATCCCAACTGCGCCACCATCATCGGCCTCGTGTGCGTGGCGCCCCTGTCGCGCGTGGCGGGTGCCAGGCGCATCGTCTGCAGCACCTACCAGGCCGCCAGCGGCGCCGGCCTCCCCGGCATCGAGGAGCTGGAGGCCGAGAACCAGGCCATCGTGGAGGGCACCCCCATGCCGGAGCCCCGCGCCTTCGCCTACCAGCTGGCCTACAACCTCATCCCGCAGATCGGCGGTTTCGACGGCCTCGGCTACACCTCCGAGGAGATGAAGATGCAGAACGAGGGCCGCAAGATCATGCACGACCCCGAGCTGCGCGTGAACTGCACCTGCGTGCGCGTGCCCATCGCCCGCAGCCACAGCGAGTCGATCACCGTGGAGTTCGAGCGCCCCATCACGCCCGACGAGGCCCGCGAGGTGCTGCGCCGGGCCCCCGGCGTGCGTGTGGTGGACGACCCGGCGGAGCAGCTCTACCCCATGCCGCTCGACACGAGCGACCAGGACCTGGTGTATGTGGGCCGTATCCGCGAGGACGTCTCGGCGCCTGAGGGCGTGAACTCGCTCACGTTCTGGTGCTGCGGGGACCAGATCCGGAAGGGCGCGGCCACCAACGCTGTGCAGATAGCAGAGTTGCTGCTCTAGGGGTAGAATGGGCGCTGTTTGGACCTGAAAGGGCCAGATGACGCGCCCATAGCTCAGTGGATAGAGCACCGGTCTTCTAAACCGATGGTCGACGGTTCGAACCCGCCTGGGCGCACCATGACCTTGAGGAGAGCCCCCGTGGCCGCATGCCGGTCGCGGGGGCTTTGCCGTGGCGGGGTGGGGCCGGCGGTCGCGGGCGGGGCCGGCTGCTCCGGCCCCCGGCCCCGGGGCCGCGCGCCATACGCGCGCCGCAGGGCGCCCCTGGAGGGGGCCTTTCCCTTCGCAGGCCGCCCGCCTGTCCCATTGCCCGGACACTTTTGTCCCACAGACTGCCCGGGATCCGCCCGGGGCCCCGCAGGCTTCCGACAGCGGGGACCCACCCGCAGACGTTTGGTGGTTTCTCCTCCGAGGAGCCCCGAAAACCACCGAACATCGCGACGTTTGGTGGTTTAGATCAGGTCCTGTACCGAAAAGCACCAAACGTCCGGTCAGGGCCCTGAGGCACGATCCGCACGGACCGTGCGGCTGTCAGATCCCTTTCCCTGCAGCCTGCATTGCCGAGATGTCCGGGTCTGCCGCATCGCGTCATCGTCGCCCACGCCCCGTGCCGTACGATATCGGGCATCCGGTTCGAAAAGAGGGGGTACCCATGAGCGCGACCTTGCCTGTCGTATCGATAACGTGTGCCGATGCGGGGATGTTACTCGGTCACCGGTTCTTCCTCCGCTTGGTACGTCCGGCTCTCGAGAACCGCGGTCGCTAGCATGTCCGCTCCCGTCCGCGGCCTCCGTGCCTGCGTCTACGGCATGGCCGTCGGCGACGCCCTCGGCGTGCCCTACGAGTTCAGGCGTCGCGGCTCGTTCCGCTGCACCGGCATGGCGGGCCACGGCTCCCACGACCAGCCGGCCGGAACCTGGAGCGACGACACCTCCATGGCCCTCGCCCTCTGCGACTCCTACCGCGCACTCGGCGCCGTGGACGCCGACGACGTGCGCCGGCGCTTCCTGGCCTGGTACCGCGACGGCGCCTACACCGTGGACGGCCTGTTCGACGTCGGGGGCACCACGGCCCGCGCCCTCGTCGCCGGCCACGGCATGGCGGGGGAGCGCGACAACGGCAACGGCAGCCTCATGCGCGCCGCGCCCATGGCCTTCATGGACGCCACCGACGACGACGTCCGCGCCGTCTCCGCCCTCACCCACGCACACCCCACGTCCACGGAGGCATGCGTGCGCCTCGTGGCCGTCGCCCGCGCGCTGGCCGACGGCCTACCGCCCCGCCGGGCGATCCCGGACGCGGACGCCGTGGCCGCGCTGCCGGAGGACTCGGTGCGCTCCGGGGGTTTCGTCCTCGACACCGAGAGGGCCGCCTACCGGTGCCTGCTCACGACGGGCAGCTACCGCGACTGCGTGCTCGCGGCAGTCAACCTGGGCGACGACACCGACACCACCGCCGCTGTGGCGGGCGCGCTCGCGGGCATCGCCTACGGCATGGAGGGGATCCCCGCGGAGTGGCTGGACGCGCTGCTCGGCAAGGACGTCATCGAGGCCTGCCTGTTCTAGGGGTCGGCGGGCCGGTGCCGCGCAGGCATGGCCGGGGTCGAGCCTGCCCTTGGCGGGGGAGGGGCCGACCCTGCGACCTCGGCCCCGCAGACGTTTGGTGGTTTCTCCTCCGAGGAGCCCCGAAAACCACCGAACATCGCGATGTTCGGTGGTTTGGATCGGGTCCTGTACCGAAAACCACCAAACGTCCGGACGGGTCCCGGAAAACCGGGTGGGGCCCTGGTCGCGCGGGGCGAATCGGCGTCCAACTTATCAAGAAGGAAATGGGCGAAGTGACAGATGGGCCGGGCACCGGTGTCAACAGATAGACCGGGCACCGCTGTCACACCGATGACGACAGGGACGGGCCATGTCCCGCACACCAAGGGCGCACAGTAAGCCCCTCTCGACGCAAGGCCCCCTTGCCGTGCGGTGGGTCGTTCGGTAAGGGCGCCTTGTTTCTCGAAAGTCGTTCGCCAAGGCCCTTTTGCTGCAAGGGGCCCTTGGCGAACGCACATCAAGGCCCCCTTGCGGCAAGGTCTCCCTACTGTGCGGCCTTGCTGCACGCGACGAAGGGGTCGGGGAGGTGCGGCCGAGAAGCCGAGATGGTGCCTCGCGGCAGGCCTTGCACGCCTCGTCCGCGCCTCGCCCGCGCCCCGGCCCGGCCACCCGAGGGGGGTCTCGACCGGCGAGTTCGTCGCGGATCCCGGCCGGTGGCCGTGGTGGTCGCGGCGGTGCGACGAGGGCGGGGTCGAGTCGGGCCTCGGCTGGAGCTCGGCCGGGCACAGGGGGGCTCTGGGCGTCGCCGCCTCGGGCCGCAGGAAAGGCCCGCCCCCATCGCTTATGCGCGCCGTCAAACCGGGTACCCTCCCTGCGCACCCGCACCCGCACCCGCACCCGCACCCGCAGCCAGGAGACCCCATGGCACAGCCCCGCAGCACGCAGCCCGACCCGCCGTCACCCTTCGCCGGCTCGTCGGAGCCGCCCATCCCCGACGAGACCCTCCGGCGCTTCCCCGGGTTCGTCGAGGCCCGCGACACTGGACGCTCGCTGCGCAAGCGCTGCCCGAGAGGCTCCCTCGCCGCCTGGGAGGTCGTGCCGGGCCGCACGTCGGCGCTGGACCTCATCCTCTCCCAGGAGCGCGGCCGCCTGCAGGCGCTCATCCCCGAGCGCCACCGCCGCATGGCCGTCTCGCCCTTCGCCTACTTCCGTGCCACGGCGCTGCCCATGGCCGCGGACCTCGCCACCACGCCGTCCACCGGCCTCATCGTGGAGGCCTGCGGCGACGCCCACATCGGCAACTTCGGCGGGTACCGCTCCCCGGAGTCCGCGCTGGTCTTCGACCTCAACGACTTCGACGAGGTCGCCCGCGGCCCCTGGGAGTGGGACGTCAAGCGTATGGTCGCGAGCGTGGCCGTCTGCGCCCGCAGCCGCGGGTTCGCCGCCGCCACCGTCCACGACGCCGCGCTCGCCTGCGCCGCCGCCTATCGCGAGGCCATGGCATACTTCGCCCACCAGGGGGCCCTCGCCATCTGGCACACCCATGTGGACGTCCAGGGTCTCCTCGACACCCTCTCCGCCGACGCCCCCAAGAAGGAGCGCCGCCAGGTGGCCAAGGGCCTTGCCGCCGCCTTCGCCAAAGACAACTCCCGCGCCTTCCGGCGCCTCGTGCGCGGGGAGGGGGCGGACCGCTCCATCGTGTTCGACCCGCCCACCATCGTGCCGTTGGACGGGCTCCTCCCCGCGGGCGACGTCGAGCGCTTCTCACGCTCCCTCGCGGAGCTCTTCACCGCCTACCGTGGGTCCCTCGCCCCGGAGAACCGCGGGCTCATCGACCGCTACGCCTACGTGGGCGCCGCCCTCAAGGTGGTGGGCGTGGGCAGCGTGGGCATGCGCAACTGGGTGGTCGCGCTCTCGGGGCGCCAGGTGGACGACCCGCTCGTCCTGCAGTTCAAGGAGGCGGGGGAGTCGTGCCTCTCGCGCTACACCGGCCTCGCGCCGCGCTACCGGGGCGGCGAGCGCGTGGTTCGCGGCCAGCGCCTCATGCAGGCCACCGGCGACGTGCTCCTCGGCTGGGCCGACGTCGCCGGGCCCGGCGCCACCGGCCGTTCCTTCTACGTGCGCCAGCTCTGGGACTGGAAGGCGACGGTCGACCTCGAGAGGATCGACGCCGACACCCTCACGCTCTACGGAGAGCTCTGCGCCTGGACCCTCGCCCGCGCCCACGCGCGCTCCGGCGACCGCGGCGCCATCGCCGGGTACCTGGGCACCTCCGACGTGGCCGACCGCGCGCTCTGCGCCTTCGCCGAGGCCTACGCCGAGCAGAACGAGAGCGACTACCGCGTCTTCGTGGACCACGTCGCCGGCGCGGCCGGCGCGGGGAAGGGGGAGGCATCATGAGCCTCGGAACCGTCGACACGTACCTCACCCGCCGCCATGCCCACCGGGTGCAGCGCGAGCAGCGCGTGCCCGAGCGCGACTGGGCCCCGGTGCCCGCGGGCTCCTACACGCTCCTCGTGCTCTTCAACCTCATGGCGGCCTTCGACGAGGGCCACGCCATCCTCGCCGTGGGCCCGTCCGGCGGCGACCTCATGACCTACTCCTACTACCGCCGGGGGGACGCCCTCAGGGCCCCGGCGCTCATGGCCTGCCTGCGCGAGCCGGAGACCTTCGCCTCCCTCCGCGAGGCCTCGGGCTGGATCGTGCACGGCAACCCCGGCGACTGGTGGAACGAGCACGTGGACTGCGCGGTCGCCCTCACGGCCCCCGCAGGAGCCGGCCGCGCCGTGGCCGCCTACGCCGAGAGGGTCAAGGCCCACCCCGGCACCTACGACCTCGTGGCCCACAACTGCCTCGCCTTCGTGGAGGAGGCCCTGGCCGCCGGCGGCGTGCGCCTCACCACGGCCTCGGGCGCGGACCTGCGCACCTTCGTGCCCAAGGACGCCTTCGAGGCGGTGGCCGGGGCCGTGGGCGCCACGCCCTTCCAGGCATGGAAGTACTGGTTCGACGACGTCCCCGCGCCCGACGACGGCCTCAGGACCATCGGCGACGACCCCGGGACCGAGCGCGGGGACGACCCGGCGCCCACGGCCTAGCCGCGCCGTGCCCGCCACCGGCCGTCCCGCCCCCACGCTTTCCGTGCCGCCCGCGCGGGCCCCGTCGTGCGGGCGCGGCAAACGGGTACGTAGGCCCACAGCACACGCCCACAGGAAGGAACACCCATGGCCACTGCGTTCTACGGCACCATGTCCATCGACACGTCCGTCATAAGCGACCCCTCGTTCAAGCCGCTCTGGGACGCCACCCTCGACGGCTACGACGAGGCCAGGCTCACCTACGGCATCACGTCGGTCTACGGCTCCGACGAGGAGGGCGGACGCACCGTCTACCAGGTGAGCGGCAAGACCGACGACGGCTTCGACGAGGACGCCGCGGCCTGCCTCTGCGGCTCGCTCTCCGTGGAGGACGCCGGCCGCCTGCTCAAGGCCCTCGAGGACGCCTCCGCCGCCATCGTCTTCGACATCGACGAGTACGACGTCGACGCCGACTCCCTCACCCGCGAGAAGGCCACCGTCTCCATCAAGGAGGACCGGGCGCACCTCTCCGACACCTCCTACGACGACGTGCCCGTGACATCGCGCAAGCTCATCGACATGGGCTTCGCCGACGAGTCCGAGCTCGACGACGAGGAGCTCGCCGTCATGGTCGCAGCCGAGATCCCCGACGGCCCCGAGGCCGACGACCTCGTGGACGCCATCGAGGACCTGCGCGAGGACGCCCGCCACGACGGCGTGTTCACCGCCGAGGAGACCGCCGACCCGGTGGCCTTCGCCCAGATGCTCGAGGCCTCCTACGCCGACGAGGACGACATCGAGTAGCCCTTCGCCCCCCCTGACGCGCCGGAACGCGGCGCCGGGCCGTCCCGTCCCGAGGCGACGGAGCGGCCCGGCGCCGCGTCGCTGCGGGTACAATGACACGCGTTGCCCTGCCCTGCGAACCGGAAGGTGGCCATCCGTGACCGACATGCCCAAGACCTACGATCCCCAGACGACCGAGCCGCAGCTCGTCGAGCGTTGGATCGACGCCGGCTGCTACCAGCGCTCCAAGGGCACGGGCGACTGCACCGTCGTCATCCCGCCCCCCAACGTCACCGGCGTGCTCCACATGGGCCACGCGCTCGACGACACCATCCAGGACGCCTTCATCCGCTACAACCGCATGGCGGGCCGCTCCACCCGCTGGATCGTGGGCCTCGACCACGCCGGCATCTCCACCCAGACCAAGGTGGACAAGCGCCTGAAGGAGCAGGGCATCTCCCGTCTGGAGCTGGGCCGCGAGAAGTTCGTGGACGCCTGCTGGGACTGGACCCGCGAGTACGGCGGCACCATCGTCAAGCAGATCAAGCGCATGGGCTGCTCGGCGGACTTCGCCGACGAGCAGTTCACCATGAGCCCGCAGTTCTCCCACGCCGTGCGCAAGGTCTTCTGCGACTGGTACCACGCCGGCCTCATCTACCGCGGCGAGCGCATCGTCAACTGGTGCCCCAACTGCTGCACCGCCATCTCCGACGACGAGGCCGAGTACAAGGACGAGCACGGCCACCTCTGGTACCTGCGCTACCCGCTCAAGGAGCCCGTGGACGGCAAGGAGTACATCGTCGTGGCCACCACGCGCCCCGAGACCATGCTCGGCGACACCGGCGTGGCCGTCTCCCAGGACGACCCTGAGGCCTCCAAGTTCGTGGGTGCCACGGTGGTCCTGCCCATCGTGGGCCGCGAGATCCCCATCTTCGCCGACTGGCACGTGGACGCGGGCTTCGGCACCGGCTTCGTCAAGGTGACGCCGGCCCACGACCCCAACGACTTCGCCATGGGCGAGGCCCACGACCTCGAGAAGATCAACGTCTTCGACGAGCACGCCCATGTGGTGGACGGCTACGGGGAGTTCTCCGGCATGGACCGCGACGAGGCCCGCGCCGCCGTGGTGGCCTGGTTCGAGGAGAACGGCCTGCTCGATCACATCGAGGACCACGACCACTCCGTCATGCACTGCTACCGTTGCGACACCGCGCTCGAGCCCTGGCTCTCCGAGCAGTGGTTCGTGGCGGTGGACAGGCTCAAGGGCCCGGCCACCGAGGCCGTCACCTCGGGCGACGTCACCTTCCACCCCAAGCGCTGGGAGCAGACCTACCTCACCTGGATGGAGAACCTCAAGGACTGGTGCATCTCGCGCCAGCTCTGGTGGGGCCACCGCATCCCGGTCTTCACCTGCGACGACTGCGGCTGGGAGGACGCCTGCATGGACGACGTGGAGGTGTGCCCCGAGTGCGGCAGCCGCCACGTGCACCAGGACCCCGACGTCCTCGACACCTGGTTCTCCTCGCAGCTCTTCCCGTTCGCCACGCAGGGCTGGCCCGAGCACCCCGAGGAGATGGCCGGCCACTACCCCACCAAGGCCCTCGTCACCGCCCGCGACATCATCGCGCTCTGGGTGGCACGCATGATCATGAGCTCGCTGTACTTCTGCGACCAGATCCCCTTCGAGGACGTGGTCATCTACGCCACCATCCTGGCCAAGGACGGCAGCCGCATGTCCAAGTCCAAGGGCAACGGCGTCGACCCCATGGACCTCATGGACAAGTACGGTGCCGACGCCATGCGCCACAACCTGCTCACCCTGGTCACCAACAACCAGGACGTGCGGTTCGACGCCGTGTTCGACAAGAAGACCGGCGCCTTCGAGGCCAGCCCCCGCACCGAGCAGGCCCGCGCCTTCGTCACCAAGATCTGGAACGCCTGCCGCTTCGCCCTCATGAACATGGAGGGCTTCGAGCCCGGCGCCCCCGTGGCCGCCACCCCCGAGGACGCCTGGATGCTCTCGCGCCTGGCCAAGCAGGTGGCCGAGACCACGGCCTGCCTCGAGGAGTACCGCTTCGGCGACTACGCCCGCGGCCTGCAGGGCTTCTTCTGGAACGAGGTCTGCGACTGGTACATCGAGCTCTGCAAGGGGCGCCTGCAGTCCGAGGACCCCGAGGTCCGCGCCTGCGCCCAGCGCAACCTCGTCTTCGTGCTCGACACCTCGCTCCGCCTGCTGCACCCCGGCATGCCCTTCGTGACCGAGAAGGTCTGGGAGTCCATGCCGGCCTCCGCCCTCGACATCGCCGAGGCCGCGGCCACCGGCTGCGACCCCTCCCACGACGGCCGGTTCCTCATGCTCTCCGCCTGGCCCGAGCCCGCGGCCTACCAGGCCTACGTCAACGACGAGGCCGAGGCCGACTTCGAGATCGCCCGTGCCCTCGTCTCCGGCGTGCGCTCGCTCCGCGCGCGCTACCGCCTGAGCCCCCGCGCCGAGGTGGACGTGGTGGTCAAGGCCGCGCCCGCCGACGCCGCCCGCCTCGAGGCCCAGCGCGACTTCCTCGTGGAGGTGGGCCGCCTCTCGTCGCTCCTCGTGGGCGAGCACGCCGAGAAGCCCGCGAGCTCCGTCTCGTTCGTGGCCCCGGGCTTCGAGGCCTACGTGGTGCTCGAGGGGCTCGTGGACCTCGGCGAGGAGGCCAAGCGCCTGGAGAAGGAGGTCAAGAAGGTGACCGGCGAGCTTACGGGCATCGAGCGCACGCTCGGCAACCCCGGGTTCCTCGCCAAGGCAGCCCCGGAGGTCGTGGAGGCCAAGCGCGCCCGCAAGGACGAGCTCGAGGCCACGCTCTTCCGCCTCACCTCCCAGCTGGAGGACCTCTCCGAGTAGTGCTCGGGCGCGGGAGGGGTGCCTGCTAGGGGCAGCCTCTCTTCTCTCAGGCAGCACCCATGTTTCAGGCACCCTGCGGGCAGGTCCCGCGGGGTGCCTTTTCCGAGGGCGGCACGGCGGCCGGGGCGACGGGGACGGCGCGGGCAGCGGGGGACGGCGCTGGTGGCGATGGGCCTCCCCTCGAGTGTCGGAGGCCCCTGTGGGGGGCACCCATGCCGGAGACCCCTGCGGCGTGGGTGTCCCGGGTGGCGCGGCAACCCGACCCATGCCGGGGACCGCTCCGGCATGGCTTCCGGTGCGCCGAGGTCCTACATCCCGCCCCGGCCCATGCCGAAGGTCGCTCCGGCATGGCTTCCGGTGCGCCGAGGCCCCGCTTGCATGCGCCCAGCCCATGCCGGAGACCCCTGTGGCATGGGTCCAGGCGCCGGGGCGGGCTTCCGACCCATGCCGAGGACCGCTCCGGCATGGGTTCAGGCTGCGGGTCGGCCTCGAACCCATGCCATACCCGGGTGCCACCTGCGACCCCCTCCGAGATGGCACCGCCCGACCCGCACCTCCCGGTGGCCCCGGCCCACCCCCTCCGCCCGGCCGCCCGGTCACGCCCTGTTTTTTCAGCTACTATGAATTCGATTGCACAGGGCATCGGGCAGGAGGGGCGCGCCGTGGCCACCATCAAGGACGTCGCGAGGATCGCCGGGGTGAGCAGCGCCATGGTCTCGCGCTACCTCAACGACGGCTACGTGTCGGCCGAGAAGCGCCCCCTCATCGCCGCCGCCATCGAGCAGTGCGGCTACCGCCCGTCCCAGCAGGCCCGGAACCTGCGCCGCGGCCGCTCCAGGCTCGTGGGCGTGGTGGTGCCGCGCATCAACTCCGAGACCGTGGCGCGCATCACCGCCGGCATCGAGCAGGGTCTCTCTGCCCGCGGCTACCAGATGCTGCTGGCCAACACCGACAACCATGCCGAGCTCGAGCTGACCTACCTCGACCTCTTCGCCGCCTACCCTGTGGACGGGCTCATCCTCGTGGGGTCGGTGGTAACCGAGGAGCACGCCGCCTTCATCGCCGGCTGCCCCGTGCCCGTCGTGGTGGTGGGTCAGCGCTACGAGGGCGTGGGCTGCGTCCTCCACGACGACTACGGCGCCGCCCGCGACCTCGCCTCCCGGCTGGCCGCCGCCCGGCCCGGCGCCACGTTCTCCTACCTGGCGGTCGACCCGGCCGACGTCGCCGTGGGCGTGCGCCGCCGGGAGGGGTTCGAGGCCGGCCTCGCCGAGCACGGCGCGGCCCTGGACCCGGCCCTCGTGAGGCGCTGCGACTTCTCGGCGGAGTCGGGCCTGGCGGTCGCCGGTCGCCTTCTGGACGAGTCGGTGGGTCCTGGTCGTAAAATCGATTGCATATGCTGCTCCACCGACCTCATCGCCGCCGGCGCCATCCGTGCGGTGGGGGAGCGCGGCCTCGATGCGGGTGACGGCCCCCTTGTGACGGGGTTCGGTGACAACCGCGTTGTCTCCATGCTCACGGGCGGCATCCCCACCGTGCACTTCGCCTACCGCACCAGTGGCGTGAAAAGTGCCGAGATGCTCGTGGAACGCATCGAGGACCCCAGCGCGGTGCCGTCGAGCACCATCATGGGATACAGAATCGAAGGCATCTGACAACCGTTTCCCGTTTTCCGCGGCCCCACCCCCGTACCGCTACGGCCCTCTCTACCGCTCGTCCCCTGATATCTACCGTTCACGGTGTGAGACACCGGTGCGACCTATTTCTGTGTGATTCCTGTATGCAAACGATTACAGTAAGGAACCAAGGGACAGGGGACCAACCGGGGGTCGCCGCGAAGAGAGAAAGGGCTGGCCATGGATTACGCCAAATCGGCGAAAGACGTGCTCGAGCTCGTGGGAGGGCCGTCCAACGTCGCGTCGGCCGCGCACTGCGCCACGCGCCTCCGCCTCGTCATCGCCGACAACGCCAAGGTGAACAAGGAGGCCATCGAGGACGTGGAGGGGGTCAAGGGCGTCTTCGAGGCCCAGGGCCAGCTCCAGATCATCTTCGGCACCGGCACGGTCAACAAGGTTTACGAGGAGTTCGTTACGGCCGGCGGCATCACCGGCGTCTCCAAGGCCGAGGCCAAGGAGGCGGCGGCCGCCAAGCAGAACCCGGTCATGCGCGGCATCAAGCTCCTGGGCGACGTCTTCGTGCCCATCATCCCCGCCATCGTGGCGTCCGGCCTGCTCCTGGGCATCATGAGCACCGTGGGTTTCATGGCGTCCAACGGCTTCATCCAGCTGGACACCTCCAACGAGTTCTACGTGGTGGCCGACCTCGTCTCGTCCACGGCCTTCACGTTCCTCCAGGTGCTCATCGGCTTCTCCGCCGCCAAGGCCTTCGGCGCCAACCCGTTCCTCGGCGCGGTCATGGGCGCCATCATGATCCACCCGAGCCTCGAGAGCGCCTACAACCTCGCGGCCCTCTCCGCCGAGGGCGCCGTGCCCCAGCAGTCCATGCTCTTCGGCCTGATCTCGGTGGACTGGATGGGCTACCAGGGCCACGTGGTGCCCATCGTCATCGCCTGCGCCATCCTCGCGTTCCTCGAGAAGCGCCTCCACAAGGTGGTGCCCGAGGCCGTCGACCTCTTCGTGACGCCGCTCGTCTCGGTCTTCGTGAGCGCCTACCTCGTCCTCGGCTTCGTGGGGCCCGTCTTCGTGGTGCTCGAGAACGCCGTCCTCGGCGCGGTCCAGTGGCTCATCACGCTGCCGTTCGGCCTCGGCGCCCTCGTGGTGGGCGGCTTCTACGCTCCCACGGTGGTCACCGGCCTGCATCAGATGTACACCGCCATCGACCTCGGCCAGCTGGCCTCCTACGGCGTCACCTACTGGCTTCCCATCGCCAGCGCCGCCAACATCGGCCAGGCGGCCGCCTGCCTCGCCGTCTCCGTCAAGACCAGGAACCCCAAGGTCCGCGGCCTCGCCTTCCCGGCCGCCCTCTCCGGCTTCATGGGCATCACCGAGCCCGCCATCTTCGGCGTCAACCTGCGCTTCTTCAAGGTCTTCGTCGCCGGCTGCGTCGGCGGCGCCGTGGGCGCGCTCATCTGCTCGCTCACCGGCCTCGCCGCCGCGGGCACCGGCGTCACCGGCATCTTCGGCATCCTGCTCTGCCTCAACATGCCCGTGCAGTACGTGATCATGTTCGCCGCCACCGCGGCCGTGGCCTTCGGCCTGGCGTTCG
>ERZ808035.554-NODE-554-length-31192-cov-3.650747_pt1 | contig 31192 bp, 22 predicted proteins | sample MGYA00380189_ERZ808035 | MGnify/ENA primary metagenome ERZ808035 (study PRJEB31490, sample SAMN06133407) | mouse gut metagenome | isolation source: M5_1 | host: mice | place: China: Chengdu | collected 2015-05 ...
GGCCTCGCGCACGCGCTCGCGCTCCTCGTCGCCGATCATGCCCCCTCCTTCCCGGGGTCCCGTCAGCGGGCTCCCGCCAGTCCCACCGGCGCCTCACCGAGGCGGCGGCGCACCTGCTCGATGTTGCCCAGGACGACGGACCTGAGGTCGCCGACGTCCCCGAACCTCCGCGACGGCCTGAGCTCCTCGGTAAGCACGACGTCGACGCCGGAGCCGTAGAGGTCGCCGGAGAAGCCCACGAGCGCGCACTCGAGGAAGGGGCCGGGGGCGCCTTCGCCGCCTTCGGCGAAGGTGGGCGGCAGCCCGGCGTTGACGGCGGCGGGCCACGCGAGGCCGTCGACGACGACGTAGCCGCCGTAGACGCCCGAGACCGGCGCCACCGAGCCCGCGGGGCACACCACGTTGGCCGTGGGGAAGCCGAAGGACGCGCCCTCCCCCCGGCCGTGGACGACCGTCCCGTGGGAGAAATGATACCGCGTGAGGAGCCTGCGGGCCTCCTGCACGTCGCCCGCGGCGACGTCCCGGCGGATGCGGGTGGCGCTCACCGTCGAGCCGTCGAGGGCCAGCAGCCGGTGGCCGAAGACGTCGACACCGGCGGCCATGCCCCACGCCGCGAGCCGGGGGACGGTGCCCTCGCCTCCGGCCCCGAGCCTGAACCCCTCGCCGACGTGCACCGAGGCGAGGCCGAGCGTCGCGGCGAGGCGGTCCATGAAGCGCCGGTAGTCGAAGGACGCCACGGCGGGCGTGAAGTCGAGGACGAGGACCCCGTCGACGCCGGTGGACCAGAGCATGCGGAGCCGGTCGTCCCGGGAGAGGAGCGCCGGCTGGGGGTCGGGGCCGAGGATGACGGAGGGGTCCGGGTCGAACGTGACGGCCACGAGCGGCAGCCCCCGTGACCCGGCGTCCTGCCGGGCGCGGTCCAGGAGCTCCCGGTGGCCCGCGTGGACGCCGTCGAAGGCCCCGATGGCCGCGACGCACGGCGAGCCCGGCCGCCCGTGGAGCACGCCGCCGGCGACGGGGAGGCCGCGGGGCACGACGGTGCCCCACGCGAGGGAGCGGGCGAGCTCGCCGGCGTCAGCGGGGCCCACGGCGAACCCCCTCCACACCCTTGACGAGGTTCACCTTGGAGACGAGCGTGCGACCCCGGCGCTCCCACACGCCGTGGAGCCGCCCCCCGTGCACGAGGGCGACCTTCCCGGCGTCGGTGGCGGCGGCCAGCCTCCTGCCGCACGCCGCGTCGGCGAGCTCCCGCTCGGAGAGCTCGCGCACCGGGAGGCCGAGGGCGGCCACGGGGTCGAGGGCCCGCGCACGGACGGCGTCGACGCCGTCGGCGGCGAGCTCGTCGAGCGTGAGGCACTCGTCGAGGCCCACGGGGCCCGACGCGGTGCGTCGCAGCGAGCAGACGTGGGCCCAGCAGCCGAGGTCGCGGCCGAGGTCGCGCGCTATGGACCGGATGTAGCAGCCCTTGGACACCTCGAGCGAGACGTCCCAGGAGACTACCCCGTCGTAGAGGGAGGTGCCGAGCAGCTCGGCCCGGAGGATGGAGACGTGCCTGGGGTCCAGCTCCACGGCCTCCCCCGCCCGCGCCGCGGCGTAGGCGCGGCGCCCGTCCTTGGACACGGCCGAGTACGCCGGCGGGACCTGCATGGCGTCGCCGGGCATGGAGGCCACAACCGCGGCGGCCACCACGGGGTCCGCGAGACGCGCGGGCGCCTTCGCAACGTGGACCGGCACCCCCTCGGCGTCGTCCGTCGTGGTCTCGCAGCCGAAGCGGAACGTGGACTCGTAGGCCTTGGTCGCCAGGGTGAGGATGCCGAGGAGGCGCGTGGCCTGCCCCACGCCGAGGACGAGGACGCCCGAGGCGTCCGGGTCCAGGGTCCCGCCGTGGCCCACCCGACGCTCATGGAGGGCGCGACGGCAGGCGTCCACGACGTCGTGGCTCGTCATACCGCGGGGCTTGTCCACGGCGAACAGGCAGTCCACCGCGCTCTCGCGGCGCCTCACCGGGCGCCCCCGCAGGGACGGCAGCCCGAGACGGCGTCCCTGAGGAGCGGGAACACCCGGGCGAACACGTCGTCGATGGTGCCGTCCGCGGAGAAGCCGGCGGCCGCGCGGTGCCCGCCGCCGCCCATGGCCCTCGCCACGGCTGAGACGTCCACGTCCCCCTTGGCACGCAGGTTGCCGCGCACGACGCCCGGCGTCGGCGACTCCTTGAGGAAGAGCGCCGCCTCCGCGCCGCGGATGGAGCGCACGCTGTCGATGAGGCCGTCGCACTCGTCGTCCTCGGCGCCCGTGTGGGCGAGGTCGGCCCGGGTGGCGTAGCTGTAGGCGATGCGCCCGCAGTCGAGGGTGACGATGCGGCCCATGACGATGGACTCGAGGTGGAGGTACGGGAGCCTGAAGCTCTGGTAGACGTTGAGGGAGACCCACGAGGGGTCGGCCCCGGCGTCCACGAGGAGCGAGGCCACCTTGAACGCCTCGGGGTCCGCGTTCTGGTACTGGAAGCGCCCGGTGTCGGTCTGCACGGCGCAGAACAGGTCGTTGGCCATGTCCGGGGTGAGCTCGACGCCGGCGAAGAGCGCGAACTCCGTCACGAGGACGCCCGTGGCCGCGGCCTCCGTCCGCATGAGGTGCGGGGTGCCGAAGGGCTCGTCGGCCGGGTGGTGGTCGATGACGGCGACGGCCCGCGAGCGCTCCATGACCGCCCGGGCGTGGTTGAGCCGGGAGGGCGTGGGGAGGTCGAGGGCTATGAAGAGGTCGGGGTCCCCCTCGTAGGCGGAGGCGGCCACGAAGGTGCCGGACCCCGGCAGGAACCGGTAGGTCGAGGGCACGGGGCCGTTGTCCGCCAGCAGGCAGGTGACCTCGCGGCCCTCTCCCCAACGGGCGCGTACGACCTCGGCCATGGCGAGCACGGACCCCACGGCGTCGCCGTCCGGCCTCGTGTGTGCGCAGAGGACGATGGTCCGGGCCCCCTCGATAAGGGCCGCGATCGAGGCGAAGTCCCTGCGCTGGGCCTCGCCGATGGCGACAGGACAGGCCATGGGCAAGCCTCAGCCCCTCTCGTCGCCGGGCTCGGTCGCACCCTCGGGCGTCACGGGGTAGCCGTCCTCGTCCTTCTCCACGGAGAGGGTGGGCGGCACGTTCTCGAGGGCGCGGGTGATGCGCTCGGCCTCGTCGGTGGCGGTGTCGATGCGGAAGTCGAGCTCGGGGGTCACGCGCCAGCCGAGCGCGCGGCCCAGGAGCGAGCGGATGCGGCCGCGGGCGCGCATGAGGGCGGCGAGGACGTCCTCGTAACGGTCGGCGTCGCAGGAGACGTAGGCGCGCAGGAAGCTCTTGTCGATGGAGACCTCGCAACCTGTGAGGGTCAGCTGCTGGAGCGCAGGGTCGCTCACGTCGAACAGGAGGATATGCGCGAGCTTCTCGCGCGCCTGCTCGTTGATGCGGCGGGAGTTCTTGTTCTGTTTCATGGTCAGCCTCCTTGAGGGTCGATGCGCGGGGCCCCGCCAGCGGCAGGGGCCCCGCGCATCGGTCCCGGGCGATGTGGCCGGCGGCCGCCTACTCGGTGCGGGCCACCTGGACGATCTTGTAGCCCTCGATGAGGTCGCCGGGGTGGATGTCCTGGTAGTTCTCGAGGCCGATGCCGCACTCGTAGCCGGCCTTGACGCTCTTGACGTCGTCCTTGTAGCGGCGCAGGGACGCCATCTTGCCGTCGAAGACCACGATGCCGTTGCGGGTGAGGCGCACGGAGTCGTCGCGCGAGATCTCGCCCTCGGTCACCATGCAGCCTGCGGCGATGCCGACCTTGGGGACCTTGAAGGTGTCGCGGACCTCGGCGACACCGGTCTGGACCTCCTCCTCCGTGGGCTTGAGCATGCCCACGCGGGCGGCGTCGATGTCCTCGATGGCCTTGTAGATGACCTGGTAGCACTTGATCTGGACGTTGTCCCGCTCGGCCGCAGCGCGTGCCTTGGCCTCGGGGCGCACGCCGAAGCCGATGATGATGGCGTTGGAGGCGTCGGCGAGGATGACGTCGGTCTCGGTGATGGCACCCACGGCGCTGTGGATGATGTTGATGCGGACCTCGGACTGGTCCATCTTGCCGAGGGCGTCGGAGAGCGCCTCGATGGAGCCCTGGACGTCGGCCTTGACCACGAGGTTGAGCTCCTTGACCTCGGCGTCCTCCATGGTGTCGAAGAGGTTCTCGAGGGTGACGTGCTTGACCTTGTTCTGCTCCTCGATGCGGGCCTTGAGCGAGCGGGACTCGGCGAGGTCGCGGGCGTCGCGCTCGTCCTGGAAGACGCGGAACTCGTCGCCGGCGGCGGGCACGGAGGACAGGCCGAGGATCTCCACCGGGTCGGACGGGCCGGCCTCGGTGACGGGCTGCCCGTTCTGGCCGAGCATGGCGCGCACGCGGCCGTAGCTCATGCCGGCCACGAGGGCGTCGCCCACGTGGAGCGTGCCGCGGTTGACCAGGAGCGTTGCCACGGAGCCGCGGCCGCGGTCGAGCTTGGCCTCGAGGACGTAGCCGGAGGCGAAGGTGTTGGGGTTCGCCTTGAGCTCGAGGACGTCGGCCTGGAGCAGGATGGTCTCGAGGAGCTCGTCGATTCCGATGTTCTTCTTGGCGGAGATGTTCACGAACATGTTCTCGCCGCCCCACTCCTCGGGGATGACGCCGTACTCGGTGAGCTCCTGGCGCACGCGGTCGGGGTTGGCGTCGTCGCGGTCGATCTTGTTGACGGCCACGACGATGGGGACGCCGGCGGCCTTGGCGTGGTTGATCGACTCCACGGTCTGGGGCATGACGCCGTCGTCGGCGGCCACGACCAGGACCACGATGTCGGTCACCTTGGCGCCGCGGGCGCGCATGGCCGTGAAGGTCTCGTGGCCGGGGGTGTCGACGAAGGTGATGGTGCGGCCGTTGATCTGCACCTGGGAGGCGCCGATGTGCTGGGTGATGCCGCCGGCCTCGCCCTCGGCCACGCCGGTGTGGCGGATGGCGTCGAGCGTGGAGGTCTTGCCGTGGTCGACGTGGCCCATGACGGTGACCACGGGGGCGCGCGGCAGGAGGTCGGCCGGGTCGTCGTAGAACGAGAAGGAGTTCTCCTCCTCCTTGGTCATGACCTTGACCTCACGGCCCAGGTCGTCGGCCACGAGCTCGATGAGCTCGTCGGACATCGACTGGGTCATGGTGAGGGGGGTGCCGAGCAGGAAGAGGCGCTTGACGATATCGGAGGCGGGGATGTCGAGGAGGTCGGCGAGCTCGGCCACGGTGGCGCCCTGCGGCACCTTCACGACGTCGAGTTTGGTGATGTCCTGGTCGTTGGCCAGGGCCTCCTGGATGGCCTGCTCCTTGGCGGCCTGGGCGGCCTGGGCCTTCCTGTGCTCCTTGCGCTTCTTGCGGCGGCCGGTGGACTCGCGGCTGGCCTCCTCCACGGAGGCGCGGGCGTCCTCGAGGACGCGCTCGCGGTTGTACTCCTCGGCGGAGCGCGCCATGCGGCTGTAGCGGTCCTCGTCCGGGCCCTCATGGCCGTGGTGCCGCTTGTTGTGGCGGTTGGAGGCGGCGGCCTTCTCGGGCGAGGGGGCCACGTCCATGGCGGCCGGGCCGCGACGGTCCTGTCGCCCGCCGCCGCGGCGCTCCTGCGGGCGGGAGGCGCGCTTGGCCTTGTCCTCCTCGCGGCGCTTGGCCTCCTCCTCCTTCTTCTGCTTGAGCACCTCCTCCTGCTGGGCGATCTGCTCCAGCAGGCTGGTGAACTTGGGCATGCTCTTGGGCGCGGTGTCCTTCACGCGGTTGCGCTCGGCCTCCTCGGCGCGTCGGCGCTCCTCCTCGGCGGCCTTGGCCTCCTCGGCGGCGCGGCGGGCCTCCTCCTCGGCGCGGCGGCGCTCCTCCTCGGCGCGCTCGCGCTGGCGGCGCTCCTCGACCTCGCGGCGGGCGGCCTCCTCCTCGGCGCGTCGGGCCTCCTCCTCCGCCCTACGGGCAGCCTCCTCCGCCTCCTGGGCGGCGCGGAGCTCCTCCTCGCGGGCCTTGAGCTGGGGGGCGAGCTTCTTGCGGACCATGGAGACGTAGGCGTCCTCCAGGGCCGACGACGCGGACTTCGCCGGGATCTTCATGTCCTTGAGATGGGAGAGCATCTCCTTGCTCGTGATGCCGAACTCCTTGGCGAGTTCGCTGACGCGCGTCTTTGCCATGCAACCTAACCTTCCTGGAACCTGAACGACGGGGACCTGATGCGCCTTAGATCAGGGAATCGGGGTCATCGGACGTGTCGATCGCCTCGTACTCGCGGTCGAGGAGGCCCTCCCCCTCGGCGGCGGCCTCGTGGACGCCGCAGTACTTGGAGCCGGGTCGGGCCATGTTGCGGCACTGCGTCCCGTTCTCGGAGACGTACGCGCAGCGCGTGGCGGGCTGCTCCTGGTCCTGATCGATGAGGTCCTCGGCGGCCTCGGCCTTCTTGCGCATCTTCGCGATGAGGTCGCGGGCGATCCCCTCGCTCTTGATATCGATATGGTAACCGGTGAGGCGCGCGGCGAGTCGGGCGTTCTGGCCCTCCTTGCCGATGGCCAGCGAGAGCTGGTCGTCGGGCACGATCACCGTGGCGTAGGTGTGCTCGGGGTCGACGATGACGCGGGTCACCTTGGCGGGCGACAGGGCGTTGGCCACGCGCTTGGCGGGGTCGTCGCTCCAGAGCACGACGTCGACGCGCTCGCCGCGGAGCTCGGAGACCACGGTGCGCACGCGGCTGCCCTTGGGGCCGACGCAGGCCCCCACGGGGTCCAGGCGGTCGTCCAGGGAGCTCACGGCCACCTTGGAGCGGCGCCCGGGCTCGCGGGCGATGGACTCGATCTCGACCACGCCGTCGTAGATCTCGGGGACCTCGAGCTCGAAGAGCCTGCGGATGAGGTCGGGGTGCGAGCGCGAGACCACGATGGAGGGGCGGGAGAACTCGCCACGGACGGGCTGGATGCGGGCCTGCGGGTCGCGGACCTCGATGATGAGGGCCTTGATGCGGTCGCCGTGGCGGTAGCGCTCGCCGGCGGGGCGCTCGTTGCGCTCCTGCCGCTCCTCGTTGTTCTTGCGGAGGTCGAAGTGCGGGAGCTCGGCCTCGATGCCCTCGCGGATCTTGATGATGGTGAAGTCGGGGACCGACTGGATGACGGTACCGGTGATGATGTCGCCCACGCGCTCCGAGAACTCCTCGTAGATCATCTGGCGGGCGGCGTTTCGGGTGATGGCCGCGATCTCGCTCTTGGCGTGGAGGGCGGCGATGCGGGAGATGCCGGGGTCGTCCACGGCCTCCTCGCGGAACTCGGTGTACTCGCCGGTCTCCGGGTCGGGCTCCCCCTCGGGGACCAGGCGGTAGAGGAAGAACCGGCCCGAGGTGCGGTCGATGGTGACCTTGGCGCCGTCGGGGAAGCGGTCGGGGTCGAGGTCGGCGTAGCTCTTGGCGAGCGACTGCTCGAGGCGGTCGAGCAGGTAGAGCTCGTCGATGTGCTTCTCATGGCAGAGCGCCATGAGGGCCTCCATCATCTCGTTGTTCTTCTCGTTCTCGTGGGTGGCGGCCATCTGCGGCACCCCTTCCTCTTGTGGGTGGCTGGGAAAACGGGCGTGGCTCCGGGGAGCCCGCGCCCTAGAAGACGGGCCTCAGCTTGGCCGACTGGACGTCGGCGAGGGGCAGGGCGTGGGTCCCGTCGTCGCACTCCACGACGACGTCGCCGTCCTTGAGGCCCACGAGGGTCCCGGTGAAGGTGCGGCGCCCCTCGTGGCCGGCCATGCGCACCTGCACGGCGTCGCCGGCGAAGCGCTCGAAGTCGGCCGGACGGCGCAGGGGCCGGTCGAGGCCCGGAGATGAGACCTCGAGGGTGTAGGACCCCGGGAAGGGGTCGAGCGCCTCGACGACGTCGCCGATCCAACCGTTGTGGGAGGCCACCTCGTCGAGGGAGACGGGTTCGCCGGGCTCGGCCCGGTCGACGCGGACCCGGACGACGGGCGCCTTGGAGGCGCCGGCCACCTCGACGTCGACGATGTCCGCCCCGTGGGCGGCAGCCTCGGCCTCGAGGGCCTCCAGAAGCCGCGACCTGATGTCCTTGACAGCCATGGCCCACCTTCCCAAAAAAAGGAAGCGGGGCGACGAACGCTCCCACTTCCCGATTGAACTGCATGTTTACCGTGGTCAGTATGGCATGGGGCGCCGATGACCGTCAAGTCTCCACAATCGAGGGTCAGGACTCCACCCGGTAGGCCGGGACGTCGGTCTGCGGGTCGTAGAACGTCAGGAGCCGGCCCTCGTCGTCGAAGGTCATGGTGACCGTGTGGACGTCGTCGGACGTCACGCCCCGATAGCCCTCGCCGAAGGACGTCCAGTCCCAGTGCACCGACACGCGGGCCTCTGCCGAGGAGCCGTCGTCGGACACGTCGATGGAGGCCGAGTTCACCGAACGCGGCAGCGACTGGATCCGGGCGTCCACGCCCTCGTGGCCGCCGGCCGCCTTGACCATGCCGTACCAGACGTCGCGGGCGCTCTTGCCGGCGAAGGGCGACTCCGGCGAGAGGAGCGCGGAGAGCGCGGAGCCGATGGAGTCGTCGGGGGACGCGGCATCGTACACGGCCGCGACCGCCCGCTCCGCCGTGGTCTGGGAGAGGCTCTTGCGCTGGGACACCACGCCGATCCTCACCTTGTCGCCCGGCCTGACGGCGATCCCCGCCGCCGGGTCCGCCGAGACGACGGTGCCCACGGCCTTTCCGTCCTCGTGGGGGACGCTCACGACCTCGTAGCCGAGCCCCGCCTCCGAGAGGGCGGCGACGGCCTCCTGACGGGTCTTGCCCACGACGTCGGGCACGCGCGGCAGCCTGGTCACGTAGAGGGTGACGGTGGTGTCCCCCACCACCTCGCGACCCGCCTCGAGCGACGCCCCCTGGACCCGGCCGTCCTCGCCGTCGCCCGTACGCTCCTCCACGGCGTAGGGGATAGCCGCCCCGTCGAGGGCCGCCTCCGCCTCCTCGAGCCCCATGCCGGAGACGTCGGGCATCGTGCGGGCCGTGGCCACCCGGAGCCGGGCGGTGCCGGAGCCCCCCTCGGGGACGTCGGCCGAGACGACGATGCCGGCCGAGGCGTCCTTGGTGGCCACGTCCTCGCGCTCCACGTCGTAGCCGAGGGCCTTGAGCTCCTTCTCGGCACGCTCGTAGCGCCAGCCCACGACGTCGGGCACCCGGTTGAGGGTCCCCTGGGCCCACCGCACCATCCAGACGACGCCCACGCAGAACACGGCGACGATCGCGACGGCGAGAGCGAGCTGGACCCTATGGCGGCCGCGGTCCTTGGTGCTCCCCTTCCCTATTCCCGTGAGCCCCTCCACGGAGCGGCGGGAGGCGCCGGCGTCCCGCGACCCGGAGACGAGGGCCGGGTCGCGGAGGTTGGCCCCGCAGTCGGGGCAGCGCGCGGGGAGAAGGTCGCTTCCAAGGTCCTTACCGCATTGGGGGCACTTCATGGGGGACCTCCCTGACGGCCTCTCCCCCGGGCCCATGGCCCCGGGGGCGGCCGGCGTTCGCCGATTTCTTTCAGTCAATATATCGAATTTGCGCGATTCCGGGAAATCCGGAGACGCGGGACACTGCAGAGGGCAAGAAAAAGGGCCCGTCCGGATGGGACGGGCCCTTGACGCGGGCTACCTGGCGACGACGTTCACCAGCTTGCCGGGGACGACGACCACCTTGACGACGTCCTTGCCCTCGAGCTGGGGCGCAACGGCCTCGAGCGCCGCACGCTCGAGCTCCTCGCGGGACGCGTCGGGCGCCACCTGGATGCGGGCGCGGATCTTACCGAGCACCTGGACGACGATCTCGACGGTGTCCTCGCGGGTGAGGTCGGCGTCGAACGCGGGCCACGGCTCGTCGTACATCGAGCCCCCCATGCCGAGGGCCTCGGAGGCGAGCTCGTCGGCCCAGTGGGGGCAGACGGGCGAGAGCATGGCCACGAGGTCGTGGGCGTAGCGGGCCAGGAGGGCGCCGTCGCGCCGGTCCGGCCCGGTGGCGGCGAGGTAGGCGTTGCCGGCGTTCACGAGCTCCATGAGCGCGGAGATGGCGGTGTTGTACTGCCTGCGCGCGTAGTCGTCGGTGCACTTGATGCCCAGGCGGTGGATGGCGCGCAGGAGCGCCCTGCCCTCGTCGTCGAGCGCGTCCATGGAGGGCTCGACGCCGGGCGTGGCGGAGCGGGCGGCCTCCCAGACGCTCTTCCAGGCACGCTTGAGGAAGCGGTTGCAGCCGGCCACGGCCTGGGGGTCCCAGTCGAAGTCCTTCTCCGGCGGGGCGATGAACAGGATGGCGAGGCGCATGGTGTCGGCGCCGTAGGGCCCGATCACGCTCGCGGGCGCCACGACGTTGCCCTTGGACTTGGACATGACCTCGCCGTTCTCGTCCTTCACCATGCCCTGGCAGAGCAGGTCCGAGAAGGGCTCGTCGCACGAGACCATGCCGAGGTCGCGCATGACCTTGGTCCAGAAGCGCGAGTAGAGCAGGTGCAGGATGGCGTGCTCGATGCCGCCGATGTAGTTGTCCACGGGCATCCAGCGGTCGGCCGCCGCGCGGCCCACGGGCTCGTGCTCGTTGTGCGGGTCGCAGTAGCGCAGGTAGTACCAACTGGAGTCCGTGAAGGTGTCCATGGTGTCGGTCTCGCGGCGCGCCGGGGCCCCGCACACGGGGCACGTGGTCTCGTAGAACTCCGGGCACTCGGCCAGGGTCTCCCCCGCCGCGAGGTCCAGGCCCTCGGGCAGCGTCACGGGGAGCTGGTCCTCGGGCACGGGCACGATGCCGCAGTGCTCGCAGTGGACGGCAGGGATGGGGTTGCCCCAGTACCGCTGGCGGCTGATGAGCCAGTCGCGCAGGCGGAAGTTCACGGCCTCCCGGGCGAGCCCGCGCTCGGCGAGCAGGTCGACGACGGCCTTGGCGGCCTCGGAGTGCTTGCCGCCGCGCATGCCCGTGATGGGTCCCGACTGCACCATGACGCCCTCTGCGGCCATGGCGTGGTCCCACGGCACGTCGGTCACCACGAGGTCCTCCTGGCCGGAGAGCTCCCCGAAGAGCGGGTCGTCCTCCTCGAGGATGATGGGCGGGACGGGCAGGCCGTACTTGCGCGCGAACTGGAAGTCGCGCTCGTCGCCGCAGGGGACGCCCATGACGGCGCCGGTGCCGTAGTCGGTGATGACGTAGTCGGCCACCCAGATGGGAAGCAGCCTGCCGTTGACCGGGTTCACCATGTAGCGGCCCGTGAAGGCGCCGTGCTTCTCCACCTCGCTGGACTGGCGGTCCACGGCGCTGGTGGCCTCGGCGATGTCGATGACCTCCTGCACGGCCTCCTCGTACTCCGTTCCGTCCACGAGCTCGTGGACCAGCGGGTACTCGGGGGCGAGCAGGAAGAAGCTGGCGCCGAAGAGCGTGTCGGGGCGCGTGGTGAACACCGTGATCTTGAGGTCGGTGGGCTCGCCGGAGGCGTCGGCGAGGGCGAAGTCGATCTCGGCGCCCTCGGACCTGCCGATCCAGTTGCGCTGCATCTGCTTCACGCGCTCGGGCCAGTGGTCGAGGCGGTCGATGTCGTCGAGGAGCTCCTCGGCGTAGTCGGTGATCTTGAGGTACCACTGGGTGAGCTCGCGGCGCTCGGGCACCGTGCCGCAGCGCCAGCAGCGCCCCTCGGTGACCTGCTCGTTCGCGAGCACGGTGTTGCAGGTGGGACACCAGTTGACCGGCGACGTGCGGCGGTCGACGAGGCCCTTCTCCCACATCTTGAGGAAGAGGTACTGCCCCCAGCGGTAGTAGGAGGGGTCGCAGGTCCTCACCATACGGTCGTAGTCGTAGGAGAAGCCCATGCGGCGCATGGTGGCCACGGCCTGGTCGATGTTGCCGTAGGTCCACTTGGCGGGCTGCGTATGGTGCTTGATGGCGGCGTTCTCCGCCGGGAGGCCGAAGGCGTCGAACCCGATGGGGTGCAGGACGTCGAAGCCCTGCATGTGGGCCTGGCGCGCCATGGCGTCGCCGATGGTGTAGTTGCGGGCGTGCCCCATGTGGAGGTCGCCCGAGGGGTACGGGAACATCTCGAGGACGTACTTCTTGGGGCGGCCGTCGTCGGCGGCGCGGAACAGGCCCCTCTCCTCCCAGATGCGCTGCCACTTCTCCTCGATGGCGCCCGCGTCGTAGGCGGGGACGCCCCCTTCGGTCACGGTTCTCTCGGTCACGGGTCTCCTTCGGTGGGTGGTCGCGGCGGTGCGGCGTTCCTAGTTGTTGAACAGCACCTGCTGGTTGGTCTCCTTGAGCACGACGTCGTGGGCGCCGCCCTCCACGAGCGAGGTGGCGGACACGAGGGTGAGGCGCGCCTTCTCCTTGAGCTCGGGCAGGGTGAGGGCACCGCAGTTGCACATGGTGGAGCGAATCTTGAGCAGCGAGCTCTGGACGCCGTCGCGCAGGGGGCCGGCGTAGGGCACGTAGGAGTCGACGCCCTCGACGAAGCTCAGCTTCTTGTCGCCGCCGAGGTCGTAGCGGGCCCAGTTGCGGGCGCGCGCAGAGCCCTCGCCCCAGTACTCCTTCATGTAGGAGCCGTTGACCGTGACGCGCTCGGTGGGGCTCTCGTCGAAGCGCGCGAAGTAGCGGCCCAGCATGAGGAAGTCGGCGCCCATGGCCAGAGCCAGGGTCATGTGGTAGTCGTACACGATGCCGCCGTCGGAGCACACGGGCACGTAGACGCCGGTCTCCTCGAAGTAGCGGTCGCGGGCCTCGCAGACGTCGATGAGGGCCGAGGCCTGGCCGCGGCCGATGCCCTTCTGCTCGCGGGTGATGCAGATCGAGCCGCCGCCGATGCCCACCTTGACGAAGTCCGCCCCGGCGTCGGCCAGGAAGCGGAAGCCGTCGGCGTCCACGACGTTGCCGGCGCCCACCTTGACGTCGTCGCCATAGTTCTCTCGGATCCAGGAGAGGGTGCGGGCCTGCCACTCGGAGAAGCCCTCCGAGGAGTCGATGCACAGGGCGTCGGCGCCGGCCTCCACGAGCAGCGGCACGCGCTCGGCGTAGTCGCGGGTGTTGATGCCGGCACCCACGATGTAGCGCTTGGAGGCGTCGAGCAGCTCGTTGGGGTTGGACTTGTGGGAGTCGTAGTCCTTGCGGAACACGAGGCCCACGAGGGTGCCGTCCTCGTTCACGATGGGCAGCTGGTTGAGCTTGTGCTCCCAGATGATGTCATTGCACTCGGAGAGCGTGTGGGAGGCGGGGGCGGTGACCACCCGGTCGATGGGGGTCATGAAGTCGCGGACGAGCTTGTCGGCGGCGTCGCGGCTCGGGCGGTAGTCGCGCGAGGTGACGATGCCGAGGAGGCGGCCGTGGGGGCCGCCGTCGTCGGTGACGGGCATGGCCGAGTGGCGCGTGCGCTCCTTGAGGCGCATGACCTCGGCGAGCGTCATGTCGGGCGTGAGGTTGGAGTCGGAGGTGACGATGCCGGCCTTGTAGGCCTTGACCTCGCGCACCATGCGGGCCTCGTCCTCGGCGGTCTGCGAGCCGTAGATGAAGCTCATGCCGCCCTCCTGGGCCAGCGCGATGGCGAGGCGCGGGCCGGAGACCGACTGCATGATGGCGGAGACCATGGGGGTGTTGAGGGTGAGGGCGGGCTCCTCGCCGCGGCGGAACCTGACGAGCGGCGTTGCCAGGCTCACGTTCCCGGGGACGCATTCAGAGGAGGAGTACCCGGGTACCAGGAGGTACTCGGAGAAGGTGTGCGACTCACCGGGGAAGAACGTTGCCATGGCAGCTCCTTTTTTCACAGGTGTCGGGCCCCGCACGACGGCGGTATCGCACGATGATAGCGCACCCGGCTGTCTGCGGAGCAGCGTCAGTCGGCCGTGACCTGGTCCACGGACATGGCGAACTCGTGCTTGGTGGGCACCCACTCGACCTTCTTGAACAGGGCGATCACGGTGATGGGGATGTAGGTCATCATGAAGAACGGGAACGTGACGACGTTCGCCCAGACGCGCCAGCGCTTGGTGGCGTGGATGTGCCTGCGCTCGGCCACGGTGGTGAGCAGGGCGAGCACGAAGAAGACCAGGTACATGGACGCGAACGTCATGACGAGGGAGCCAACGCACATGGCGATCTCGGACTGGGTGGCGAGGAAGCCGTGGCTGATTGAGCCCACCACGAGGTAGGTGGCGTTGACCATGGCGGACAGGAGCGTGAGGATCATGCCCGGGGCGATGGTCATGAGCATGTCGTAGCTCGAGAACCGCCCGAAGCCGATGCCGCGGGCGAGGTCCCCTCCGTAGGAGAAGAAGACCTGGTAGAACCCTTTGGTCCACCGCATGCGCTGGATCCAGGACGCCTTGAGGGTCACGGGCTGCTCGTCGAAGAACTCGGCGGGGGCGTAGGCGATGCGGATGCCGTTGGCGGCGCAGAACGTGGAGAACTGGATGTCCTCGGTGAGCGTGTGGAAGGCCCAGCCGTGCATGGAGCGGATGATCTTGTTGGAGACCATCCAGCCCGACCCCGAGATGGCGCAGCCGGTGCCGAGCATCATGCGGGCGTTGTTGAGGAAGCGCGCCTCGCGCAGGAACCAGATGCCGTAGGCGGAGCTGATCCACGAGGAGTCGAAGTTCTTGGAGTTGCGGTAGCTCGTGGCGGCGAGGTAGCCGAGGTCCACGACCTTGTTCATCTGTTTGACGTAGTCCTTGGACAGCAGGTTGTCGGCGTCGAAGATGATGAACGCGTCGTAGTAGTCGTCCCCCCGCTCGTTGAGAACGTTGTCGAAACCCATGTCGAGGGCCCAGCTCTTGCCCTTGCGGGCGAGGTCGTTGCGCTCGTAGACGTAGGCGCCCGCCTCCCGGGCCCGCTCGGCCGTGGCGTCGGTGCAGGCGTCGGCCACCACGTATATGTCGATGAGCTCGGCCGGGTAGTCCTGCCCCTTGATCGACTCGACGAGCTGCCCGATGACGACCTCCTCGTTGTGGGCGGCGATCATGAAGGCGTAGCGGTGGTTCTTCTTGGCCTCGGGCAGGTCCACCTCGCCGCGGCGGAGGCCGACGAGGAAGTAGACGATCTGATAGAAGAACGCCACGGTGAAGAACAGGAAGATGATCGTGTTGAACACGACGATGGGCGTGATGCCGAGACGGGTGAGCTCCACGGTGCTCCCTCTCTGTCAGACTCGGGCGGAACCGAGCGCAGGCACGATGCGCTCCCCCGCCTCGGTGCGGCCCATGGAGCGGTCGGCCAGGGCGTCGAGGACGCCGGCCAGGTCCGCCGGCAGGGTGTCGGCCAGGCACAGGGTCTCGCCGGTGCGGGGATGATCGAACTCTATATGCCACGAGTGGAGGAATTGTCTGTCGAGGCCGAGGTTGCGCCTCGGGTCGCCGGCCCCGTAGACCGGGTCCCCCACCACGGGGTGGTGGATATGGGCCATGTGGACGCGGATCTGGTGCGTGCGGCCGGTGTAGAGGTGGCACTCGAGGAGCGAGTAGCCCTCGTCGCGCGGGCCGGCCTCGAAGCGCTCCAGCGTGGTGAACGTGGTGATGGCCTCGCGCGACCCCGGCGCGTCCGTGGCGGCCATGCGCAGGCGGTCGCGTGTCGAGCGGGCGATGCCCACGTCCACGAGCCCGGTCTCGGGGGCCACATAGCCCTGCACGAGCGTGACGTAGCGACGGTCGAGCGTGCGCATGCGGATGAGGTCCTGGAGCGCCTTCTGCGTGACGTCGTCCTTGGCCGCCACCATGAGCCCCGAGGTGTCCCGGTCGAGGCGGTGCACGATGCCGGGGCGGTCCTCGCCCTGCAGCGTGCCGAGGTGCGCGTAGCCGCACCGGGCCACGAGGGCGTTGGCCAGGGTGTCGTCGGTGTGGCCGGGGCTCGGGTGGCACACGAGCCCGGCCTGCTTGGAGAGCACGAGCAGGTAGTCGTCCTCGAAGCGGACGTCGAGGTCGATGGGGGCAGGTCGCAGGGGTCCCTCCCCCTCGGCCGGCGCGTCGGGCACGGGGAGCGCGACCTGGAGCATGTCGCCCATGGAGACGGGCTCGCTCTTGGAGCGGACCGAGACGCCGTTGACGGTCACACGACCGTCGCCCACGAGCCGGGCGCAGGCGCTTCGGCTCGGCATGCCGTCGAAGGCGGCGAGGCAGGCGTCGATGCGCATGCCGTCGCCCGCGTCGTCGACCATGAGGTTCACGATGCGGTCAGCCACGGCGCCCGCCCCCCTTGCCGCGGAGGCGGTCGGCCGCGGAGCCGCCACCCGTTCCCTCGGTGTCGCCGCGGGCCACGGAGCGGGCCGCGCCGGCGTCCCTGGCCTCGGCCTCGCGGGCGCGGCGGGCGTCCCAGGCGAGCGTGAGCACGATGCCGAGCCCGACGCCGGCGCAGACGAAGATGTCGGCGACGTTGAAGACGGCGAAGTCCACGAACGTGGTGGCGAAGAAGTCGCACACCCACCCGCGGGCCACGCGGTCGATCAGGTTGCCCACGCCGCCCCCCACCACGAGGCCGGCGCACACCACGAGCGACGTCGGGACGTCGCGGGTGCGCCAGAGCGCGACGGCCACGGCGGCGCACACCGCGAGGCACACGAGCACGAACACCCAGCCCGCCCCCTCCCCGATGGAGAAGGCGGCTCCGGTGTTGCGCACCAGGAGCAGGTCCATGACGCCCGGCACGAGCGTCACGGGCCTGCCCGGCACGAGGTGACCCAGGGCGAGGGCCTTGGTCCACTGGTCGAGGGCGACGCAGGCCGCTGCGACGGCCAGGGCGAGGCCCATGCGGGCGCCGCGGCCCATGGTCCTACGCATCGCCCTCCAAGGCGTCGACGGCCTCGTGGCAGCGGTCGCAGAGCCCGTCGCCGCCGAGCTCGCGCCAGTTCCAGCAGCGGGGGCACTTCTCGCCGTGGGCGGGCGCCACGGTCACGGCGAGCTCGTCGCCGCAGGAGAGCTCCACCTCGGAGCACACGAGGAACTCTGCGACGTCGCCGGTCATGGGGGCGAGGAGGTCGAGCGACGCCTGGGGCAGCGTGACCGTCGCACGCGTGGCCTGGGTGGTCTTCTCCGTGACCGCGCCGGAGGCGAGGGCCTCCTCGTAGGCCTTGGTGAAGGCGTTGCGGACCTCGGTGAGCACGCGGTAGGCGGGCAGCAGGGCGTCGCGCTCGGCGGCGTCCATGGGCGCCTCGTACCAGGAGAGCAGCGCCGCGAACTCCTTGCCCTCGCGCATGGAGGCGGGCACGTAGGCCAGGACCTCGTCGCAGGTGTAGGCGAGGATGGGCTGGAGGTCGTGGAGCAGCATGGACAGGATCTGGTACCACGCGTTCTGCGCGCTGCGTCGGGCGGCCGAGTCGGCGGCGTCGCAGTACATGCGGTCCTTGGTGGCGTTGAGGTAGCCGTTGGAGAGCTCGGTCACCACATAGTCGTAGAGCAGGCGGTAGACCTGGTTGAAGCGGTACTCGCCGTACGCCTCCTCCACCTGCGCGTGGACCTCGGACAGGCGGGCGAGGGCCAGCCGGTCGAGGGCGGTGAGCTCGGAGGTGGGCAGCCCGTCGACGTCGAGGTCGAACTGGCCCTCGAGCTCGCCGAGCAGGAACCGGAAGGTGTTGCGGAAGCGGCGGTAGGCGTCCGAGACCCGGTCGAGGATCTGCCTGTCGCAGGCCATGTCGGACGTGGAGTCCACCGAGGCGACCCAGAGGCGCACGATGTCGGCGCCGAGGGTGCCGAAGATCTCGTTGGGGTCGATGACGTTGCCGAGCGACTTGCTCATCTTGCGGCCCTGGCCGTCGAGGGTGAAGCCCAGGGTGAGGACGCCCTTGAAGGGCGGGCACGAGTAGGCGCCGATGGAGGTGAGCAGCGAGCTCTGGAACCAGCCGCGGTGCTGGTCGGACCCCTCGACGTAGAGGTCGGCCGGGAAGGCGAGCTCCTCGCGGTCCTTGAGGACGGCGGTGTGGGAGACTCCGGAGTCCCACCAGACGTCGAGGATGTCGCGGTCGGGCACGAGGTGGTGCCCGCCGCACTCGGGGCACACGTCGGCGTCGCCCAGGTACACGGACGGGTCGTCGGTGTACCAGGCGTCGGAGCCCTTCTCGTGGAACAGCGCGATGACGGCGTCGAGCGTGGCGTCGTTCATGACGGAGGCGCCGCAGTCGGCGCACGTGAACGACGGGATGGGCACGCCCCACACACGCTGGCGCGACAGGCACCAGTCCGGGCGCCCCTCGACCATGGCGCGGATGCGCTTGGAGGAGGCGGCGGGGTACCAGCGGACCTCGTGCTCGATGGCGTCGAGGGCGCGCCCGCGCAGCCCCGTGTCGTCCATGGAGACGAACCACTGGTCGGTGGCGCGGAAGATCACCGGGTTCTTGCAGCGCCAGCAGTGGGGGTAGCTGTGCTCGATGGTGCCCGCGTGCACGAGGACGCCGCGGTCGTCGAGCCACCGCACGATCTCGGGGTTGGCCTCGGTGACCTCCATGCCGCTCCAAGGGCCGCCGGTTCCCCATGTGTCCCCCGTGTAGAAGCGGCCGTCGTCGTCCACGGGCATGACCACGGGGATGCCCGCGGCCACGCCCGCGTAGAAGTCGTCGGCGCCGTGGCCGGGGGCGATGTGGACGATGCCGGTGCCGTCCTCGGTGCCCACGTAGTCGGCCGTGATGACGGGGCAGAGCACGTCGTCGAACACGGGCTGGTGGTAGCGCAGGCCGCTGAGCTCCTCGGCCGCGGCGCGCCAGGGCTCGCCGCCCACCTCCACGAGCTCCGGCTCCCAGCCGGCGACGGACGCCACGCGGGGGGCGAGGTCCTCGAGCACGATGTAGGCGCGGCCGTCGTGGGCAAGTGCCACGTAGGTGGCCTCGGGCTTCATGGCGACGGCGGCGTTGGCGGGGAGCGTCCACGGGGTGGTGGTCCAGATCATGACCGAGACGGGCACGCCCGCGCCGGCCAGGCCCTCGGGGACGTCCTCCATCGCGTAGCCCACATAGATGGACGGGCCGGTGACGTCGGCATACTCGATCTCCGCCTCGGCGAGCGCCGTGTGGCAGTGGGTGCACCAGTGCACGGGCTTGCGGCCGCGGTAGATGGCGCCGGTGTCCCAGATGCGCTTGAAGACCTCGATGTCGGCGGCGTCGTGCTCGTTGGAGAGGGTGAGGTAGGGGTGCTCCCAGTCGCCCAGGACCCCCAGGCGGCGGAAGCCCTGGCGCTGGAGGTCGATGTTCTCCACGGCGAACCGGCGGCAGAGGGCCCGGATCTCGGACGGGTCGGTGGCGTTGAAGCGCTCGGTGCCCAGGTGCTCCTCGACCTTGTGCTCGATGGGCTGGCCGTGGCAGTCCCAGCCGGGGACGTAGGCGACCTCGCGGCCGCGCATGATCTGGTAGCGGTTGATGAAGTCCTTCACCGTCTTGTTGAGGGCGTGGCCCAAGTGGATGGGACCGTTGGCGTAGGGGGGGCCGTCGTGCAGGACGAAGGGCTCGTTGCCGCGGTTCTGCTCGCACGCGAGGCCGTAGACGTCGGCCTCCTCCCACGCGGCGAGACGCCTGGGCTCGGACGACGCGAGCCCGGCGCGCATGGGGAAGTCTGTCTTGGGAAGGTTGGTGGTCTTCTTGTAGCTGTTGGCCATGGGCCATCTCCAGACGTGGGGACGTGTGTGCACATGTGCAAGAGATAGTACCACTGCGCAGGTTGGGTGGACCCCCAGCGGCCGTGCGCGGCGCCGTGCTACGGTTGACCCCGACACGCCGGTCACCTTGAAGGAGGGCCATGGAACCCGTCGGCACCGAGGGGCGCTTCCTCGAGCTCCTGAGCGAGCAGTTCCCCACGCGTCAGTCGGTCTTCACCGAGATCATCAACCTCGAGGCCATCCTCGGCCTCCCCCGCGGCACCGAGCACTTCATGAGCGACGTGCACGGCGAGTACGAGGCGTTCGAGCACATCCTCAACAACTGCTCGGGCGTCATCCGCGAGCGGGTGCGCGCCGAGTTCGGCGACGAGCTCTCCCAGGCCGAGCAGGACGACCTCTGCACCCTGATCTACTACCCCGAGGAGAAGCTCGCCAAGACCGAGGCGGACCTCGGCACGATCGACCTCGCCTGGTGGCGCGTGCACCTGCTGCGGCTCCTCCGGGTGGCCAAGCACTTCGCCTCCGCCTACACGCAGTCGAAGGTGCGCAAGTCCATGCCGGTGTCCTACGCCTACATCATCGACGAGCTCCTCCGCGACCAGGCAGGGCAGTCGGAGGACCGCTCCCGCTACCACGAGCGCATCGTGGACACCATCGTCGACACCGGGAGCGGCCCGGACTTCGTGGAGTCGCTCGCCGCCCTCATCAAGCGCCTGGCCGTGGACCGCCTCCACATCGTGGGCGACCTCTTCGACCGCGGGCCCCACGCCGACCGCATCTGCGACCGGCTCCTCGAGATGCCCTCCACCGACGTCCAGTGGGGCAACCACGACATCGTGTGGATGGGCGCCGCCGCGGGGTCGCTCGCCTGCCAGGCGGCCGTGGTGCGCAACAACCTGCGCTACGGGGCGCTCTCCATCCTCGAGAGCTCGTACGGCGTCTCCATGCGCGAGCTCGCCCTGTTCGCGGAGCGCACCTACCGCGACGGCGACGTGCTCTCCCCCATCGACAAGGCCATCTCGGTCATCCTCTTCAAACTCGAGGGGCAGCTCATCCGCCGGAACCCCGACTTCGCCATGGACGGGCGGCTCCTGCTTCCCCTCGTGGACGTCGAGGGGGACTGCGTGCGCCTGCCCGACGGCGACGCGCCGCTCGTCACCGTGGACTTCCCCACGCTCGACCCGGCGGACCCGCTCGCCCTCACCGACGGCGAGCGAGAGGTGGTGGAGGCCATGGCCGAGGCCTTCGCGGACTCCGAGCGGCTGCACCGCCACGTGGCGTTCCTCTACGAGCGCGGCAGCCTCTACCGCATCTCCAACGACAACCTGCTCTTCCACGCCTGCGTCCCCATGACGGAGGGCGACGGGCTGTTCCGCACCGTGGAGCTCCGCGGCCGGCGCCTGGCCGGGCGGGACCTGTTCGACTGGCTCGACCGCGAGGCGCGCCAGGCGTGGATGGAGCCCGACCAGGGGAACCTCGACCTCATGTACTACCTCTGGTGCGGCCCCGCGTCGCCGCTCTCCGGCAGGGTCATGAAGACGTTCGAGCGCACCTTCGTGGCCGACCGCTCCACCTGGGCGGAGCCCCGCGACCCCTACTGGGAGCTCACGGAGTCGCCCTCGGTGTGCAAGCAGGTGCTCAGGGAGTTCGGCGTGAGCCCCGAGCACGGCCACATCGTCAACGGCCACACGCCGGTCAAGGCGAGCTCCGGCGAGAGCCCGGTGCGCTCCTGCGGCAAGCTCGTGGTCATCGACGGCGGCTTCTGCACCGCCTACCACAAGACGACGGGGATCGCCGGCTACACCCTCATCTCGGACTCCTCCGGCCTGCGCATCAAGGCGCACCGCGCCTTCACCTCCATCGAGGACGTGCTCGACCTCAACGCGGACATCATGAGCGACACCGACCGGTTCGAGACCTCGGACCGCCCGCTCCTCGTGGAGGACAGCGACACGGGCGCCCGCATCCGCCAGCGCATCGTGGAGCTGCGCGCGCTCCTGGACGCCTACAACTCCGGCACCCTCAAGGAGCGGGCGGCGCTGGGCTAGGCCCCGGGGCGCAGGTGCCGCGGCCGGCGCGGCGCGGGGTCCGGGCCCCCACCGCCGTCCTCCCCACTGCCGCGGCCACCCCCATCGGCGGCGTCGCCGTCTCCGCCGAACGCACGGCGGTACTGCCGACGGGCGGCGCCGTCGCCCACGGCAGCCTCGCCGACGGTGCCGTCGGCCATGAGCCAGAGGACGTCGGCCACCCGGTCCTGGGAGTCGAGCAGGTGCGAGCTCACCACGACGCCGCGCCCCTCCGCGACGGCCTCGCGCACCCAGCCCTCGGCCTCCTCGCAGCGCCCGGGGTCGAGGGCGTTCAGGGGCTCGTCGAGCAGCAGGTAGCGCGCCCCGCTCGAGAATGCCAGGGCCAGCACGAGGGACTGGCGCATGCCCTGGGAGTAGGAGCGCACACGCTTGCGGCCGTACGACGCGAGGCCGAACCTCCCCATGACGGCGGGGATGTCCAGGTCCAGGCCCCAGAACCGCGCGAGGAGGCGGAGGTGCTGCTCGGCGGTGAGGTCCGGGTAGAGGAGCGAGCCGTCGCCGGGGGCGAGGAAGACGGCGCGCCGGAAGGCCGCGCGCTCGGTCACGGGGACGCCGTCGGCCTCGAGCGAGGAGAACGACCCCGGCACACGGATCCCGGCCAGGGCGTTGAGGAGCGTCGTCTTGCCCACGCCGTTGGGGGCCACGAGGCCCACGCAGCGCCCCGGCGGGACGGCGAGGTCGCAGGTGTCGAGCACGGTCTGGCCCCGGAAGGCGAGGCGGAGGTCACGGGCGGCGAGCATGGCGGGCCTTTCTCGGTCGTGGGGTGCGGGACGGTGCGGCGAGGGCGCCGAGGGCGGAGACGGCGGCGGTCCAGGCGAGGGTCCCCCCAAGACCCGCACGGGCCGCCTCGGTCCCGTCCCCCACCACGAGGGAGAGGGCGCCGGAGACCGCGCCCACGTCCCACCCGAGTGGGAGCGCGGCGGACGCCCCGGAGGCCCATGCCGGTGCGAACGGCGTCGCGGCGGCGAGCGAGAGCACGAGCACGGCGGCGAGGGCGCCCGCGGCCGCCGGCACGGAGCCCGTCAGCACGCGGACGCAGGAGAGCGTCGCGCAGGCGCCGAGGGACGCGAGGGACCAGGCGGCGAGGGCGCGGGCGGCCACGGCCGAGGCCGTGAGGAGGCGCGGCGCCCCGCCGCAGACGACGGCCACGGGAAACGAGGGGTCGCCCGGGCCGCGCAGGGCGCAGGCGACCAGGAACGCCCCGATCAGGACGGTCGTCTCGATGACGAGCGAGGCGGCGAGGGGGACGGCGACGGACAACGCCCAGGCCGGCACGGGGCCCGTCGGGGACCGGCCGAGCAGGGCGTCGGGCCCCGTGCGGCGTCCCCACGAGAGCCAGGCGCCGAGGGCCGGGAGCACCCAGGCCCACGCGGGCACCCTGCCGGGAAGGGCGGCGACGAGGGGCCATGCGGGCAGCTCGGCCGTGGTGAGCGGGAGCGCCGCCTCCCCACGGGCGGACAAGGCGCGGTAGAGGAGCGAGGTCGCCGTGGCGCCGGACCCCGCGCCGGCCGCAGGCGCCTCCGAGCGCTCGAGGTCCGCGCGGGCGAGCTCCTCCCACGCGAAGGCATCGACCAGCGTCCCCCTGTCGCCGGCAGAGAGCATGGCCCGGGCGGCCCCCTGCCAGGCGGCCTCGGCCGCCGAGGAGGGCTCGCCCCAGTGACGGGAGCGCTCGGAGAGGTCGGCGCGCACGAGGTCGGGGGTGTCGCCGTGGACGGGGAAGCCCCGGAGGACGGCCGCCGCGACGATAAGCGCGAAGGCGACGAGCGTCAGCACGCAGGGAAGCGAGCGCAGGCAGAGCCCCACGGGGCCGGGGGCCCGGCCCGTCACGACGCGGCCCCGGCGACGGGTGCGGCGCCCCTCGAGGGACGCGGTGCCCGGACGGCACGGGCGACGGCGCCCATCGCCGCGGCGAGGGCGGACCACAGGGCGAGGACGGCCGAGGCGACGGCCGGGCCGGCCCCCTCCACGGCACGGGGGAGCAGGGAGACGCTCTCGCCGAAGGGACCGGCGTAGCTGAAATCCACGATGGCCGAGTAGGTGAAGCGGCCGCAGTGGGCCGGCGGCCTGAGGTAGGTGGTGGGTGCCCAGAGGGTGGGCGCCTCCGGCTGGGAGCCGCCTCCGGCGCCCGCCAGGACCTCGGGGGCGAGGGCGCAGACGGCCGCGACGAACACGCCCACGGCGCGGGAGCGCGACAGCGAGGCGCCGGCGACCCCGAGGGTGCAGAGGAACAGGCAGACGGGCGCCCAGGACCCGAACGTGGCGGCGAGCGACGCCCCGACGGTGGTCGCTACCACCTCGGAGCCCACGGTGTTGACCACCGGGTACGCGCCGTCGCCGACGCCGTTGCGCGCCGCGGCGAGGACGAACGCGGGGACGGCGGAGGCCAGGGCGGCGACCACGGCGGCGACGGATCCCACGGCGGCCGCGGAGAGGAAGCCGCCCGCGGGCGACGCCGGCCGCCGCCGCAGGAGCCCGGGCCTGCCGGCGACGAGGCGCGCGGCGGACCAGGCGGCGGCGAGGGCCGGGAGACACCATGCCCACGGCGGCAGCAGTGCGGCCGCCCAAGAGACATAGAGGAGGGCCGGGTACTCCCCCACCGACCGGAAGGCCCGGGCCGAGCCGTCCGGCAGCGCCGCCACGGCCTCCCAGAGCTCCAGCCGGGCCTCGCGCTGGTAGGCGGGCTCGGTGCTCGAGAACCGGTACCTGCCGGCCTCCCCCTCCACGCGCTCGTAGGCGGCGTAGGCGCGGACCATGGAGGCCTCGTCCGGGGCCTCGAGGACGTCGGCTGCCGCCTCGGCCCAGCGGGCCATGTACGCCGCCTGGCCCTCGTCGAGGCCGGCCGTGTGGACCGCCTGCCCGGCCACGCCCTCGAGGGATGCCATGAACGCGGGGTCGCCGGGCACCGGCACCCCGAACCCGAGCGTCAGGGGCCAGAGCCAGAGCCCGCAGAGCACGAGGGCGGCCGCCAGCAGGGCCGGCGAGCGCAGGGCGAAGGCGAGGAGGGAGGCGGTTCGGCGGACGCGGGCCATGGCGACCCCTTCCATCAGGCGCTAATCCGTTGAGTGTTAAATTAGCGGACCATATGGAACATGTCAACGGTTACAGAAGCGAACCGTTGAACGGCGAGGGCCCCGGCGCGGACGTGGAATCCGCGCCGGGGCCCTCGTGGCCGGTCGCCGCCGCCCCTACGAGGCGTCGTCCTCCCGCTTGGGCAGGAAGTCGTTGTCGCGGGTGAAGATGGCCATGAACTCCTCGCCGGTGATGGTCTCCTTCACCTGCAGGTAGCGGGCCAGCTCGTGGAGCTTGAACTGGTTCTCCCGCAGGATCTTGAGGGCGTTCTGGTGCGCCTCCTCCACGATGCGCATGACCTCGGCGTCGATCTCCTGGGCCGTGCCCTCGGAGCAGGTGAGCGAGGCGTCGCCGCCGAGGTAGCGGTTCTGCACCTGGCCGAGGGCCACCATGCCGAAGCGGTCGCTCATGCCGTACTGGGTCACCATGTTGCGGGCGAGCTTCGTTGCCCGCTCGATGTCGTTGGAGGCGCCGGTGGTCACCTGCTTGAAGATGAGCTCCTCGGCGGAGCGGCCGCCGCACATGACGGCGATCTGCTCCATGGCCTCCTCCTTGGTGACCAGGTAGTGCTCGTCCTCCTCCACCTGCATGGTGTAGCCGAGGGCGCCGGAGGTGCGCGGGACGATGGTGATCTTGGAGACGGGCGCCTGGCCCTTCTGGGCGGCGGCGACCATGGCATGGCCGATCTCATGGTAGGCCACGATCCGCTTCTCCTTGTCGGAGAGCACCGTGGACTTGCGCTTCTCGCCGGCGATGACGACCTCGACGGACTCCTGGATGTCCTCCTGCGTCACGCGGCTGCGGCCCATGCGCACGGCGCGGAGGGCGGCCTCGTTGATGATGTTGGAGAGGTCGGCGCCCGACGCGCCGGGGGTGGCCCGGGCGATGACGTCGAGGTCGATGGAACCCTCCATCTTCACGTCGTCGGCGTGGAGCGCGAGGATGGCCTTTCGGCCGGCGAGGTCGGGCAGCTCCACGGGCACGCGGCGGTCGAAGCGGCCGGGGCGCAGCAGGGCCGGGTCGAGGGTGTCGGGGCGGTTGGTGGCGCCGATGACCACGATGCCCTTGTGGTTGTCGAAGCCGTCCATCTCGGTGAGCAGCTGGTTCAGGGTCTGCTCGCGCTCGTCGTTGGTGGTGAGGCCGGCGTCGCGGCGCTTGCCCACGGTGTCGATCTCGTCGATGAAGACGATGCAGGGCGCCTTCTCGTTGGCCTGTTTGAAGAGGTCGCGGACCTTGGCGGCGCCGCGGCCCACGAACATCTCGACGAACTCGGAGCCGGAGATGGAGAAGAACGGGACCTTGGCCTCGCCGGCCACTGCCTTGGCGAGCAGGGTCTTGCCGGTGCCCGGAGGGCCCACGAGGAGGGCGCCGCGGGGCAGCTTGGCGCCGATGGCCTCGTAGCGCTGGGGCTTCTCGAGGAAGCTCACGAGCTCGGCCAGGGACTCCTTGGCCTCGTCCTGGCCGGCCACGTCGCGGAAGGTGACGCCCGTCTCCTTCTCCGCCACGACCTTGGCCCCCGACTTGCCGAAGCCGCCGAGGCCGCCGCCCCCGAAGCTCATGGAGGGGCCGTCGTCGCCCATGGACTTCTTGAGCTGGCGGTTGAGGAACCACCCGCCCAGGACGAGCAGGATGATGGGCAGCCCGTAGATCATGAGGGCGTAGAGCAGCATGTTGGACGACTCGTCGGGTATCTCGGCCGCGAACTGCACGTTGTGGTCCTCGAGCCGCTGGACGAGCGTCGTGTCGTTGGGGAACGCGTTGCACCGGTACGTCTGCGCGGAGTCACCCTCCCCGGAGACGAACAGGATGGAGTCGTTGTCGGTGTTGAGCTGTACCTTGTCCACCTTGCCGTCGTCGACCATGGAGATAAAGGTGGAGTAGTCGACCTCTTTCACCGACTGGCCGACCACGTTGGGATACACCACGGAGCGCAAGACCACGACGACGACCACGGCGATGATGGCGTAGAGCATCATCGACTGCCGCTTCTTCTTGTTGTCCATGGGCACCTCCTCACTGCCTAGGGGCGGGGCGCGGCCCCGCGGAACATACGTTTGGCCATTCAAACATATGGGGCACGCGGGGGCGGCGCCCCGGGACCGGTAGACCAAAAGAACCACAAGCCCGCACGGAGCTCAGCGGCGGCAGTACTGCCAGAAGAAGACGGCGCTGGCGGCCGCCACGTTGAGGGAGTCGACCCCGTGAGCCATGGGGATGCGCACCACGCGGTCGGCGAGGGCCACGGTGGACGCGGCCAGGCCGTCCCCCTCGGTGCCGAACAGGAGGGCGGGGCGCCCGACGGCGTCGGCCTCCGGGCTGCCGAGCTCGAGGGCGTCGGGAGAGAGGGCGCAGGCCACCACCGTGAAGCCGAGGTCGTGGAGCGCGTCCACCCCCTCGGCCGGCCAGGGCCCCGTGCGGGCCCAGGGGACCGAGAACACGCAGCCCATGGACACGCGCACGCACCTCCGGGCGAGCGGGTCGGCGCAGGTGGGGGTCAGGAGCACGGCGTCGCAGCCCAGGGCCGCGGCCGACCGGAAGATGGCGCCCACGTTGGTGGTGTCCGTCACCCCCTCCACCACGGCGCACGAGCGGGCGCCGGCGAGCACCTCGCCCGGGGTGCGCGGCGCCGGCCGCTCCATGGCACAGAGGACGCCGCGGTTGTGGGGGTAGCCCACGAGGCGGGATATCTCGGCGCGCTCGAGGACGAAGACCGGGACGTCCGGGCCTGCCGCCTCGAGGAGGGGCGCCGCCTGGGCCAGCCGGCGGTCCTCGAGGAGGAACGCGACGGGCCGCACCCCGGCGGCGAGCGCGCTCGCCACGACCTTGGCCGACTCCGCGATGAAGATGCCGTGCTCGGCCTCGAGGGAGCGCCTGAGGTCGTGGTCGGTCAGGCCGCAGAAGAGCCGGAGCCGGGGGTCGTCGAGACCTGCTGTGCAACGTATCTCCATGGCGACCCCAAAACTTCCACTAATGAACTTTCACGGACGGCCCGCACGGGCTTGGGTTACCATACACCCTGTCTGACGATTCGCGGCGCGCACGCGCGCCGACACCCATGGAAGCGGAACACAGCATGGCCAACCACCCCTCCGGCGCGAAGGCGCCCAAACTCCCCAGGGGCGCACGGACCGCCCTGATCGTCGTGGGAGCCGTCGCCGTCGTCTACCTCGCGGGCGTCGCGCTCTTCTCCAACGTCTTCATGCCCAACACGCGCATCCTCGGACGCAACGTCTCGCTCCGCACGGTGGGCGACGTGCAGTCGGGGCTCTCCGACCGCACCGACGCGTACACGCTGCAGGTCACCGGCGAGAACCTCGACCTCACCGTCAAGGCGTCCGAGATCGGCCTCTCGTTCGACGCGGCGGCCTATGTGCGCGACGCCATCTCCGAGACCCACCCCTGGCTCTGGCCCGTGGAGGTGTTCCTCCCCCACGACCTCACCCACGCCCGGGGCTCATCGTACGACCGCGACAAGGCCGCCTCCATCGTGGACGCGGCCGTGGGGCAGGCGAACGCCAAGGCCACGGACCCCGTGGACGCGAGCATCGCCTACGACGAGGGGAGCACGGCGTTCGTGGTCACCGAGGAGCGCGCCGGCACCAAGATCGACGCCGGACGCGCGCTCGAGACGGTTGAGGGCGCCCTCGACACGCTGGAGCGCACCGTCACCCTGCCCGCCGAGGACTACGAGCAGGCCAAGGTGACGAAGGACGCCCCCGAGCTCGCGCAGGCGGCCGAGGCGGCCAACTCCTTCCTCAAGGCCAAGCTCACCCTGAGCCTCGACGGCAAGGAGGCGGGCGTCATCGACGCGTCGAAGATCGTCGACTGGGTGACCCTCGACGGCGACCTCCATGCCACGCTCGACGAGGGCGCCATCAAGGAGTGGGGCAGCGGCGAGCTCTCGCGCAGCCTCGACACCGTGGGCACCGAGCGCTCCTACACCCGGCCCGACGGCAAGGCCGTGACGGTTGTGGGCGGCACCTACGGGTGGAACGTCGACTCCGGCTCCCTCGCCGACCTCATCGTCCAGGGCGTCAAGGAGGGCAAGGTGGAAACCGTCGACATCCCGACCCACCAGACCGCCGAGACCCTTCCCGACGCCTCCGGCCGCGACTGGGGCAACTCCTACGTGGACGTCGACCTCGCCGAGCAGCATGCGCGCTACTACGACGCCAACGGCTCCCTCGTGTGGGAGACCGACATCGTGAGCGGCGACGAGTCCAAGAGCTACCAGACCCCCACCGGCGTCTACTTCGTCGACGACTACTTCAACAAGTCCAACCCCGGAAGCACCCTCATCGGCAAGAAGGACCCCGAGACGGGCAAACCCGAGTACGAGACCCCCGTCTCCTACTGGATGCCCTTCGTGGGCAACTCCATCGGCCTCCACGACGCCGACTGGCGCAGCTCGTTCGGAGGCACCATCTACCAGAGCAACGGCAGCCACGGCTGCGTGAACCTCCCCCCGGACAAGGCCGCCGAGCTCTGCTCCCTCATCGACCGCGGCACCGTCGTGGTGGTGCACGGCTAAAGCCCTCCCCGGCACCGCCGCAGCGGAGAGGCCTCGAAAGGGCCGCCGCCCCCTGGGGGCGGCGGCCCTTTCCCTCCTCACTGCTCGAGCGGCATGGACAGGTCGTTGACTGCGACGGCGGTGTGGCCGAACAGGCGGTCGACGACCTTCTCGTTGTCGAGCGTGCACACGAGCCCCTCCGTGTCGGGCACGTCGTCGTAGGCGAGCCTCAACCCCCGCTCGACGCGCTCCCAGGGCCCCGTCCCCGTGGCCGAGGCGAGCCGGTAGCGCGACACGGGCACCTCCTCCACGACGATGGATGCGACCTGCTCCGGGGGGAAGGGCGTGAGGTCGAACCATGTCTCGACGGCCACCCAGCCGTCGCCCGCGTCCGTGCCGCCGTCCTCGAACGACGCGATGCCGTAAAGCTCCGCGAGCACTCCCCGGGCACCCTGAACCGTGACCCTGATGGGGAAGGCGGGGCGCCCATGGGCGTCGAGGAGGTCGGCCGAGCGCACCCGCTTGACGACCGCGAGCTCCCGCGGGACCGTGGCCACCCTCACGCGCACGGTGTTCGACGTCTTCTCCACGCTGCCCTGGGTGCGCGTGACGACCGTGGTGACCGCCTTGTTGAGGACGGTGCCCGTGACGCCCGTCCTGAGCCTGGCCGTGATCCGGAAGGTATGGCCGAGCACGGCCCTCCCGGTGTCGACGGCCGTGGCGGTCACCCGGCGGCCCGACACCGAGACCTTCCAGTTGTCGGTCACGTCTGCCCCGCCCTGGAAGACCCTCACCGTGGCCGTGGCCGGGTCGAGCCTGCCGTCGAGGTCGTCGACGAGGCTCACGACGCGGGGCTTGTTGCTCTCCACCACGTACGGGAGCGCCTGCTCCACCTCGAACGTCACGGCCTGCCCCGGCATCGCGGTGACCGACGACGTGTCTGCCGGCGCCTTCCCGCCGACCTCCGCCACGGACTTCACGGGGTCGTACACCGGGTCGTCGGCGATGGGCGGGTAGGTCTGCGGGTAGATGGAGCGGAACGCCGTGCTGCACTTCTCCCCCTGCCAGCGGAAGCGTGCCGAGCCGCCCTCCACGTAGGCCACGAAGTCGGTGTGGGACCCGTCGTCGCCCGAGCCGTCCACCGGGTGGAAGACGCCCCTGGCGAGGTCCTGGCGGACGAGGCGCGTGTCGTCCCCCACGTAGACGTCGTCCGAGAAGCCGGAGACGAGCTCGATTGTCTCCCGGGCGAAGGGGCCGCCGGTCCACTGGTCGAGATCGCGGATCCACGTGAGTATCCTCCCCGCGTAGGGCTCGCCCGTGTCGCCCAGCGTCACCTCGAGGCGGTTCTGGATCGAGACACCTATGCGCATGCGGCTCGCGTCCCACGCCTGGCCCTCCACCGGGGGCATCGAGTCCGCGTCCCAGTCGAGCGCGCACCCCGAGACGCCCGGGGTGCGCAGGAAGGTGGGCAGGCCCCCCGCGTTGGCCGCGCTCCCATGGCTCCAGGAGACGTCCATCGAGAGCGTCACGTCGAGGGGGCGTCCGTCGAGCGTGGTGCCGGCCCCGCGGTAGGTGAGGCGCAGGGCGTCCACGACGGTCCGGGGCGCCGACTCCGGCGAGTACGCCGTGTCGTCGATGTAGTAGCGCAGGGCCCCGCCCTCGACCTCGCGCACCCCCACCTGCGGCGCCATGGCCACCTCGTCGGGCATCCTGCCGTCGAAGCGGTCGAGGTACGCCTCGGTGGCGGGTGCCTCGTCGTAGGAGCCCACGTAGGTCACCGTGTGGGCCCGGGCGGCGGCCGGCGCCGCGGCCAGGGCGACGGCGACGGCCGCCGCGGCCGCCCACGGCCCGATGCGTCCGGTCATAGCCTTCCCTCCTTCCTCGGTCTCACGAACAGGGTGGCTGCGGCCGCCGCGCAGGAGGCCGCCAGGAGTG
>ERZ808035.558-NODE-558-length-30880-cov-5.488654_pt1 | contig 30880 bp, 27 predicted proteins | sample MGYA00380189_ERZ808035 | MGnify/ENA primary metagenome ERZ808035 (study PRJEB31490, sample SAMN06133407) | mouse gut metagenome | isolation source: M5_1 | host: mice | place: China: Chengdu | collected 2015-05 ...
TGAGCACCCGCACCGAACAGCAGTTCGGCAGTGAATTTAAACCCCATAAATTTTCCAAATATGCCTGCGATTATGTGAACACCTGGGTACATCCCGAAGACCGGGCAATGGTTGCCAAGGTTACCACGCCGGACTATATCCGCGAAAAGCTTACCAGCAGCAAAACATACTATGTTAATTACCGGATCTTAAGCGGGCCGAATCCGCAATATCTTCAGCTGCGCATCGTAAATGTCAGCACCGACAAACGTATCACTCAGGTCGTTCTGGGCTATCGGAGCGTCGATGAAGAGATTCTGCTTGAGCGGGAGCATCAGCGTGCGCTGGAAGAAGCATTAAATAATGCAAAGCTGGCCAACAATGCAAAAAGTACTTTTCTTTCCAATATGTCTCATGATATGCGGACGCCTCTCAACGCCATCTTCGGTTACACCACACTTGCCAGACAGCATGTCGAGACACCTGAAACCGCACTCGGTTATCTTGACAAAATCGAAGTCGCAAGCCGGCAGCTTCTGGATTTGATTGAAAAGGTGCTGGAAATCTCCTGGATGGAGTCCAAGGATATCCAGATCACGGAGTCCGAATGCAACCTCTGCGATATTCTTCAGGATATCCAAAAAAATCTGATGACACAGGTATCCGTCAAAAAGATATCCCTGGACATCAATTCAGCCAGTCTGGAACACTGTGATATATATGGCGATCATGCTAAAATAAAACAATTTCTCATGTATCTGGCAAACAATGCCGTAAAGTACACCCGAAACGGCGGCAGGATCAGCATAACGGTCTCGGAACTGGAACAGCTTCCCAACGACTGTTCCGTATACCAGTTTGTTGTGGAAGATACCGGCATCGGTATACACAGAGAGTTCCTGGAACATATATTTGAACCCTTTGAGCGGGAACAGAATACTACGTTCAGCGGGATCCATGGTACAGGGCTGGGACTTACCATCGCCAAGAATATCGTAGAACTGATGGGCGGAACGATAACTGCCCGGAGTACTGTCGGCGTAGGAAGCACATTTACAGTAACCATGCGTCTGCGTACACAGACAAATCCCCTGCTGACTTCCATCGACACAGATCAGGTTCTGGATCAGCTTATGAACAAGAAAATCCTTCTGGTAGATGACAACGAAATCAATCTGGAAATTGAGACCGAAATCCTCAGCGGTCTCGGCTTTTCCATTGATACAGCATTAAACGGCATCATAGCCGTCAACAAAATCAGGGATTCCAAGCCGGGGGATTATGCAGTAGTCCTGATGGATATCCAGATGCCTGTTATGGACGGACGGCAGGCGGCAAAAGCAATCCGCGAACTGGACGACCCGGTTCTGTCACGCATCCCGATCATAGCATTATCCGCCAATGCCTTTGAGATCGACAGACGAATGTCTCTGAAATTCGGTATGAACGAACACTTGACGAAGCCCATTGACATTCCTCTATTGTTAGAAACGATCGCGAGAACCGTATCGTTAAACGTCTGATCAATTCCAAACCGTACATATGATATAACAGACAACATAAATTGCCCCGGCAAAAGCCGAGGCATTCTATGTTGTCTGTTATTATGAAACAGCGTGTTCCGTTCTTTTAAATCTTCTGTACACAAACTTCTTCTATTGTATCGTGGAAGCGATCAATTGCATATTTCCCTGCATTTTGATCTCTCCGTATCCTTTTGGAAGAATGAAATGATCTCCCTTTGTGATCATTTGTCCGTTGATCAGCCCGTCACCCTCAATCACGCTCATAATGAGGAACGGATACTCCTGTTCAAATGCAACAGCACTGGTCACATCCAGCTTCCATACCTTATAATAATCGCAGGAAATCAGAAGATTCATCTGATTTTCCGGCAGATCTCCCACAGCCATAACACTCTCTTCCACCGGTTTCGCAGGCACTGTAATCACGTCTATGCTCTTATCAATATGCAGTTCCCTCGGTTTACCGTTGGTCAATCTGCCGTAGTCGTAAACACGATAAGTAATATCACTGTTCTGCTGCGTCTCAAGAATCATCAGTCCGCCTTTAATCGCATGTACAGTACCGGGATCAATTTGAATAAAATCACCCTTTTTCACAGGAATCTCACGAATCAGATCTCCCCACTTCCCTTCGTGGATCATTTCGGCCAGTTCTTCTTTACTCTTTGCATTATGTCCGATCACAAGGCTGGAATCTTCCTCACAGTCCAGCACATACCAGCACTCCGTTTTTCCCAAAGAACCGTTTTCATTGACCTTTGCATAGGCATCATCAGGATGCACCTGGATGCTCAGGTCTGTCTTTGCATCAATGATCTTTACAAGCAGCGGGAATCTGTCCAGCCCGGTATTGCCGAAAAGTTCCGGATATTCCTCCCACATCCGGGAAAGCGTTCTGCCCTCATATATTCCTTCTCTTACTTTACAGTCTCCGTTGGGATGTGCGCTGACAGCCCAGCATTCGCCGGTGTCATTTCCCGGAATCTGATAGGGCCAGTCTCTGCCCAGGCGATCGCCGCCCCAGATCATCTGTTTGAATACAGGATTCAAAAATAAGATCGCTTTTTCAGGTTGATTGATTGATAACATTTTACCGTTTTCCTCCATCACTCTTTGATACCAGAAAGCAGAATCCTTCGCGATACGCTTCTGGGTCGCAAAATCCACATATACAATGCCGAATCGTTCGTTATACCCCTTGTCCCACTCAAAATTATCCAGAAACGTCCACAGAAAATATCCTCTGACATCGGCTCCGTCATCAGATGCCTGCTGCAGTGCCGACAGATATTTATCCAGAAAAGTGATCCTGTCAGGGTCATGAACCTGTCCGTCCCGTGATACGATATCATGGCATGACATGCCGTTCTCCGTAATATACAGAGGCATCTTATACCGCTCATACAAGAATTTTACGCCCCAGTACAGACACTCCGGCGTCACCGGCCATCCAGCCGCTGTCTTCGGAAATCCCGCAGGTCTGTCAACAAATTCCGGCTCACCGTCCGCACCGGCCCGGACAATATATCCATTATAAATATTCTGGCCCATAAAATCAACAGGCTGAGCAATCAGTTCCATATCCTCCTGCGTGATCTCAGGGAGATATTCCTTAAACTTTTCCAGTCCCTGTTCCGGATATCTGCCCAAAAAGACCGGATCGTTAAACCATGCCACATTCCATGTCCAATTGTCCATAGGATTATAGAAGGAAAATAATACCTTTCTTGCCGCCTCGATGTCTTCCGGCTTATTGCTGGCCGGATATGCCATACCACAGGTAGGCGCATATCCGATCCTGATGGGCTGTTTCGCGTATTTTCTGAGCTGGATCACAGCCTGCCCGTGGGCTCTCAGCGCATTGTGGGCAATCTGGAAGGTCTCAGGATAAGAAAGCTTCTTTCCAGGAGCATGAACACCTCTGAGATGGCCAAGCCCGACAAAGCACTGAGGCTCATTCAGGGTGATAAAATTCTCACAGATATCAGAAAAATTCTCTGCAACCACTTTCGCATACTCTCCGAACCACCGGATCACTTCCTCATTCAGCCAGCCGCCTCTGTCCTGCAGCGCCTGAGGAAATTCCCAGTGATACATGGTCAGATAAGGAGTTATGCCGTTTTCCTTCATCGTCAGGATCATATCCCTGTACATCGCCACAGCTTTCTCATTTACAGTCCCTGTTCCTTCCGGCATGATCCGGCTCCAGCTTACAGAAAAACGGTATGCCTTCACCCCCAGAAGACGCATAAGCTTATAGTCTTCTTTGTAACGGTGCATATGGTCGCAGGTCACCGATGCATCCTTTCCATCCAAAGTGCCGCCCTCTTCCGTGAAAGTATCCCAGATCATCCTTCCGGCACCATCCTGAGGATCTCTTCCTTCTACCTGATAGGCGCTGCTGGCAACACCCCATACAAAATCATCTCTGAACATTATTTTCCTCCTGTTGAATCCCTGATTGGTTTCCTTTATTCATTTCCGCCAGTAACGAGCCAAGATCCTGCCTGCGGCGGGGTCTTTGACTATGCACTGATAACAGAAACAAGATAAAAGGGCACAGCATCATCCTCATGGGCCTCAGTCAGCCGGATTTCCACTTTATGCGTGCCCGGTGCGATATGATGTGCCACCGTATCAATATGAAGACTGTCGCCCCATGTCTCGTCAAAGTTTGCATCCAGCGTAACGGCATTCGCCTCATCGCCATCCACAACAGCCACCGCCACCGGCGCGGGATGCTTCATGGACTTGCGGTACTGTACTGCAATCTCTGTTCCCTCCACCTCAAAAACGATCTTTGCACCGGCATCGGATGCCGTCCAGCCGCATCGGAACATATCATTCACATATTTCTTTAATGCAGGATCCTCCGCAAAGCCGTCGCACAGCGGCCTGCTGTTATGATTCTGATATCTCCTTGCATCTGCATAGGCATTGGCAGTCACAGGCTCCGGCATCACCGATGGCGCTTCTTCATCATAACGCTGCATATAAATCTGATCCAGGCAGCGGGTGATAACTTCCGCCACCAGCTCATGTCCGGCAGAGTTGGGATGCAGATCATCCGGCGTGATCTCCCGGTTTGGAATCACACCGGATTCCACTTCAGGATAAATCGTTGTCTTCATGCTGACACTGGGCAGTTCATAATGGGATCCGACGGCACGATGCTTCTCTTCTGCACTGACTCCTGAATCATAGAAAATATTATGTACAAGCAGGACTGCCGGTGAATAAACATTCCCGTATACCTTGCGAACCAGTCCCTCATAGGTTTCCTGATAAAAATCTGTATTGTCATCGTTGACCGAAAACTCAATGATCACGAAATCAGGCTTATAAAGAAGCACATCTTCCTCTACTCTGGCCACACCAAATTGTGATGTCGTACCGCCTACGCCGGCATTCACGTAAGTAAATGCAGTCTTCGGAAATCTTTTTACAAACCATTCAAATACACGGTATGCGTAACAGTTCGTATATTGGGTAGATACAGAACCCTGTGTGATCGATCCGCCCAGAAAAGCCAGCGTCATCCGGTCTCCCTGTTCCGCCCTTTTCATAAGCTCCTTCATCCGGTAAAGGTTTCCCCGGTTGACCCATCCTTTTTCAGCATGTACTTCATACCCCATAGCATGATCCTCCCTTTTCCTGTATGTTTCCCGACATGATAAGTGATCATTTATCTTCACTCTTAATATCTTTTCATAAATGATCAAATTCTTTTAATTAACTAATTTAGTTTTTATTAGTTTATCTTCCTGATCGGTCCACTATATTTCTGTTCTGTTTTTTGTTTTATTTCTGCCTCCAATTCTACTATTACATACTATAAATAACAAGTAAAACAAAAATCATTTTCCTTTTTTATTTAACATGCACAAATCACCCGATTAATTTTTAGCTAATATATTGCCTAATTTTACTTCGCACCTTTTATGTATCCGGAAAGAAAACTCACTTCTTTCCGATGTTAAGCATTTTCCTGATGTTCTCTTTCCTTTTCCTATTTCTTTGCTTCCGGCAGACGCAGACGCAACAGACGCTTGCCAAGCTGTCTCAAATTTAACGGCAATATGGGATAAATATAGCTTTTATCGGACAATGTCTTATTGCATACCACCGAGAGGACAAATATGATAAGGGCCCCAATATATCCATACAATCCGAACACCGCCGTCAGGATCAGATTGATGATTCTCATGAATTTCAGGGCATAACCAAGTTCATAATTCTGCTGGGTATAATTGGCAATTGCCACGAAAGCCATATAAAGCATGACCTCCGAATTAAACCATCCACTGTTAACTGAAAATTCTCCCAGTACCAGCGCCGCCATCACGCTGAGCGGCGTACTGAGCATATTCGGTGTATTGACCGCCGCCAGCTTCAAACCGTCAATCGCCAGTTCCAGTATGAGAAACTGCGCGATCAGAGGTATATTGGGCTCTTCCTGCAGCATGATAAACTGATAGGATTCCGGTATCCAATCGGGATTCTGCATAAGGAGCAGGAAGGTCGGCGTCATAATATAAGTCAGGATCGAGATAATAAACCTGGACAGCCTCAAGTACGTGCCTGTGATGGGCGGAAAATAATAGTCATCCGCCTCCTCCACAATATCAAAGATAGATGTGGGAATAACCATTGCCGAAGGCGAATTGTCCACCAGGATAATAATGTCGCCTTCCAATACCTGTGCCGCAGCCACATCCGGCCTCTCTGTAAACTTAAATTTCGGAAAAGGATTAAACCATTTGCGCTGGTAAAGGCATTCCGCCAGACTCTCCTGGTTCATGGTCAGGGCATCAACCTGAATCTCCCCGATTCTTCTTTTGATTTTATCGAGAAAAGCATGATCCACCCGGTTGTTCATATAACACAGGACAATGTCCGTCCGGGAACTTTTCCCTGCATTCATCATTTCCATACGAAGCTCCGTGCTTCTGATCCGGCGTCTGATCAGGGCCGTGTTAAACACGATCGTCTCCACAAATCCGTCCTTGGATCCGCGCAGCGTCTTATCCTTATCCGGTTCCTCCACGCCTCTTGCGGGATAAGTTCTGGAATCGATCAGAATACATCTGTCAAATCCGTCAATAAAAAGCGCAAAAACGCCTGAGAGAATGCTGTATAAAATGTCATCCCATGAATCTTTCAGGTCTACCTCTACGTAAGGCGTTGCCTTCTTTGCCATCTCATGGACATTTTCCGGCATATCAGCCGGTTTCAGGTCTATAAAATACTGTAAGATTTTCATCATCAGTTCATCTTTACAGAATCCGTCTATAAAATAAATGCACGACTGCCTGCCGCCCACCTCTATGACCCGGTAAACTATGTCAAAGCTGGTATCCGGCGACATACGCTCGTTCATATAAGCCATGGTCTGCTGCAGAGATGTGGTCATCTTACTTTTCTGATCTTCTTGTCTGTTCTGCACTGTCAAAAACTCCTTCCAAGATTCTACCATCGTTTTCCATAGTATGTCTTAGAAGGAGTTTCCTTATGCGCTGTTCTTCTGTTTTTTCATGAGAAAAAAACAGTCTACTGCTTCCCTGTACTGCCGTGTCCGCCCCTGTCATCATGATCAAGATGCTCCACCTCGTCAAAAACGATTTTCGGCTGGTTCTCCATAATGCGGAACTGGCAGATCCTGTCATTCACCCGGATCTGTGTATCCCGCACGGCATATACCGGCATAAACCACTGATCATTGTCACCGCAGTAGGAACAGTCAATAACGCCCTGATGGTTGGTCTGAATAATGCCGAAATTCTTGAAAGTAGAACTTCTGGGAACCACATGCGCTTCATAACCTGCAGGCAGTTCCATGGCGACCCCCAGCGGGATCAGTCTGAATTCGCCTTTTGTCAGATCCACATCTTCCGCTGCGCGAAGATCTATCCAGTCTGACTTGCCGTCTATGTAAGCCAGCTTTTCAATTTTATCCGTAAAATATTTGATCTTTATTGTTTCCAAGTCGTGTTTTCCTCCCGTCGTGTACCTCGTTATGACACATTCCGGACAAAGTCCGGCAGTTCATGATATAACATTCTGATTCTCATCACAGTACAAAACCGGATGAGCCGGATCAGTCTGCCGGAGACTGGCCTGCACGTCGATCACCCGCTGGTTGCTGCTCCCCTTCCATCGAAGTTTTGTATTCTTTAACTCAATCTTGAATTCTCCGTCTACCAGTACATCCACATACTTCATAACCGGATAATGCAGAATATCTTCCCAGCTGTCTCCCGTATAGAGCCAGATCGTCTTGTCGGGGTATTTCTGCCTGATCTCTTCCATCAGTTCTCTCACGTCCAGACGGTTGGCCGAATGGAGCGGATCACCTCCGGAAAAAGTGATCCCGCTGATATAGGGCTTATCCAGCTGGGCAAAAATTTCCTGTCTGGCCTTATCGTCAAATAAAAGTCCGCCGTCCGGATCCCATGTGACCGGATTATGACATTCCTTACAACAGTGCGTACATCCGGCAACCCAGAGTACCACGCGCAGGCCGTCGCCGTTGAGCATATCGTCCTTTGTTATATTGTGATATCTCATTACATGCTTTTCCTTTCTGCGATCTCCGCCATCTTCGCATCACTCAGTCTGGTGTCCCCATGTACACGGGAATAAGCCAGATAACCGTTCATACGGTCGATTTTGGTCAGATTGCGGCTGCCGCACACCGGACATACGTCCATCTCAAGCTCCTGATGTCCGCAGTCATCGCAGTAGGCCAGAGATAAATTGACACCTTCATAAAATCCCATTTCCATGGCACGGCGGATCAATGTTTTGATTGCCTCCATGTTATAGTCAATGGGATATTTCACGTACTGGATCTTGCCGCCGTTTGCCAGTTCCCAGAATCGGTATTCCAGATCCTGCTTTTCAATGGGAGTAATGTCCTCCGTCACATGGCAGTGAAAGCTGTTGGACACATATTCTTTGTCGGAAACGCCCTCTATAATGCCGTATTTTGCCCTGAACTGCTTTACCTGCAGACCGCACAGATTCTCCGCCGGTGTACCGTAAATGGCATAAAGATTGCCATCCTCCTCTTTATATTCGGATATTTTATTATTAATGTGTTCCAGCACTTCCAGCGCAAAGGCACCGTCTTCCACCAGTGATTTCCCGTTATACAACTCCTGCAGTTCATTAAAAGCCGTAATTCCAAAGCTTGCCGTCGCCGTCTTAAGAATGGGCTTGATTTTGTCATGAAGCTGCAGATGCCCGCCCAGAAAACCGCCTTCACAGTATGCCAGGGGATTGGTAGATGCACGCATCTCCCCCAAGTACGCATAAGTTCTGATATGAAGCTGTCTGATCAGGTTAAGGTAGTAATCCAGCACCTCATAAAAGTCCTTGTTTTCCTGACGGGATTTCGCCAGGATCATGGGCAGATGCAGCGATACTACACCGATGTTAAATCTTCCCACAAATACCGGGCTGTCCTCCTCATCTGCCGGATGCATACCGCCCTTCTCATACCAGGGTGAAAGAAATGCCCGGCATCCCATAGGAGAAATCACCTTGCCGTACTGCTTATACATGCTTGCAATATATCCTTTGCCGGTAAGGCTAAGCCAGTCGGGATACATAGTCTTTGCAGAACATTTCACTCCCGCCTCAAACACGTCTTCCAGTTCCTTGCCTTCACCGTGCAGATTTTCATCATACAGAAATACGATCTTCGGAAAAAGAACAGGCTTCTTGCATTCTTTCTTTCCCTGACCTTTGCGGCGTACATTGAGCATGACAATGGTAGCCATTCTGGCAAATCTGCCGGTTCCGATGCCTGCCGTCACGGTAATAAAAGGATAATCGCCGCGGCTGCTGGCCACTGTATTAAATTTATACTCCCAGCCCTGAAAACCCTGTTCAAACTCCTTCTTCACATCGGCCAGCGCTTCCGCTTCTGCTGCTTCCCCGTCCACGCCCAGCCTTATATATTTGTCCAGATTGCGCTTATACGATTTTTCGGCATAGGGTTCAAGGATCTTGTCCACTTCCGGCACGGTAAAACCGCCGTACTGCTGGCTTGCCGCGCTCAAAACGATATCACCGATCACGTCGAATGCCACATCCAGCGTCTTGGGCTCATTATACCAGATATTTCCCATTTCAAAACCACCGCTCAGAACCTCCGCCACATTAAAGAGACAGCAGTTCATGGTATCGCGTCTGGCTGACATGTCATGCACGTACAGATAACCGTCGCGGCAAGCCTGAATTTCCTCCGTAGTCATGAAAAACTTCTGATACAGTTCCTTATTGAACTGGTTGAAGATCAGGCTTCTCTTTGTTGAGACAAGCGCGCTGTCCGTATTAGCGTTCTCCTTGTCTCCTATATACATAATAGACTGACTTTTCTTATAAACGTCGTCCATCATTCGCACAAAATCCTGCTTATAATTACGGTAATCCCGATAACTCTTGGCTACAATAGGTTTTACGTCCTCTAACGCACTCTCCACCATGTTGTGCATGATCTGGATCGGAATCTCCTGTTCCCCCAGTTCATTTACCTTGTCGATTACGGTCTGGCATATATGTCTCTTCTCTTCTTCCGTAAACTTTGTCAATGCACGGTATGCACTCTTGCCTACTGCATCGATGACCTTCTGTACATTAAAATTTTCCAGGCTGCCATCCTTCTTGATCACCTTAACGATCTTTTCCGGTCTGTATTCCACACCATAATTCTCATCACTGACAGTGTCTGACCCGAATCTGCTACTCATCCATTTTCCCTCCATGGTATCTTTTTTTGTTACTGGCCACTGAATAAACAGCAACTGTTTCAAGTGGTATTCCGTGTACAAGAAAATGTTTGCCTGTGAATATTATATGAGTCAGTCCCACTTCTTATACGAGTTATACAACTTATGCTACATGAAAATGCACAAAATATAGTATCAGTTTACATAAGTTATCTATATTTTGTGGTTTAGGACTAGTATAAGATAATACGCATCTTATGTCAATGTCTCACTATGATGAAAATCTAACAAAAAGGGATATGTCTTTTTGTGACATATCCCATACTTGACAACACATGACCTCATTATCAGAATTCAGTTCGACTTACAATGCCCTAATGATAGATCATACCAGAGCATCTGATCGCTTCCACAGCTTCTTTGATCGTCTCCACCGGCATCGTCAGCGCAAACCGCACATATCCTCTGCCAAGAGATCCAAAGCTGCTTCCCGGTGTGCAGAGCACGCCCGTCTTTTCTACCAGTTCCATGACAAAATCCACATCATCCGTATATCCCTGAGGAATTTTCGCCCAGGCAAACATCGTGCCCTCGCTGTCTTCCATATGCCAGCCGATATTCCGCAGGCCGCCGCAGAGAGCGTCCCGCCGGTTCTGGTACTCCGCACATTGATCCTTAACCATCTGGTCGGAACCGTTCAGCGCTGCCACCGCTCCGTACTGTACCGGCAAATATGTGCCGTAATCAATCTGGGAGCGGAGTTTCTTAAAGTTTGCCACAATTTCTTTGTTTCCCGTCAGGAAACTCATTCTTGCCCCTGTATAGTTAAATGATTTCGATAAAGAATAAAATTCCACCGAAATCTTCTTTGCCTCCGGTATCCTCAGAATCGATTTCCCCATTCTGCCGTCATAGATGATATCCGAGTATGCATTGTCATGGATGATTACGATCTGATGCTTTATTGCCCACGGAATGAGTTTCTCATAAAATTCATCCGGAGCCGTCTTGCATACGGGATTAAGAGGGTAAGATACGATCATGCATTTCGCCCGTGCAAGCATCCCTTCATCCATACTGTCCAGATCCGGAAGATAATGGTTCTCCCCGGTGAGATCATAGGTTACCACTTCGGCTCCTGCCAGGGACGGGCCGATGCCGAAAATCGGATAACCGGGATTCGGTACCAGCACCACGTCTCCCGGATTGCAAAGAGAGAGGCAGATATGCGCGATCCCCTCCTGAGAACCGTATACAGACATGATCTCGTCTGCTTCCAGTGTAACACCGTAGCGTTTCTCATACCGCTTCTGCACAGCTTCAATCAGTTCCGGAATATCAATCAGTGCATACTTATAATTCTCCGGCCTTTTTGCCGCCTCTACGACTGCATCCACTACATGCTGTGCAGGCGGGAAATCGGGCGTTCCTACAGAGAGATTATAAATCTTTCTTCCCTGTTTTTCGGCTTCGGCTTTCTTGTCGTTCAAAACCTGAAAGATACCGGCTTCATAGTCCTTCATGCGATCTGCAAATTGTATCATCTTTTGCTGCTCCTTTGTTTATGTATAATTTTGTGTGACTGCAAACAGCCTTTTATGCTTCATAAGTTGAGATTACCTGGTGCAGAAAATCAGTGTATTCTTCCACCACACCGGCCGGTGCCGTAAGACCGGCTCCTGCGCCGAGTCCTGTAAGCCAGCCGAAAAACTGACCGCTGACCGCCACCCGGACTCTCACTGAAAAGTGATCTTCATCCCGCTTCCGGACGGAAACTTCACTGCCGAAACGATCCATCACGACACCGATAAAACGGTTCTCAAAGGTCAGTGTGACCACTTCCTCCCTGCCGCCGAACATGCCGAAAGTTTTGTTTGCATAGGCCGCAATATCGAACCGTTCAAACAATTCCGCACCTTCCCTTGCCGTTCCGGTCAGCACTTCAATATGTCCCATCTTATCTACACGAAAATGCTTGATCGTATCATTTTCACTGTCATGAGCGATCAGGTAATAGTTCTCGTCTTTGCAGGTCAGCGCCCAGGGACTCACCTGATAGACTTTTCCGTCTTTGCGGGGAACAAGTTCTTTTTCCAGCGTCCATTCAAGATACTGAAAAGAGATCTGCTCGTTATTCTGGATCGCCCGGTGAATATCATCCACGATGTAGTAAATACTTTCATTGGCCGTCTTGATACGGTTTGCAACATATACCTGCCGCTGTAACTGCCCCGCCTCCGATTTGGATGCCAGCTTCTCGATCTTACCGATCAGATCTCTGGATTTCTTCTGGGTCAGAAAACGGGATGCCTGGACCGTCTCCACAAGAAGCTTCAATTCTGCCAGTTCAAACTCCCTTCCCGCCAGATAATATCCGCCTCCCGTCTTTGCCTTCACAAGTACGATATCATAGCCAAAATCGATCAGCTGGGCAATATCATCATAAATGCTCTTGCGCTCGGCCTTAATGCCATATGCGCCCAGAGCGTCAATCAGCGCCTGAGAACTGAGACAGTGCTCTTCATCAGACTGCTCTGTCAGAATTTTGACCAGATACAGCAGTTTTAATTTCTGATTTGCGGATCTGGGCATTACACACGCTCCTCTTCCAGAATCGTCAGCACTTCTTCCAGCCGGCGTATCTCATAATCCGTCTTTACATCAATATCCTTCTGTTTCTCCTGCGGATTAAACCAGCAGCCGGCAATTCCCGCATTACACGCTCCGCGCATATCGCTGGACAGGGAATCCCCCACCAGAATGCACTCCTCACGATCCACATCGGGAAGCGCCGCAAAACATCCGTCAAAAAATTCTTTCATAGGCTTGGGATACCCGATCAGTTCCGACACAAAAACGCCGTCCATGATCTGATCCAACCCGGACAGCTTCATTTTATTTTCCTGAGTGGCATTTACGCCGTTTGTGACGATATACTGCCCGTATCCCTTCTCCCGCAGCAGACTGACCAGTTCTTTTGCCCCTTCCATATAAAAAAAGACACTTCCGAGCTCTTTCTGATAAGCCGGTGCCATTTCTTCCGGCAATACATTCTGAATGCCAAGCTCTTCGAAAAGGGTGCGGAATCTTCCTGTCTTTACCTCTTCTTTGGTGATCTCACCCAGTTCCAGCCTGTTCCAGTAGGATCTGTTAATCTCATCGTATCTGGCCACGATCTCGTCGTTAATCTCAAGCCCGAACCGTTCAAAAACCTTCCGTATCGCATGATCCATAGACAGATCAAAATTCAACAGCGTCTGATCAAGATCCCAGAATACCGTCTTATATTTTCCCATATTTTCCTCCATACCGTAAAAGGGTGTTCCACACATGAACACCCTTAAGCCTTGTCACTTCATCATTTAAAACCGTCGACACTATGCCGTAGTGTTTCCACCTGCAGGCTCCCCGCCGCCGTTTGCCGCCGCTTTGGCATCCTTGCTCTTTCTCCACTTAACGCCTATGATGCAGGCAACGATCACCAGAGCGATGATCAGTACAAATATCAGTAAATAAGATAAAAACGCGTTTACAAATAAAATCAAATTGCTCATTTCCAAAACCATGCCTTTCTCTTAGTCTACGAATCCGCCCGTCCAGTCCGCCGTCCGATCAGTACAGACATGCGTTCTGATGAAGCTAGGATAATGATACCACCAATCAGAAGGTATCGTCAAGTAAGTCTGTGCCGTCCGCTGCAGTTGTTGCCAGTTTGTCACAGCGCTCATTCTCAGGATGTCCGTCATGCCCCCTGACCCACTGAAATATGACACTATGCGGCTCTTTTGCCCGCAGCAGCCGCTCCCAGAGATCAATGTTCTTAACCGGTTTATTGCCCGCCGTCTTCCAGTTCTTCCTGATCCATCCCTCGATCCAGTGCTGATTAAAGGCATCCGTCAGATATTTGGAATCGGAGACCAGCGTCACCTCACAGGGCTTTGTCAATGCTTCCAATCCCGCAATGGCCGCCATCAGTTCCATACGGTTATTCGTTGTTTTCTTATAACCTGCAGAGTATTCTCTCTCATGCAGTGTCCCTTTTGCATCAATATACTGCAGCACTGTGCCGTAACCGCCCGGACCTTCCGGGTTGCCCCTGGCCGCACCGTCTGTATAGATCGTTACCTTCATATTATAAATCCCCATTCCTACTCAATTTTATATTCCCCCGTTCTGCCAGCTTCCGTCAGCAAGAAACCTCTCCGCCATCGTTTCCGCCTCACGGATAATATTGCTGTCATACCCCAGCATCTTAAGCAGCGCTATGGCATTCCTCGTGGTGGCAGGTCCAGGGATCAGCTTGTACGGGAAGAAAATATCATCCTCCTCGATGCGCTCCTCAAAATGGTAATTATCATATTCCTGTTCCAGCAGCTTCGTCAATTCCACATCATGAGTTGCCGCAAAACATACGGCGTGATCCGCAGCAAGCATACGCATGATCTGCGTGGAGGCGGCGATCCGTTCCACTGTATTTGTTCCCCGGAGTACCTCATCCACAAAACACAACACATGACAATGTTTCTGCTCCGCCTCTTTTACCTGATCCAGAATACGCTTAATGGATCTGATCTCCACCATGTAATAACTCTGTCCGCTGACCAGGTCATCTTTCAAAGCCATGGAAGAATAAATCCTGAAAACAGGCGCCTCATAACATTTTGCCAGACAGGTATGGATCGTCTGTGCAAACAGCGCATTAACTGCCACAGCCCGCAGAAAAGTGGATTTGCCCGAAGCATTGGAACCGGTCAGCAGCACCCCTTTTTTGGCCGTTATGGAATTTTTCACCGGATCTGTCAGAAGCGGATGATACGCCTCCTCCAGAAGAAGCCGGCGCTCTGCATCCTGCCGGAAATCTATGGACGGAACGCACCATTGTCCGTCAAGACTTTTCCTGTAGGAACCGATCACCACCGCAGTCTCAATCTGCCCGGTCAGCGTGATCATTTCATCGATTTCCGGCATATGTCCCCTTACGGCGCGCAGGGCATTGTTAAACTGGATCAGATCCAGATAAAAAATCATCCGCAGATAGTCCAGAACAACGCCCAGCGGATTGCCGTTTCCCTTATCAGTGAATACGATCAGATATGCATTCCGGATAAATCCCTTCATCTGCCTGTGGCATTCTTTCAGCCGTTCCTGCTCCCGTTCAATCCCCGTTATCTTCTTTTGTCCCAGCCGCTCTGCACTGTCCAGAAGTCTTGTGATATAACGAAAACTTGTGATGTATGGTTCTATCTCTTTATATTCCTTAAAATAGCCTATAATATTGTGGCAGAGTACCACAAGCAGCGCGACCAGTCCCGCAGGAAGGGATACAAACATGGCTGCCACACTCAATATAAGCAGCACATTACTGATCACATATTTACCATTCCTGCGCTCTCCCAGCGTATCCAGATTATCAAGATATTCATAGATGGAATATTTTCCCATCCTGCCCAGGCCCGCAAACATGCGCTGTACCGCATGTCTTTCCTCTTCATGCTCCATAAAAAACCGGATCTGTGCCTCGGTCCGTTCCAGCTCAGCCTCTTCATAGACCGGTGTCCGCAGCCTGTAATAAAGATATTCGTCTCCCGCCGCACTGCAGGACGCATTCATCCTCTGATAGACCGTGTCCATGTTCAGGTCATTCCATGTAATGTCGTCTATCTGCCCCTCTGAAGGGTGTTTCACATAATACATACTGATATGTTTCAGTTCCTCCGCCGTATAACTTCGCCCGGAAGCCTTACCATAGCTCTGATAGATCTGTGCCAGATAAGCCTTCTGACAGGATCTGCTGCTCAGATACTCATTTCCCATAATCAGTACGATAAACAATACGATCACGCCTGCAAGTACTATATATTCCATCGTGAATGGTTCCTTCTTTCACCTTTTTTACTTATTGATCTATCTGAACCCGTCTATGATCTCATTTGCCTTCCGGTAGATTTCCTCCACGTCACCTGCTTCGGAAAATACACCGTTCTCATATAAAATCTTACCATGAATCATAGTCATCTTCACATTCTGCTTACTGCCGCTGTAAACCAGATTCTTGGGAATGTTATTCACGGGCTGCATGTTGGGCTGATGCAGATCAATCATAATAATATCTGCAAGTTTCCCTTCCGCCAGTACATCCGTATCCGGCAGATTCATGGCCAGTGAACCGTTTACCGTAGCCATCTTCAACACTTCCCATGCATCTACGGCAGAAGCATCCTTCTCCCGCAGTTTTGCAAGTCCGGTCACTAAGAACATCTCCCGGAACATATCCAGACAGTTATTGCTGGCCGGCCCGTCCGTTCCGATGGCCACATTGATCCCCCTTGCCAGATATTCCGAGATTGGCGCGATACCGCTGGCAAGCTTCGTATTGGAGCCCGGATTTGTGACCACACTCAGCTTACGCTTACGGAATATCTCCATATCTTCGTCATTCAGATAAACGCAGTGATAACCGCCGCCGCCGTAATCAAAAATCCCCAGAGAGTCAAACAGTTTTGCCGGTGTCATACCATGACGCTCTATACAACCGTCCACCTCGGCCTGTGTTTCAGCCAGATGGGTGTAGACAGGCGCCTGATATTTGCGGGCAAGCTCTGCAGCGCTTTCCAGCAGACTGCGGGAACATGTGTACTCCGCATGAAATCCGATAAAATAACTGAGCAGCGGATGATCCTTGTTAAGTTTCTGATAATACTGTTCTGTTTTTTTCAGTGCTTCCCCGAAATTCTCCTGCCCGCTCATACCGCTCACCTGTACACACCGCATTCCCATGTCCACACAGGCCCGGGCTGTCATCTCAGGGGCCAGATACATATCAAAAATAGCCGTGACACCGCTGGTCAGGTATTCCAGAACCGCCAGCTTCGTCAAATGATAGATCATCTCCCCGTCCATTCTTGCCTCAATGGGAAATATCTGTTTCGTAAGCCAGTCATGCAGCGGCAGGTCATCTGCATAGGAACGGAGCAGCGTCATACCGGAATGAGTGTGTGCATTTTTAAAGCCGGGCATAAGAAGATTTCCCTCACAGTCTATTTCTCTGTCCCACAGGATGCTTTCCTGTCCGGACTTCCGGCAGGCCGGGGCCGTGTCACTCCCGTCACCTGCATAAATGATACGGTCATTCTGCACCCAGAGCTCACCTTGCAGGATCTCCGGGCTTTTCATTGTTAAGATACGTGCATTATAAAATCTGTAATTCATATGTGATTACGCCTTTCTCTCAATTATCCTGACTATCTGTTCTTTTATTCATCCAGGTCGTAAAACCTGACGGCCATCAGATAAGATCCTTAAATTTCATGACAGACTCAACCAGCAGCTTCTCGAATTTAGGAGCCACTGCATTGGCTGCCTCCTGTACTTCCTCGTGTGTCAGCGGTGCACTGTTCATACCTGCTGCCAGATTGCTGACACAGGATACGCCGCAGATCTTCATGCCCATATGATTCGCTGCAATCGCTTCCACCACCGTACTCATGCCTACAGCGCTCACACCCAGCTTATGTAACATCTGTATTTCCGCGGGAGACTCAAAAGAAGGCCCGGTAAGCTGCGCATAAATGCCTTCAAATAACTCGATATCGTTCTCCTTCGCCGTACTTCTGATTATTTCCTGCAGATCCTCATCGTAGACATGTGACATATCAGGAAACCTGGTTCCCAGCTCATCAATATTTGGTCCGATCAACGGATTCGGGGCGAAGAGGGAAACATGATCCTGAATCAGCATCAGGCTGCCCGCATGGAAAGCCGGATTGATTCCGCCGGAAGCATTGGTCAGAAACAGGATCTTCGCACCCATCATCTTCATCAGACGGGCGGGAAGCACCACGTCGGTGATGGGATAACCTTCATAATAGTGAACACGCCCCTGCATCAGAACAACAGGCACATCATGTATATAACCGAAAATAAATCTGCCGGCATGTCCCGGAACAGTGGATACCGGAAAACCTTCAATCTCACTGTAGAGAAGCTCTGCTTTCACATCAACCGCCCTGGCAAAATTACCCAGACCGGATCCAAGGACTATCGCAGCTTCGGGTGCAAAATCAATTTTGGATTTGTAACATTCATAGCATTTTAATAATTTTTCATAAACAGGATTCATACGCGATACCGCCTTTCTGTAAATCGGGATTGCCCATGTCGATCCGGCCAAGCCGCTTACGAGCTTATCATAACATCGACATGCCAGAAACTCAAGGCATTTTGCCCTGTAATACAGAAAACACCCCGCTGCCGGGCAGCGAGGCATCCTCTCGATCCACTGTCATATAATAATACAAACCATCCCGCCATTACTGTCATTGACAATCTTCTGCATGGTCTCCTGCAGTTTCGCCTGGCTCTCCTCGTTGATCATGGAGATCTTGCCGGTAATACCATCGTTCACAAGCTGTTCCACGGTCTTGCCGAAGATGTTGGTCTCCCAGATTCCCTCCTCGCTTGTTCCCGTATCAGAAATAAACTGGATCAGATCCCTGGCCTGTTCCTCCGTACCTACAATGGGCGCGATCTCCGTCTCGATGCTTGCCTTGATCATATGAATGCTGGGGCTTTCCGCCTTGATCTTCACGCCGAACTTGTTGCCCTGTCTGATCAGCTCCGGTTTCTCCAGCATAATCTCCTCACGGTCGGGCATCACCACACCGTAGCCTTTGTAGCGCACGGAATCCAGTGCATGGAGCACCTTCACATATTCGCGCTTCATCTTCGCCATCTCCTTCAAGGTGGCAAGCATCTGATACTCGCTGCCGATATTTTCACCCACAAGTTCACTGATCATCTCATAGTAATAAGCGTCGTCCACATCCAGAATCACCCGCACGCTGCCGTCGGACATGTTGATGCCGTCCAGCTTGCACTTCTTGATATACTCGCTCTCAGGCATAAAATTGTTTGTGGTGATATCACGGATATTGCTTAAATCTGCCATCAACTGCTTGATCTGTGCCACAATATCCTGTTTCATCTTATGATCATAAGGAAGCATTTCCACCCATTTCGGCATATAAAATTCGATCATGGTAAGCGGGAACTCGTAAAGAATATTCTCCATAATATGGTTAATGTCTTCCCGTTTGAGCTGCTCACAGTTTACCGGCATTACGGTCACCTGATATTTCTCGCTGATCTCATCCGCCAGTGCCCGCGTCTCTTCCGCATAAGGCTTTGCGGAATTGAGCAGCACGATAAAGGGCTTGCCCAGAGACTGCAGTTCATTGATGGTACGTTCCTCCGCCTCCAGGAAATGATTGCGTCCCAGTTCTCCGAAGGACCCGTCACAGGTCACCACAATCCCGATGGTAGAATGGTCCTTGATGACTTTTCTCGTACCGATCTCCGCCGCCTTCGTGAAAGGAATCTCATCCACTGACCAGGGCGTCTTCACCATGCGCTCCATGTCCTCTTCCATATGCCCTGACGCGCCTTCCACCATATAGCCTACACAGTCGATCAGCCTCACATTCACATCAATATCCGTTCCCAGCCTGATATGTGCCGCCTCTTTCGGTATAAACTTCGGTTCTGTGGTAGTGATCGTCTTCCCGCCGGCGCTCTGTGGCATCTCATCCTGCGCCCGCTCTTTCTCATTTTCGTCCTCCATAAAAGGAAGCACGAGCAGATTCATAAAGCGTTTGATAAAAGTGGACTTCCCCGTTCTGACCGGTCCCACCACGCCCAGATAAATCTCCCCTCCTGTGCGGAGCTGTATATCTTTATACAGGTCATATGTACTGTTCTGCAAAAAATCCATATAAAAACCTCCTGCTTATACTGGTAAATGTATATGCAGGAGGAACCCTGTCTATTCTATTCAGTCTGAGATTTTGTGGAAAATGATACAGTTAGGCTGATTTACTCTGATTTCCTTACCATTCATCACCAGAAGCCCGTTCTTTAAGTCCACGTTAAAAAATGTCATGGTATCGGACTCATGGTTCAGTGAAACCAGATGTTTGTTATCCGGGAAAAGAATCGCGTCCTTCGGATAATCGCCGCTGATCGGAAGGCAGAGAATCTTTTCAAGCATACCTGTCTTCTGATCGATCTTGTAAATAATCGTGCTGTTGTCACCGGCATTGGAACTTACCATATATTTGAAATCTTCCGATATATTCAGCGCGCTGGCCGCAGACCCGCCCGCGTGATAGTCATTCAGTGTGGATATGGTCTGTATCTTCTCAAACTCAGGATTGCCGTTTACCTCCTCATAAGTATAGACATCAATATAGTTCTTTAACTCATGTACAATATAAAGAAATCTGCCGTCCTTGGAAAACTTCAAATGCCGGGGCGCTGATTCCTGCTCGCTTCGGATCATATCAATGGGTTTCAGCTTACCGCTCTCATGATTCAACCGATACACATTCACATGATCAAGTCCCAGATCTGCGGCACACAAATAATGGTTGTCTCTTGTCATCTTAACACAATTGACATGAGGCCTGAAATTCCGCTCTGCAATACTGCCCAGTCCCTTATGATAAATCTCTTCCGTGATCTCTCCGATCCCGCCGTCTTCTCTCAGACGAAGCACTGTGATCTTGCCGTCATGATAACCGCCCACAAATAGGAATTTGTCTTCGTAATCCGTGGACAGATAACATCCCCGCATACCGTTGATGCTGCCCTCGTTAACCACTTCCAGATCACCGCCGGGCAGAATCTTATAAGCCTCCACACCGAAGTCTGTGATCGAATACAGGAACTTGCTGTTATGGGAAATCGTAATATAGGAGGAATTGGTGATCTCCACCTGGTTCTTCTCAGTCATTCTGCCTTTCTTCATATCCACGTCATAGATCTTAATGCCGTAGTTATCTTCCTTCCCCACCGTATAAGTAGAAACATATGCCACATATTTCCCCTGACTCATATTCATACCATACCTTTCTTTATATTGTAAAATATTATAAAGTTTTCTTCTTTACTTCATATACCGCTATTCCCGTAAATTCAAACCGTGTGTTTCATTTTATCACAAATAAAAGCCCTTGTTAATCTTTTTCATAAAAAATGCCCTTATTTTTAAAAATACCATTGACACAGCACTTCTTTCTTGTATAATGAGACTCAGCGTCTGTTTAGTTTTAGTAAACTTTCAGTTTATTATCACTGAGGTGCGGTGATGACATATACATGGCCCGTAACGGATCAGGACGCCTGCGGCAATAACATTACAAATAACCGGAAGGAATGACGGCAGACTTATGGACAGCAATGCAACCCGAGTGGAAATCGGCAATAAAATCAAGGAACTGCGCAATCAAAAGGGACTGACGCAGGAAGAACTGGCGGACCGCTGTGAGTTATCCAAGGGTTTCATCAGCCAGCTGGAAAATGACCTCACTTCCCCGTCCATAGCAACCCTGGTGGACATTCTCCAATGTCTGGGAACCAGCTTAAAGGATTTCTTCGACGACGGTGAGGACGAGCAGATCGTTTTTACGAAAGATGATTTTTTTGAAAAAATAGATGCAGAACTGAACAACAAAATTGAGTGGATTATTCCCAACGCACAGAAGAACATGATGGAACCGATCCGCGTCACTTTAGAACCCGGCGGATCCACCTATCCCGACCAGCCCCATGATGGCGAGGAATTCGGCTATGTGCTCTCCGGCTCTGTCACCATTGTAATCGGAAAGCGCAGCATAAAAGCAAAAAAGGGAGATGCATTTTACTATACGCCCCATGCAGAGCATTATATCAGAGCAAACGGCAAAACAGGCGCTGTTTTCCTGTGGATCAGCACCCCGCCTAATTTTTAAAACAGCATTGTAACATCCGCTGTCAAACGCAATTATTTGTTTACTTTCGGAGGAACTTACCCATGTCAAAAGAATTGATCCATTTGAGCGATATATCCAAATCCTTTGACGGACAAATGGTACTGGATGAACTGAACCTGAAAATACATGAAAACGAGTTCGTGACACTGCTGGGTCCCAGCGGCTGCGGTAAAACTACTACCCTGCGCATTCTGGGCGGCTTCGCACAGCCGGACACCGGCAAGGTCATTTTCGACGGACGGGATATCACAAAGGTACCGCCCAATAAAAGAGCCCTGAACACTGTTTTTCAGAAATATGCTCTGTTTACGCATATGACCATCGCGGAAAACATTGCTTTCGGACTCAAGATCAAGAAAAAATCAAAGAGCTACATAGACGACAAGATCCGTTATGCGCTGAAGCTTGTAAATCTGGAAGGATACGAGAACCGTATGCCGGATTCTTTAAGCGGCGGCCAGCAGCAGCGAATCGCCATCGCCCGCGCCATTGTCAACGAGCCTAAAGTGCTCCTTCTGGATGAACCGCTGGGCGCTCTGGATCTGAAACTGCGCCAGGAAATGCAATACGAACTTATTCGTATGAAAAATGAACTGGGCATCACTTTTGTGTACGTGACACACGATCAGGAAGAGGCTCTTACCATGTCTGACACCATCGTCGTCATGAACCAGGGCTACATCCAGCAGATCGGCTCCCCGGAGTCCATCTATAACGAACCGGAAAATGCTTTTGTGGCGGATTTTATCGGAGACAGCAATATTATCCCCGCAGTCATGATCGAAGATAAGCTGGTGCGCATTCTGGACACTCGTTTTGCCTGTGTGGATACCGGATTCGGCCATAATAAACCGGTGGACGTGGTCATCCGGCCGGAAGACGTAGAACTTACCGCCCCGTCGGATGGTACTCTGCAGGGTGTTGTGACCCATCTGATCTTTAAGGGCGTCCACTATGAAATGGAAGTCATGGCCGGTGGCTTTGAATGGCTGGTACATTCCACCGTCATGCAGCCTGTGGGCAAAGAAGTGGGCATAAAGGTAGACCCCTTCAACATCCAGATCATGAACAAACCGGAATCTGAAGACGAGGAGGCGGTAGCAATTGACATCTAAGAATAAATGGCTGTCTGCGCCTTATACACTCTGGTCCGTGGTTTTTATCATCATTCCGCTTTGCATGATCTTCTATTACGGACTGACCGATAAGACAGGTGCATTCACACTGGAAAACATCGCCGCCATGGCCACCGCGGAACATGCCAAGGCTCTGCGCCTTTCCATCCTGCTCTCATTAGTGAGCACGCTGTTCTGTTTCCTGCTTGCCTATCCCCTTGCAATGATTCTGGCAAACATGAAAGTAAACCAGCACAGCTTCATCATACTGATCTTCATCCTGCCTATGTGGATGAATTTCCTGCTCCGCACACTGGCGTGGCAGACATTACTGGAAAAAAGCGGCGTAATCAATAACATCCTGACTTTTTTCCATCTTCCGAATATTAACATTATCAATACCCCCGCGGCCATCGTTCTGGGCATGGTCTATAATTTCCTGCCTTTTATGGTGCTGCCGCTGTATAATTCGTTATCTAAGATCGATGATAATGTGATCAATGCGGCCCGCGACCTTGGGGCAAACGGTATTCATACTTTTATCCGGATCATCCTGCCCTTATCCGTGCCCGGTATCATCAGCGGCATAACAATGGTCTTTGTTCCGGCGCTGACGACTTTCGTGATCAGTACGCTGCTGGGCGGCAGCAAAATCCTGCTGATCGGCAATGTCATTGAACAGGAATTTACACAGGCATCTAACTGGCATCTGGGAAGCGGACTTTCCATCGTATTGATGATCTTTATCATACTCAATATGATCATTTCCGCCATATTTGACAAGGACGGGGAGGGTTCCATGCTATGAAAACGGCTGCAAAAAAAATATATATCGCCCTGATCATCCTCTTTTTGTATGCGCCCATCGGGACGCTCATGGTGCTGTCCTTTAACGCCAGCAAGACAAGAAGCAAATGGGGCGGCTTTACGTTCAAATGGTACACCGCGCTCTTCCGCAACGATGATATTCTGAAGGCTTTGTTTAACACGCTTCTCATTGCCTTCCTCTCGGCTCTGATCGCAACGGTCATCGGAACCATTGCATGTATTGCCATGACAGGCATGAAACGCAGAACGAAAGCAGTCATGATGGGGGTCACAAACATTCCCATGCTGAATGCGGAAATCGTAACCGGTATCTCTCTCATGCTGCTTTTTATCAGTCTGGGATTCCGGTTCGGGCTGGGGACGATCCTGCTCTCACATATAACCTTTAATATCCCTTATGTGATCCTGAGCGTGATGCCCCGCATGAAACAGCTTAACCCCAGCACCTATGAAGCGGCGCTTGATCTGGGTGCCTCCCATCTGACGGCTTTTTTCAAGGTGGTGTTTCCCGATCTTCTGCCCGGTATCCTGTCAGGTTTCCTGATGGCCTTCACCATGTCGCTGGATGACTTTATCATCACGCACTTTACCAAAGGCGCCGGCGTGGATACCCTTTCCACGAAAATCTATACCGAAGTGAAAAAGGGAATCAAACCGGAAATGTATGCATTGTCAACGATTATCTTTGTAACGGTGCTGGTACTGTTACTGCTGGTAAATCTTTCGCCGGAGAAGAAGGAAAAAAATTTACAGGGAAACAAATAAAATTGAGAAGGTATCAATATCTATCATTTGTGCATATACAAAATCCACAAAATTTTGTGACTTTAACAGACTTATAAAAGGGAGGAAAACAATTGAAAACAGGAAAAAGATGCAACAGAAAAAAAACAGTGTTTGCAGCCGGCGCTCTTGCGCTCTTCTCTGCTGCGGCACTGACCGGATGCGGCTCTTCGGGCGGCGGAGAAAACGGACAGGTCATCGTCTATAACTGGGGGGAATATATCGATCCTGACACTGTCAAAATGTTCGAGGAAGAAACAGGGATTGAAGTCGTCTACGACGAATTTGAGACCAACGAAATCATGTACCCCAAGGTGGAATCGGGTGCCGCTTCCTATGATGTGGTGTGCCCTTCCGATTACATGATCAGCAAGATGATCGAGAATGACCTGCTTGCCGAAATCAACTTCGACAACATTCCCAATGCCAGGGCCAATATCGGTGCACAGTATTTCGAACAGTCCAAAGGCTTCGATCCGGAAAATAAATATTCCATCCCCTACTGCTGGGGAACCGTGGGCATTCTCTATAATAAAACCATGGTAGAGGAACCGATCACTACCTGGGCTCAGTTATGGGATGAAAAATATGCCGACAATATTCTGATGCAGGATTCCGTGCGGGATGCTTTTATGGTAGCTGAAAAGTTAAATGGCTATTCCATGAATACCGTGGATCCCGCCGAACTGGAAACTGCAAAAAACGCTCTCATTGAGCAGAAGCCTCTTGTACAGGCCTATGTCATCGATCAGGTGCGGGATAAAATGATCGGCGGCGAAGCGGCCATCGGCGTAATCTACTCCGGCGAAGCAATCTATACCCAGCGTGAAAATCCGGATCTGGAATACGTGATCCCCGAAGAAGGCACCAATGTATGGATTGACTCCTGGGTAATCTTAAAAGATGCGCCCAACAAGGAAAATGCAGAGAAATTCATAGATTTCATGTGCCGCGGTGACATTGCCGTAAAGAATTTCGACTATATCACCTACTCCACACCCAACGACGCTGCAAGGGAACTGATTGAAGATGAAGCCATCCGCAATTCCGAGATTGCTTTTCCCGACTTGTCCAAATACAGTAATCTGGAAACCTACTCCTATCTGGGTGAAGACGGCGATGCCTTGTATAATGAACTGTGGAAAGAAGTAAAATCACACTAAATCAACCCAAAGAAAGCGCCGATGTACCTTTCCGTTTTTGTCACATCGGCGCTTTTATTCACTCAATTCTGCAGTTAGAACAGTTATCAAATTTATTTAATATTTCTGAAATGCCTCGTTCATCGCATATGCAGTGTTATTGTCCCCCATGATAAAGAAAATCACATCTCCTCTGCTCTCGATCAGCATCGTCTCAGCGCTGACACAGACCCATTTGTTCAAGTCCGCATTGTCTTTAAGCTGCTGCTTGACTGTATCCACACTATCCTCCTCAACCCGGAGCAGCACACACTGGTATGCATTGGGTGAAATCATCGGAATAGATGCCACGCCTTCTGTGTAAGTGATCTCTTCGGTTCCGAGAATTGATACTTCCACATCCTTTGTCAATTCGAAAGTCTCAAAGCTGTCCATACCGGCCCTGAAATCTTCTGACAGATCCGCCTTTTCATAAAGGCCCGCCATAATATCAATGAGGCTTCCCTCCAATTGTCCGCCGCCTTCCTTCTTGCCACAGGCTGCACAAAACAGCACCATCATACAGATAAAACAAATTAATATTTTTTTATTCATTTTTTACTCCATTTCCAGTTGCTTTCATTTTGTTGTTTCGTTGCTTTTGCAAATTCTTTTTATTGATAGATAGCATACCCATCCATTCTGTCTTATAAACATTTACCCTTTATGCTCTGTCAAAACGAACGACCGAACCGCTTACAGAACCAGCGACGGTGCGGAATATACACGTCCCGCAAGTTCACTGTTCAGCATATACAGGCTGCGCGCATCATCTCCGAAAAGCTCCATCTTCGTAATCAGATCCATAGAATTTTTCTCTTCTTCTCCCTGTTCCTTGATGAACCAGTCCAGAAACTGCGTTGCACGAAAATCCTTCGCCTCCTGAGCCGCCTCATAAATCCTGTTGATCAGTGAAGTTACATACCTCTCGTGCTCTAATCCTGCCTTCAGCGGGTCTGTCAGCGTCTGGAAAGTCTTATCCGGTTTTGCCACCGCTTCCAGCGTAACTTTCTCACCGTTGTTCTGCAGATACCGGTACATCAGCATTGCATGATCCTGTTCTTCCCTGGCCTGTATCTCAAACCAGTTGGCAAACCCGTCCAGCCCTTTCTGTGTATAGAAATTTGCCATATCAAGATACAGATATGCCGAGTAAAACTCCTTATTGATCTGGTCATTTAATAAAGCCGATACTTTTTCATTCATCCTGTGTTCCTCCCTGTTTTTGTTTGCCAGACTGCCTGTATGAGCAAACTGCTCCACGGCCCCTGGCAGCGCTTAATCATTGTCCGGCGCCGTTAAATTCTTCCCTGCGCCGTTCAAACTGTTCATAAAAGTCACATTCTATATCATAAGGCTTCTGATAGAAGATCTGAAGCATCCTTACATTAACTTCCTTTGTATAGGCATCAGACTGCCTTGTTACAATCTGTTCCTGAATATTTTTCCGAAGATCATGCCAGACAGTCAGAAATGCCTCATATGCGGACAGATTTTTCACATCCAGCCATTTTTTGATCTTGATTTTCGTCCTGTTCTGTACCTGACACCCGTCTTCGATCAGAAAATAATGCAATCCGTTTTCCCCGTATTTCCTTCCCAGTGGAAAAAGCCTGCACAGTCCGGGTCTGTAAGCATGAATACCGCATCTGCCGTTCCGGTCCAGAAATCCGCAGGCATCCGTATCATCCTGCATTTTCAGGGAAGGCAGGATCAAACCGTCTTCCACATGCAGTTCTGCTTTGTCCTGCAAAAGCTGTGCAAAAGTCTGTCCTGCAGCCGCCTGTATCTGATAGACGTCATAGGGATCAAGTATAACTGACTGCCCCATTCCACGGCAGCACTCACTACAGCCGGCACATTCATTGCAGCCTAATTTGGCCATATCATTACTGCCATATAGTATCATGTTGGTTTCCATCCTGCCTTTTCATCCCTGTATGCCTGCCGCAGTTTCTTTTGTCATATCCGAAAAAGGTATCGTCATGCTGTTTCTTTCCCCGCACAATTCTGCAAAGCATACCGTTAAACACTTATTCCGCTTCACCAAGTTTCTCATGGAAAAACCCGCTGATCCGCTGCCAGATCTCCTTCTGGAAAAACTGCAGATCGGCATGATCTGCACCTTCTATGGCGATCAGTCTGACATCACATCCTGCTTCCTCCATTTTCTCATAAAGAAGCTCTCCCTGTGTGAAAGGCACTGTTTTATCTTCCAGCCCGTGTATGATCATAAACGGCGGCACATCTTTCCGTACATAAGTAACCGGACTGATCTTAAGCGCTTCTTCCTTATGCAGCATCACGTTTTTACCAAGCAAAAGCGATTCAGGCATTGCCGCCGCCTGTAATGGCGTCTCATAAGGAAATGAAGACACATCCGCCGGCGGATACCAGGGACATGCCGCCTGCACTTTGCTGGAATATTCTGTATGTTCACCCACATCAAAGGTCGGATCCTCCACCAGCGCCGCCATCGCCGTCAGATAACCGCCCGCTGACTCGCCCATCACACCGAACCGCTCCGTATCGATATTGTACCGCTCACTGTGGGCACGCAGATAACGTATGGCCGCTTTCACATCCTCAAGCTGTTTCGGATACACAGCTTCATTGGTAGTACGATATTCTACACTTGCCACTGCGAATCCTGTCCGGGCAAGCTCTGTAAGGTAGGCCAGATGGGCTGACCGGTCCATCATAGCCCATGCACCGCCGCAGATCCATACGATACAGGGATAATGTTTCGTGCTGTCTTCAGGATAAATAATATCCATCTTTAAATCCCTCACCGTGTGTCCAAACCATGTATCGACCTGGGCAAAAGTCAATCCCGTAATCGTGGAATATAAAGGTGCTTCTTTTTTTATGTTCACTGTTTCACGCATTGGTCACTACTCCTTCTATTTTTTATCCGCAGACTGGTTGTTTCTCAACTGATAACTATATTACCAAAAACAACCGGGCTTGTAAACATCTCCTGCTCTGTCCGCAGATGCTGTGCAAAGGCTGCTGTGTAAAAATTTCGCCTGACAGCTTCACCGCTCACCTTGTACTGCCTTTTGCATCCAACAAAAACAAATACGGGTGTAAGCCCAAAATCATAAGCTTACACCCGACAGCATCTTTCACAATATCATCAGGGATTACACCTTTTACACGGAACATATCCCGCACCGGTCACACTGTCTCTGGACAGCGTGGTATCTTCCCTGTTTTTCGGCTTGATCGTATCCACACTGCTGCATTGGGGCAGATGAAATTTCTTTGTGTTCTTATTCAGAACATACGTAATTCCTGCCGGCTGTGAAGCAGCGGCCTCCTGCTGCGGCTCCTCTACTGCCGGCTGTGAAGCGGAAGTTTTCTGCTGCGGCTCCTCTACTGCCGGCTGTGAAGCGGAGGTTTCCTGCTGAGGTTTCTGTGCTGCCGCTGACGAATCGTCAGGCGATGTGGTTGAACTTCCGGTCGGTTCTCCCGCCTTCCATGTATCTGATGCCGGTACATTAAAGGTGATTTTCTTACCGTCAGATGAGGCGACAACAGTGCCCGCTTCGTCTGTTCTGTATACTTCTATTCCGCCGGTTCTGAACGCATTTAAGGTCTCTGCATGAGGGTGTCCGTAGGAATTGTCTTCCCCGCAGCTTATCACCGCGTAAGAAGGTTTTACAGCCTTCAGAAACTCCTTGGAAGTAGAATATCTGCTTCCATGGTGTCCCACATGATAGACATCGGCCGCAAGGTCAAGATCTGCATCCAGCATATCCTCTTCCGCCGCTTCTCCTGCGTCACCGGTAAAAAGGAATTTATTGTTTCCGTTTTTCACAAGCAGGGACACGGAGGCATCATTCGGGTTGTCGTATTCATCGCCGGGCGCCAGAATCGTGAACGATGCCATTCCCAGATAATATTTCGATCCCACAAGGGGTGTCCGTGCTTTCAACCGCTTATGATCCAGAGATTGTATCAGCTTCTCATAGGTTTTCGTGTCTTTTTCAAAGTTAGATACAAACACTTTATCAATATCAAACTTTGTTATGATAACCGGGGCACCGCCGATATGATCTGCATCGGGATGGGTGAGGATCAAATAATCCAGCTTCTTGATCTTGCGCTTTTGGAGGTAATTCTGAATTGCAGTTCCTTTGGTATCATCCCCAGTGTCGATCAGCATGGCATGATTTCCACAGGTGATCAGCGTTGCATCTCCCTGTCCCACGTCAAGAAAATGCACTTCCATGATACCCGGATTCACGGCCTCAGCCGAAATCGGATTAAGCCCAAAGCCTCCCATGGCTATCACAGCCGCAAGCAGCAGGCTGAAAAACCGCTTATGTACCTTTTTCATATGCTTTTCTCCTTAAAAATAAATGATGATTTTTTGTTTATCCCGAAAAAATTATACCAAAAAAAGACCGTAAATCCAACTATCATTTGCGATACTATTCAATAAATATATTCTATAAACTACTTACCAGCCTTCATCCACAAAAAATATCATACGTTTATAAATTCAAATAACAGTTAATATATTATTTTGCAGTATAAAACAGGTTTTCTCATCGGCAGAAAAAAATTCGCAACCACATGTAATGTATAGTGTACCATCATAATCCTATCTTTCTGTGCACCCATGAAATTCCCCGGAAATGTGCTGTTTTGCGTGATATATTATGAACCAATTCCCTCATTTATTTAAGATACCAAACGTTATTTTCAATATTCCATCATTTCAACAGTCCATTCCATTATACATGTTATAATAACATAAAGTTTTTAATTTACGGTAGGGACAAAATGTGCCCATTCTGTCTGAATCATTCATAAATTCCTTCACATATTTTTCACCGCGTCTTCAAACTCCTGCTCTGTCTCTACAAAACGGTAAGGCTCATATTCCCCATATGCAGAAGGACGGCTTATTGTCAC
>ERZ808035.561-NODE-561-length-30754-cov-9.092936_pt1 | contig 30754 bp, 31 predicted proteins | sample MGYA00380189_ERZ808035 | MGnify/ENA primary metagenome ERZ808035 (study PRJEB31490, sample SAMN06133407) | mouse gut metagenome | isolation source: M5_1 | host: mice | place: China: Chengdu | collected 2015-05 ...
CGCAAGAGGGTGTCTCTTTTTTGTTACCTCTTTGTCTCCTTCCTGTGATGATTTCTTCCCTGCCCCCTGTTAGAATAGATTCGAAATGGAGGGAGAGAGATGACAGGAAAAGAGCTTCGCCCGCCCCGGCAGCGCAGCTGGCTGCGTCTGCGGCTTGGGAGGCTGTATTACACCGCCAGGCGCTACGCACTCTGGCTCTCTCCCCGCTTCCGCTGGGCCCGGCGGCGGCAGGCGGAGAGGTTGCCGGAGGTACAGACCGGCCACGCTACGCCGCTGATCCGCAATCTGGGCAGGGAAGAGGAACAGCGGTGGCAGAAAAACAAGGTGGTCAACTTAAAACTGGCCGTCTCCCGGCTGGACGGCGTGCTCCTCTATCCCGGAGAGACGTTCAGCTATTGGCGGCTGATCGGGCGGCCCAGCCGAAGGAGGGGTTATCGGGAAGGCATGGTGCTTTTTCTGGGCCGGATCGGCGGGGGCACGGGCGGCGGGCTGTGCCAGCTCTCCAACCTGATCTTCTGGATGACCCTCCATACGCCTTTGACGGTCGTGGAGCGCTACCGCCACTCCCACGACGTATTCCCGGACAGCAGCCGCACTCAGCCCTTCGGCAGCGGCGCCACCTGTGCCTATCCCCACCGGGACCTGATGATTCGCAATGACACGAACCAGGTCTTTCAGCTGTGCCTCCGGGTGGGGGAGACCCACCTGGAGGGGGAGTGGCGGGCCCTGCGTCCCCCTCCCTGCCGCTATGAGATCGTGGAGCGGGAGGCCCGGATCGACCAGGCCTCCTGGGGCGGCTACGTTCGCCACAATGCCCTGTACCGCCGGGTGTTTGCCCTGTCCGGGGAGCTGCTGGAGGAGCGCTTTCTCTTTGCCAACGACGCCATTATGATGTACAGCCCCCTGCTGCCGGGAAAGGAGAACCCGTGAGGAGCGGGATGACCGGCGGACCGCGTTGGACGTGTTCCTTTTGTCCTTGACAAGCATTGATCATCTATGTATAATAAGCATAGATGATCAAGGTATAGAGAGGAGCGACCGCCATGAAGATCGACAAGAGCCTGATCAGCGGCAGCACCACCATGCTGATTTTATCTCTGCTGGCGAAGGAGGAGATGTACGGCTACCAGATGATCCTGGAGCTGGCCCGGCGCTCCAACAGGACCTTTGAGCTGAAGGAGGGGACGCTGTACCCCATTCTCCACGGCCTGGAGGCGGAGCGGCTGGTGACGGTGCGGGAGAGGGAGGCCGACGGCCGGGTGCGGAAGTACTACCGCATCACGAAGAAGGGCTTGAAGGCGCTGGAGGCCAAAAAAGAGGAGTGGGGCGTGTTTACGGAACAGGTCAACGCCGTGATCCACAGTGCGTCCCTGGCGTGAGGCGGGGCCATGCGGGATGAATTTCAGATCTGGGTGGACGCCGTGTGTGAGCAGGTCCGGTTCTGGCCGGACCGGAAGGCGATTGAAAAGGAGCTGCGCATCCACTATGAGGATCACTGCAAGGCGCTGGAGCGGCTGGACTACGAGCCGGATTTGGCGGCGGAGCGTTCCCTCCGGGCCATGGGAGAGCCGCGGGAGGTGGGCCGGGCGCTGGACCGGGTACATAAACCCTGGCTGGGCTGGCTGTGGGTGCTGAGCCGGGTGCTGGCCTGGGGGCTGGGCATTTGCCTTTTGGCGGCCGCCATGATAGACGATGGGGCCCGGTTTTGTACCGGCACCCGGGCGGCCTTCCATGCCGTTATCCAAGAAAACGAAGGGGAGACCGGCGCAGAACACGCAGCGGAGGTCCGTTCGGTGGCCTCTCCGCCGCCGGTCCGGTTTGGGAGCTATACGGTGACGGTAAAGCGGGCCGCCTGCTTTCGGGAGGAGGCTGCGCCCGCCTGGGACTGGGAGACTGTCCTGTGGTTGGAGGTCCAGACGCCGAAGATCTGGCTGGGGCCATGTGATTTGACACTGCTGGAGGCTGTGGACAGCAAGGACGTCCATTACGACGGAGACTACAGTGACCGGTACATCTGGGGAAATGTCAGCGAGCAGGGTATGGGAACATATGACGGGACCGTCACGATCCGCGGTACGGACCCTGTACCGGAGTGGGTGGAGATCCGCCATGAGACTGCGGGCTGGACCATGCACCTGGAGCTGGAAGAGGGGGATGTGCCTTGAAGAGAAGGAAATTCATCCGCCTGCCCCGGCTGAACCGGACGCAGAGAATTGTCCGCAACCTGCTGGCGTCGCTGCTGTTCCTGTTTCTCCTCTGGGATCTGGCGGACCATCCGGCCCCCATGACGCTGGCCCTCCGCTGGGAGGCGGAGCGGTGCGGTCTGACGGCGCCGGAGATATTGTACCGGTCGGATTGGGACCAGGGAGACCGGAGAGAGGTCATTCTGGGCTGGGACGGCCTGGTGGCCTCCGGGGTCTTTGAAAAGACGTGGCCCGGGGGCCTGGGAGAGGTTTACGGCCTGAACTTTCAGCCGGCGGGGGAGGGAATGTGCGTCTTTGGAACGAGCCGCCCATTGGTGACGCCCAAGGGGTTTGATTTTTATCTCTGGACAGACACCCCGGGGGCGGTTCGGGTGGAGTGCCAGGTGCGGTTGCGGGACACAGCGTACCCCGGCACCGACGCGGAGACCGGGGAGCCGTTTTACTTTGAGGAGACGTACCGGCTGGAAGCGGAGGTCAACCGGCACGGCGTGGCTTCGCTGAACCTCCGGAGACAGAGTGAAAACGCCTGGGAGGACTCCGCTCTGTGGGACTTTTACGGGATGATATCCGGCGCCAGTGGAGCGGTATACCCAACGGAGGCCCGTCTCACCGTCGTGTTTTACGACGAGACCGGAAATGCGCTCCGGACCTGTGAGCGGCGGTTCCGGACGGCGGAGGCGTGAGGGGAAAAAGAGAGGACGGTATCTTGCGATACCGTCCTCTTTTCGGTTTCAGCAGTTCCACGTTGCCGTCGCAGAGGGGGAAAGTTAAGCACCGACTGCGTAGCGCGCGAAAGCTCTTTTGGTTCCTTTTCTCTCGAGAAAAGGAACTCAGCCCTTGAACTCCACGTACAGCTCCCGCACGGCGTTGGGATCCGCCGGAGCCTTGGGGGCCGACGCGGGGGCCGCGGGAGCGGCCGGAGCCTCGTCGTGGGGTCCGTCCCGCCAGGCCAGGAACTTGGGGGCCACCTGGGGGAACAGAGCCAGGGAGAGCACGTCCTCGTCGCTCTTGGCAACGCCCTGGAACTCCTGGCGGTATTTCTCCACCTCCGGCTCCAACAGGTCCGCCGGGCGGCAGGTGATGACCTCCTCCGGCTTGATGCCGGCCAGGGCCCGGACCTCCTCATTGACCTCGCCGGGGAGCTTGCCGTACTCGCCCTTCAAGAGGGCCTTGGACTCCTTGGGGAAGGTCTTGTACTTGCCCACCACCACGTTCATTACGGCCTGGGTGCCCACGATCTGGCTGGTGGGAGTGACCAGCGGGGGATAGCCGAAGTCCTTGCGGACCCGGGGGATCTCCGCCAGCACGTCGTAGTACTTCTCCTCCTTGCCCGCCTGCTTGAGCTGGGAGATCAGGTTGGACAGCATACCGCCGGGCACCTGATAGAGAAGGGTGTTGGTGTCCACGTTCAACACCTTGGGGTCCAGGGAGCCCTGCTCTTTCAGCTTCTGGGCGACTTTCCGGAAGTGGGCGGCGGCCTGGCTCATCTTGGTGAGGTCCAGCCCGGTGTCCCGCTCTGTGCCCTGGAGGGTGGCCACCAGGGACTCCGTGGCGGGCTGGGCCGTGCCGTTGGCCAGGGGGCTCAGGGCCGTGTCCACGATGTCCACGCCGGCGTAGGCGGCCATGAGATACACCATGTCGCCGGTGCCGGTGGTGTTGTGAGTGTGGAGATGGATGGGAATGGAGACCGTCTCCTTCAGCTTCTTCACCAGGGAGTAGGCATCCATGGGCAGCAGGAGGTTCGCCATGTCCTTGACGCAGATCACATCCGCGCCCATCTGCTCCAGCTCCCGGGCCAGCTTGACAAAGTACTCCTCACTGTGGATGGGGGAGATGGTGTAGGAGAGGGTGGCCTCCACCATGCCGCCGTACTTCTTGGTGGACTTGATGGCCTGCTCCAGGTTCCGCACGTCGTTCAAAGCGTCGAAGATGCGGATGATGTCGATGCCGTTTTCAATGGACTTGCGGCAGAAGGCGTCCACCACGTCGTCGGCGTAGTGCTTGTAGCCCAGGATGTTCTGGCCACGGAAGAGCATCTGGAGCTTGGTGTTGGGCAGGGCCTTGCGGAGCTTCCGCAGGCGCTCCCAGGGGTCCTCGTTGAGGAAGCGCATGCAGGAGTCGAAGGTGGCGCCGCCCCAGCACTCCAGAGACCAGTAGCCGACGGAGTCCAGCACCTCGCAGGCGGGGAGCATATCCTCCACCCGCATCCGGGTGGCCGCCTGGGACTGGTGGGCGTCCCGGAGGATGGTGTCGGTGATATACAGGGGCTTCTTAGAGAGAAATTCCATTGTTTCCATAAAACTCCTCCTTTCAAAAAAGGGAATGGGTGGTCAAATCCGTTCCGGGCGGGCTTTGCCTGCCCGGAACACGACTGCCCGCGCCACTGGGCGCGGCGCCTTTGCCGTGCAAAGGCGAGGGGGGTATCGAGACCGTTGTGCCGCCAGCGGCGGCGCGGCGGTCTCGTATCTAGGGGGGACGCAGTCCCCCCTAGAACGGCATCAGCCGAAAAGCGAGATCATCACGCCCGCGGCGATGGCGGAGCCGATGACGCCGGCCACGTTGGGCCCCATGGCGTGCATCAAGAGGAAGTTGCCGGGGTTGGCCTTCTGGCCCTCCACCTGGGAGACCCGGGCGGCCATGGGCACGGCGGACACGCCGGCGGAGCCGATGAGGGGATTGATCTTCTCCTTGAGGAACAGGTTCATGATCTTCGCCAGAACCACGCCGCCGGCGGTGCCGAAGCCGAAGGCCACGACGCCCATGACCATGATGGCGATGGTCTGGAGGCTGAGGAAGGTCCGGCCCGTGGCGGTGCAGCCCACGGAGACCCCCAGGAAGATGGTGACGATGTTGATGAGCTCGTTCTGCACCGTCTTGCTCAGGCGCTCCACCACGCCGCACTCCTTAAAGAGGTTGCCCAGCATCAGGCAGGCAATCAGAGGGGCGGCAGAGGGTACCAGCAGGGCCACGAACACGGCCACCATAATGGGGAAGATGATCTTCTCTTTCTTGGAGACCTCCCGCAGGGGCTTCATGACAATCTTTCGCTCGGCCTCGGTGGTCAAAAGGCGCATGATGGGGGGCTGGATGACGGGCACCAGAGCCATGTAGCTGTACGCTGCCACGGCGATGGGACCCAGCAGCTCAGGGGCCAGCAGGGTGGAGACAAAGATGGCGGTGGGGCCGTCCGCGCCGCCGATGATGCCGATGGAGCCGGCCTGGGCGGAGGTGAAGAGGCCGGAGAGACGGCAGCCCACAAAGGTGACAAAGATACCCAGCTGAGCCGCGGCGCCCAGAAGCAGGCTCTTGGGATTGGCGATCAGGGGGCCGAAGTCGGTCATGGCGCCCACGCCCATGAAGATCAGGCAGGGGTAGATGCCCAGCTTCACGCCCAGGTACAGGATGTCCACAAGGCCCGGAGTGATGGACTGGCCCACCGTGGCCGTGGCCAGCACCGCGTCCGAGACCTCCACTGCCGCCAGCTCGTTGAGGAAGGCCTGAGTCACCGGCGCGCCGCCGATGAGATCCCAGTGGATATGCCCGCCGGCAAAGAAAATCTCGTGAAACATATTGGCGCCGGGGAGATTGGTGATGAGCATGCCGAAGGCAATGGGCACCAGCAGCAGCGGCTCAAACTTTTTCACAATGCCCAGGTACAGCAAAGCGCAGGCAATAACGATCATCACCAGGCACTTCCAGTTGTCTCCCTGGACAAACAGCGCGAAACCCGTGCTGTTTATAAAATCCAAAATCGCTTCCATGTATGACCCTCCAGCGCCTTACTGGATGACGCACAGCAGCGTGCCGGACTCCACCGCCGCACCCTTGGAGGCGTTGACAGAGGCGACGGTGCCGTCGCAGGGGCACATGATCTCGTTCTCCATCTTCATGGCCTCCAGGATCATCAGCACATCGCCCTTCTTGACAGATGCGCCCTGGGCGACCCTTACGTCCAGAATGGTGCCGGGCATGGGGCTTGTGACCTGTTCGCCCCCGGCAGGAGCGGCAGCAGGCGCCGGTGCCGCAGCGGGAGCGGGGGCGGCGGCAGGTGCGGGGGCGGCGCCGGTCAGCTCCTCCAGCTGGATCTCATAGGCCGTGCCGTTGACGGTGACTCTGTACTTTTTCATGGTACTCTCTCCTTTTTCCTCTTACAGTTTTTTCATGGATACGATACGGATGCCCGTGATGTCGGCGCCCAGCTCCTCCGCGATGGCGGCGGAGACGGCGGCCACCACTTCCTGACGGTTGGGCTCCGCCGCGGCGGATACTGCGGCAGGGGCCGGGACAGGCACGGCGGCGGGGGCCGCATGACCGCCCACGACCTTGCCCATGATCATCGTCAGGACGATGAGGCAGATGAGCCCGAAGAAGACGGTGCCCATACCCATCAGGCAGACAAACAAGCTGGAATATTCCATATACTCCCTCCCATAAAAGTGATAACATCGGTATTGTACCAACACCCGGAGGAAAAAACAATGACTTTCGCAAAATTTTACCTTAAAATTTATTATGAATTTTTTTGGCAAAACGATTGCTTCTTCAATAAATAGGCTCGACAGGAGAGGGAAACGGTGCTATGATAAAAAACATCCTATTTTTGCAGGACAGAGGAGGAAGTGCCGTCGGGGAGGAGGCCGCCATGCACTATGGAGACGTGATTTCGGGCCGCTTTGTGGATCGGCCCAACCGCTTTGTGGCCCGTGTGGAAACCGCAGAGGGGCTGCAGACTGTCCACGTAAAAAACACGGGCCGCTGCCGGGAGCTGCTGGTTCCCGGGGCGGTGGTCTATCTGGAGCGGGGGACCAACCCCGCCCGCATGACCGCCTTTGACCTCATTGCAGTGGAAAAGGGGGCCAGGCTTATCAATATGGATGCCCAGGCCCCCAACCGCGTCTTTGCCGAGTGGGTGAGAGGCGGCGGCTTTTTGCCGGATGTGACGGCAGTGCGGCCGGAGTTTCCCTACGGGGAGTCCCGGCTGGACTTCTGCCTGGAGACGGCGGAGGGACGCCGCCTGGTGGAGGTTAAGGGCGTGACGCTGGAGGACGGCGGTGCGGCCCGCTTTCCGGACGCCCCCACGGAGCGGGGCGTCAAGCATATTCGGGAGCTGCAGCGGGCGGCGGAGGCGGGCCTGGGCGCCACGCTGTTTTTCGTGGTGCAGACGGAGGGGATCCGCTCGGTGGCCCCCAATGATGAGACGCATCCCGCCTTTGGCGCGGCGCTGCGGGAGGCAGTGGCCCGCGGGGTGGATATCTGTGCCTGCGACTGCGCGGTGACGCCGGACAGCATTGCCGTCCGCCGGCCTGTGCCGGTGATTTTATAACAGAGTTGGATAAGGGGAGCTGGAGCGATGAGTTTTCTGGAACTGCTTTTAATCGGCGTGGGATTGTCCATGGACGCCTTTGCCGTCGCCATCTGCCAGGGGCTGTCCATGACAAGGATTAACTGGCGGCACGCCGGGGTGATCGCCCTGTTTTTCGGGGGCTTTCAGGCCGCCATGCCCCTGCTGGGATGGGCGCTGGGCTCCCGGTTTTCCGGTTACATACAGGAATTTGACCACTGGGTGGCCTTCCTCCTCCTGGGGCTCATCGGCGGCAACATGGTGCGGGAGGCACTGGGGCCGGAGGAGGCTGCGGAGACGGCCTGCACCGCGGGGCGGCTGGATATCCGGCGGCTCTTTCTGATGGCGGTGGCCACCAGCATTGACGCGCTGGCTGTGGGCGTGACGTTTGCCTTCCTGGAGGTCCTGATCCTTCCGGCGGCAGCGGTCATCGGCGTTACCACATTCGGCCTGTCCCTGGTGGGGGTAGCTGTGGGCAACTTCTTCGGAACCCGCTACAAGCGGCGGGCAGAGCTCTCCGGCGGTATTCTTTTGGTGCTGCTGGGAGTGAAGATTTTACTGGAGCACCTGGGCGTGCTTTAAAAGGGCTCAAAGGCGGAAGGCGGCAGTCTGGGAGGGAGTATGGAGTTTTCAAAAGAGGAATTGACGGAGGCGAAGCGGCAGATCGACTCCACTCTACACAAACTGCGGGAGACGGTAAAGACCCTGGAGGGAAAGGAGCGCCCGGAGCGCTACAGGTCGCAGATCACGCTGGCGGAGCGGCGGATCAGGGCTTTTGAAATTGCGGTTTTTCTCATTGAAGAGGAGACGGGGCGGCGGCAGGCATCGGGCGGCCCCCGGGAATAGCGGGAAAAGGGGGAGCGGGGGCGCAGCTGCTGTCAGCCGCGCCCCCTTGCTTTCGGGTGCTTTTTTCCGCCGTTTATTTTATAGCAATCCACGGAAATACTGCGAAAAGATCAGCGGTCCGGGAATCGCATGGCTGCGTTGTCGTCTTTGACGGGCGTCAGCCCGCCTGTGTCCGCCGCCTTGCCCTGCAATCCCCGTCCTCGCTTCCTTTTTCCGCATTATTTCCGTGGATTGCTATAAAACCATCGAAATGACCAAAAAATGCGGCAGCTTTCCCCGTTTTTCTATCAAATCCCTGTTTGATGTTTGCCCGCTTCCGTGGTACTCTAAAAACAGTTAAGAAAGACTAACCTTTGGAGGGATATCTATGACGCTGGATCTGCTTCCCCTGTCCCGGGACGCCGTCATCACCCGGGTGGGCGGCGAGGGCGCACTGCGCTGCCGCCTGCTGGATATGGGGCTGATTCCCAAGACCGTTGTCCGGGTGGAAAAAGTCGCGCCTCTTGGCGATCCCATTGAGCTGCGGGTGCGGGGCTATGCCCTGTCCCTGCGGAAGGAGGATGCCCGGAAGATTGAGGTGGAGGTGCGGCAGCCATGATTTTTGCACTGGCGGGCAACCAGAACTGCGGCAAGACTACGCTGTTCAACCAGCTCACCGGCTCCAACCAGCATGTGGGCAACTTTCCCGGCGTAACGGTGGATCAGAAGTCCGGAGCCGTCCGGGGACAAAAGGACTGTACGGTGGTGGATCTGCCGGGCATTTACTCCATCCGGCCCTATACGCCGGAGGAGATCGTCACCCGGGATTTTATCATCAACCAAAAGCCTGACGGTATTATCAATATCGTGGATGCCACCAACATCGAGCGGAACCTGTACCTCACTTTGCAGCTGCTGGAGATGCGCATCCCCATGGTGCTGGCCCTGAACATGATGGACGAGGTCACAGCCGGCGGCGGGACCGTCGATGTTAAGGGGATGTCCGCCGCCCTGGGCATTCCCGTAATCCCCATCTCCGCGGTGAAAAATGCGGGCGTGGAGGAGCTGATCCGCATTGCCGTGGCCACAGCCCGGAGCAAGACGCTCCCCTCCGTGTACGATTTCTGCGCCCCCGGCCCGGTGCACCGCTGTATCCACGCGGTGGTTCACCAGATTGAGGACCATGCGGAGGCCGCCGGCCTGCCGGTGCGGTTTGCCGCCACCAAACTCATCGAGGACGACGCGGACATCCGGGAGCGGCTGCGGCTGGATCAAAACGAGCTGGAGCTGATTGAACACAGCGTACGGGAGATGGAGGCCGAACACGCCATGGACCGCAACGCAGCGCTGGCCGATATGCGGTATGACTTTATCGAGAGCGTATGCAGGAGCACCGTGGTAAAATGTCAGGAGTCCCGGGAGCGCCGCCGCAGCGAGGCCATTGACCGGGTAGTGACCAACAGATACCTGGCGCTGCCCATCTTTTTCGGCATTATCCTGACCATCTTCTACCTGACCTTCAACGTCGTGGGCCAGGCGCTCTCCGACCTGCTGGCGGCGGGCATTGACGCCCTGTCCGCCGCCGTGGATGCCGGATTGACCGCCTATGGATTAAATCCCGTGGTGCACAGCCTGGTAATTGACGGCATATTTGCCGGGGTGGGCAGCGTGCTGAGCTTCCTGCCCATTATCGTGGTGCTCTTCTTCTTCCTGTCCATTCTGGAGGACACCGGCTATATGGCCCGGGTTGCCTTCGTCATGGACCAGCTTTTGCGGAAAATCGGGCTCTCCGGCCGCAGCATCGTGCCCATGCTCATCGGCTTTGGCTGTTCTGTGCCCGCAATTATGGCCACCCGGACGCTGGCCTCGGAGCGGGATCGGCGGATGACCATTCTGCTGACGCCCTTTATGAGCTGTTCCGCCAAGATTCCCATCTACGTGGTCTTTACCGCCGCCTTTTTCCCCCGTCACGCAGCGCTGGTGATGATCGGGCTGTATCTCGGCGGCATCCTGGTGGGTGTTGCCGCCGCCAAGGTGCTGGGGGCTACCGCCTTCCGGGGAAATCCCGTCCCCTTCGTCATGGAGCTGCCCAATTACCGTTTTCCCTCTGCCAAGAGTGTGTGGCAGCTGTGCTGGGATAAGGCCAGGGACTTTTTAACCCGGGCGTTTACCGTCATCTTTGTGGCGACCATTGTCGTCTGGTTTTTGCAGACCTTTGACGCCCGCCTGAATGTGGTGGCGGACAGCGCCGGCAGCCTTCTGGCGGCCGTGGGCGCGTGGATTGCCCCCCTTTTCGCCCCCCTGGGCTTCGGGGACTGGCGGGTCTCCACGGCCCTGATCACCGGCTTTATCGCCAAGGAGTCCGTCATCTCCACCCTGGGCATTTTGACTGGGGCGGGAACCGATGTCTCCGCCGCAGCTCTCGGCGCCCTCTTCACCCCTGTGAGCGCCGCCAGCTTTCTGGCCTTTACGCTGCTGTACACCCCCTGTGTGGCCGCCATTTCCGCGGTAAAGCGGGAGCTGCGCTCCGGCTGGAAGGCCGCGGGCGTAGCGCTGGCCCAGTGCGCCGTCGCCTGGGCGGTCTCATTCCTGGTGTACTGCCTGGCCCTGCTGTTTACTTAAGGAGGTGCCCTCTATGCTGGAACTGCTGATTCTGGCCGCCGTTGGCGTCTGGCTGGTGCTGGCCCTGCGGAGCTGCCGGCGTAAAAAGGGCTGCTGCAGCGACTGCACCCGGTGCCCCGGCTGCGGCCGCCGCTGAGCGGTCTGCCCCGTCCAAATCAAAAAATCACCCTCCCCGGCCAGGGGAGGGTGTTGCTTTCTTTCTTACACAGCCTTATGCTGTTCCTTCATCCAATCCCGCAGAGTGGTGTACACCTCGTAAATATCGTCGATCTCATAGGTGGCCCGAATCTCTCTGGGCACGTCCACGTCTTTGCAGCGGGTCAGCTTGGAGGTGATGTGAAAGGTCATTCCAAAGCCCATGCGCTGGGGGCCGATCACATCCCGGGACAGCGTGTCTCCCACATAGGCGCAGGCAGACGGGTCAGACCGGATCTGGTTCAGGGAGACTTTGAAAATATTTTTGTCCGGCTTGCGGTAGCCGGTGACGGAGGACAGCGTCACATCCTGGAAATAGTCCCGAATGCCGTACTCCTCCAGCGTGTCAAACACCTGGTAGAGGCTGGCGGTATTGCTGATGACGCCCAGCTTCATCCCCAGGCCCTTCAGCCCCTCCAGCATTTCCGCCACGCGGGGGCGCAGCGTGCGGTGATAGTAGGTTACTTCCCACATGTGGGCCAATTCCTCAGCAAAGGGGGCCGCCGTCTCCTGGTCCAGGCCGAAGTCCGTCAGGACATACTGTCCCCAGATCTCCTCCGGCTTCAGCTCCCGATCCGTGGGGCCCCGGTAGGCCGCGTAGCGGTCCCAGCCCTCTGCCAGCTTCTTCCGGGCAGAGGATACATCATCGGGCACGTTGATGCCCTTCTCCTTTAAAATACGCAGGACTTCCCGGGCAGAGGCCTCCCGGCTGGCATCATCCGTGTAGATGTCCTCCAGAGTCCCGCCCATATCAAACAATACGGTATCAATCATAGCTTTCACGGCCCTTTCCTAAGCTCCGCCACGTCCTTGACAGGGGGCTTATGTTTCCAGTATCGGTAAAACAGGAAGATCGACAGACCATCCCCCAGAACCAGGGGGATCAGCACGAACATCCCGAAAAATTGCAGAGCCAGGATCTGCGCCCCCCTCTCTCCGCGCAGAAGGACCAGCAGGGCAATCATACAGGCCAGCATCAGCAGCGTCAGCCAGAGGTATGCCGCCGGCAGTTTCCGCTTGTCGCCGGGCAGAAACCAGGCCAGGCTGCACACCGCCGTACCGAGAACGGCCGGCACCAGTGCAGTGATCAGATTTTCCAAAAAGACGGGAATTCCGGCGGCCAGCGTGTGAAGCGGCCCGATCAAAAGGGCGATTGCCAGCCCGTACACGGCTGCAAACACCCAGCACAGGCAGAAGGAGTACAGCATCAGCGTACTCTTTACCTTTCCGTTTTCCACCATCTGAAAGGCGGACCAGAAGCTGTCCGCCGCACGGCCGATTCTCTCCTCTATCTGATTTTCCTGAATGGGATTGCCCTTACCCAGCATGGAGTCCCTCCTCTTAGAAGCGGGCGGGCGGCCGGTGGGCCGCCCGCCCTGCGGGGCCGCGCTTACGCGGCGAGAATTTTAGGTATTACTTGGGGGCCTTGTCACGCCAGAACGTCCACATATCCTGCACGTCGGGGTAGATGCTGTAGATGGCGTCCAGGTCGTTGGCGCGGGCGCCCAGGTCGTGCAGGGAGACGGGGTTCTTGTCGTTGGGGACATCGTCCCGCAGGGGCCAGTTGCCGGTCTTGGTGAAGGGCTTGAAGCCGCCGCTCTCGCCGTCGGCGCCGCCGGTGACGTAGCGGATGAAGAGCCGGGCGCCGGCGGGGCTGTCGCAGCCCTTGACGGCGAACATGGACTCGGTGTTCAGCAGCGCGGTGTAGGGGGTCAGGTTGGTGCACCAGTCGATGTTGTAGCCGGACTCCTCCCGGTTTTCGATCTTGCCGGCGGAGGCCAGGCACAGGGCGGGATCGTCCTTGGTGGAGTTATGGACGGCCAGCACCAGTTCGTCGCCGTCGCCGATGAAGGTCATCTTGGCCTGGGTGAAGCGCCACAGGTACTCCACGCCGGCGTTGTTCTCGGGCACGGGGAAGGCGAAGCCGGAGGGATCATAGGTGTACTCCAGGTCGGTGCCGTAGATGTCCTTATAGGACTGCGCCATCTCGTCGGCGTTGGTGATGAAGCTGGCAAACAGGGAGAGGTAGGCGGTCTCCTGGCCGATCTCCTTGGCGAAGATGCGGTACTTCTGGCTGCCGTCGGGGTTCTTCTCGATGATCTGCCACCAGCTGTCGATGGGCTGGCCGTCGGGGAACGCCTCGGTGTTGTAGTACCAGAAGGCCTGGGAGGCGTACAGCGGGAAGCTGAACTTCAGGTTCTCCTCCTCGATGTGGGAGCAGATGTCCCGGGGATAGAAGGGCTCGATAACGCCCTTGCTGTAGTACTCAAAGAACACGTTGCCGTTGACGTCCTTGGTCTGGAGCACGTCGGCGGTGATGTTGTTGGTGGAGTTCTCGATCTCGGCCTTGCTCAGAACCTCGTCGGAATCCAGGTCGGAGACCACCAGGTCCAGGCCGGGATACATCTCCTCAAAGCCCTCTTCGCACTTGAGCATCTTGGAGGAGGTGGCGTAGACGTTGATGGTCTGGTCCTTGTCCTCGTTCAGGGCCTTCTGGTAGAGCTCCTCGTCGGTCATGTCGCTCCACTCGTCCCAATAGGGGCCGTAGACCTCGGTGCCGGTGGCGCGGTCATAGCCAAACTGACCGGCGGCGGGTTCCGCATCTCCCTTGTTCTCGTCCTTGTCGGCGGGCTGGGAGGTGCCAGGGTTGCTGCTGTCGGCGGGAGGCGTATCCGTCTTGCCGCCGCAGGCCGCCAGGCTCAGCACCATAACGGCTGCCAGCAAAAGTGCCAGTAACTTCTTCTTCATCGGGTTCTTCTCCTTTCGTTTTTGAAACAGGATTGGGGAATTTCGCCGGAATTTTATAATCAAGCGGGGCCGGGCGGCCTCCTCCGCCGCCCGGGAGCGCTTTGATCCAAACAGCCGGGGCTCAGACCGCGCGCTTAATGAGGCGGGTGGTCTCCTTATTGTACACGTTGATTTTGTCCTGGTCAATAATGGCCCAGACCTTCTGGTCGATGTCGTAGTGGGCCTGGCCGATCTCCTTGGACAGGAACTCCTCCTCACCGGCCTTGAGGGTGACGATGGTCTCGGAGCCGGCGGGCTGGCTGGCGTACACGCTGACGGGCAGGGCGCCCTCTACCGGCTCCCGGGAGATGAGAATCTGCTCGGGGCGGACCGCCAGGACGCAGTCGAACTCGCCGCTCATGGGCTTCTGCTCGTCGGTGAGGTGGTCGGCGGGGAAGGTGTGGCCGCCCAGCTCGCTCTTGACCACCAGCTCGCCGCCCTTCATCTCGGCCCTGCCGGGGATCAGGTTGATGCGGGGGTTGCCGATGAAGTCGGCGGCCTCCAGGTCGATGGGGTTGTTATAGAGCTCCATGGGGGTGGCCACCTGGTTGAGCTCGCCGGCCTTGAACAGGGCAATCTTGGTGGACATGGTCAGAGCCTCCACCTGGTCGTGGGTGACGTAGATGATGGTGGTGCCCAGCTCCTTGTGGAGGCGCTGCAGCTCGGCCCGCATGTCGATGCGGAGCTTGGCGTCCAGGTTGGACAGGGGCTCGTCGAGGAGCAGCAGCTTGGGGCTGGAGGCCACGGCCCGGGCGATGGCCACGCGCTGCTGCTGGCCGCCGGAGAGCTCGGTGGGATAGCGGTCCTTGTACATGTCGATGCGCATCATCCTCAGGGAGTCCATCACCCGGCGGTCGATCTCGTCGTGGCTCATCTTCTGGATCTTCAAGCCGAAGGAGATGTTGTTGTACACCGTCATGTGGGGCCACAGGGCGTAGGACTGGAACACCAGGTTCAGCCCCCGCTTGCTGGGCTCGGCGTAGTAGGCGTCGTCGGCGTTGATCATCTCCACGCCGTCGATGGTCATGGTGCCGTTCTGGGGCTTCTCCAGGCCGGACACCACCCGCAGCGTGGTGGTCTTGCCGCAGCCGGAGGGGCCCAGCAGCGTCATGAAGTCTCCGTCCTCAATGGTGAGGTTGATGTTGCGCAGGACGTGGTTGCTGCCATAGAATTTATCAATATTCCTTAACTCAATACGACTCATTATCGTTCTTTCCTTTCTGTCATGTCATGTGGTCCGTGGTTTACCAGCTCTTGCCAATGTCGGCGCCGCCGACCTTGTTGGCGACAACGTAGCAGACCAGGATGAACAGCAGCACGCACACGGAGATGGCGTCGGACATCTGGTTGTAGCCCTCCTGGGAGTAGGTGAAGGCCAGGAAGGACATGGTCCGGGTGGTGGGCGTCATCATGATGATGATCAGGTCCAGCTCCTTGGCGATGGAGATGAAGGTCAGCATAAAGCCGGAGATAAAGCCGTTCTTCGCCAGGGGGATGATGATGGAGCTCATGCGCTTCCAGAAGCTGGCGCCGGCGATGTCCGCCGCCTCCTCCAGCTCCACGCTGATGGAGAGCATGTTGGCGGTGCCGGAGCGGCTGGCGAAGGGGAAGTGCTTGACCACGGAGGTCAGAACGATCAGGGTGAAGGTGCCGTACAGGGAGGGAATCAGGCCCCCCAGGTGGGGGATGCTGAACATGGAGAAGTACATGGTGGAGAAGGCCACGCCGCTCATCAGGTAGGGCACGAACACCAGCTGCTCGGTGAGGTTGCCGTACCACTTGCCGCGGCCCCGGGAGCTGATGTAGCCCAGGAACTGGCCGCAGATGGCGGTGATGATGGAGCCGATCAGCGTCAGCTTGACGGTGTTCTTAAAGGCGCTCCAGAACTCGTCATGCCGGAAGATGCCGGGGTAGTTGGTGTACTTCTGAGCCTCGTCCACGGTGCCGATCCAGTTGTAGAGGGTCAGGTTGTTCATGCCGTAGCCCGCGCCGGTGGTGATCTGGAAGGTCTCCATGATCAGCACGAAGAAGGGCATCACCATGGCCAGGAACAGGAACACCGCCAGAAAGACCATCATGGGCTTCTTGGCCGCGCCCAGAGGCATCAGGGTGCTGCGGCCGCCCTTGCCGCCCACGGTGGCATAGGACTTGCGGACGCCGATGGCCTTCTGGTTGCTCATGAGGATCAGCGCGGCCAGGCCCACCAGGACGATGCTCATGGCGTAGCCCACGGCCTGGGGACCCTGGTCGATGAACACGCGCATGCGGGTGGCCAGCGTGTAGTAGCCGATGCGGTTGCCCAGGTTGGCCGCCACGCCGTATGTACCGATGGACTTGGAGACGGTCATGACCAGGGCGCTGAGCACGGAGGGCAGGATCAGCGGCAGGGTAATGTGGCGCAGGATCTGGGCCTTGTTGGCGCCCTGGATCTCACCCATCTCCTCCAGCTCGGAGTTGATGGAGCGCAGCGCGCCGGACACCTGGATGTAGGAGAAGGCGTAGTAGTGCATGGACATGCACAGCACGATGGCAATGGGGCCGTAGGCCAGCCAGTCGGGAATGGGGATGCCCAGGCCGGTCAGAAAGCCGTCGGCGCCGCTGGTGGGGGTGCGGAACACCGCCAGCCACGCCAGGGCCTTGGTCCAGGAGGGGATCATGTAGGGCACAGTGACCAGAATGCCCAGCAGCTTTTTGCCGGGGATGTCGGTGCGGATCATCAGCCAGGCCAGCACCGAGCCCAGGGGCACGGAGATCAGCGTGGTGAAGAGGCCGCAGACGAAGGAGTTGAACAGCGGCTTCCACAGCACGGCCTTGGACATGTTGCTCACGGCCATGTACCACCAGTAGTACAGGGTGAAGTCGCCCACGTTGCCGTCCACGCGGCGCAGCTCGCCCTCCGCCAGGGTAAAGGTGGACTTGATCATGGTCAGCAGGGGGATGAGGATCAGGCAGAACAGCACAATGAGGCTGACCAGCACGATCATATTGAAGGGGTTTCTCAGTACATTCAGTATCAGGTTTTTGAGCCTTGTTTTCGTCAGGGGTTTTCTGGGAATGTCTTTCTTTGCCACGGTAACACCTCTTTCTGATTACTGCCGGGGGATTGCTGGGACGCGTATCAGTCTCTTTTCCCTCTGGGTTTTCTCCCGCGCCGCCTCCACAAATTTGCGGTGATCAGGCGCAAATTTGTGCAAACGTTTGCGTTTTAGTACCCTCATTATAATGAGTTTTACTGCCGTTTGTCAATTGATATGTTTGCTATTTTGCGAGATAATTTTTAGCCATTTTCACAATTGTTGTGGACACTATATAAATTTAATATCAAAATTTTTCTGATTTACCCATTGACATTTCCCTCGTTTTCGGATACGTTTTCGTATTTTCGATGCGGCGCTCACTCCGCCGCCCGGGACAGCGACGCATAGATTCCCCCTGCCGCCAGCAGCTCCTCGTGGGTCCCCTGTTCCGCCACGCCGCCCCGGTCCAGCACCAGGATGCGGTCGGCGCTGCGAACCGTGGCCAGGCGATGGGCGATGACAAAGCAGGTCCGTCCCTGCCGCAGCCGCTCTATGGCCAGGCTGATCTCCCCCTCCGTCTCCGTGTCCACGCTGCTGGTGGCCTCGTCCAGGATCACGATATCCGCGTCTGCCAGAAAGCAGCGCGCGATGGCCAGGAGCTGCCGCTGGCCCTTGGAGATTCCGGCGCCTTCGTCGGTGAGAACCGTGTCATAGCCGTCGGGCAGGGAGGTGATAAAGCGGTGGATCCGGGCGGCCTTGGCCGCCTGGACGATCTGCTCCCGGCCCGCCTCCGGGCAGCTGTAGGCGATGTTCTCCGCAACCGTGCCGCCAAAGAGCCAGGTATCCTGCATCACCAGGGCCAGGCGGCGGCGCAGGCCGTCCCGGGCGTACCGTTCCAGCGGCACGCCGTCAATGGAGATGGAGCCGCCCTGAGGCCGGTAAAACCGCAGCAGCAGCGAGACCAGGGTGGTCTTTCCCGCCCCGGTGGGGCCCACCACGGCCACCAGGCTCCCCGCGGGGATATGGACGGTGAAGTCCCGCAGCACGGGCCGGGCCGGATCGTACCCAAAGTCCACGTGGTCAAAGACAATATCCCCCCTCAGTTCGCCGGGCTCCGATGCCTCCGGGCCGTCTGCAGGCTCCGGCGCCTCCTCCAGCAGGTCCAGCACCCGCTCTGCGGCCGCCGCGCTGGACTGGAGCTCCCCCAGGAGGTTTGCGGCCTCCCGGATGGGGCTGGAGAACTTCCGGGAGTACAGCACGAAGGAGGAGAGATCCCCCAGCGTCAGCCCGCCGCCCAGGTACAGCAGCGCGCCGAACATGCTGACCGCCGCCAGGGAGAGGTTGTTGATAAAGTTCACCGACGGCCCCAGGGCGGCGCTGGCCCGGTCTGCCCTGTAATACGCCTGGGAAGCGGCGGTGTTGTACCTTTGAAACTGCTCCAGATCCGCCTGCTCCACGCCGTAGGCCCGGATAGCCCGCTGCCGGCTGATCCGCTCCTCCGCAAAGCCGTTGAGCGTTCCCAATTCCCTTGAGCGCAGGCGGAACAGGGGGTGGATGCGCCTCATCTGAAAACGGGTGAGGAACAGCGAGAGGGGCACCGTGACGAAGAACACACAGGTCAGCGGCGGGGAGATGGTCAGCAGCATCAGAAAGGAGCCCGCCACCGTCAGCGCGCTGGTGCAGATGTGGAGCAGATCCGTGGAGATGGCCGCGTTCACCGTATCCACATCGTAGCACACACGACTGACCAGGTCGCCTGCCGGATGGGTGTCGAAATACTCCACGGGCAGTTCGCTCATGCGGTCGAAGGCCGCCTTTCGCAGGTCCCGGGATACGGACTGCCCGATTTTGATCAGCTGCGCCGCGGTGAGATAGTTCAGCAGGGAGGACAGGCCGTAGCAGGCCAGCATCCCGCCGCAGTACCGAAGCACCCCGGAAAAGTCCACGCCGCCGCTGCCTCCCGCTGCATCCACTGCCCGCCCGGACAGCAGAGGCGCCGCAAGAGCCAGCAGGCTGCCGGCTGCCGTCAGCACCAGCGAGGCGGCCAGACGGAGGGCATACGGCCGCAGAAAGCGGAACAGCCTCGGTAAAACGCGCCTCTTCACAGCAGCACCCCCTTTTGCAGCTCCGCCACGTGCCGGTAGCGGGCGCAGCGCTCCAGCAGTTCACCGTGGGTCCCCTGGGCCTCCACCCGCCCCTCCCCCAAGACCAGGATGCGGTCCGCATCCCGCAGGGAGGCCACGCGCTCGGAGATGATCACCAGCGTCATGCCGGGGCAGTCCCTGCGGACAGCCGCCCGCAGGGCTGCCGCCGTCCGGTAGTCCAGGGCGCTGTCCGCGTTGTCCAGCACCAGGATCTCCGGCTTTCCGGCCAGGGCCCGGGCAATCAGCAGCCGCTGCCGCTGTCCGCCGGAGAGGTTGGCCCCCCGGATATCCAGCCGGGTGTCCAGCCCCTGGGGGAGCTGCCGGATAAACTCCCAGGCCTGCGCCGTCTTTGCCGCGGCGGTCACATCCTCCCGGGACAGCCCCCGGAGGAAGGAGATATTCTCATATATGGTGTCGTTTAACAGCGCCTCGTTTTGAAATACCACTCCAAACCGGCCCCGCAGCTCTGCCGCAGGGAGGCTCTTTACATCCCGGCCCCCCACCCGGACCACGCCCTCCCCGGCGTCATACAGCCGGAGCAGCAGGGCGGCCAGCGTGCTCTTTCCGCTGCCGGTGGGCCCTAAAATACCCAGCGTCTCCCCCTTTTTCAGACGGAAACTCACGTCCGACAGGGCCTTTTCCACACCCAGGTAGGAAAAGGAGACCCGCTCCATCTCCAGCTCCGTCCCGGAGACGGCCTCCGGCGGCCGGAGCAGCTGCTCCTCCGGCGCCAGCAGAATCTCCTCAATCCGGCGGGCGGAGGCCGCACCCTTGCTGATGCGGATGAACACCTTGGCAATGCCCAGCGTGGCGGTCTGGATCAGGGCAAAATAGGAGAGAAAGGTGACGATCCGGTCGGCGTACATCTCCCCCGCGTTCACCCGCACCGCCCCCACCAGCACCACCAGCACCAGTCCTGTGTTCAGCAGCAGATCCGTCATCGGGTTGGCGGCGGCCATAATGCATCCGGCGGCCTCCTCCGTCCGGCGGGCGTCCTCATTGGCCCCCTGGAACCGCTGCCGCTCCCGGCCCTGGCAGGCCAGGGCCTTGATAACCCGAACGCCGGAGGCGTTCTCCCGGATGATCCGCACCACCGTGTCCGTGGCGGCCTGCGCCCGGGCGTAGTGGGGAATGCCCCGGCGAGTCACCTGCCAGATGGTGAAAAAGGTCAAAAGGCTCACCGTCAGCTGCACCGCCGCCAGGCACGGCTCCAGGAGAAAGGTCAGCACCAGACCGCCCAGCACCAGCATGGGCGCCCGGATACCGCCCCGCTGCACCTTGTCGAACATCTGGTGGACGTTATAGGTGTCGTTGGTCAGGCGGGACACCAGGGAGGAGACGGAAATGCGGTCCATCTGGGCACAGGAGAGGCGCTCCACCCGGCTGTAGAGATCCCGCCGCAGCGTCCGGGTCACCTCCATGGACACCCAGGCCGCCATGCGGTTGGCGGTGATGTTGCACGCCGCCGCACCCAGGGCCAGGGCCGCCATCAGTCCTCCGCACCGCCAGATGGCGGCCAGATCCCGGGCCGGGACGCATACGTGGATGATATACTCCAGCAGCAGCGGCAGCGCCAGCTCCAGCAGGGCGGCGGTGAATTTTACCGTCACGCCGCAGGCCACCCGGCGGGCATAGGGCCGCAGATATCCCAGTACCGTACCCATAGGACGCCTCCCCTCCGCTCTTTGAAAAAATCATACCATATTCCCGCCGCAAGTCAATCCGCAAATTGTTGCACTATGCAACAATTTGCGGATTGAATAGGGGGAGGCCGGGGGAACACCGTCCCCCCCCGGCCTCGGCAGTCTGTCAAAAAACTGGCAGATAAGAGGAAACAGGGCTTAGGCCTTGTTTGAAAATTGGCGGAATGCCGGATTGCGGCAGATTTTTTTGCCAGGCAAGGCGATTTCCCGCAGGAATCCTGACGGATTTTAAGGGAAATCAACGCAGCCTTGGCGAAAAGAGATGTCGTAAGACGGCGTTTCGGCATTTTTCAAACAAGGCCTAATAGGTGCTGATCTCCATGCTCTCATCATCCGCGCCCTTTTCGATGCTCCGGATCTCCACAAAATACCGCATCTGCGGGTCGACCTCCACCTGCACCCGCTCCCCGGCCCTTCGGCCCAGCAGCGCCTTTCCCACAGGGGATTCCTTGCTGATCCGGCCCTTCAGCGCGTCCTGCCGCAGCGTGGTGACAATTTGGATTACCATCTCCCGCTTTGCCGGTTCACTGTAAATCGTCACCTTGTCGAAAAGGCCCACCGTGTCCTCCCCGCCCTGAACCCGGATGACCTTTGCGGTGCGGATCATCCGCTCCAGATAGCGGATGCGGCTGTCGTTGCGGTTTTTGGCCTGCTTTGCACACTTGTACTCGAAGTTCTCGCTGAGATCTCCGAAGGCCCGGGCTGTCTGCACCTCTTCGATCAGCTGGGGGCGCAGGACCCGGATGCGGTGGTCAATCTCCTCCTGCATTTTTTTGATATCCACTTCCGTCAGCTCGTCGTACATAAATAGAACCCTTCTTTCCGGCCGATATGCGGCAGGCCCATCCTGGGCGGACAGCGCAATTACATCGGTTTCAGATTTTTGTTGAGCCTGTCCACCATCCAGGCGATTCGCCTCTCTCGCCCGGCGTCTGTCTTTGCGTCAAAATATGCCCGCGCATAGGTTTTCTTTACCGATAGGGGCATGGCCTGGAAGTTCGAGCAGGCGGGCTCGTATCCCTCCAGCAGCGCGGACAGGCGGGCAATCTGCCCCTCCGTGACCGCCATGGGGGACGGGGCGTACCACTGGCCGTTCCGTTTGGCCTCCTGAATTTTCGCTCTGCCGAAATCGGTCATGAGCCCCTGTTCCTCAAGGCTTGCGGCCAACGCCCTGTTTTTCTCCGACCACCTGCTGTTCTCCCTCCGCATGGAAAAGTACTTTTTATAGGTTTTATCGTCAATGCGCCGCATCTGCCCGTCGATCCATCCAAAGCAGAGGGCCTCTTCCAGCGCCTCTCCCGCCTGTATGGTCCTGGGCCCGCCGGCCTTGCCGAACAAAAGCCAGATGCCGGCACTTGACAGGCAGTGGTCATAGAGCCATTTCCGAAATTCCTGCCTGTCTGCAAATTCAATTGTATCGCCCACAGCCCGGCCCTCCCTTTGTACGGTTTCTCCGCTGAAGGCACGGAGATTTTATTTCTCTCATTTTACCATCGGATTTAAATTGATACAAGCCGCTTTCGCAAAATCGCCGAGATTTCCGCTTGACTTGGACCCAACTCCATGCTGTATAATGACAATTGGCCCGAAGCGGGTTTTCTGCCAAGCCGCACACGGGGCTGCACCCTGCCGAAGACGGAGACGAGGAACGCTATGGACGAAACCCTGGCCACAACCGAACTGCTTTTATCCCAGTGCAGGCGGTATCCCGCCCTGCGGCCCGCAGATCTGCTGAAGGCCCTGTACCAGAGCGTATTCGGCTGTGGGCATCTCGTCGCGGACGGGGCGGCGGGCCTCCCCGTGATCCGGGAGGAGCTGGCCCGGCTGCCGGCCGCGCAGGACGGCCCTGATCTGGAGCCCCTGGACGGCCCCTTCTGCCGCCTGCACCTGCGGTATCTGCCGAAGAGCGGCCTCTCGCCGCAGACGCTGTTCCGCCTCTTTGCCCTGTCCGCCGAGCCGCAGGCCGGAGATGGGGCGGCACTGGAGAAAAAACTGGCCTGCCTGCTGGCCCTGGCCCGGGAGGGGCAGCTGCCCTTTTCCCATCGGGAGACCGCCCGGGCCGTTTCGGAGTGGCGGGAGGCCGGGTTCCCCGCCTGCCGTCACTCGGAGGAATTCTGCAGGGCCTACGCCCCGGCCTATCGGGTAATCCGGCGGGAGTACATCCGGCTTTTGCCCCTGCTCTCGGGCCTGGATCGGCAGCTGGCGGCAAAGGGGCGGGTTATCGCCGCCCTGGAGGGCGGCAGCGCCGCGGGCAAAACCACTCTGGCCGCCCTGCTGTCCCGGCTCTACGGCTGCAGGGTATTTCATATGGACGACTTCTTCCTCCGCCCGCAGCAGCGGACGCAGGCGCGCCTGGCGGAGCCCGGCGGCAACGTGGATTGGGAGCGGTTTTACGCGGAGGTCCTTCTGCCCCTGACCCGGGGCGAGGCCGTGCGGTACTGTCCCTACGACTGCCATACCCGGACGATGTCCTCCTCTGTGGAGATTGCGCCCGGAGCGCTGAACGTCGTAGAGGGCGCATACAGCATGCACCCGGCCCTGGCCGGCTGCTATGACCTCTCCGCCTTCCTGCGCATCTCCCCGGAGCTGCAGAGGACACGCATCCAAAGACGGAACGGCCCGGAGGCCCGGGAGCGGTTTTTCAATACCTGGATTCCCATGGAGCAGCGGTACTTTGACGCCACGGACGCGGCGCGCCGCTGTGATCTGATTCTGGAGGTGGACGAATGAAAGTCGTTGTGATCGACGGCCAGAGCGGGCGGATGGGCCAGGTGCTCATTGAGCGGATCAGGGCCGCCGGCCTGCCCTGCCGGATCATCGCCGTGGGCACCAACGCCATTGCCACCTCCGCCATGCTGAAAGCCGGGGCGGACGCCGGGGCCACCGGGGAAAACCCGGTGCTGGTGAACTGCCGGGATGCGGACGTCATCGCCGGGCCCATCGGCATCCTGGCCGCCGACTCCCTGCTGGGGGAGATCACCCCCGCCATGGCGGTGGCCGTGGGCCGGAGCAGCGCAAAAAAACTGCTGCTGCCGGTAAATCACTGCAACAACGTGGTGGCCGGCACCCAGTCCATGACCCTCTCCCGGCTCATGGACGAGACGGTGGAGCTGCTGCGGGCCATTTGCCGGGAGGCGGAACAACCGTGTAATTCTCCGGCCAAGCCGGAAATATAGAGAGGCGCCGATGAGATTCCCGCACGCACCCCGCAGGGAAATTTCATGCCCGGACTGCGTCGGAAGGCCTTGAAATCCGTCGGGATTCCTGCGTTTTCTCTCCTGCCGGCCTTGGCTGGACCGGCGCCTCCTCAGATCTGATGATCCCTGTTTTGCCAATCGCGTCATGAAGCCGCGGCTCCCGTTCAAGACGGCAAACCATTTGAAAGGGAGAAGAACACTGTGAAAAATCCGAACACCAAAAACCTGGTCACGGCGGCCGTCTGCCTGGCCCTGTGCCTGGCCCTGCCCTTCCTGACAGGCCAGATCCCCCAGATCGGCAGCGCCCTCAGCCCCATGCACATCCCCGTGCTGCTGGCGGGCTTTCTCTGCGGCCCATGGTGGGCCATGGCGGTGGGTGCCGTGGCGCCGCTGCTGCGCTTTTTTCTGTTCCACATGCCAAAGCTCTACCCCACCGGCATCGCCATGTGCTTTGAACTGGCGGCCTACGGGCTGGTGTCCGGCCTGCTGTACCGGCGCCTGCCCAAAAAGCCCGCCAACGTCTATGTCTCTCTCATCGCCGCCATGCTGGCCGGCCGGGTGGTCTGGGGAATCGCCCGGGTAATCCTCAGCGGCGTATCCGGAGAGCCCTTTACCTGGGCCATGTTTATGGCGGGGGCCTTCCTGAACGCCGTCCCCGGCATTGTCGTCCACATCGTACTTGTTCCCCTGCTGGTGATGGCCCTGAAGCGGGCGGGCTTTTTCGGAGAGACCGCCCCGCTTCCCGCCTGAGCCCCGCACGACTGTGTTCTTGGGAAAAACCGCAGCGGCCAAGCCGCCGCGGTTTTTCTTGACATTCGCCTCCTACAAGTGTAGTATAACAGCATGACTACATCTGTAGGAGGCGGCGGCATGGCGAATTTATCGGATCGGGAGTGGACGGTCCTCACCGCCCTGTGGGCCTCCGGCGGCAGCACCCTGGGGGAGCTGACGGAGGCCCTGCGGCCGGAGACCGGCTGGAGCCGGAACACGGTGCTGACCTATCTCACCCGGATGGAGGGGAAAGGGCTGGTGGCCATCCGCAAGGAGGGCTCGCCCCACGTCTACCGGGCCGCGCTGAGCCGGGAGGACTGCCAGGCCCGGGAGCGGGAGAGCTTCCTCCGCCGAGTCTACCGGGGAGCCGCCGGGGACCTGGTGGCGGCGTTTTTGAAGGAGAGCCCCATCTCCTCCCGGGAGCGGGAGGAACTGCGGCGGCTGCTGGACGAGATGGAGGTGTGATCCTTTTAGGGGCTCGGACGGCTAAGCCCTAAAAACACCCCTAAGGCGAACAGTACACCAAAAGAGCTTTATCGCGTTGCTGTCACAGGCGGTCTCGCCGCCCGGCAGCGCGGCGCTGTCCAAAACGGTCCTATAAGGATTTTTTTAGGAGGTCCCTATGTCTGACATCTGGTCATTCCTGCTGCAGACCCTCACCGCCTCCGGGGCGGCGGCGGTGCTGCTGGCCGTCAAGGCCATGCTGCGGGACAAGCTCTCCCCCCGGTGGCAGTTCGCCGTGTGGGGGGTGCTGGCCCTGGTGCTGCTGGTGCCGGCGGGCCTCGGCGGGCGGTACGCCCTGGTGAACTGGCCCCTGGCGGTGGAGTTTCTACGCTCCCTCCTCACCGGGGAGTTCGGCGCCCTGGCCCATGTGTCCGCCCCCGTGCCCCTGCCCCATCCCGCGGGGCCGCCCCGCACCGGAGCGGAGTGGGCCTACGCCGTGTATCTCACGGGGGTGCTGGTGCTGCTGGGCCGGTACGCCGTCTCCTACCTGCGTCTGCGGCTGGCCCTGCGGCGGGGAACCCCCGCCGGGGCGGACCGGACCGCCCTGATCCGGGAGACGGCGGCGCGGTACGGCCTGCCGTCCTGCCCTGCCGTGGAGGTAGAGGGGCTTCATTCCGCCTTCATCTGCGGTGTGTTCCGGCCCGTGCTGGCCCTGCCGGCGGGGGAGGAGACCGACGAGAAGGTCATCCTCCACGAGCTGCTGCACCTCAGGTACCACGATGCCGCCTGGGGGCTTGTCATCTGCCTCCTCCGGTGCCTCCACTGGTGCAACCCCTTGCTGTGGTACTGCGCGGACCTGGCGGGGAACGATTTGGAGTCCCTCTGTGATCAGCGGGCGCTGGAGCGGCTGGAGGGGGAGGACCGGCGGGACTACGGCCGCATCCTCCTGAGTATGGCCAACGAGAGATACGCCCGGGCTCCGGGCACCTCCTCCATGGCCAACGGCGGGAAAAATATCCGCCGCCGCGTCGAGGCCATCGCCCGGTTCAAACGCTACCCCGCCGGAATGGCGCTGGTCAGCGTGTGCGCGGCGCTGGTGCTGGCGGGGCCGTTCCTGATCGGCACCCGGGCCCAGAGCGTCTACATGGGAGGCTCCCTTCCCCAGCGCCTGCGGCCCTATGCCGCCATGGCCTCCGCCCGCACCACCCCCTGCACGACATACGCCGGAGCCTTCGACGCCTACGCCAAGGCGGTGCTGGCGGAGAATCCCGTCTACCTGGCCATGTGCGCCCCGCTGGAGGACCAGGACCGGCTGTGGATCAGCGGCCGCCTGGGGAGCTGGGACAGCGTCAGAATGCCCCGGCTGGAGGATTTCACGGCGAAGCCCGATTCCGGCTACCGGATCTACAACCTCCGCCCTGTGGAAAACGGCGCTTACGAGGGACTGCTGGTGCTGGAGATCGACACCATCGCGCCGTGGGTCGAGAGGGAGCTGCCCCCCTGGGACGGCACCGTCCACAGCCGGTATCTTACCTCCCAGCCCCTCCGGGCGGAAAAGCAGGGGGACCGCTGGGTTGTCCTGCCCCTGGGAGACTTCCAGGTGGTGCAGGGGGACGAGCGGGACACCGGAAACCTGGGCCTGCCCGCCTGGACCTACGAGGCCCAATGCGGGGACTTCACCCTGCGGATGCGGTATCAGACCGTCGCTTACGCGGAGGTGAAATCTGTGCGGATGGGCGCTTTCCTCGTCGATGCCTGGACCTTCGACACCACCCCCCGGCCCGGCGGGCAGTTTATCAACGGTTATTACAGCACGGACCTCACCGCCGTCTACAACGGCGCCCCGGCGGACCGGGCGTCCATCCGCAGCGTGAGCGCCTCCTGCGCCCCGTGGCCATTTGAAGACCGGCGCCCGGAGCTGCGGAGCCCGGGGACAGGATATTCCACCGGCTCCAGCAGCGATGGAGGCGAGTGGGGCACCACGGACACCTTCAACTGGGCGATGCACGGCGACGAGATCCCCCTGGGCGGAGGCGGCGGCGGGGGCAGCGGCGGCACCGAGCCCTGGGTGTATCCGCCCCCGGACCGCTACGCCGCGGATTTCTACCTGAACGGAGAAAAAGCCGGGGAACTGACCCTGCTCCCCGTGGAAGGAGGCCTCCCATGACCGACCGGTCCAGCTTATACAAGGGCCTCTCCTGCGCCGCCTGGGGCTACCTCTTTTTGAATCTGGACTTCAATTTGGGAAATGTGAGCATCCTTCCCCGGTTCGTGGGGTGGCTGCTGCTCCTCCGTGCCATCGAAGAGCTGAAGGAGGAGCGGCGGGACCTGGCCCTCCTGCGGCCCCTGGGCATCCTGCTGGCGCTGTGGACCGGGGCGGACTGGCTGGCCTCCTGGGCCGGGCGGGACGTGGACGGCCATCTTCCGCCCCTGGACCTGGTGGTGGCCGTGGCCCAGCTCTACTTCCTGTTTCAGTTCCTCACGGACATGGCGGCTCTGGCGGAGACCCGCCATCCGGAGGGCGGGGCGCTGGGCCGGAAGATCCTCCTCTGCCGCACGGTGCAGACCGTCCTTGTCACCGCCTTCGCCCTGGCTCCCTACCTGCCCGCCCGGCTGCCGGAGGGGGTGTCCGGCGGCGCGCTCGCGGTCCTGGCCATCGCATACTGCCTGCTGGGCGTCGCCCTCATGCTGTTTATGTTCCAGCTGCGCCGCGCCTTCCGGGACGCCGCTCCGCCGCCCCTCCCTCCCGCCCCCGGCGGCGGCACTGGGGAAATCTGACCCTTGTGCCGGGGGTTGGAATGTGGTATCATAAAGGGGCGAAGGACGGCGATTTCCGCCGGGCGGCAAACCCGGCGGAGGACTATTCCGCTCTTTTCAACCCAAAGACAATTTTGTAGAGGAGGTTCCCTGAAATGCTTGACATCATCCTGTCCTTTCTGCCCGTCCTGATTGTGGCGGTTATTCTGGTGGCCCTGCTGCTGGTGGGCTACGTCAAGGCCCCGCCGGACCAGGCGTACATCATCTCCGGCCTGAAAAAGGACGGCAAAATCCTCATCGGCCGGGCCGGAATCAAGATCCCCTTCTTCGAGCGGCTGGATAAGCTGTACCTGGGCCAGATGACCGTGGACATCAAGACGGAGCAGTCCGTCCCCACCAACGATTTCATTAACGTCAACGTGGACGCCGTGGCCAAGGTCCGCATCTCCCCCACGCCGGAGGGCATCAAGCTGGCGGCCAAGAACTTTCTGAACAAGAAGGCCGTGGACATCACCCGGGATCTCCAGGACTCCCTCCAGGGCAATATGCGGGAGATTATCGGCACGCTGTCCCTGAAAGAGATCAACACCGACCGGGACTCCTTCTCCGACCAGGTGATGCAGAAGGCCTCCAAGGACATGGACAAGCTGGGCATCGAGATCCTCTCCTGCAACATCCAGAACGTCACCGACGAAAACGGCCTCATCCGGGACCTGGGCGCGGACAACACGTCCCTGATCAAAAAGAACGCCGCCATTGCCAAGGCCCAGGCGGACCGGGACGTGGCCATCGCCCAGGCGGAGGCCGACAAGGCCGCCAACGAGGCCCGGGTCCTCTCCGACACGGAGATCGCCCGGATGAACAACGAGCTGGAGATCAAGAAGGCGGAGCTGAAAATCATCTCCGACACCAAGAAGGCCGAGGCGGACGCCGCCTACACCATCCAGCAGCAGGAGCAGCAAAAGAGCATCGAGACCGCCACGGTCAACGCCCAGATTGCCAAGGCCGAGCGGGACGCGGAACTGAAAAAGCAGGAGGTGGAAATCGCCAAGCAGAAGCTGGACGCGGAGATTCGCGCCCAGGCCGACGCCCAGCGCTACCGCATGGAGCAGGAGGCTCAGGCGGACCTCTTCAAGCGCCAGAAGGACGCCGAGGCCAAGCGCTACGAGGAGGAGCAGGCCGCCGAGGCCGCCAAGAAGGCCGCTGAGGCCGCCAAGTACGCCAAGGAGCAGGAGGCCGCCGGCATCGCCGCCGTGGGCCGGGCGGAGGCCGAGGCCATCCAGGCCAAGGCCCTGGCGGAGGCGGAGGGCATTGACCGCAAGGCCGAGGCCATGAAGAAGTACGGCCAGGCCGCCATGGTGGAGATGGTTATGCAGGCCCTGCCGGACATCGCCCGGAACGTGGCGGAGCCCCTTTCCAAGGTGGAGAAGATCACCATGTACGGCGAGGGCAACAGCGCCAAGCTCCTCCAGGACATCATCAACGGCACCACCCAGATCACCGAGGGCTTCACCGAGGGGATGGGCATCGACGTCAAGTCCCTGCTCTCCGGGCTGCTGGGCGGCAAAATTGCTGCGGGAGACGGCAGGGACGGCCAGACCGTCATCAACATCTCCGGTGGTGAGACCGCTGCCCCCGAGACGCCGGAGGCGTAACCTGCGGCCTGCACCGCACCTGCATCAGCGGCAGGCGGTTTCGGCGCGGCAATTTCCCGGGGGCTCTCCGGGAAATTGCAGACGCCCCGGGGATGGGCACCTGTGAATTATTTTATACACAGAGGGGGAGAGATGAGATGTTCTACGAATACCGCCCCCTGATGTTCGACCGTTACCGGAGGGCGAGAGACCACTTTTTAAACCACCCCGATCAGCTGATTGCCCTTGAATGCTATCTTACAGACGTTGTGAACGGCTGTATCCTGGAGCATTATGAAGAGATCGAGCGGGATTACAACGAGGCCAGCTACCTGCATGCGTTTTGGGCCAATTATCCCCCCGAGAACCGGGGACGTGCCCCCGTAGGCGACCAGATCCCCTGGATTGAGGTCGGCGAGCACGCTGTGGGCCACAAGCTGAGCAGGCTGCTGTCCGATGAGTTTTCCGTTGCAGAGGTCGGACTGCCCTCCGGCGCGGACAACCGTTTTGTGCTGTATTCCGATGTAATCGGCCGCATTACCAACGGGTTTACCGATTGCGCCTTTGTGTTTCTCGATATTAAATCGGTGGGCCCAAGGGACAATTTCGACCACACTGTTATTTCACCGTATCAGGTTTCCGGAGACGGGATATGGGAAGGGCCGGATGAGGATCTGGCCAACTCTCCCATGAATGCCGCCGGCAGGAGGGTCAGCCATGTGTTTTATCCGGCCATTGCTCCGATATACGCCCTTTCAAACGGCGATGTGGCCCCTGCCGTCCATTTATTCGTAAAGCCGGTTTACAGCATGCTGTCGGGTATGCACCGGGGCCAGCCGCTTGAGAGCATCAAAAATATCTGCGTTCCCAACGGGCTGCTGCTGACGGAAAATCCGGGCTACCTCCGATTACACCCGGAGCTCTTCTTCCCGGGAAAGGACGAAAGAACGAAAGACCCCAGGAAGATCCGGGTGCGCGTCTCGTTCTGTGTTCTGGATCAAATTGCCCCCTGGCGGGTCCAGCAGATCGACGGGCCTTATACTAGAATCCATTAAAAAGCTTTAAAAAGCTTTTTATAGCGCCGAAGGCGCGTTGGATTCTTATGCGACGTGT
>ERZ808035.563-NODE-563-length-30660-cov-4.254292_pt1 | contig 30660 bp, 29 predicted proteins | sample MGYA00380189_ERZ808035 | MGnify/ENA primary metagenome ERZ808035 (study PRJEB31490, sample SAMN06133407) | mouse gut metagenome | isolation source: M5_1 | host: mice | place: China: Chengdu | collected 2015-05 ...
TGGTCGTGGTCGTGGCCGCAGCCGCAGCCCTCGTCGCCCTCGTCGTCGAACATGTCGGCGGCGAGGTACATGTGCTCGATGGAGCCCACGTACAGGGTGTGCAGGTCGTCGGCGGGGTAGTTGTCCTCGTAGACCTGTGGCGCCGTGAAGCAGGCCTTGTCGAGCTGCTGGGCGTAGAGCTTGTGGCAGACGATGACGAGCTGGGCCTCCTCGAAGGCCATGCTGCCGTCCACCTGCATGGGGGACAGGCCCGCGTCGAGGACCTTGTCGGTGTCGCGGCCGCTCGTGGAGCCGCAGACCTTGAGGGCGTCGCGCTGCTCCTCGCCGAAGAAGCTCAGCGTGAAGTCGTCGGACTGGTCCACGAACTCCTTGGTGTAGCGCTGCGGGCGGATGAAGCACGTGGCGACGGGACGGCCCCACAGGACACCGAGCTCGCCCCACGACGCGGTCATGGTGTTGAAGGCGGAGTCGTTGCCCGCGGTGACCAGCATCCAGTCGTCGCCGATCATCTCAAACGGGTTGAACTGCAGGTCCTTGGGGTCGATCTCAACGAACTCTCTGGGCATTGTCCCTCCTTGTAGACGATGGGCGCCCCGGCCGGCTGCGGCGGGCGCCTTGCAGGTGCTTACCCCCGAGGCGTGCGCACCCGCGCGGCACCGGCGCCCTCCATGGTCTCAGCTTAGCCAAAACGGGGCTACGACCCCACGGCGGCGGACGCCACGGCCGCCTTGACGGCATCGACGACGGCGGCCGGGGCGTCGGGGGACCAGACCCCCTCGACGACGTAGGCCTTCCCGCCGTCGGCGAGCAGGAGCTCCGTGCCCCGCATGTCGCCCTCCCGCAGGGGGAGCGTGGCGCGCCACAGGCCGTCCGAACCCTGCTCGACGGCCACGTCGGCGTCGGCGGAGCCGCCCTGGGCCGAGGAGACGGTGCGGGCGAGCGCCTCCATGTCGTCGGCCGAGGAGACGGACGGCACGCCGCCCATGGCGCTCGTCTCGGCGGTGTCCGCGGTCACGCGGGCGACGTCGCCCGCCGATGTGGGGGACGCCCCCTTGACGCCCGCGACGTCGACCTCGACCCAGTTGTCGGGGACCTGCACCGTGACGCCGCCCGCGGAGAGGGGCGCGAGCGTCTCGGACGGCTCGGGCACGGACGTGCCGCCGGACCCGCCCGAGGCCTCCTCGGCCCCGGCGCCGCCGTCGGCCGACGCGGCGCCGCCCAGGGAGCCGAGCGGCGAGAAGACGTCGAGGTCGAGCGCCACCGCGAGCACGGCCGCCACGGCGACCACGGCCGCCACGGGCAGCCAGCGCCGCCACCGTGCCGTGCGGGCTCCCCCGTCCGGGCCTTCCCCGGTATGCCTGTCGTCCATGGGTCCTCCTGTCGCCGGCTCCCGTCGCAGGGACCCTACCCGCCTTGGCGCCGGCCTAGCGCGGGACGGCCCCGGGCGTGGAGACGAGCTCCTCGAGCGCCCGGGCCACCCCGTCCTCTCCGCAGGGGCCCACCACCCAGCGGGCGCGCCCGAGGACGGCGGCCTTGGCGTCGGCCACCGCGCAGGAGTTGGGGAACGCCCCGAGGACCTCGAGGTCGTTGTCGGAGTCGCCGAAGACGAGCACCTCGTCGGGGGACGCCCCGACCGCCCCGGCGAGCGCCCGGGCGCCCGTCGCCTTGGAGACGCCGGCCGCGAGCACGTCGAGGATGGGGCGGTTCCGCGTGGGGCTCACGAGGTCGAGGTCCGGGTACAGGGCGCCGAGATACCCGGCGGCCGACACGAGGTCGGCCCCCTCGGGCAGGTGGATGTTCGCCTTGGAGAGGCCGGCGAGGGCGCCTTCCCCGTGGCCCGCGAGCCACGCCTCGTCCACGACGACGAACTCCGCGGGCCGGTCCGGGAGCCCGCACACCCCGAGCTCGCCGATGCCCTCGCGCCGCACCCGGAGGGCGAGGTCGGCCAGGGCCGCCGGGTCGTAGGAGCGGGCGTGGACGCGCTCGCCGTCGAGGTAGGCGACCATGCCGTTGTCGAACACGCCGGAGCGGTACAGGTCCTCCCGGTCCGGGCCGAAGAGCCCCGGCAGGAAGGCCGGCGAGCGCCCGGTGCAGGGGCCGAAGACCACGCCGCGGGCCATGGCGGCGCGGATGGCGGCCGCCGCGCGGCCGGTGAGGCCGGAGCGGGGCGTGTCGAGCAGGGTCGCATCGAGGTCTGAGAGGACGAGCTTAATCAACGTTTTCCTCCGGCAGGACGGGGGTCGGGTCGCCACACGATTATAGGGACGGCCCCGTACCTGCATAGAGCCTGATAACGGGCAGGTCCCCCTGAAACAGAGGCGACACGGTCTTGGGGTACAGTCTTCGGCGCATAGGTGAACACTTTGGACGAGGAGTTTGGCGTGACCCAGACCGAGACTCACCCTATGGAGCGACTGCAGGACGACGGCAAGGACACCCCCGAGCGCCAGGTGGCCGCCGAGCGGGCGCTGGCCCTCATCGACATCCCCGACGAGCTCAGGGACAACATGATGTTCTTCCTGCACCTCGTACGCGAGGTGCTCGACGAGAACGACGACGAGCTGCTGGACCTCTTCGACCGGCTGCTCGTGGACGCCGTGGTGGTCAACCTGCCCGTCACGGTCAACCGGACCGAGATCTCCCCCCTCCTGGAGCGGTACTCCGCAGACGACGCCTTCGACGACGCCGTGGCGACCCTCGACGGGCTGCCCCTCGACCGCGCCACCCTCCTCGTGCGCGCCTTCACCGTCTTCTTCCACCTCGCCAACATCTGCGAGGAGGACTACCGCGTCCACAGCCTCGACGCCCGCGAGGCCGCCGTGGCCACCACCGAGGCCGAGGACCCCGTGAACGAGCTCACCGTGGGCTTCCACCACCTGCTCGACGAGCGCGGCCGCGTGAAGGCACAGGGCATCCTCGACCGCCTGGAGTTCCGCCCCGTGTTCACGGCGCACCCCACCGAGGCCCGGCGCAAGGCCATCGAGGGCAAGATCCGCAGGCTCTCCGCGCTCCTCGACGAGCGCGGCCGCCTCCACGGCATCAACCTCTTCGAGAACGAGCGGCAGATGAAGCAGGAGATCAGCGCCATGGTGCGCACCTCCCCCATCTCCCACCGCAAGCCCACCCCCGTCGAGGAGGCCGACACCGTCATCGACATCTTCGACAACACGCTCCTCGACGCCGTGCCCGAGGTCTACCGGCGCTTCGACGACTGGGAGCTGGGCGCCAAGGCCGGCGCCGTGCCCCCCATGTGCCCGGCGTTCTTCCACCCGGGCAGCTGGATCGGCTCGGACCGCGACGGCAACCCCAACGTCACCGCCAAGGTGAGCCGCCTCGTGGCCGAGAAGTACCGCCTCCACGCCATCAAGACGCTCGCCGCGCGCTGCGCCGAGGTGGGCCGCAACCTCACGCTGGACAGCACGTACACCAAGCCGTCCCGCGAGCTCTCCAACCTGTGGAACCACCAGGTGGAGATGAGCGAGGTCCTCACGTCCAAGGCCGCCGGCATGTCCACCCGCGAGACGCACCGCGCCGTCATGCTCGTGATGAGCGAGCGCCTCCTCGCCACGGCGTCGCGCACGGCCGACATCATGTACCGCTCCGTCGACGAGTTCCTCGACGACCTCCGGGTGGTGCAGCGCTCCCTGGAGGAGGCGGGCGCCCGCCGAGAGGCCTACGGCCCCCTGCAGAAGCTCATCTGGCAGGCCGAGACCTTCGGCTTCTCCCTCGTGGAGATGGAGTTCCGCCAGCACTCCCTCGTGCACCGCCGCGCCCTCGAGGACATCCGCGAGCACGGCCGCTGGGGCGAGCGGGGCGAGCTCGAGCCCATGACCCGGGAGGTGCTCGACACGTTCCGCGCCATCGGCTCGATCCAGCGCAAGAACGGCGTGAACGCCGCGCGGCGCTACATCATCTCGTTCACCCAGAGCGCCGAGGACGTCGCCAACGTCTACGAGCTGGCACGGCTGGCCTTCGCCCACTCCAAGGACGTGCCGCAGCTGGACGTCATCCCGCTCTTCGAGCAGGTGGAGGACCTCGAGCGCGCCGTGGACACCCTCGACCAGATCATCGAGCTGCCCGACGTGCAGCGCCGCCTCGAGCAGACCGGCCGTCGTATGGAGGTCATGCTCGGCTACTCCGACTCCTCCAAGGACGCCGGCCCCACCGCCGCGACCTTCGTGCTCAACACCGCCCAGGAGGCCATCGCCCGTTGGGCCGAGCGCAACGCCATCGACCTCGTGCTCATGCACGGCCGCGGCGGCGCCGTGGGCCGCGGCGGCGGCCCCGCCAACCGCGCGGTGCTGTCCCAGCCCAAGGGGTCGGTCAACTGCTGCTTCAAGCTCACGGAGCAGGGCGAGGTCATCTTCGCCCGCTACGGCAACCCCACCTTGGCCCGACGCCACATCGAGGGCGTCGCCGGCGCCACCCTCGTGCACGCCAGCACCTCTACGCAGCAGGTGAACGGCGAGGCGGGCATCGAGTTCGCCGACCTAGCCCAGACCCTCGAGGACGCCTCCACGGCCAAGTACGCCGAGCTCCTCGGCACCGACGGCTTCGTGGAGTGGTTCTCGCAGGTCACCCCGCTGGCAGAGATCGGCCTCCTGCCCATTGGCAGCCGCCCTGCCAAGCGCGGCCTGGGCGCCAAGTCCCTGGACGACCTCCGTGCCATCCCCTGGATCTTCTCGTGGTCCCAGGCCCGCCTCAACCTGGCCGCCTGGTACGGCCTCGGCACGGCCTGCGAGACCGTGGGCGACCTCGAGCTGCTCCAGGAGGCCTACCGCCGCTGGCCGCTCTTCACCACGTTCATCGACAACATCGAGATGTCGCTCGCCAAGACCGACGAGCGCCTGGCCCGCATGTACCTCGCGCTGGGCGACCGCGACGACCTGGCCGAGACCGTGCTCGACGAGATGGCCCTCACCACCCGCTGGGTCCTCGCCATCACCGGCAACGAGTGGCCGCTGCAGAAGCGCCGCGTCCTCGGCCCGCTCGTGCGCATGCGCCGGCCGTTCGTGAACGTGCTCTCGCTGGCCCAGGTGCGGGCCCTCGACCGTCTGCGCTCGAAGGAGGGCGACGAGATGAGCGACGAGGAGCGCGCCGAGCTCACATACCTCATCCTCTGCACCGTGAGCGGCGTCGCCGCCGGCCTGCAGAACACGGGGTGACGGAGAGGGACATACGGAGAGCCTGGGGCCCGCGCGACCGTCTGCGCGGGCCCCTTTTTGGCAGGCGGCTCCCCCGGCGGCCGGCCTCTCCGTTTGTCGGTGGGTTCTCCGCTCGTCGGTACCCGCAGGTGCTTTCAGGTGCGACAGGCGATGCCGCCCAGCAGCCGAAACGCGCCGTTTGGCCGTCTGAACACGCCGGAGGGCACCGACGAGCGGGGGTGAGGGGGGACCGCGCGGCCCCGCCGAGCCGCCTAGCGGTCCGTGGCGAAGCAGACGGCGTCGAGCAGGAGCTGCGCCGCGTAGAGAGAGGTCTGGCCGGCCCAGTCGTAGGGCGGCGCCACCTCGCAGACGTCGAAGCCCGCGAGCGGCCCCTTGACGCAGATGGCGCGGATGAGCTCGCGGACATCCTCGTAGAGCAGGCCGCCGGGCTGCGGCGAGCCCGTGCCGGGGCAGAGCGAAGGGTCGAGGCCGTCGATGTCCACCGTGATGTAGTAGCGGTCGGCCTCGGGAATCCTGGCGCACACGGCCTCGATGCCGGCGGAGCGCACCTCGGTGGCCGGGACGAGCACGCTCCCCCACCGCCGGGCGTCGGCGAAGGCCGCCGGGCCGGAGCTGCCCAGGCCCCGGAGGCCCACCTGCATCATGGAGGTCACCCACGGCAGCTCGGAGGCGCGCCGCATGGGCGAGCTGTGGCTCTCGGTGAGGCCGCCGTAGCTGTCGGTCCAATCGAGGTGGGCGTCCACCTGCACGATGCAGAGGTCCCCGCCGTCGCCGAGGGCCCTGAGGATGGGGATGGGCGTCGCATGGTCGCCGCCGATGACCATGGGGATGGCGCCGGCGTCCACGATGCGGCCGACGGCGGCCTGCAGGTTCGCGAAGGTCTGCCCGCTGGTGCAGGGGCTCACGTCGACGTCGCCGCAGTCCACCACGGTCTGGCCGCGGTCGAGGAACGTGCGGTCGAGCACGGGGTCGTAGAGGCCGCAGAGGCCGTCGGCGTAGACCGTGGAGGCCTCCCGCACGGCCCGGGGCCCCATGCGCGCACCGCTCCGGGCGCTCGTGCCGAGGTCGTAGGGGAAGCCCAGGATCGCCACGTCGGGAGAAAGGGCCGCGAGCTCGTCCAGCGTGGGGCAGATGCGCGCCTTCATGAACGAGGCGATGCCCGTGAACGGGAGGTCGAACCGCCTGGCGGGGTCTGCCGAGAAGTCCTGGGTGCTGTAGCGGGGGTCGTAGGCCATGGGTGCCGTCCCTTCCACCCGCCGGTGACGGTGAGCGGGGCCGGCGGCGGGTGTGACGGCGACGCTCGCCCATCGTTGACCTGACGGAGCGAAGGCACGCCCTTGGCGTACCACCATTCTACGACGGGGCAGCAACGTAAGAAAGCACCAAGGAGTGTGACGGGACCGTGGAGCGGCCTCTGTGTTTGACAGAGGTGACCCGGCGGCGTAATGTGTCTTTTCGCGCTGAGGCGCACCCAACATTGCGGGGTGGAGCAGTCTGGTAGCTCGTCGGGCTCATAACCCGAAGGTCGTAGGTTCAAATCCTGCCCCCGCGACCAAATGCCCACGGGCGGCCGATTTCATCGGCCGCCCGTTTTCTTGTCGTTCTCTCGCGGATTATGTCGAGTAATAACAGGCTCCGCTGAATAAGCCCACCAGCTTGGTTGGCCTATTCAGCGGAGCCAGGGTCATAACGCACAGCCGATCCTAGAATATCGCCGCGTCCTCACCGTACCCGATAACCGAGACTTCAATTTCGTGCAGCGTCTCCTTAGGGATAGCTGCGACATCGAGCGTGTAGACGCTCCCAAGACGTGGGTTGAAGAATCCAAGGTGTGACACCTTGCGGTAGTCCTCCGCATGGACAGAGTGCAAACCCATCAGCCAATACATAGCGACTTGCAGAGTATGAGCATTCGTAGGTGGCTTAACCGAGCACTTGAAGTCCCAAAGTGCGTCGACAGTCAAGAAATCGCCATCACCCGCATCCACAGCCTCAGTGTAACCGCCCTCGAAGGTGATGCCCTCATGCACGACAGGACCATACTCATCAAAGAACTTGATTCCGGACTCAACCATCGTGCGGATATTCTCAATCGATGCCTCATTGGGCTCGATATTCTCGATAGGGCGGAAAGACATTAACCCAGCGCGGAAAGCCGAATCGTAACCCGCAAGCTTGCACGCAGCGTCTATGGAGGCGTCATCTAGCCCTTTGATATCCTGTGCGAGGAACGACGCCTCTGCGAGCTGGTTTACGAGCCGTGCCCCGAGGAAACTGATGTGGAACGCCTCATCAACCGAAGTGCCACCCATAAAGCGTGTAAGATAATCGACGGCGATGCCTACGAGACCCGCTCCAATGTTCTCCTCTTTGTAATCGTGCGGTGGCACGATGCCAAGATTTGTCACCTGCAACAACTTGCGCGGGTTCAGATAACCACCTCTAGGCTGCTTGATTTGCTTTATTCTCTGGGTGACAGACGCCATTGGCCTCTCCTTCGAACGACATAGGTGCGATTATCGCATCTATACCGGGCATTAGTTTTCGAAAGTCCAACCGGAAAACTACATGCTGCCTGAACCATCTTTTACTCTCCCATGAGCGACACGATATGGATTACGCTATGCGGCACTCTCTCCCTTGAGCTTTTTGCTCGTCTTTCCGAAAACACTTGAACATCCCAGAGCCAAGCGCATCCGAATCGAGATAGACGCCGAGCTTCATCAGTCGCAGCGTAGGGGCCCATGTTAAGGCGCGTCGACTATGCTTTACTTCATCGGCCGCCCGTTTTCTTGTACGCGGAGATGCACCCGGCGGAGGAGTCCGCCAAGACCTCACTCACCCGTCAAGCCGCACCCCTCACGCAGGAGGTCGAGCATCTCCTCCTCATGGCGTTCACACGGGCCTCCACCCGCCCGCCAGTCTTCCCCCTGCACCGTCGCTTCCGCCATCTTTCGAAGCTTGAGGCTGCCCCTGTCGATCATGTCCTTGAAGGTGCTCTTCTTGGCCACGGGGCTGAGGTTGGAGAACCGGGAGTTCACGTTCCTCTGCACCAGACAGAGGTTGCCGAAACGGTCGACGTCGTCCCATCGCTCGAACGTCCCGTCAGACGGGTTCTGCGGGTACCAGTGCTCCACCGAGTTGCGGAACTCGAAGTTGAAATCTGCGACGCCCTTTTCCTTCACCCACAGCAGATAGTCCAGATAGTTGAGCACGACATGGGGCGTGTTCACACCGAGCGAGAAATCGCCCGCCTCGAGGAACTCCCTCACCGGTGTTTTCGCGCAGCGCTCCACCTCGTCCAGAAAAGCCTCCGATCCCGCAAGGGCCGGGTTCTCGGTCAGCCTGACCAGGAGGTCGGTGATCCAGTGCATGACACGGGGAGACGTGTAGGAGACACGGAGGCACGCCTGGAGCATAAGGACCTTCCTGTTGGTGCCCTCGATCGTCTTTGTGCGAGGCCTCTTTCCCCGTATGAATCGCGTAGGGCCATATTGGGCGCTACCCTTTACACCGCGACTCAGCGACTTGAGACTCCAGGCACCTTCAGGCTCGTCCCCTGAGAACTCGCGCTTGATGATGCAGCGATCGAAGAGGAAGCGCGTCCGCAGTATCGAGACGGCGAACTCCCGGGCAAACCATATGCGGTCGACGGGCACGCCGTTCCACAGCCCCTCGCCCACCACACGCTCGAACGCGGCCTTGAGACCCTTGTCGTCGAGAAGGCGGTCGACCGGTACGTTGCCGACGGCGTCCACGATGCCATTGGCTGCCACGAACACCCTGAGCGCATGGAGGAGGAAGAAGCGGAAGTCGATGACGCTCTCGAAGCGGGCGTCCCCGTCTCTGCCGTCACCTCCCTCAGGCATCGGGCCATCGTCGCCCTCGCTATCGATGATCGAACGAATGTCGAGCGCCTCCTCCCCTTCGCCCACACCCCAATCCATGGCCCGGAGGCTCCCAAGGGACGGCAGCTCGTCGTAACCTTGACCGAACAGGGCCGCCCTCTCCGAGGTGCCGAACCTCATCTGCACATAGCCCGACATATCGCTGCAGGCGTCCCAGATACGCGCGAACCCGACGGCATCCGCCCCCGTAAGCGGCTCCATGAGCCAAGCTTTGAGAATCTCGTGCTGCTCGAGCTGCTCGCCGCGCGTATTCATGATCTCGAAGTAGTGGTTGAGGTCGGTGTGCTCCGGCACCTCGATGCGGTAGAGGAGCGTGCGGGAGAGCTTGTCCTTGAGGCGTTCGAGACCCTCGCCGTCGAAGTCGGCGGCCAGCTTGTCGCGGATCGTCCGCAACCCTGCCGCGATGGCAGGTTCCACCAAACGGTCCTCGACGTCCCCGGATCCGAGAAGCCCGGAGAGGTGTCTGAGTGTGTAGTCGGACCTCTCTCGGCAGGAGAACGAGAGCGCCGGGATGCCGGGCGAGGAGAGACCGAGCGCCGCAAGCAGAAGGTAGAGCGTCGTGAGCCGCTGCTGACCATCGATGACCTCGTAGTTGCCATCCGACATCTGCGACACGACAAGGGAACCGAGGTAGTAGTGCCGGTCGCCCACCTCCGGAAGGTCGTCGACGTCCTCGATCAGGCGCTCGATATGCTCCTCTCCCCACGCGTAGGGCCGTTGGTAGAGGGGAATGACATAGCGGTCCCCACGCTCGAACAGAGAACCTCCCGCACCGTCGATGATGGCGAGCTCTTCAACCGTTCCGCTCATAGCCCCCGCTCCTTGATGAAGTAGTCGACCAGCTCCTGCCGTTCCGCATTCAAACCGTCGGTCCCTCGCCTTGGTCGTATCTCGACCCTGAGGTTGGCGATCTCGGTATGGGAACGCGCCCGTGCGATACACGAGAACATGGGAATCGTGTTGGTGTAGGGCCCGTCGACTCGCTCGCCGGCACCCTCCCCGACCGCATACCTGTTGATGCTGCCGAACCCGAGGGACCGCATGTCGACGCGGAGCATGAACGCCCAGGCGAAGAGCTTCCTCACGGCGCGCTCGTCAAAGTTATGGAAGCGGTCGTAGTAGGCCATGAGTACGCAACGGAACAGGCCGGCCGCATAGTGGAAGCCGGCAGATCGCCTCTTCCCTCCCAAGATGCCCCACATATCCTCGAACCGTCGGTTTGAGGAGAGCTCGCACTCTATGTCACGCCGCATACGTAGGTACCGCTCCGCCATGGAGAAGAAGTCCCCGCCTTCCACGAACGAGGCCCCTATCTGGAAGCAGGGGGCGGCCCGTCGGGCACGCGCGGCGAAGGTATAGCCGCTGTCGGCGGGAACACCTTTGAACGCATCTATCTCCCTCGAGGTGAAGGGGCGCGTCTTCTCGCCCAGGGACCAGTTGGCAGCGGGAAACAGGAAGCGTGCGAAGAGATCCCGGACCTCCCCGGAGGGAAACTCCTCCCAACGCGTCACCGCATGGCGCATCTCGTAGGGATCGTCGCGCATGGCGCGGAGATGATAGGCCTTCAGAAGGTCGTGAGGGTCCAGGCTGCGCCCGCGCGTGTTCTGTGAGTCGAAGAGCTGGAACGCCTCCTCCACACGGTCGACCGTGATGACGACGGCCTCGAGGGTCCGTTCGAAAGCCTCGACGGCCGTCTCGCACCATTCCTCGGACCGCGAGCGCAGCCATTCGACCATGAGCTCGTGGTTGGCGCGGATGTTCGCCCGGGACTCCCGGCTTGAGAACGTGGCCGATGCGAGGAGCGGGAAGTCGGGCACCGGCAGGCCCACTGCTTCGGCGAGACACATCCGGAACAGGAGGAGGGAGACGGCGCGCTGCTGCCCGTCGACGATGTCGAGGGTACCACCCTCGACGTTCCGATGCAGGATGACGGTACCGATGCGGTACCTGAAGCCGGCATCGTCGCGACGATGGGCGACGGCGCCGTCGATGTCCTCGAGCAGCTCGACGATGTTGCGTGCGGTCCAGCGGTACGGCCGCTGGTAGTCGGGGATCCGGAGGTCCCGTGACAGCAGCTCGCCGGCGGTCGTCACCTCGGCGCCGGCGGCATCGGGAAGCGGCCCAGACCCTCTCTCGTCGTCAATGCCCATGACTGGCCCTCATTTCCTGAACCATTGCAGCACAGGGCAACACTTTACCGCCACCGGCACACCGGCGGTGACAGGATGGCGCATAGCGTGCTTCAAGGCGAAGCGGAGCCTCACCGCCCGTCGAATGGGCTATGTGACAGTCAGGGTGCCCGACCAACGTGACAGGAAAGGCCTTGGGACATATAGTCCCAAGGGACCGGGAGGGGGGACGATGCTCACAGACCTCGCATGCGTGGCGGCCGGAGGGGCCGCGGGCTCCGTGGCCCGCTACCTGCTCTCCCTCGTGCCCACGCCGGGCCCGTGGCCCGCCATGACGCTGCTCACGAACCTCGCCGGCGCCGTGCTCATCGGCGTCGTCGCCGGGCTCTCGCCGGCGCGCCTCCCGCCCCAGGCCGCCCTCCTCCTCAAGACCGGCCTCTGCGGCGGGTTCACGACGTTCTCCACGTTCTCGCTGGAGACCGTGACGCTCTGGCAGCAGGGACATGCGGGGCTCTCCTGCCTCTACGCGGCGGCCTCGGTGGGGCTCTGCGTGGCGGGCGTCCTCGTCGGCCAGGCCGTGGCAGGATCGCTGGCCCGGGGTTAGGCGTGCACCGGACGGCCATCAAACCGGCAATGTGACAGCCGAGGTGCCCGGCCAAAGTGACAGGGGTCAGCGGCCGCGGTGGCGGAAGAAGCGCTTGCCCAGGAGGCGGCCGGCGCCGGCGTCGGGACCCCAGCTGATGATGCCCCCGTCGTCGTACACGCCGCGGGAGTCCATGCCGTCCACCTCCACGCCCTCCACGTGCTCGTCGAGGGCGGAGAGCGAGAAGGCGTTGAGGAAGCGGCCGTCCAGCACCTCGCGCCAGTCGCGGCCCAGGCCGCGGGACACCGACTCGAGGTCCCCCATGGTGAAGAGACCCCGGGCAAGGCAGGTGGCGGCGGGGTCGTCGGGAATCTCGGGGAAGTGCTCGAACACCCAGTCCTCGAACATCCAACGGACCTCGTCGGGAAGGCAGGGAATGCGGGACGCACCGTCGATGGACACCATGGCGAGCCTCCCATCATCACGTGGGCGGAGCATTATCATATTACAGCATTTCGATATATTCAAGTTAGCTTAAGTAAAGCGCGGGGACGGGCGCGGGGCCTGTCGCTAGAATGGGTCCTTGCAAGCCGCATAGAAAGGACGCCATGACCGCACCCCACGCACCCCTCGTCGCATTCTTCGACATCGACGGCACCCTCATCGACTCCGACCCCGAGGCCTACGCCGCAGCCCAGGCGCCCGACGCCTCCGTGGAGCAGCAGGAGCGCGTGTTCCTCCCCACCCGGAACGTGCGCGACGCCGTGGCCGAGTTCGTGGACGCGGGCAACCTGGCGTTCCTCTGCTCGGGACGGCCCCCCTCGGGGCTCGCCCTCCTCATGGACCGCGTGCCTTTCTCCGGTTACGTGGCCCTGGCCGGCGCCCTGGGGGAGATGGACGGCCACGAGCTGTTCAGCCACACGGTGGACCGCGACACCATGGCGCGCGCCATCGAGATCTTCGACGAGTGCTCCGTGGCGGCGCTGCTCGAGGGAACCCGGGGCTCCGTGGTGTTCATGCCAGCCGGCGACCACCCCGCCATCGACCTGTCGGTGCCCGTGGTGACCGACGCCGCCGAAGCGGTGGCCGCCATCGACGACCTCGCCCTGGTCAAGGCCTTCTGGATGGCCGAGGAGAACGGCCGCCTGGACCCGCGGCGCGAGGAGCTCTCCGGACTCTTCCGCCTGAGCGACCTCGGCGTGGGCGGCTTCGAGCTCACCGTGCCCGAGATCTCCAAGGCGAGCGGCATGGCCGACGTCCTGGCCGCCGTGGGCGATCACGGCACGGTCTACGGCTTCGGCGACTCCGAGAACGACACGCCGATGCTCGAGGCCGCCGACGTGTCCGTGGTCATGGAGAACGGCGTGCCCTCGGTGAGGGCGCTCGCCGACGTCACGGCGCCTCCGGTGTCCGAGGACGGCGTGGCGACGGTGCTGAGGGAGATCCTCGCAGGCGGGCTGTAGCAGAGGCGCCACGGCACCGAAAAGCGGGCGCGCCCCTGACCCAGGGGCGCGCCCGCATCCGTATCCGCCCGCAGGGCCCTAGCCGCGGACCTCCAGCAGCTTCTTGCGGAGCTCGGCCTCCATGGCGCGGAGCTCGGTCTCGGCCTCGGCTCGCTTGGCGCGGCCCTCCTGCTGGATCTGCATGACCTCGTCGAAGGTCTGGATGAGGCTCTCGTTGGTGGCCTTGAGGGTCTCGATGTCCACGATGCCGCGCTCGTTCTCCCGGGCGATCTGCGTGGTGGACGTCCTGAGCATCTCGGCGTTCTTCTTGAGCAGGTCGTTGGTCATGTCGGTGACCGTGGTCTGCGCCCTCACCGCGGCGTCGGCGTTGGCGATGCCCAGGGCCAGCACCATCTGGCTCTTCCACAGCGGGATGGTGTTGACGATGGTGGTCTGGATCTTCTCCACCATGAGCATCTCGTTGTTCTGGACGAACCGGATCTGGGGCGCCGTCTGCATGGCGATGGTGCGGGTGAGGTCGAGGTCGGAGAGCTTCTTCTCGAACCTGTCGCAGGCGGCCGTGAGCTTCTGCACGGCCTCGGCGTCCTCGGTGCGGCCCGTGGCGCGGGCCTTGGCGGCGAGCTCGGCGAGCTGGCCGGAGCGCACCTCCTCCAGCCTCCTGCGGCCCGCCAGGATGTACATGGTGAGCTCTTTGAAGTACGTGAGGTTGAGGTCGTAGAGCTTGTCGAGGATCTTGGCGTCCTTCATGAGGGTGAGCTGCTGGTCCTTGAGGTGCCCCACGATCTTGTTGACGTTGTTCTCGGCCTTGTCGTACTTGGCCGTGAGGGCCTCCACGCGGCTGGCGCCGCGCTTGAAGATGCCGAGGAACCCGCGCTCCTCCCCCACCTCGAGGCTGCGGAGCTCGCCCACGACGTCGGTGATGAGCTCGCCCACCTCGCCGAGGTCCTGGGTGCGCACCTTCTCGAGGGCGCTCTGGGAGAAGTCGGCCATCTTCTTCTGGGCGCCGGCGCCGTAGGAGAGCACGAGCGCGGAGTCGGTGAGGTCGATCTGCTTGGCGAAGGCGTCCACCTGGCGGCGCTCGTCGTCGGAGAGGAGGTCCTCGTCGAGGGAGGCCACGGGGGCCGCGGCCTCTTCCTCCTCCACGACCACGGCGGGCTCGTCGCCGAGGTCGGGGCTCAGGGTGAGGGTGGGTACGGGCTCGCCCGCGAGGGCGTCGATCCGGTCGTCCATGGGAACCTCCTAGTCCTTGGCGGCAGGGCCGCCGCAATCGATGAGACCTTCCTGGGCGAGGACGTCGTTGAGCACGGAGATGTCGGCAGAGACGTCCCAGGTCATGTCGCGGAAGATGGTGTCGAGGAGCCGCTCGTAGGCGACCGCGAGGGTGTCGAGCGTGCCCTCGATCTCCTTGCGCGACGTGGAGATGTTGACACCCTGCACCGGCTGCTCCTCGAGGTCGTCGTAGGCCTTGAGGAGCTTGACGGTGGTAGGCAGGTAGTAGTTCATGAAGCGCTCGAGGTCGTCGGCCACCTCGGGGTGCTCCGCCGCGTAGGCGAGGATGTTGGTGGCCACGCACTGGATACGGTCCACCTTGGCCGACACGGCGTCGTCGTCGATCGCGGCGTTGGCCTCGTCGAGCTCCGCCAGGTAGGCGGCGCCGCGCCGCAGCAGGGGACGCACCTCCTCGGGGGCGTCGTCCACGGGGAAGGGCGCGTCCCCGGCCGCGGCCGCCGGTACGGGATCCACGCGCTCCACCTTGGCCTCCACCCGCTGTGCCCGGCTGGCGCGGCGGGCCTCCGCGGCCGCGCGCTCCTGCTCCTCCACGGCGGCGAAGGCGGTCTCGGTGACCACGAGGGTGCGGCCCGAGGACGACAGGCGCCCCTCGCGGAGGAGGCCCTTGACGATGAGGCGCCGGGCGTCGGCCCGGACGGCGTCGGCCTTGCGGCCGACCTGGTGGGAGAGCTCGGCGACGGTGCAGGCCTCGCGGCTGCCGATGACGCGGCGGTAGGCGTCGAACCGTCGGGCGAGGGCGAGGCGGTCGAGGCCCGCGCGCAGGAGGCACGCGGACAGGAACAGGAACACGGCGATGGCGGCCACCAGCCCCACGTCCACCCACGGGAGGGCGAGGGCGCCGATGACCCCCAGGACGAACGTGAGGGTGAGCATGGCGCCGAGGAGCGTGGCGACGACGCCCACGACCCGGAGGCCGGCCGAGGAACCGTAACGGGCCGCCACGCGCTCCCTTGCGATGCGCTCCTCCTCCTTGCGCCTGGCCTCGGTCATGGACGCGGCCACCGCCTCCTGGGCCTTGCGCACGCCCTCCCCCGCCGCCGAGGCGGTGCGCTCCACCATGGTGCGGAGCTCGGCGAACTCGCGGCTGTCGATGGCGTCCTGGACCATCGACCCCAGCGACTGGAAGACGTCCTTGTCCCCGTTCTCTGCCATGGGAGCCTTTCCGCCGGGCGCACAAGGCGCGCCCGATTTCCTAGAATGGAAGGTGCTTTTCAGCAGCCATTGTAGTCTACCCGCCCCATCCGACCATGCCCGGGGCACGGGGAGGGGCGGTTTCCATGGTTATACTCGGCGCCTTGGTCAACGGCGCGCTCACGGTGGCCGGCGGCGTGGCGGGGCTCGCCCTGCGGCGCCACGTGTCGCAGGGGCTGGGCGACTTCCTCATGGAGGGCCTGGGGCTCTGCGTCATCCTCGTGGCCGCAGGCGGCATGACCGGCTCCGTGCCGGTGCTCGCGGTGGTCGCCTCCGTGGTGCTCGGCAGCCTCCTGGGCCGCGCGCTGGACATCGAGGGCGCCCTCAAGCGCCTGGGGGACCGGGTGCAGGACGCCCTGGCCCGCCGGTTCCGGGGGTCGGCGGCCATGGGGCGCTTCTCGGAGGGGTTCGTCTCGGCCACGCTGTTCATCTGCGTGGGGTCCATGGCCGTGGTGGGGTCGCTCCAGAGCGGGCTCTCCGGCGACCATTCGACGCTGTTCGCCAAGGGCGCCATCGACATGGTGGTGGTGGCCGTCATGGCCGCGTCCATGGGGGTGGGCGTGCCCTTCTCGGGGCTCTGCGTCTTCTCCTACGAGGCGCTGCTCAGCGTGGGCGCGAGCCTGCTCTCCCCCGTGCTCACCGACGCCGTCATCGCGGCCATGACCGTCACGGGCTCGCTGCTGCTCCTGGCCGTGGGCCTCAACATGCTCGGGGTCACGCGCATCAAGGTGGCCAACATGCTGCCGGCGGCGTTCGTCCCGGTGCTGTTCGCCCCCTGGCTGGGGTAGCGCCCCGGATGCGCGGGGGCGCCGGCCGGGCCGGGAAGCCCTGCCGCCCCACGACGGGACGCGTCGCCTAGAGGTGGCGTGCGGTCTCCCCGCGCTCGCCCGCCGAGAGGACCTCCTCGGCCTCGCGGGCCGCGAGGGCGGCCTCGTCGGGGACCGCCGCCTCCTCGTCGGGGGACCTGTCGATGGTGGGGAGCCCCTGGTCGCAGGGGTCGAACTCGGTGCTTCGGTAGGGACGGTCCTCGGATGCCACGGCCCTCTCCTTCCCGCCCGCCCGGGCGTCTGTGGGTTGCTCCGGGGGCCTATGCCCGGTCGCGGGCCGGCCTTTTCGCCACCGGGCGCGAAGCCGCGGAATCTGCGGGGACCCCGTGACGGCCGAGCACGTCCACGGGCGGCACGGAGTCGCTGGACGTGAGCCCCGCGTCGCCGCCGTGCTCCCAGAGGCGCCCCTCGAGCGCGCGGAAGGGCGCCGTCACCACGGGCACGCACCCGTGGTCGAAGGGCTCGGTGCCGGCGCTCACGAGCGCGAGGACGTAGGGCGCCAGGGCGAAGGAGGCCGCCTGCCAGCCCACGCCGGCGTGGAAGCACTCCGCCACCGCCGCGACGCACCAGGCGTAGCAGACCCACACCACGACGGCCGGGACCACCCAGAACTGCTGGAGGAATCCCGTGGGCATGGCCCAGAAGGCGCCCACGGCGACGAGCCCGGCGAGGGCGACGCCGTAGAGGAGCACGCAGCGCGCCGAGCGGAACAGGAGGTAGGGTCCGTAGAGTGGCACGAGGAAGAGCCAGGGGCTCACGCCCATGCGACCGAGCGCACGGCAGCCGCCCACGAAGAACAGCACGACACCCACCGCGACGACCGCGGCCACCAGGCCCACGAGGGCCGAGAAAGCGATGACGCCCATGCAACCTCCCACCGGTGCGCCCCGGGCCGCGTCGCCCGGGAACCGTCCCCTTCTCGGACTCATTCCCCGTTTATGGCGGGACCTTCGCGTCATGGGCGACGCGGTGCACGGTGCGCAGGAACGGCATCCAAGATACGTGGCCGTCGTGTGGTCAAACGGCGGGGGCATTGTGGAACCGTCCCGCCCGTGTCCCATCGGGGCCGGCGATGTCACACCATGGGGGCAAAGCGGAGACGGGAGGGGGCACCATGGGAAAAGGGGGACGGGCCTTGGCGGTCGTGGGCACGGTCGCCGTCGCCGGGGCGCTCTGCGGCCTCGCACTCTTCTCCAGGTCGAGCTACCCCACGGTGACGGTGCAGCTGCCCGCCAACCGCGCGGCGGGCTACACCTGGGTCTGCTCGGTGAAACCCGAGGGCTCCTTCGTCACGGTGGACACGCGCTACGCGCCTGAGAACGGCGACGACCCCGACGGCGGCGGCGTGGAGACCTTCGTCCTCCAGAGCCGGAGCCAGGGGACGTCGCAGGTGTCGTTCGCCTGCGTCGACGGCGACGACGGCAGCATCGACTCCACGGCAACCTACGAGTTCACCACCGACGGCTCGACCATCCGGAGCAGCGGCACCACGGCCGACATCTCGGACACCCTCATGGCCCCCTTCGCCTCGGAGGAGGTCTCGGAGGGCGCCGCCTAAAGACGTCCCCGAACGGACGCGGGAGGCCCCCGCACCCCGGCCGGGATGCGGGGGCCTCCCTTTGCCCCGGTGCGGCGTTCCGCAGATCAGGCGAACGACGCCACGAGCGCCTGGAGGATGTCCACGGTGGTCTCGAGGGCGGGCACCGGCACGAACTCGCGCACGGAGTGGGCCAGGCGGCCGCCGGTGGCGAGGTTGGGGCACGGCAGGCCGCGGAACGTGAGCTGGGCGCCGTCCGTGCCGCCGCGCGCGGGCACGCAGACCGGCGTCACGCCGCAGGCCTCCATGGCCGCCTTGGCGCGGTCCACGAGGAACTCGGCCCCGTCCAGGCGCTCGGCCATGTTGCGGTACTCCCGCTTGACCGTGAGGCGCACGCGGCCCTCCCCGTGCAGCCTCTCGACATACGCGGCGGCGGCGTCCATGAGGTCGAGCCGGTCCTCGAAGGAGGCGGCGTCGAAGTCGCGCACGAGGTAGGAGGCGCGGCACTCGTCCACGGTGCCCGAGACCCCGTGGCAATGGAAGTAGCCCTCGTAGCCGGCGGTGTGCTCGGGGCGCCCGGCAGCCGGCAGCATGGCGTCGAACTCCTCGAACAGGCGGATGGCGTTGACCATGCGGTCCTTGGCGTCGCCGGGGTGGACGCCCTCGCCGGTGAAGACGGCCTCCACCGAGGCGGCCGAGAAGCACTCGTAGTTGAGCTCGCCCAGGGCCTCGCCGTCCACGGTATAGGCGTAGGCCGCGCCGAAGGCGTCGAGGTCGAGCAGGGCCGCACCGTGACCGATCTCCTCGTCGGGGACGAAGGCCACCGAGATGGGCGGGTGCGGCAGGGAGGGGTCGGCGAGGAGCCGGGCCACGAGGGCCATGACCTCGGCCACGCCCGCCTTGTCGTCGGCCGAGAGGAGCGTCGTGCCGTCGCTCGTGACCACGGCCTGCCCCGCCAGGGACGGCAGGTCGGGCACGGCGGCGGGGGTCACGGACACGGTGTCGGAGATGACGAGGTCGCCGCCCTCGTAGGGCACCACCTGCGGGCGGACGCCGCGGTTGGGGGCGTCGTGGGCGGTGTCGATGTGCGCGACGAGCCCGAGGGCCGGCCGCCCGGCGGCGCCCGGCGACGCGGGCACCTTGGCGGTCACGTAGGCGTGGCCGTCCACGGTCACGTCGTCGGCGCCCAGGGCGCGGAGCTCGTCGGCGAGCAGGGCCGCCATGGCGTGCTCCGACGGGTCGCTCGGCACCCGCTCCTCGTGGTCGGGGTCGCTGGGCGAGTCCACCTGCACGTAGCGCAGGAAGCGGCGCAGCACGTCGCTCGTGTCGGGGCTCCCCATGACCGTCTCGGCATCCAGGGCCTTCATCGTGCGTCTTCCCTCCTCCATGGGAGGGGGCCCGACGGCCGGCCGCCGGGCCCCCTCGACGTCTTGCCGGGCCCCGTCCTAGTCGAGGCCCATCTCCTTCTTCATGGCCGCGAGCTCGTCGTCCACCGCGGCGGACGCGCCGGCGGCGGCGTACTTGGCCTCGAGGGAGGCGGCGGGGTCCTCGGGCGCGGCGTTGAGCTCCTCCATGGCGTTGGAGCGGTCGAGCATCTCGTCGGCCTTGGCCTCCATGCGCTCGAAGGCGGCGACGGCGCTCTCGGCGCGGTCGGCGCCGCCGGTCATGCGCCCCACCTTGTCCTGGGTCTTGGCGACGGCGGCCTTGGCCTTGATGACGTCGCGGCGCCCCTTGAGTGTGTTGATGTCGCTCACGAGCTTGTCGTGCATCTGGCGCATCTTCTGCGCGTTCTCGTGGGCGGCGTCGTAGGCGGCGATGAGGCCGGTGTTCTTGGCGACGAGCTCCTGCTTCTTGGCCAGGAACGTGCGGGCGTCGCCCTCCTCGCCGGCGGCGAGGGCACGGCGGGCGAGGCCGTCGTACTTGTCGATGTCGGCCTGGTTCGCGTCGACGAGCCGCTTGCAGCGGGTCTCCTCGGCCATGACGCCGGCGGTGGCCTCCTTGACCTCCGCGAGGCTCTCGGTGAGGTCGCGGAGGTACTGGTCCACCATCTTGGCGGGGTCCTCCGCCTTGTCGAGCAGGTCGTTCACGTTGGCCTTGATGATGGAGGTGAAACGGTCGAGGATGCCCATGGCGCCCCCTTTCCCGGCCCGCCTAGCGGGTCGTCTCGTCGTCGGAACCCGACGCCTTGTCCGCGTACTTCTTCTCGAGGTCGGCGAGGTCCTTGTCGCCGAAGGTCTCCAGCGGTGTCTTGAGGACCTCGTCGAGGTGACGGTCGCGCTCCTCCTGCCGCGCCTTGCGGCGACGCCAGAGCATGTACCCGCCCGCGCCGACGATGCACACGCCGAGGCCGCCGGCGATCCAGAGGCCGGCGCGGCGCCCCTCGGCGGGGTCGGCCATGATCTGGGAGGCCGTGCGCTCGAAGGCCTGGGAGAAGATCTGCTCCTCGGAGAGGGAGCGGTCGGCGTAGGCACGGTCGAGCTCCTTGGCCAGGATGCGGCACGCCTCGTCGTCCATGACGGAGCGGGCGGCCGAGCCCACGGAGTAGCCGCAGTTGTAGCCGCCGGACCCGTTGTCGCAGAACACGAGGACGAAATGGCCCTCGTCGGAGAAGTTCTCGTCGTAGACCTGCTCGGCCAGCTCGGTGAGCCGCTCCGTGGAGGTGGTGGAGCCGTTGGGCAGGATCACGAGGTAGGGACGCACGCCGGTGAGGCGCCAGAACTCCTCCATGCCGTCCTCGAGCTGCGAGGTGTTGTGGATCCAGTCGCCGTCCCGGTCGGTGTAGAGGGGCGTGACCTCGGCCGTTCCCTGGGGCAGCGACGTGCGCTCGTGGGTGGACGACGCCTGGGAGTACGCGCCGGACGGCCCCGAGCACGACGACGGCGCGCAGCCGAACGACGTGGCGAGCGCGAGCACGAGGAGCACCGCGCAGACGACGATGAAGACGGTCCCGCACCCGCAGCCGCCCGACGACGCCGGGGCGCCTTGGCCGACGGTTGGCGTGGGGCCGCCGGGGGCCGGGGCGTCGCCCTGCGGCGTCGTGTGGGCCGGGGCCTGCCGTGCCGTCGCGCGTCGCCCGGAGCCCCCGAGGGAGCTGCCGATCATGCCGCCGATCATGCCTCCCCAGAAGCCGCCGGACGACCCGCCGCGGTAGCGGCGCGGGCCCATAGGTCCCATCCCCATCGGGCCCATCGGGCCGAAGCCCACGGGCGGGCGGCCGCCGCCCGAGGAGCTGCGCCCGCCCGGGCGCGACCCGCCGGAGAACCCACCGGAGGCACGGCCGCCACCGGAGAAGCCGCCTCCCCCGCCACCTGACGCGCCGCCGCCGGACCTACCCATAGGGACCTCCCCCTCGATCGGTTGCTAGGTGGAAGTGTACCCGAGCCCGCCCCGATGCGACCGAGGGCCGGGGCGCGGGGGCGGACGGGGCGGCGCGGCGGGCGTGCCGGCAGACGCCGGGAGGCCAGGGACCATCGAGGGGGCGGGGAGACGGATGGGCCAGGCACCTTTGTCACATAAACTAATTGATAGGGGAAGTGACAGGTGTCACCGTCCCCTTTGTCACGCCGTCCCAGCGGCGGAGAGCACCCGGTCGAGCACCGCGTCCCAGGAGAGGGCCGTGGCGTCGAGCGACGGCGCCGGGTCCGCGAGGGACGCCGCGAGCTGCCCGGCAACGCGCCCCTCGAAGGCGGGGAGCTCGTCGGGGCGGGGCTTGTCGACGTCCGTGACCGTGGGCGGCGCCACCCAGCGCACCGGGGCGTCGGGCAGGCCGGCCGAGAGCCAGGGGCGGACGCCCGGCAGGTCCGTGAGCACCGCCTTGCAGCCGCAGGCCAGGGCCTCCACGGCAACGAGGGGCAGGCCCTCGAAGAACGACGGCAGCACGAAGGTGTCGGCCGCGCGGTACTCCCCGGCGAGGCTCGCCGGGCCCAGGCGGCCGAGGAACTCCACGGGGGTGGAGAGCCCCTCCGCCATCGCGCGGATGGCGTCGCACTCGTCCCGGGCGCTCCCCCACCCGCCGGCCAGGCGGAGTCGCGACGGGGCCCTGCCCTCGCGCTCCATGCGGGAGACGGCGGCCAAGAGGGACGGCACGCCCTTGGCCCGGCAGACCTTGCCCACGAAGAGCAGGGAGCCGGGGTCGCGGGCGACGGCCGGGTCGGGGTGGAATACCTGCGGGTCGTAGCCCACGCCCACCACCGTGACGGCGTCGGGGTCGATGGAGAAGACCTCCGCGATCTCCGCCACCTGGGCGTCGTGGAGGGCGCAGACGCCGTCGAGGGCACGGACGGCGGGGACGATCCTGCCATGCCCGAGGCCGTGCTGGCGGAGCTGCCGGAGGTCCGTGGAGTGGCTGACGGCCACCACGGGGACACCGTCCACGACCTCGCGCACGACCGCGGTGGCCAGGTAGAGGTGGTGGCAGACCACGACGTCGGGGCGGAACTCCCCCACCGCCCCCCGCACCGTCCGCGCGAACGCGCGCACGAAGGCGTCCTCCATGGCCGGCGTGAGGTCGCGGTAGCGCGTGGCCGGGTAGGGCATCACGTCGCTCATGCCGCACACGTGGAACGGGAGCTCCTCGGTGCGGAAGCGCACGGGGAAGACGGCGGCCCCGGCGGGGACGGCGTCAAGGGGGTCGCCGTCGTCGATGCCGCAGACCACGGCGGCCTCGTGGCCGGCGGCCAGCTCGCTGCGCACGAGGGCCGAGAGGTACGTGCCGCTGCCGGTGGAGTCGGGCTTCTGGGCCGACACGTTGAGGATGCGCATGCTAGGCCCCCGCCGCGCAGTCGGCCGTGCCGCCTCGGAGCATGGCGAGCCCGTGGGAGACGGCGCCCACGACGGCGGAGAGGTTCTCCACGGCGGCCCGCGGGCTCCCCGGCACGTTGACGATGAGGGTGCGGCCGCAGATGCCGCTCACCTCGCGCGACAGGCAGCCGTGGGGCGTCTTGGCCAGGGACACCGCGCGCATGGCCTCGGGGATGCCGGGGCACAGGCGCTCGGCCACCTCGAGCGTGGCCTCGGGCGTGAGGTCGCGGGGCGAGAAGCCCGTGCCGCCGGTGGTCACCACGAGGGCCACGTCGCGCGCCACGTAGCCGCGGAGCGCAGCCGCCACCGGCCCCACGCCGTCGGGGACGATCGCACGGTCCACCACGTCGAAGCCGTTCTCGGCGAGGAGCTCGGCGACCGCGGGGCCGCTGCCGTCGGGGCGCTCGCCCCGGGAGCCGCGGTCGGACACGGTCAGGACGGCGGCGGTGAAGGGGGCGTCGCCCTCGGGACGGGCGTGGGACATGGCGTTCCTCTCGGGATGTCGGGCGCGGGATCGGTCGGCCCGATGAATCTTGAAACGTGACAGAGGTACCCGACCGCTGGGACAAAAGTGTCCGGGCGACGGGACGGGCGATGGGACGGCGGCGTCAGCGGCCGAAGGGGCAGTGCGGGTAGGTGCACGGCTTGCAGCGCAGGCAGAGGCCGCCCTCCCCCATGGACACGAAGTCCTCGCGGGTCAGGGGCACGCGGGCCGCGATGCGGGGCAGCACGAGGTCGAAGATCGTGGCGTCGGCGTACATGACGCAGCCGGGCAGGCCCACCACGGGGGTGCCGTCGTCGAAGTACGCGAGGCACATCATGGCACCCGGCAGCACCGGGGCGCCGTAGGTGACGACCTCGGCGCCGCTGCGGCGGATGGCCCCGGGCGTGTTGTCGTCGGGGTCCACCGACATGCCGCCGGTGCACACCACGATGTCCACGCCGGAGGCCTTGGCCCCGAGGATGGCCGCCACGACGTCGTCCATGTCGTCGCCGGGGGTCGCCACCGAGACGGTCTCGATGCCGAAGCCCTGGAGCTTGCGCTCCACCACCGGGGTGAAGCGGTCCTCGATGAGCCCGGACGCCACCTCGGAGCCCGTGGCCACCACGGCGGCCGTCCGCAGCGTGAAGGGCCGCACCTCGAGCAGGGGCTCGCCGGCGGCGGCCGCCTCGGCGTCGTCGAGCACCGAGGAGGGCACGGCGAGCGGGATCACGCGGGTGCCGGCCACGGGGTCGCCCTCCGACACGGCGAAGCCGCCGCGGCGGGTGGCCACCATGACGTCGGGCACGGAGTTCACGGCCATGAGGCGCGCGGAGTTCACGAGCAGCACGCCGTCGCGGGCGGCGGAGAGGCCGATCTTGCCCTCGCTGGGGTCCCCGTCCCGGGAGACGCCGGGGCCCATGCAGAGGGCGGCCAGGCGCTCGGCGGCGTCGTTCTCATGGAGCATGCCCGGCTCCATCTCCCAGACGTAGAGGAACCGCTTGCCCATGGAGAGCAGGACGGGGACGTCCTCCTCGGCCACCACGTGGCCCTTGCGGAAGCGCGGGCCCTTGTAGCGGTCGGGCCCCTCGGGGACGATCTGGGTCATGTCGTGCACGAGGACGTGGCCGACGGCCTCCTCGGTCGGGATCTTCTTCATGGCTCTACCCCCTAGATCCGGATGACGGAGACGGCGTCGCCCGGGCGCACGGTGCCGGGGCGCACGACGACGGCGAAGATGCCGTCCGTGGGCATGACGCACATGCCCACGGTGCGGCGGATCTCGCAGTCGTTGTGGCAGGTCTTGCCGATCTGGGTGACGGCCACGACGGCGTCGCCCACCTCGAGCAGGGTCCCCACGGGCAGCTCGTAGAGGGGGATGCCCCGGGTGAGGATGTTCTCGGCGAAGTCGCCGGCGGCCAGCTCGAACCCGCGGCCGCGCATGCGGTCAACGGACTCGTCGGGCAGCAGGCTCACCTGGCGGTGCCAGGGGCCCGCGTGGGCGTCGCCCTCCACGCCGGAGCCCACGACGAGCTCAATGGACTCCTGCGGGCGCTTGCGCGTGCCCTTCTCGGTGCTGATGCTCGTGGCGACCACGGTGCCGTGTGCGTCGCTCATCGTCCGTCCTCCCTCACGAAGTGCCCGCTCTTGCCGCCGTCCTTCTCCAGCAGGCGGACGTCGGTGATGACCATGTCGCGCTGGTGCGCCTTGCACATGTCGTAGATGGTGAGCCCCGCCACGGACGCCGCGCAGAGCGCCTCCATCTCGACGCCGGTCTCGCCCCGGCAGGTGCACGTCGCCTCTATGGCGACGCCGTCCCCCTCGAGCGCGAAGGAGACGTCCACGCCGGTGAGCGCCACCTGGTGGCACATGGGCACGAGCTCCCAGCAGTGCTTGGCGGCCTGGATGCCGGCCACCTGGGCCACGCCGAGAACGTCGCCCTTCCTGGTGCCTCCGGTGCGCACGAGCTCCAGGGTCGACGGCGCCATGAGCACCTTGCCGGCCGCGCGGGCGCGGCGCAGCGTGGCGTCCTTGGCTGAGACGTCCACCATGCGGGCGCGCCCCTGCCGGTTCACGTGGGTCAGGTCGTCCAAGGTTCAACCTCCAATGGCGTTCATGGCCCGGGCGCTCTGGCTGGCGTGGTCCGCGTCCATGGTGTGACGCTCGGGCTTTCGGTGTATCTCGTCTGCGATGGTGCGCACGAGGGCGTCGGGGGCCAGGCCCCTGAGCGGCACCTCCCGGCCGGAGTGCAGGCAGGCCTTGAGCATGCCGTCGGCCGTGACCCGGATGCGGTTGCACCCGGAGCAGAACCGGTGGCTCATGGGCCTGATGAGGCCCACGGTGCCGCGCCAGCCCGGCGCCGAGAAGGTCTCGCTCACGCCGTCCGCGCCCACGGGGGCGAGCTCGGGGAGCTCCTCGAGCACACGCTCGGCAGGGACGAACGAGGCCCGGGGCCATGACGCCGCCTCGCCGATGGGCATGAGCTCGATGAAGCGCACCGAGGCGGCGGCGCCGTCGCGGGCGAGTCCCGCCAGGGGGCGGATGTCGGCCTCGTTGACGCCGCCCATGAGCACGGCGTTGACCTTGACGGGCCCGAGGCCGGCCTCCCGGGCGGCGGCCAGGCCGGCAAGGGCGTCGTCGAGGCTCCCCGTGCGGGTGATGGCGCGGTAGCGGTCCGGGTCCAGGGAGTCGAGGCTCACGTTCACGCGGTCCAGGCCGGCGTCGGCCAGGGCGCGGGCCTTGGGCGCGAGCAGCGTGGCGTTGGTGGTCATGGCCACCTCCTCGATGCCGGGCACCGAGCGCACCATGGCCACGAGCCGCTCCACGCCCAGGCGCGCCAGCGGCTCGCCGCCGGTGATGCGCACCTTCGTGACGCCGAGCCTCGCGCAGGCGGCGACCACGACGGCCATCTCCTCGAGGCTCATGACGTCGGAGTGGCAGACCTTCTCGACGCCGGCGGCCGGCATGCAGTAGCGGCAGCGGCAGTTGCAGCGGTCCGTCACCGAGAGGCGCAGGTAGGTTATGGAGCGTCCGGTCTCGTCCAGCATGGGGCACCTCCCTAGGCGCGGGCGCGTCGGTCCGTGAGCGGCATGACGTGCTCGGGGGCGATGTGCAGCGTGAGCCGGTCGGGCCCGCCCAGTGCCGCCCAGGCGTCCTTGTCCAGCTCGTAGCGGATCTTCCCCGGCCCCCGGGTGGAGAGCATGACGATGGTGGAGAACGTGCTGTCGATCACGCGGTCCACGGTGCAGGGGATGGGGTTCTCTTTCCCCTCCACGGAGAAGTAGTGGGCGCGCAGACCCACGAAGTCGGTGTCCGGTCCGGCCTCCTCCGTGCACGCGAGCGTGACGCCCCAGTCGTCGCAGGCCACCTCGTGGGGGCCCGTGGCGCGGGCGGCCGAGATGTTCTTGCAGCCGGAGATGACGGCCGCGGCCCGGGTGCCGGGCTCCTCGAAGAAGCGCTTGGTGGGCACCGCCGGGTCGGACACGCCGCGGTCGACGGCGCACACCTGGTCGCAGAGGCGGTAGACCTCGTCGCGGTCGTGGCTCACGTAGACGGTGCCGCCGGGGAAGCCCCTGAGGGTGTCGGCCAAGGCCATCTCGAGGGTCCAGCGCAGGTGGCCGTCCAGAGCCGAGAACGGCTCGTCGAGCAGCACGAGGGCCGGCTCGCTCGCCAGCATGCGGGCGAGGGCCACGCGCTGCTGCTGGCCGCCGGAGAGCTGGGAGGGCCTGCGGCCCTCGAGACCCGAGAGCTCCATGGCCGCGAGCTGCGCCTCGGCCGCCTCGCGGCGCCGGCGGCGTGCCGCGGCGCCCCTGAGCCCGGGCACCGGCACGGCGCACATGACGTTCTGGAGCACCGTCATCGTGGGGAAGAGCGCGTAGTTCTGGAAGAGGTAGCCCACGTGGCGCTCCTGGGGCGGGAGGTCGACGCCGGCCTCGGAGTCGAAGAGCACGCGGCCGTCCAGCACGATGCGGCCCTCGTCGGGGCGCACCGTGCCGGCGATGCAGCCGAGCGTGAGCGACTTGCCGCAGCCCGAGGGGCCGAGCAGCGCGAGCACGCCGTCGCCCTCCAGGGTGAACTCCACGTCGAGCCTGAACGACCCGAGGTCCTTCCTCACCGAGACGTCGAGGGCCATGTCACGCCGCCTTACCCGAGCGTGCGCGGCGCTCGAACATGTTCATGGCCATGAGCACCACGGCCGAGATGGCCAGGTTGACGAGCACCCAGTTGAGGGCGCCGGCGTCGTCGCCGGTGCGCCACAGCTGGTAGACCGTGGTGGAGATGGTGGCCGTCTGGTTGGGGATGTAGCCGGCCACCATGGAGGTGGCGCCGTACTCGCCCAGCGCGCGGGCGAAGGCGAGCACGGCGCCGGCCACGATGCCGGGGGCGCAGGCGGGCAGCTTCACGCGCCAGAACACCCACGCGTCCGACTTGCCCAGCGTGCGCCCGGCCTGGGCCAGCCGCTCGTCGAACCCCTCGAAGGCGCCTCGGGCCGTGCGGTACATGAGCGGGAAGCTCACCACCACGGTGGCGAAGACCGCCGAGTACCACGTCATGACGAGCCTGAGGTCGAAGGTGGAGAGGAACCACTCGCCCAGGGGCCGCTTGGGCCCCAGGACGAGCAGGAGAAGGTAGCCCACCACCGTGGGCGGCAGGACGAGCGGCAGGGTGAGCACCACGTCCAGGACCCCCTTGAGCCACCGCGGGGCGCGGGCCACGACGTCCGCGAGCCCGATGCCCAGGAAGAAGACCGCCACCGTGGCGATGGCCGCGATCCTCAGCGAGTTGAGGAGGGGGAAGAGGTCCATGGCGCGCCTCCCCTACCCCGCGAGCGGGGTGAAGCCCACGGCCTCGAACTCGGCAGCGGCCTTGGAGCCGCGGCAGAACCCGAGGAACCTCTTGGCGTCGTCGAGGTGCGCGGCGCCCTTGATGGCGGCGGCGGGGTAGACGACCTTGCCGCACATCTCCTCGGTGGCCTCGGCCACGGAGTCGAGACCGGCGGAGAAGGCGTCGGTGGCGTAGACGATGCCGCAGCCCACGGCGGCCTCGCCCACCTGCGTGGTGACCTCCTTGACGTTGGAGCCGTAGGTGATGCGGCCGGCGTCGGCGAGCTGCTTCTCGTCGAGCTTGAGGTAGGCGAGGATCTTCTGGGTGTACTGGCCCACGGGCACGTCCTCGTTGCCCATGGCGAGCACGACGTCGCCGGAGGTGAGCTTCCGGGCCATGGACTCGAAGGAGTCGACGGCGGCGGGGTTGCCGTCGGGGACCACGAGCACGACCTTGTTCTCGAGGAGGTCGAAGCGGGTGTCGGGCTCCACGAGGTCGAGGTTCTCGGTGTTGGCCTCGTTGCCGGCCTCGAGCTGGTTCATCTGCTTCTGGGCGGCCGAGATGAACACGTCGCAGGGCGCGCCCTCCTGGATCTGGGTCTTGAGGGTGCCCGAGGAGTCGAAGTTGAAGCTGGGCTGCGAGGAGTTCTCCTCGGCGAAGAGCTCGCCGATCTTGGTGAGCGACTCGGTGAGGGAGGCGGCGGCGAAGACCACGAGCTCCTGCCTGGCGTCGTCGGCCGCGCCCTGCTTGGCATCGTCGGACTTTGCGTCGTCGGCCTTGTCCTGGGACTGGCCGCAGCCGGCGAGGGCGCCGGCCGCGGCGACGGTGGCGGAGGCGCAGAAGGCGCGGCGGGCGACTGGTTTCATGGCTTCTCTCCTATCTCCTTGCGGCCGTGGCCCCTCTGGCGCAGACCGTGGTTACCTCGGGTGCGGGCGCACGCGGCCGCTCAGGCCCGGTGGTGCGGGCCCCCGGCGCGGTGGCGGACCATCTCCGCCGTCACCGACACGGCTATCTCGGCCGGGGTGACGGCGCCGATGTCGTCGCCGATGGGAAGGTGCAGGGCGGCCACCTCGGGCGCCGGGATGCCCGCCGAGACGAGCTCGACGTCGAAGAGGTGGCGTTTGGAGCGGCTGCCGATGCAGCCGACGTAGGTGGGGTGCCGGTCCATGACCGCCTTGAGGACGTCGAGGTCGGCAGCGTGCCCGTGGGTCATGACCACCACGTAGTCTCGCGGGCCGATGGGAAGGCCCCGGGCCACGTCCACGAAGTCGCCGCAGCGCACGGCCCGGGCGTCGGGGAACCGGTCCGGGACGGCGAGGGCCGGGCGGTCGTCTGCCACCTCGCAGGTGAAGCCCACGGCCGAGAGCGCCGGCACGAGGGCGGCGGCCACGTGGCCGGCCCCGAAGACGTAGACGACGGGCTCGGACACGGGCTCCTCCACGTAGGTGCGGGCCTCGGGGTACCAGCGGGTGTCGTTGGCGCCGGGGGCCACGGGGCCGGCGACGTCCGGGGCCTCGTCGCACACGGCGAGCGCGGCCGGCCCCTCCTCGGGCCAGGACGCCTCGAGCCAGTGGGCCGCGCCCGCGTCGAGGGCGTCGAGCAGGCGGTCGAGGAACACGGCGTCGGCCGGGCCGAGGCGGTGGATGCCCACGAGGGCGTCGCCGCCGCAGGCCATGCCGGTGATCGCGTGGGTGTACCACGTGAGGTCGTCGGCGGGACCGGTGCCGTCGGCCGCCGCGAGACAGCGCTCCTGCACCATGGCCTCCACCTTGCCGCCGCCCACGGTGCCCACGAACGCGCCGTCGGCGAGGGCCATGGCGGCCGAAGCGTCGCGCGGCATGGAGCCGCGGCACGAGAGCACGACGGCGAGGACGGTGGGGCACCCTGCGGCGAAGGAACGGGCGACGGCCTCGACGAAGCGGGGGTCGCGCAGGGTGTCGGTGAGGTCTGCCACGGTCATGCCTCCCTATGCTCGCGGGGGAACGCGCGGAGGTGCTCGATGGCCTCCAGGACGCCGCCCGCCACGGAGCGCGCCTTGTCGGAGACCGAGAAGCAGTGGGACACCTCGCAGCGCGGGTCGATGTCGCCGGCCTTCATGCCGCGGAACACCGTGAGGCCGTCCTGGAGCAGGCCGCGCAGGACGCCGTCGATGGTCGCGGGCATGGGGACGCCCCCCACCGTGGCGACGACCTCGCCGGCGCGCACGACGTCGCCGATGGCGCGGACGCCCCGGAAGACGCCGTCGGCCGGGGCGCGGAGCACGCGCTCCACGGTGTAGCCGCCGATGTTCCCAGGGATGCCGGTGTTGGGGGCCGGGGCGCCGCGGTAGTAGACGCGGCCCAGGTCGTGGCCGCGCTGGGTCTCCACCGCGGCGTCCACGTCGTCGGGGGCCGTGAAGCCGGGCCCGACCCCCACGACGATGGGGGCCAGGGAGAGGTCGGTGCCGAGGTTGCGCTTGGCGA
>ERZ808035.564-NODE-564-length-30649-cov-4.164595_pt1 | contig 30649 bp, 24 predicted proteins | sample MGYA00380189_ERZ808035 | MGnify/ENA primary metagenome ERZ808035 (study PRJEB31490, sample SAMN06133407) | mouse gut metagenome | isolation source: M5_1 | host: mice | place: China: Chengdu | collected 2015-05 ...
CATGGCCCTGACCCACCCCAAGCAGTACGATTTTTGTGTCAACAAATTGGGCTGCGGAAAGGTGCTGGACTACATCGGCGTCCCCTATCGTCCGTCAGGGACGGACTGAAATTTGTGAAAGGAGATGACCACACATGGGTTTTTTGAACAATACAGCTCCCCAGCGGCAAAGTGCTGACAGGCCAGGGCGGGGCAGATGGGAACGCCCCTCCGTCCGGCGTCAGTTGGCGCAGAAAAAGGCGGCGATCCCCGCGTCGCCCGATCCCGGCCTGCTGAGAAAGACCCGTGAGGCCGAGCGGTGAGCCAGCCTAAAAATTCACGCCTCCAGTTCACCGACGCCGAGCGCGGAGATCCCCGGCTGAAAGAGCATATCCGTCGCGCTGACAAGGTTGCGGACAAGGCGGATGCGGCCCAGACCAAGGTGCCCAAAAAGAAAAAGCTGGTGAAATACCAGCAGGCGGACCCTGCCAAGGGCAAGTCCAAGACCCGTTTGCGGTTTGAGGGCGTGGACAAGCCCGCCCCCGCGTCCAAATTGGCGCACACCGTCAAGGCCGCTCCGCTCTCCGCCGTTTCCGCCCAGGCCCATCGAAAAATCCAGGAGGCGGAACAGGAAAATGTGGGTGTGGAGAGCGCCCACCTCGTCGCCGCAAGCTCCGTATCACTCGCTTCCCCGCAAGCGGGAAAGCTCATTCACTCCGCTGCGGCTCCTCCTCCCACAAAGCCACAGGACGGCTTTGCGGGAACCCTGAGTGGAACCGCCGAGGGCGGCGTCCGGCTGGCGGCGCACTCCCGCCGCGCTCAGACGCTGAAACCCTACCGGGAGGCGGAAAAAGCCCGGATGCGGCTGGGCAAGGCCAATGTGAACGCACTCTATCAGAAGCACCTCCGGGACAATCCCCAGCTTGCCAGCAACCCCATCTCCCGGTGGCGGCAGAAGCAAGCCATCCGCAAGCAGTACGCCGCCTCGGTGCGTTCCGGGGAGGGCGTCGCCGCCACCATGGAGAACGCCATGAAAGCGGCAAAACAGGCGGCGGAGAGATCCAGGGCCAGCGGCAATTTCGTCTGGAAACATAAAAAGGGCTTCGCTGCTGCGATAGCCCTGTCCCTGGCGGTGTCCGTGTTCCTCAATGGGCTGTCCTCCTGCACGGCGCTGGTGGAGGGTGTGCTGTCCGGCCTGGGCGGTTCCACCTATCCCTCCGCCGATGGGGATATGCTGGGGGCGGAGGCCGCTTACGCCGGGATGGAGGCCGCGCTGAAAAACGAGCTGGACAACTATGCCACCCTGCACCCCGGCCATGACGAATATCAATTCGACCTGGACGAGATCGGACACGACCCCTATGTGCTGATCTCCCTGCTCACCGCCTACCACCGGGGGGCCTGGACGCTGGAACAGGTGCGGCCCACCCTGGCAATGCTCTTTGAGCGGCAGTATATCCTCACTGAGACTGTGACCCGCCAGACCCGCTATGACGAGAACAGTCAGCCGTATGAATACACCATCTGCAAGGTGAAGCTGGTCAATTCCGACCTGTCCCATCTGCCTGTCTATGTGCTGGACGAGGACGGGATGCACCTTTACGCCAGCTATATGGCTACCCTGGGCAACCGCCCGGACCTGTTCCCCATCACCGAATACCCAAACGCTTCCCAGCGGGAGAACTATCTGGACTATGATGTGCCGCCGGAGGCGCTGGAGGATGAAGTGTTTGCCGCCATGCTCAAAGAGGCGGAGAAATATTTGGGCTTTCCTTATGTCTGGGGCGGCACCAATCCCTCCACCTCCTTCGACTGTTCCGGCTATGTGTCCTGGGTGATCAATCACAGCGGCTGGAACTATGGGCGGCTGGGAGTAATGGGTCTGGAGGATGTCTGCACCCTCGTGTCCAGGGCCAACGCCAAACCCGGCGATTTGGTGTTCTTCATCGGCACCTATGACGCGCCATACCCTGACAGGCCCTCCCATGTGGGCATCTATGTGGGCAATGGGATGATGATCCATTGCGGATCGCCCATTTCCTACGCCAACATCAACACCCCGTACTGGCAGAATCATTTTTATGGCTTTGGCAGACTTCGGGAACCTTGAAAGGAGTTTTCACCATGAACCCGAAAATCAAGAAGATCAACACGGAATATCAGAAGAACGCCGCCAAAATCGCCGAGCTGGAAGCGCGGCAGGCCGAACTGACCAAGCAGCGCACCGAGCTGGAAAACCTGGACATCATCGGCCTGGTTCGGGGCGTGGGGCTGGACCCGGATCAGCTTGCCGCGCTCATCCGCGCCGCCCGCCCGGTGGAACAGGAGGACGCTGCCCATGGGGAAATGTAAGCGCCTCCTGACCGTGGTGCTGGCGGCGGTGCTGTGCTGCACCACGCTGCCCCTCACCGCCTTTGCGGGCGGTGGGCCGGAGGATGGGAACGATAAGGTTCTGGAATACTGGAGCCAGGGCACCCCCTCCCCCCAGCCTACCACGCCCGCTGATCCCCAGCAGACGGGCCAGCCTGTCCCCGGCACTCAGCAGACGCCCACCCAACGGGAGCCGTTGTCCCCCGGCAGCGAGTTCTCCACCCGCGATATGCTCTACGATAAGGACACCCACAAGCAGTTCATTACGGTGGAGGGCCGGGACGGGCACACCTTCTACATCGTGATCGACTACGACGCCCCGGTGAATGGCAAAGAGGAACAGTATCAGACCTATTTTCTGAACAAGGTAGACGAGGCCGACCTTGCCGCGCTGGTGGAGCAGGGCGAACCCGCCGCCTGTTCCTGCACCGAGAAATGCCACGCCGGGGCGGTGAACACGTCCTGTCCGCTGTGCGCGGTGAACATGACCGAGTGTGTGGGCAAGGAGCCTGAGCCGTCGGTCCCGGTGGAATCCCAGCAGCCCGACCCCGGCCCGGAACCGGAGAAACCCAGCAGCGGGAGCGGCCTGCTGGCCGTTGTGGGGCTGGCGCTGTTGGCCGGGGGCGGCGCGGCCTATTTCTTGAAATTCAAGAAGAAAAAGCCGGACACCAAGGGCAGCGCCGACCTGGATGACTACGACTACGGTGATGATAACGAGTACAGCGACGCCGGGGACGAGCCGGAGGGCGGAGAGGACGAGTGAAATAAAAGCAAGCGGCCCCGTTTGGGGCCGCTTGCTTTGTAAAGAGGCGCGTCAATATCCGCAAAGGATGCTTACGGTTGATTCAATCGGATAACCCAAAAGGAGACCTGTTGTAACTAATTCAGCATCAGTATTGCTTCTGTAAAAAAGATACGGTGGTTCCTTTCCACCATAACGCTTTATCTCTATCCCACATAGTTCTGTGACCTCTGTTTTAAGGGCGGGCGGAAGAAAAACGCCAAGTTTTTCATAAAACTCAAATACGCCTTTCAGATCGAGATAATCAGCGATTGTTCCTTCCCGGCAGATAAAGGTATACAAAATACCATCCCCGTCCAATGTGCCGGTTACGTCAGCAAATATACCATTAGGAAGGGAAGCGGAAAAATCTTGGAATTGTTGAAGGGCTTCTTCCTTCGCCATCTGATCGGAAGCCGCACGTAATGAAAGCGCCCTGTCAGCAAAGAGCTTTGCCCCCATCTGGACAGCGGTATCAAGGTATTTCTCGTCGTAAGCCCAACCGCCACAACAGTCCAGATTTGCCCAGGAGAGATAGGGAGAATTAAACTGCGCTTCGATTCTATTGAAACGGTAGGTGCGATGGATGTACCGTTTTGCACCGTCCTCAAGCAACACCTTTACCTGGCTTCTTTTCTTGAAATCCTCGCGGATCATTTTGACGCCGTAAGAATTTTCGTGAAGCAATTCACCCATAGCGGCACACCTGCCTTCCATTATAGACAGAATAACACACATCGGACGTATTTCCAAGAGACTGGAATGAAAAGTTTTGTGCCGGATATTCAAATTTAATAAAGGATGTGATTTTTGTGTATCGCCTTGTGATTGCGGAAAAACCCTCCGTAGCCATGGGCATCGCCCAGGTGCTGGGGGCCACGGCCCGGAAGGAGGGCCACATGGAGGGAAATGGCTGGCTGGTGAGCTGGTGTGTCGGCCATCTGGCAGGGCTGGCCGAGCCCGCCGCCTATAATCCCAGCTACGACAAATGGCGGCGGGAGGATCTGCCCATCCTGCCGGAAAGCTGGCGCTTCACCATTGGGAAGGATAAGCGGGAGCGGTTTGACGTTCTACGCACCCTGCTTCGGCGGGAGGACGTGTCCGAGGTGGTGAACGCCTGTGACGCTGGCCGGGAGGGGGAGCTGATCTTCCGCACGGCCTACCATCTGGCAGGCTGCACCAAGGCTGTGAAACGGCTGTGGATCAGCAGCATGGAGGACAGCGCCATCCGGGAGGGCTTCGCCCACCTTCGCCCCGGCGGGGACTATGACGGCCTGCACCAAGCGGCGCTGTGCCGTCAAAAGGCCGATTGGCTGGTGGGCATCAACGCCACCCGGCTGTTCTCCCTGCTGTATGGCCGGACGCTGAACGTCGGGCGGGTCATGTCCCCCACGCTGGCGATGATCGCCCAGCGGGAGGTGGAGATCGCCGCCTTTGAGCCGGAGCCGTTCTACACGGTGGAGCTGACCTGCGGCGGCATGGCCCTCGCCGGAGAGAGGATCAGCGGCAAAGAGGACGCCGCCGCCATCGCCGCCGCCTGTGAGGGCGGCACCGCCACCATCCAGACGGTGGAACGGAAAGAGAAAACCGAGCGGCCCCCGGCCCTCTACGACCTGACCACCCTCCAGAGGGAGGCCAATCGCATCCTGGGGTACACCGCCCAGCAGACGCTGGACTATTTGCAGGCCCTCTATGAAAAGAAACTGTGTACTTATCCCCGGACGGACAGCCGGTATCTGACGAACGATATGGAGGGGAGCGTCTCCGTCCTGGCGTCTGCCGCCGCTGTGATCTGCGGTGTGGAGGTGCCGGGGGCGGTGCTGTCCTCCCAGGTGTGCGACAGCGCAAAGGTCAGTGACCACCATGCCATCGTCCCCACCAAAGACGCCGCCACCGCTGACCTCTCGGCCCTGCCCATGGGGGAGCATAAAGTGCTGCGGCTGGTGTCGCTGGGGCTGGTTCGGGCGGTCTGTCCGGCCCATCGGTACGCCGAGACCACCGTGACAATGGAGTGCGGCGGGCACAGCTTCACCGTCAAGGGCAAAACGGTGCTGGTTATGGGCTGGCGGGCCTGCGCCGCACGGCCCAGCGATACCGCCCTGCCGGACAATCTGGCCCAGGGCCAGACGCTGGCGGTGGAGACCGTTCAGGTGAAGGAGGGACAAACGGCCCCGCCCAAGCACTTCACCGAGGACACCATCCTCGCCAGCATGGAGTGCGCCGGGGCGGAGGATATGCCCAATGATGCGGAACGGCGCGGAATCGGAACCCCCGCCACCCGCGCCGCCATTCTGGAAAAGCTGGTGGACACCGGGCTGGTGGAGCGGAAAAAGGCCAAGAAGATCACCAACCTCCTGCCCACCCAGGCGGGCAGCTCCCTGGTGGCCGTCCTGCCGGAAGCCCTGCAATCACCCCTGCTCACCGCCGACTGGGAGTACCGGCTGGGACAGGTGGAGCGAGGGGAGCTGTCCCCGGAGGACTTCATGGAGGGCATCGCCGCCATGGTAAAGGAGCTGGTGAACACCTACCAGCCCGTCCCCGGCGCGGATGTCCTGTTCCCTTCGGATCGGGAGGCCGTCGGCCCCTGCCCCCGGTGCGGCGGCGCTGTGGTGGAAAATAAAAAGGGCTTTTTCTGCGAGAACCGGGAGTGCCGCTTTGTCCTGTGGAAAGACAGCAAATTTTTCACAGCCAAGAAAAAGGCCCTCACCAAGACCATCGCCGCCGCTCTGCTGAACAAGGGCCGGGTAAAGCTCACCGGCTGTTTCTCGGAGAAAACCGGGAAAACCTATGACGCCACGGTGGTGCTGGAGGACGATGGGGCCAGGGCCAATTATAAGCTGGTGTTCGACCATGGGTGAGCTGCCCCGCATGAACGAGGGACAGGCCCGCAGGGTGAAGCGGCTGATCCGCCGCCTGTGTGCCAACCATGACGGCGGGTTTTGCCTCCTGCTGGACGATGGCGCTCCCTGCGTCTGCCCCCAGTCCATCACCAATGCCCTGGTGTGCCGCTATTTCAAGGCTGCCGTCCTGCCCGCCGACCTGGAACTGTATGGGGAGATCATGGCGGGTCGGCTCTCCAAGAGCTGCCATATTTGCGGCGCTCCCATCGCCGCGACCTGCAACGCGGTGAAATACTGCCCCAAATGTGCCCGTCAGGAGCGCCGGAAAAAAGACATGGAGAGGAAGCGCAGACGCGCCCTCAGTTTCCGCAAATAGAGGGCGCAGACCCGTTGCGGCGCAAGGCTTTCAAGGCGTGAAAACGAGTGGGGCCAGGGATTTACCCTCGGAGGGCAAAAAGCGGCTTCTATTTGCGGAAATCAGCCCGGAGCAGGAACCCCTGGCCCCCTGTTTCGGGCTATCAAATTGAAGGGAGGAAATCATCGTGGCTGAAAAAAAGCCCAGCAACCGGGAACAGGTCAAGCAGATCGTGGCGGGCATTGAGGGCAGCATACAGGAGTTGTTCCAAAGTGAGCGGTATGCGGAGTATTTGCGTACCATGTCCCGGTTCCACACCTATTCCGTCAACAACACCATCCTGATCCATATGCAGATGCCCAACGCCACCCATGTGGCGGGCTATAACAAGTGGAAAAACCAATTTGGGCGTCATGTGAAACAGGGGGAGAAGGGCCTGACCATCATTGCCCCCACGCCGTTCAAGAGGAAGATTGAGGAAATGAAGCTGGACCCGGACACCAAAGCGCCGGTGCTGGACGAAGATGGGAATGCTGTCACGGAGGAACGGGAAATTGAAATACCGCTGTTCAAGCCGGTAAAGGTGTTTGACGTGAGCTAGACCGAGGGAGCGCCCCTCCCCAGCCTTGTGGCGGATCTGACCGGCAATGTCCAGCACTATGAGGCATTCATGGAGGCCCTGCGGCGCACCTCCCCTGTATCCATATCGTTCAAAGATATTTCGTCGGATGTAAATGGCTTTTTTAGTTTGGACGAGCAGACGATCACCGTTCGGGAGGGGATGAGCCAGACGCAAACGGTGAGTACCCTCGTGCATGAGATCGCCCACGCCACGCTCCATGACCGGGAACAGATCCGGCTCACCACCATTGTGGAGGACCCCTCCAAAGACGCGCCAAGGCCAAAGGACAGGAACACCAAAGAGGTCGAGGCGGAGAGCGTTTCCTATGCGGTGTGCCAGTATTACGGCATTGACACGGTTGCCAAGAGCATGGGTTATATTGCCACATGGTCTAAAAGCAAGTCTTTGCCGGAGCTGAAAGCCAGTTTGGAGACTATCTCCAAGACAGCCAGCGCCCTAATCTCCAGCATTGACCGCCATTTTGCGGACGTTTGCAAGGAGCGGGGCATCGGCCTGACCGCCCAGCAGACGGCGGCGGAGGCCCCGGCGCAGGAAACACCGTCCACACCGGAGCTGCCGGACACCCCGGAGCGGTTTATGGGTGATATGATGGACTTGATGGACCGCTTGTATGCGGCGGGTGCGATCAATCGTAATTTTCCCCCGGATGGGCGGGAAGAAATCAAAGCCGAACAGGTTCGCATCCTGCGGGTGAATCCCGCTTTGGCGCGGGCGGTCCTGGAGAAGTTCGTTCGGGAGGACACCGGCGCGGCGGAGGCCGGGGCGCTGCTGGAACGGTTGGACAAGCTGGTTCAGAAACAGGAGCAAAAGTACAAATATGCCGTGGAATATGAGGACAGTATACATCAATTTGCGCTCTCTGCCTATCAAAAGGGCAGTAATTCCTATGGCATGGCGATATTTACAGGTGATGAAGCCACCTGCAACGGCCTGCTGGAAAAACTGCGGGCCGGGACGCTGCATTTTAACGATTTTCGTACTGTGCAGAAAGCCATCGTAAGCCACTATGCCACCAAAGACGGCGGGCAGTTGGTGGCTTTTACAGACGAAAACGATAAGGTGTACCTGGGCAAGCGGGAGAATTACGACCATTGGGGCCATTACCTCAATCGTGACAACTCCCTGCTCCACATCTCAGATAACTGGAAGATGTTCAATTTTATCTCCGGGGGAGGATATTCTGTCAGTCAGTCCCTCTTGGTGGCGCAGGGTGATTTGAGCCAGGAGGACTTTGCCGAGTTTGACGCCCTGCGGGTGGGCGTACTGGCGCAGTTTGAACAGGTGGAACCGCTGCTCTTTGCCGGGGAACCGTTCCAGTTTGTCCAGCCGGAACAGGAACAGCCCGCGCCGGTTGCCGCAGCCATTTCTCCGCCGGACGAATTGCCGGACACCATACTGGATGAGTATCCTGTGCCGGACGATTCCCTGACATTGGACGGACTGACCGAGGACACTGACCTGCTGCCCCTGTCCAGGGAACAGGCGGTGATCTTTCTGGAACAGGATATGACGGTTTACATGGTAGAGGCCGGGAAAGACCCCGCCATGGTTTTTGAGCCGGATGACATCATGGAGCTGCCGGAGGGGATGATGCTTGCCGTCCCCCGCGAGGAATGGGAGCAAAGCCCGGAGTTCCAGCGGGCGGTGCTGGACAGGATGCAGCACCAGGAGGAACGGGAGCGGGCGTTTCTGGATCATAGCGCGGACTGTTTCGCCATCTATCAGGTCAAAGACGATGATGCCCTGCGGGATATCCGCTTTGAATCCCTGGACTGGCTGAAATCCAAGGGCCGAACGGTAGAGCGCGGCAATTATGATTTGGTTTACACGGCCCTCTTGCCCGCTGCCGACAGTGTAGAGGCTGCGCTGGATCAGCTTTGGTATCAGTTCAACAACGAACACCCGGCAGATTTTCAACACCCTTCTATGTCGGTCAGCGACATCATTGCGCTGAACCGGGGCGGTGTGGTAACGTGTTATTACTGCGACAGTTTCGGCTTTGCACAGTTGCCGGACTTTCTCACCCCAAAGCCCACGGTGGCGGAGCTGGAGGCCCAGGTCAAGGCGGGACAAGCCATCTCCCTGACGGATCTGGCCGGTGCCGTACATAGGGAAAAGGGGCAGAAAAAATCTGTTGTGGCCCAGCTCAAAGGCCAGCCGAAGCAGGAACGAAAAAAGGCAGCGCCCAAAAAGAGCGCGGAGAGGTAGTGGTACAGGATGGATTACGCTAAATTTTCTGATTCCATAGCAGAACTGACACCTGGATGCAAGCCGGAGGCTGCCCAGAAATGGCGCGAATTTGCGGCTGAATGTGTGGAGAATAAACAATTCGTTCATTTTGAACCTATGGCTGATCAGGCAGCAGCGGAAGAAAAATGGCTGGATGCTATTTATAGGGGCTTCTGTGCGGTCAAAGAGCATTTTGGCCTGGGAATAGCGGTGGCCATTATTAACTTAAGCTGCGAACCGGCTTGCCTCTACCCAGGCGAAATGATGCAGGCTGCGGCCTGTCTGGAGCGCGGCGGCAACGCAAAGCAGATTTTTGACATGATCGAAGCCGGGGCTATTGACTGCGTTGACCTGTTCTCTCCAATATCCCAACAGGAATTAGGAAAAACAATTCCTCGCATAGAGTTGGAGCAGAAAAAATCTGTTGTGGCCCAGCTCAAAAACCAGCCCCAGCCAGGACGGAAAAAGACAGCGCCCAAAAAGAGCGCGGAAAAGGAGATTTGACATGGAAAATTTCACGTTTGAGGAAACCAACCTTCTGTGCATCTACAACGGCACCGGCACCCGCACGGGCGTGATCGCCGCGCTCACCGAAATGCGGGGCTACCTGGAGCCGGACGAGGACGAGCTGCGGGCGCTGACGGACAGCGCCCTGACCAAGCTGGGGCGCATGAGCGACGCGGAGTTCGCCGCCCTGGAGCTGTTCCCGGATTTTGAGACGGAGGCCCCTGCCTATGGCGAATAAGCTCCAAGCCTATGCACAGTTGGCCGACCATACCGCTGGGCAGATCACCGCCAGCCATCAGGCATGGACGGCGTTCCTCCGCACGGCGGGGCGGCTTTATAAGTACCCCTTCCCGGAGCAGATCCTGATCTATGCCCAGCGGCCCGACGCCACCGCCTGCGCTGAGTACGATTTCTGGAATGAGCGGATGCGCCGGTATGTGCGCCGGGGTTCCACGGGTATTGCCATCATTGACAACAGCGGCGGCAAGCCGTTCCTACGGTATGTTTTCGATGTGTCCGACACGGGCGGCGGTGAGGAGACCCGCCCCCGGCTGTGGGAATACCGGGCGGAGCACACCGAAGCGGTATCTGCGGCGCTGGCGCGGCGGTTTGATGTGCCCGCCGGGGACAGCGGTTTGCCGGAGCAGCTTGAAATGATCGCCGCCCGGTTTATGGCGGACTATTGGTATGAGCACAAGCAAGACATCCTCGACATCGTTGACGGCAGCTTTTTGGCGGAGTATGATGCGTATAACATCGGAGCGCAGTTCAAAAATGCCGCCGCCGTCAGCATGACCTATGTTCTCCTGTCCCGGTGCGGGCTGGAAGCAGAACACTACTTCCGCCACGAGGACTTTCTGAATGTGTTCGATTTCAATACCTCGGACACCCTCACCGAGCTGGGGACGGCGGTGAGCCAGGGCAGCGAGGCGGTGCTGCGGCAGATCGAAGTGACCATCAAAAAATATGAGCGGGAGAGATCCGCGGAAAGGAGCGCCGAGCATGGAGAACACGCTGACGTACACGAAGATGGGGGACGTTCTGATCCCCGACCTGACCCTGGGGGAGCAGCCGGACCGGGACCTGGGCAAGTACGGGAGGATGCGCCGGACGTATCTCAAGGAACACCGTCCGGGGCTGTTCAACCGCCTGACGCTGAAGGGGACGCTGTTCCAGCACCTGCTGGAGATCGAGGACGCGGCGAACAGCCGGTTGGAGCAGATGATGCCGGGGCTGGCGGAAGCGGCGGGGGCCACGGAGCGGTTGAAGGCCAGCGATCCCATGAAGTGGGTGGGGCTGATGAACAACTGCAAGGCCCAGGCGGAGGAAATCATCCTGACGGAGCTGATTTACAGCTAAACGAACCGAATAGACCTGCCCAAGAGGGGCCGAGCGCGGAAGCGCCCGGCCCTTCTTCCGTTCCCCAGGCGGAAGCATCGGGGCAGGAAGTTGACACCCCTGTTCATGTACCGGGCGGCGCACCTCCCATTCCGGCCACGGTGCCGCCCAGGGAGATCACCCCGGCAGATATTGATGCCGCCCTCCAGGGGTGGAACGGCGATATGGACAGCAAGCGCCGGGTACAGCAGTACATGGCCGACCATGCCCGTGACCGGGGGACGGCGGAATGGCTGAAAAACGAGTACGGCGATGCTCTCCCGGCCTTTCCTGTCACCGTGGAGGGCGCGGCTGCCGATCTGCCCTGGACGAAGGTGCAGCGCCATCTCGCCCGTCTGGTGAAGGAGGACAGATTTTTCACCCAGGCCGAGCAGGACAATTTTGAGGACATTGACCCCGCCGCCATCCGGGAGCGGTTGGAGCGAGACGGGGACGCCCCCTCCCCCTTTGTAGAGCAGGTCATGGCCGATGTGGAGCGGCTGGCGGGACAGGAGGCGGAACAGGAGGCTTCCGACGCCGCGCCCACCGTCCGGGAGATTTACGAGAAATACAAGCCCATCATCAAAGACAAGGTGCTGGCAGATGAAGCCTATCAAAATGCCTGCAAAAATTCCGACAAGGAAACTGCCCAGATGGAGGGAAATGAGGCCGTAAACCGGGCGGCGCTTTCCGTCATGTTCCCGGATGGGACAACGGCGGTAGTTGGCGCGGAGGATTTTACCCGGCTGTATTTCGACATGGCCGATTTCCGTCTGCGGCTGCACCGGGAAATCGTGGACGAAACCTATCCCATGCTGTCCCAGGCCCCCGATCTGTCCGGCCAGCCTATCACCCGCGAGGGCGATACCCTCACCATCGGAAGCGGGGACGCCGCCCATGAGGTTGATATCACCGTTTCAGACGGGGAATGGCAGGAGCTTCAAAACGCTGTTCCTGACAGCTCCGCCCAGCCCGCCCGCGACCCGCTGGCCCCGGCCTATCAGCCGGGAGATACCGTCTACCTGGACAAGACCGCCTATGAGATTTACGGCATCGGCCTGCTTGATGTGGATCTCCAGGACCCCACCCAAACCTATCCCATCCTCCGTTCTGAACCCATAGAGCGTTTTGAAACCCTGCTGTGGCAGGATTCCCGGAACAGCTATATCACGGAGTTTCTGCCCGCCAGATTGGAGCGGCCCCATGACTACTTCCGGGAGGCCCTTACCTCCGGCCTGCTGGCAGACCGGGACAAGGAGCGGATCGCTTCCTGGCTGCGCTCCGGCCTGGGCAATACCCCAATCGGGAACCGTCTCGCGGAACAGTTCGCGGGCCGGACCGCAACGATACAGCTTGCCACCGGCGGGGCAGTGGACTATTCCACCTCCACCACCGGCATGGAGATCAACGTACACAGCAGTATGGTCACGTCAAATCGGTATATGGGCTGGGCGCTGATCCCCTCCATCCTCCGGGCGCTCTATCAGAAGGAGTTGGACGGCTTCACCCATGAGCCGGTCCAGCGCCCCGCCGTCCACCTGGAGGGCAGGCCCGTCTACCAGGTGGGGGACAAGGTGACGTTCCCCTACGGGGAGCGCGAGATCAGCGGCACCATCGGCTGGATCGGGGAAAACAGCGTCCGCGTTGACACCGGCCCATATTCTTCAAGCAATGAGATCATCAACCGTGACGCCTTTGAGGACGCGCTTCGCCGGGATGAACGCAATGCGGGGCTGTTTACCCCGGAAGCGCCCCCGGCCCAGGAGCTTACCTCGGAAACTGTGGCTGTCTATCCGGCGGAGCCGAACCATCTCCCCTATGAAATTGTGGTGGAGCGGCTGAAAGTTCCCGAACAAGTGCAGGATCAGCCGGATCAGGCCCTCGCCGCCGGGAATTTCCGTATCACTGACGATGATTTGGGCGTTGGGACGCAGAAAGAGAAGTTCCGCCACAACATGGAGGCCATCAACACCCTCCAGGGCATTGAGCTGGAAGGGCGCACCGCCACCCCCGCCGAGCAGGAGATTTTGTCCCGCTATGTGGGCTGGGGCGGCCTGCCTGACGCCTTTGACCCGGATAAACCGGGCTGGACGGAGGAATTTTTGGAGCTGCAAGCGGCCCTTACCCCGGCGGAGTACGCTTCGGCGCGGGCATCCACCCTCAACGCACACTACACCCGGCCCGCCATCGTCAAGGCCATCTACGAGGCGGTGGAGAACATGGGCTTCAAGAGCGGCAATATTTTGGAGCCCTCCTGCGGCATCGGCAACTTCTTCGGCCTGCTGCCGGAGAGTATGGCCGCGTCCAGACTGTACGGCGTAGAGCTGGACAGCATCACCGGGCGCATTGCCCAGCAGCTTTACCCCAACGCCAATATCTCCATCCAGGGCTTTGAGAAAAGCGAGTTCCCGGACGGTTTTTTTGATCTCGCTATTGGAAACGTCCCCTTCGGCGGCTACAAGCTGGTGGACCGACGCTACGACAAGGAAAATCTGCTGATCCACGACTATTTCTTTGCCAAAACCATTGACAAGGTGCGCTCCGGCGGCGTCATCGCCTTTGTCACCTCCAACGGTATCAGCGGCGGCACCATGGACAAGAAGGACCGCCATGCGCGGGAGTACATCGCCCGCCGCTGCCACCTGCTGGGGGCTATCCGCCTGCCCTGCAACGCTTCCCTCGCCTACGCCGGGACGGAGGCGGGCATGGACATCGTGTTCCTTCAGAAGCGGGACGTACCCCTGACGCGGGATGAGCCCCTGCCCGGATGGGTGGATGTGGACACGCTGGAAGAACACACTTATACCAGGGGCAGCGGCGAACAGGCGCACGGCTTCGTCACCATGAATCGGTATTTCCAGGCCCACCCCGAAATGGTGCTGGGCAGCCTGGAGATCACCTCCGGCCCCTTTGGGGCGCAGTTGGTGTGCCAGCCCATCCCCGGCGCGGACCTCGCCCAGCAGCTCCATGAGGCGGTGTCCCACATCCATGGGGAGTACCAGGAGGCCGAGGCCCCGGAGCTGGACGCGGACATCAGTGAGCAGGAAGTCGCCGCCATCCCCGCCGACCCCAATGTGAAAAACTACTCCTATGCCATCGTGGACGGGGACGTGTACTATCGCCAGAACTCCGTCATGGTGAAGCCCCACCTGACTACTTCCGCCAGGGATCGTGTCAAGGGCATGGTGGAGCTGCGGGACTGTGTGCGGGAACTGATTGACCTGCAAATGGACGACTACACCCCGGACAGCGCCATCCAGGGGAAGCAGGCCGAGCTGAACCGGCTCTATGACCGTTTCGCCAAAAAATATGGCCTGATCAATGACCGGGCCAATCGTCTGGCGTTCTCCGCCGACAGCTCCTACTATCTGCTGTGCGCGTTGGAGGTGCTGGACGAGGACGGGCGGTTGGAGCGCAAGGCGGATATGTTCACCAAGCGCACCATCAAGCCCCACCGGGCCGTCACCAGCGCGGACACCGCCATGGACGCCCTGGCCGTGTCCATCGGGGAGCGGGCCTGTGTGGATCTGCCGTTCATGGCCCAGCTCACCGGCATGGACGAGGAAACCCTGACCAAAGACCTGCGGGGGGTGATTTTCAAAGACCCGTCATCGGGTGGGAACTTCCTGCAAGGCTGGCAGACCGCCGACGAATATCTCTCCGGCAACGTGCGTCAGAAACTGCTGGAGGCAAAATCGGCGGCGGAGCGCGACCCGGCCTATCAGGTGAACGTGGACGCCCTCACCGCCGCCCAGCCCAAGGATCTGGACGCCTCCGAAATTGAAGTCCGGCTGGGGGCCACCTGGATCGACAAGAAGTACATCCAGCAATTCATGTATGAAACGCTGAAAACGCCCTATTACCTCAAAGGCAAGATCAAGGTCAGCTATTCCCGCCATACCGCTGAATGGGCGGTCTCCAATAAGGGCAGCGTCGGTGAAAACGATGTCGCCGCCTACAGCACCTACGGCACCCACAGGGCCAACGCCTACCGCATCCTGGAGGATTCCCTAAATCTCCGGGATGTGCGTGTCTATGACACGGTGCTGGAAGCGGACGGCAGGGAGCGGCGGGTACTCAACGCCAAGGAGACCACCCTGGCCGCGCAGAAGCAGCAGGCCCTCCGGGATGCGTTCCGGGAGTGGATCTTCAAGGAGCCCAGGCGGCGGCAGGCGCTGGTGCGGCAGTACAACGACGAGATGAACTGCATCCGGCCCCGCGAGTACGATGGGAGCCGGATCGTTTTTTCCGGCATCAACCCGGAGATCAAGCTGCTGCCCCATCAGGTCAACGCCATCGCCCATGTGCTGTACGGCGGCAATACCCTGCTGGCCCATGAGGTGGGCGCAGGCAAGACCTTTGAAATGATCGCCTCCGCCATGGAGAGCAAGCGGCTGGGGCTGTGCCACAAATCCATTTTCGTGGTGCCCAATCACCTGACCGAGCAGACGGCAGCGGAGTTTCTGCGCCTCTATCCCTCGGCCAATATCCTCGTCACCACCAAGCGGGATTTCGAGAAGCACCGCCGCAAAAAGTTCTGCGCCCGCATTGCCACCGGGGACTATGACGCGGTAATCATCGGCCATTCCCAATTCGAGAAGATCCCCATCAGCTACACCCGCCAGGAACGGCTGATCCAGGAGCAGATCTTTGAGATCACCCAGGGTATCCAGGAATTGAACGGCAACGGCGCGGAGAAGTTTTCCGTGAAGCAGTTGGAGCGGACCAAGCGGAACCTGGAGGCCCGCCTGGAAAAGCTGCAAGCCAGCCACCGCAAAGATGACGTGGTGACGTTTGAGCAGTTGGGTGTGGACATGATGTTCGTGGACGAAAGCGACAACTATAAAAACCTGTTCCTCTACACCAAAATGAGGAATGTGGCGGGGCTTACCACCACCGACGCCCAAAAATCCAGCGATATGTTTGCCAAATGCCGCTACCTGGATGAGATCACCCATGGGCGCGGCGTCGTGTTCGCCACCGGCACCCCCATCTCCAACTCCATGACGGAAATGTATACCATCCAGCGGTATCTTCAGTTTGACCGCCTCCAGGAGATGGGCATGGGGCACTTCGACTGCTGGGCCTCCCGGTTTGGCGAGACCGTCACCGCCCTGGAGCTGGCCCCGGAGGGCACCGGCTACCGGCCACGGACCCGGTTCGCCCGGTTCTTCAACCTGCCGGAGCTGATGAACCTGTTCAAAGAGGTGGCCGACATCAAGACCGCCGACCAGCTCCACCTACCCACCCCGGAGGTGGAGTACCACACCGTTGCCTCCAAGCCCACCGAGATCCAGCAGGAGATGGTGAAGGAGCTTTCCAAGCGGGCTACCATCGTCCATTCCGGCACCGTGGACCCCCGCGAGGACAATATGCTGAAAATTACCAGCGACGGGCGGAAGCTGGGGCTGGATCAGCGGATCATTGACCCCATGCTCCCCGACGAGGAAGGCACCAAGGTCAACCGCTGCGTGGAGAACATCCTGCAATGCTGGCGGGATGGGGACAGTCAGAAGCTGACCCAACTTGTGTTCTGCGATATCAGCACACCCAAGGCCGCGCCCTCCAAGCGGGCGGCAAAGGGCGGTGATAAGCTGGATGACCCCACCCTCCATATGCTGGAGAACAGCATCCCGCTGGAACAGGAGAAGCCCTTCACCATCTATAAGGATATCCGGCAGAAGCTGATCGCTGGGGGTATGGCCCCGGAACAGGTGGCGTTCATCCACGAGGCCAACACCGATGTGCAGAAGAAGGAGCTGTTTGCCAAGGTCCGCTCCGGGCAGGTGCGTGTCCTGCTGGGCAGCACCTTCAAGATGGGCGCTGGCACCAACGTCCAGGATCTGCTCTTTGCCCTCCATGACCTGGATTGTCCGTGGAGGCCCCGTGATTTGATCCAGCGTTTGGGCCGCATCAAGCGCCGGGGTAATCTGAATAAAATCGTCCGGGTGTACCGCTATGTCACCGAGGGCACTTTCGACGCCTACCTGTGGCAGACGGTGGAGAACAAGCAGAAGTTCATCTCGCAAATCATGACCTCCAAATCCCCGGTGCGCTCCTGCGAGGATGTGGACGAGGCGGCGCTGTCCTACGCCGAGATCAAGGCCCTGTGCGCCGGGGACCCCCGCATCAAGGAGCGCATGGAGCTGGATGTGGATGTGTCCAAGCTGAAAATCATGAAGGCGGCCCACCAAAACAAGCAATATGAGCTGGAGGATAACCTGATAAAGCACTTCCCGGAGCAGATCAGGCAGTATCAGGGCTACATCGAGGGGCTGGAGGCCGACATGAGGACCCTGGCCGAACACCCTCACCCCACCATCATCAAGGAGATCCCCGCGTCAGCTCCTGCGGAGGGGGCACAGGGGGAGGGGACGGCCCCCGACACCGCCACGACCGCCGAACCTGCCGCCGCCGTCAAAGAGGTCTCCCAGGGATTCGCCGGAATGGTGATAAAAGGGACAGCCTATGAGGATCGGGAGACGGCGGGGGCCGCGCTGCTGGAAGCCTGCAAGGAGGTCAAGGACACGGAGCCGGTCATGATCGGCAGCTATCGCGGGTTCACCATGTCGGTGAGCGTCAGCCTGTTCAAGCACAAGCTGGCGCTGAAAGGCGAGATGACCCATGAGGCCGATTTGGGGCTCGATGTGCGGGGCAACCTGCTCCGCATCGACAACGCCCTGGAAAGGATGCCGGAGCGGTTGGCGATGATCAAGGCCCAGCTTGACAACCTGTTCGCCCAACAGGAAGCGGCAAAGGCGGAGGTGGGCAAGCCCTTCCCCCAGGAGGACGAACTGCGGCAGAAGTCCGCCCGTCTTGCGGAGCTGGACGCCCTGCTCAACATCGACGGAGGGCACAGGCATGAGGAACAGACCATTGCCAAGTGTGCCCGCCCTTCGGTGCTGGATGGACTGAAACGCCCTGCCCAGCCGGGGCCGGACAAGGGAGCGCCGCCGAAGCACTCCGAACCGGAGCTGTGACAGGCCTGATCTATACCCCATTCCTTTTTTACTTGGGTGTTGCTAAATGCATTTAAGAAATTCTTCGCCAGAATAAATAAAAAGAACTCATAATTCACGGTTTACTCCAAAATCCGGGAATAAACAGGCCGTATCGTTCAGCTACATCGTTTAAACCTTCCAAAAGTTCCGAGCGCGTAAAACCTTGCTCATCCAATTCTTTATCCGATAACGTGTTTGCCTTTTGATAGAAATCAATTGCTATAGCCAGAATGCTTTCATCTCCATCTTCTAACTCAAAAAATAAGAGGTTCTCCGCTTCGCCCAACTGCCCTTCATTGAGTAAATCGGTTAGTTTTTGTTTTAACTCAGTGAATCGCTCCTGCTTAAGCTCGTCTTTCAAGCTATACTCCTTCCCAGCTTTTTCTGATAGCAATTGAATAATGGCGGCAATCATCATTTCGATTTGACGCATAAGCCAATCTTGTTGCATAAACATATAGCTTTGCCTCCTTCTTTTCATATTTACTATACCATATCTAAGTGTTTGCAACAAGGGCTTCAGTGAAAACGTCGGAGTTCCTGTCAGTAGCACTTTGGTTAAAAAGGGACTGCACGCCGTTCCCGTTGCGTTTCGCGGGCAAAAATGGTATAATATCCATATCAAACTGTGCTGTGGAATGGGGAGGGCACTATGGCAAACCGCGACATTTTAACGAAAATTGACCGCAACGCGGCGGCGATCCGCGCCTACCGCCCGCTTTCCGAATCGGAGGTGCGGGAGTTGGACGCCTACTATAAGATCGGCACCACCTACAGCTCCAACGCTTTAGAGGGCAATTCCCTCACCATCTCCGAGACAAAGGTGCTGCTGGAGGACGGTATCACCGTGGGGGGCAAGCCCATCCGGGACTGCTACGAGGCCACCGGCCACGCCAAAGCCTATGACTATATGCTCACCGTTGCCCGTGGCGGGGAGCTTTCCATCACGGAGGACGTGATACGCCGCCTGCACCGCCTGTTCTACCATGGCATCGACCCGGACGCCGCTGGACAGTACCGCACGGGACAGGTGTTCATCACAGGGACGGAGTATGTGCCCCCCGCTGCGGGGGATGTTCCAGCGTGTATGGCGGCATTTGTGGCGGAGCTGCCCCAAATGCAAGAGGCGATGCACCCGGTAGAGTTCGCCGCCTATGCCCACCGCCGCTTGGTGGACATCCACCCCTTCCAGGACGGCAACGGGCGCACGGCGCGGCTGCTGATGAACCTGATCCTGATAAACCAGGGCTATTGTATCGTGTCCATTCCCCCGGTATGGCGGCACGACTATATCACCGCCTTGCAGCAGGCCCAGCGGAAACGGTCCCCCTCGGATGAAGCCTTTGTGAAGCTGATCGCGGAGTGTGAGCTGGAAGCCCAAAGGGACTACTGCCGGATGTTCCACATCAAGCTGCCCACCGTTCAAAAGGATGGGCCGGAGCTGTAACAGAATAACAAACGGACAGCCAGGAGGTTTTCGGCCTCCTGGCTGATTTTTTTCAAGGAGGATCACAACATGGATAAGACCCCAATTTACCCACACCCCGCCGCCTATGCACGGGAGAACGGCGAGCTGGAGCAGTACCGGGCGTCGCTGAAAGCTCTCACTGACTGTAAGTGCGCCATCGACAAGGCCATCAACGATAATTGGGATGGAATGAATTTTGCCAGGGATTCCGCCAAAAGCGTTTTGAAGCAGTTTGGCCCGGGGAAGGTGGCGTTCATTCTGGCCTATACTGTCCGTGAGAAAAATCTTGATAACCGCTTTTCCGGCCACAACGCAAGCTGGGCCAACACTGTTCCGATGTACGGAATGGCCGGGGGCCGGGATAGCTGTACCCTGGAAAGCCACCCCGCCAAGGTGGATTTGTTCATTGATGTGGCGCGTGAGGACATTCTGGAGCTGGCCGAGCAAAAGTCCGAGGTACGTTCCACACAACATAAAAGGGAGGGAACCAAAATGGACAAGACCCCGGTTTACACAGAATCTTTTCAATATGCCTACCAGCATGGGGAGGAAACGCAGCACATCGCGTCCCATACCGCCAACATCGGCTGCAAAGAGGCGATTGAACAGGCCATCGCCGACCACTACAGCGACAACCGCCTCAATACAGCGGCGGCGGTTCAGGATGTGGTGAAGCGGTTCGGCTATGATCGGATGCTCTATGTGCTGGCAAATACCGTGCAGGACATGGAGCAGGATGGGCGCGTGTCCCGTGCCAACAAAGATTGGGCGCGGACGATCCCTGTCGCGTTTGAAAGCGGGCGGCGGGATGTCTCCTACCTGATCACCCGCAGTCACCCCGGCCTTCTGAACCTGTTTGTGAGCGAGGCGCGGCATGGATATCTGCTGTCCCTGCCCCTCAAACGGGAGGACATCAAAGCGGAAGCGGCGCGGATTCTGGCGGAGTTCCAAAACGCCCCGGAGCCGAACAGCCCCAACAAAACCCACTACATGGCCCAAATCTCCCCGGACTTCCTGGCGCGGGCCAAGACGAAGGACCACGACCGGCTGATGGCTATGCTGCCCTTCCAGTCCCTGACCCTCTCCGCGCTGAACGGGCGGAAGGGCACCTATGCCCTGATCCGGCAGGACGAAAACCGTTTTCAGCCCCTGGTGCTGCGTCGGCCCTCGGTGCGGAAAAAACTCCAGGAGCAGCAGGACGCGCCCAAGCCGCCCAGCCCCGGTAAGGGCAGGGCCAAAGACCCGGAGCTGTGACCATGGCAAATTTGCAGCGGCAGGTACAGCTCAAATTCCGCGTCACCCCGGAGGAACGGGCGCTGATCGAGCAGAAGATGGCACAGCTCGGCACCACAAACATGGCGGCGTACCTCCGCAAGATGGCGATTGACGGCTTTGTGGTGAATCTGGAACTGCCGGAGCTGGGGGAGCTGGTGTCCCTGCTGCGGCGGTCCAGCAACAACCTCAACCAGCTCACCCGCCGCGTACACGAGACGGGGCGCGTCTATGATGCCGACATGGAGGATCTGCGGCAAAGCCAGGAACGGCTATGGGACGCGGCGCAGAAGATTTTGACCTCGCTGGCGAAAATTCAATGACAAAGCCGTAAATCTCTCAAAAGCATCGGTAGAGACTTACGGCTCTAAATTGTTTTCGTCAAAAAGCGGAGACGCAAAGAAGAAATCCAACCCGATACCCATGCCCTGGCACATTTCATGGATAACCCGCAACTTCACGGAATCATAGGAGCAGTTGATGACATTCCCAATTGTGGATTTAGGGACGCCGCTTTTCATATATAACTGATACTGCGTCATTTCCTTCTCACTGAGTAATTGAACCAACCGTTTGCTCACAGCCTGATTCAGTTTCATACCATCACCACCCTGCGGAAAAATTGTATCAGGGTGTTCAATTAAATTAGTCCCTGTAGCTGTACTATTTGCAGATTTTGCGGTATAATGCAGCAGAACGGGGGGATGGTTATGACTGTTACATTCTGCGGCCACAGCAAGCTCAACAAGCCGGACGGCTTTTCAAAATGGCTGGATGTCATACTCCCCTCACTGATCGAGGGCGGGGCCACCACATTTTATCTCGGCGGCTATGGAGCCTTTGATGGTTTGGCTGCGGCGGCGGTTCGGCGGCAGAAGGAAACCTATCCCCACATTGAGCTGATCCTGGTGCTGGCCTATCTTGACCGGGAGATCGACGCCTCCCGCTATGACGGCACCACCTACCCGCCGCTGGAAAAGGTGCCCCGGCGGTACGCCATCGTCCGGCGCAACGAGTGGATGGTCTGTGAGAGTGATGTGGTGGTGTCCGGCATCCTCCATAGTTGGGGCGGCGCGGCCAGGACTCTGGAATTTGCCCAGCAAAAGAAAAAGGTAGTTCTTCAATATCCCGCCCAGGCTGGGGGAAAATAACTATGGGCATCCGAGCGCCGCCGCATCCTTGCAAAAAAACAGTTTTGGCGCTATGCTGATAGCAGAAAATTTTTAGGGAGTGATCGTCATGCTGACCTTTGAAAAGGTGCTGGAAGTATTCGGGGACTATCTGGCCCAGGACAAAGCCTGCGAGGTGCTGACCACCAGCCGGGGCCATTTGGTGGTGGATTGGGAAAGCTGCAAAAATAACTGGGTGACATCCCGGCTGTGCCTGACCCCGGAAAAGCTGCGGGACGTGCTGCGCTCCAGCTACGAAGAATACCAGGGCTACCGGCTCACCGACGGCTATAAGCGGGACTTAACCGACCAGGAGGAACAGGACATTGAGCGCATGGGCGGGGAGCTTGCCGCCCGGTGCGAAGAAAATTGAGCAGAACTTTGTAAAAGAGGACGGCCCGATATGGGCCGTCCATTTCAATAGAGGGGGGTGTATTTTATCGCCACCACTCGCATCATACCCCTGCACATCGGCAAGGGACGGACGATGAAAAAAGCCATCAGTGACATCATTGACTATGTGGAGAACCCGCAAAAAACGGACAACGGCAGATTGATCTCCAGCTTCCAGTGTGACAGCCGGATCGCGGACGCGGAGTTTCTGTTTTCCAAACGGCAGTACCTCGCCAAGACCGGCAGACGGCGCGGAGCGGATGATGTGATCGCCTACGCCATCCGGCAGTCCTTTGTTCCCGGCGAGATCACCCCGGAGGAAGCCAACCGCCTGGGCTGTGAGCTGGCCCGTCGGTTCACCAAGGGAAATCACGCTTATATCGTCTGCACCCATATTGATCGCCACCACATCCATAATCACATCATTTGGAACTCCACCAGCCTGGATTACACCCGGAAATTCCGGGACTTCCTCGGTTCGGGTCGGGCGGTGCGGAAGCTCAGTGATACTATTTGCATTGAAAACGGATATTCCATCGTGGAGCATCCCAAGGGCAGGGGCAAGAGCTATGACAAGTGGCTGGGAGATAAACCGCCCTGTCACCGTGATCGTCTCCGGGCGGCAATCGACACCGCCCTCGCCCAAAAGCCCGCCGACCTGGATGGCCTGCTGAAGCTGCTGGCCGGGGCGGGCATTGAGGTTTCGCCACGGGGAAAATCCATCCGATTGAGAGCGTCGGGACAGAAACGATTTGTCCGGCTGGATGGGGACAGCCTGGGGCCGGAGTATGAGGTTGCCGCCCTGCTGGACGTTCTCGCCGGGAAGCGAACCCATACCTCCGGCGCGAAAAATATCCACCGGGCAGCCCCCCCGAAGGTGAATCTGCTGGTGGACATCCAGGCCAAGCTCCGGGCCGGAAAGGGCTCGGGCTATGCGCGGTGGGCCAGTGTTTTCAATTTGAAGCAGATGGCCCAGACCCTGAATTATCTGACGGAGCATGGGCTGCTGGACTACGCTGACCTCAAAGCAAAGGCGGCGGATGCCTCTGTCCACCACCACGACCTGTCCGAAAAAATCAAGGGCGCGGAGCAGCGCATGGCGGAGATCGCTGTAATGAAAACACACATCATCAACTACGCCAAAACTCGTGACACATATGTGGCCTACCGCAAGGCCGGGTACTCCAAAAAGTTCAAGGCCGAGCATGAGAGCGACATCCTGTTACATCAGGCGGCAAAGAAATTTTTCGATGAATCCGGGCTGAAAAAGCTGCCCACAGTGAAAAGTTTGCAGGCCGAGTATGCCGCGCTCCTGGCTGAAAAGAAGTCCGCCTATGCCGAGTACCGCAAAGCGAGGGACGAAATGAAGGAACTGCTGACGGTCAAGGCCAACGTGGATCGTTTGATGGGTTATGACAAATCGGAAACGGATATTGAGGCGGAACGCCAGGAAGGACGCTGACCGTTTCCACCGTCCGGGAGGGCCGCAGGCCCGATAAAAAGCGTCCCGCAGGGACGCGCAGCCAGCTCCGGCACGGAGCTGTTCAAAGGGGTTTGGGGGCGCTGCCACCAACAAGCAGAAATGGCCGTCCCGCCGGGGGCGGGACGGCCATTTTTCGCATGATGGTCCCATCATGCCCTGCTTGCCGCTATTGTGCCGAATTTGGTACAACCATTATTATACCGAGTTTCGCCCCTGCTGGCAATATCCAGCAGGGACCTCGGTGTCTTTCGCGCTGATTTGTTATGCCGAGTTTTTTGCTCATACCCCTTGCGCCATGCGGACTTTCTCCGCTAACTCGGTATAATATTTTTCTCGGTATAACCCCGTTTCCCTTGCCCTTATTTTCATCTGTTGATATACTAAAAATTCGTAGTGAAATCGCGCTTCATGCGCTATCTGAATACTGCGATAAAAATTTGTTGAAATCATGCAACCAGTTCAGCGTTTTTTCGAGTAGATAGGTGAAAGAGTACTCGTAATTTGCAATGAGGAAGTGACTTGAATGGAAGATGATCGCATTGTAGAGCTATACTGGTCTCGTTCTGAAAATGCAATAGCCGAAACATCAAAAAAATACGGGAAATACTGTTATACCATAGCCTACAATATACTCGCTAATGCCGAAGATGCTGATGAAATTGTAAACGATACTTATTTGGGTGCTTGGAACAGTATACCACCACATCGTCCATCTGTCTTATCAACATTCCTCGGAAAAATAACAAGGCGAGTCTCATTTGATAAATGGAAAATGAAAAAAGCTGAAAAGCGAGGAAAAGGTGAAATCCCGTTAGCCTTGGATGAGTTATCTGAGATAATCATATCGCCAGATACGCCCGAAGAAATCATCGTTGTCCAGGAACTGACGAAGGCGATAAATCGCTTTTTATCATCGCTATCAGAGTTGGAACGAAATATGTTTGTTTGTCGTTACTGGTTTTTGGCACCTATTACTGAAATTAGCACTAAGTTCGGATTCTCTTTGAGCAAAACAAAGTCAATGCTTTTCCGCACACGACAAAAGTTGAAAGCTCATTTGGAAAAGGAGGGGTTGATTTGAACGGTGAATTACTCTTTTATGCTATGGAAGGTATTGATGAAAAATATATCATCAATGCACAGGAATGTCTCGCCTATACCGTAGCGCCTGAACAATCAAGCGGCAGTAAAACTACTCACCGACAGAAAAAAACTCAGGCCCATTCTGTAAAGCGGATATTTACTGTGGCGATGGCGGCTGTATTGGTTGTAATCGCTACCTTGGTTACGGCTATAGCAGTAAGCCCGGAACTGCGGGCCACGATAATCTCTATGTTCCGGCTGGATGAAGCGGAGCGGGTGCCCGGCATCCCGGCTGAGGTGAACGAAGTGCGGCAGATAACCATCGGGGAAACAGTGAGCGCAAACTATGTGAAGGTTGACGGGGTTTGGAGTTGGAGCACAGATGGAGCGTTGCTGTGCAATGGCACATGGGCTGGTGATGGAAGCAATTTTTACAAGTTGGATGGTGAGGAACTGACAGAAATCGGCGCGGATGCCCCGGTGGTTTCAGCCCAGGTCAGTTGGAATGGCCGGGATTATACTGCCATGTTCCGCTGGTTTGTGTATGATGGTGTCCTTTATACCGATGAAATTGCCACCCGGAAGTTGTTCGATGGTATGGCTGATACGGTGCTGATTCCAAGCCGACTGGGTGAGCGCACAGATGTAGTTCTACTTACTGCCACTGTTTTGGAGCCGTTCATGGAAAACTATACCTGGGTGTATGATTTAGAGCACGGTGAGCTGATTGATGTACTGGAGGGCTGCGGTGCGGAGGCCCTTGGTCCTATTCGTGTAGTGACGATGGCGGAAGATTTGAAGCACGCCATCGTCCAGGCCGGAGAAACCACGGAAGGTACGCCCTACTTGGCGGATTTGGAGGAAAAGACGCTTACGCCGTTGAGTGAAATATTTGGAATGGAAATCAAAGAGTGGCAGGTCCAAACCGGCGAGGGTGGCTATCGAACTGGATTCTGTGACAGCGATACCATTCTGCTCACCACGGGCGAAAAGAACGCTACATGGACATACCACATTCCCAGTGGCGCATTGGTGTGTACTGTAGCAGACGGGACGGGGCTGCGTCCTATTGATTCCCGGCACGGAATGTTAAACCTGTCAGTGGACGAGGCAGGCGGCGTAACTGTTTTGAATTTGGCTACCGGGAGCCGGGTCAAGCTGGAAGGCATAAATGGCAATGGAGAGTTTATCTGTAAAGCGAACAGTACCGACACAAAGCTGCTATGGGCGGAATGGAGCGGGTCAGACCAGCACCGCTCAATCAGCATTGAGCGTCTGGGTGTCATTGACTTGGAAACGGGCGAGTTTACAGCCTTTGACCGGGTACATCAGGAGGAGCTGCGAGACGAATGGGTTTACTGGCTGGGGGACAATCGGGTAATGATTGTCGATGACCTCCATAGCTATGAGAGCTCAGATCCAGAGCGCTCCCCGGAATATTATTTATGCGTTTACGAATTTTGAGATAAGCTACGGTTGTTGAGTGTGGAAGGGTAAAACCTTCATTGGCACTTGTGAAAATGGCTGTCTCATCTTCCGACGAGACAGCCATTTTGCTTGTTGATAGCAGCACCCATAATCCTATTGACACACAAAAATTTGTGCGGTTATGTGTCCGTGGTGGATTAGTAATCAGGAGACAGATTATGAATAAAAAAATTCAGCAAATCATCGTTAGTATTCCGGCGGTGGCATTGTTGCTATCGGTGATGGTTCCAATACTCAATATAACCACCCAGGCAGCCAGTGTTACCCCAAATGACATACAGAAGATTAAAGACGAACTTAGTGGCATCCAGGCCCAGAAAAAAGAGGCAGACGCCAAGTTAGCTGCTATTCGGGATGATTTGTCCCAGGCCAAAGAGCAGATGAAACTCATTGAGAACCAAGTGCTGTTTACTGAGGAGGAGATCAACACCAGCCAACTGTTGCTGGACAAGTATGACCAGCAGATTGGCGTGAAGGAGCAGGAAATTCAGGAACTTGAAATCCAAGAAGCGGAGCAGTTGCAGGAATTCTATCGCCAAGTACGGTGGCTGGAGGAAACAGGGGGAGTATCTTATCTGTCTATTTTATTTGATGCCAAGACCTTTGCCGAAATGTTAGATTATGCAATGCTCATTACCGACATCATGGACTATTCAGATCGCATTATTCGGAAGTTAGAATCTACGCAGGCAGAGCTTGAAATAGCCCGTGAGGCCCTCCAGACAGATCGAGATGCACAGGCTGCTGTCCAACAGGAGTTGGAGGAGCGTAAGACGGAGTTGGAGGAAAAGAAAGCAGAGCAAAACAGGTTACTCCAGCAGATTGCTGCTTCGGAGAGTGAGTATGCTAAAGAGGCCGAGTTGCTGGCTCAGAGTGAGGCGCAAATCGACAAAGAGCTGAAAGAAGCGGAACGCAAGTATGCCGACTACATTGCCGCCCTCCAAGCTCAGCAGAAGGCCAGCGGCATCACTATCAACGCCACCAGCGGGAACTGGCATTGGCCGTTACCAGGACGATATTATCTTTCCTCCCTATTTGGTGGGCGGATTTTGTACGGTGTCTATGATAACCACACCGGCACCGATATTCCAGCCCCATCGGGTACGCCAATCTACGCCGCTAATGACGGAGTGGTGACCACAGTAAATCGAAACAAAGATTCCTCATCCTATGGTTACTACTGTACCATTAACCATGGAAATGGGTATGTCACTCTGTATGCCCATCAGTGCCAAGTGCCCATAGTCAACGAGGGAGATACCGTTAGTAAAGGACAGGTCATCGGTTATGTAGGCACCACGGGCAATAGTAGCGGAAATCATTTGCATTTTGAGCTGCGAATCAACGGCGTGCGGGGAAACGTACTCAAACTATACCCTGGCATGAACTTTACATACAAGTCCAATGGGCAGACAATTACAATCCAAGGTGGCTAAATGATTCAGTAGACCTGTAGTCTGGAATCTACTCCCCCTATAGATATAACAGTAAAGGTGAGGCCATTGGACAAATAAGTGGAGCAATGGAGGACTAAATGAAGCGAAAATTCGTGCAAATTGCAGCGTTATGCCTGTCAGCAGCCCTTTTGCTGGCCCTCGGCGGGGGAAAAGCCTCCGCCGCCCTGCTCTCCGACCCGAATGGCCGGATCATCCGGGTGGGCCTACATTACGGCACTGGGGCCATGGAGGGGCTGAATCTGCTCAACGACGTAGGCTCTGGCTTCCGCTTTGGCTATTATGACAGCGCCAACCAGTTCGTGGAGCTTAGCTCCACCCAGCAAAAGGCCATCTCCGTGGTGCCCACGGTGAACGTCTACTATGGCACCTACAATAAATATACCAGCTATCACACGGCGCTGACCTCCTCCGCCGTGGCGGTGGGGGAGTACCACCTACAGCTGCCGGGGACGTATTCCACCTTTGACGCGGCTCAGGCGGCTGCGTCCGCCTACAGCGGCGGTTTCCCGGCGTACATCGGCGGGGTGTTCTACGCTCGGATCGGCAATTATATCACAAGGGACAAGGCGGTGGCGGCCCAGAGCACGCTGGTGGCCCAGGGCGTGAGCACGGCGCTTGCGGGCACTTCCAAGTATGGCGTCAGTGTGGTGATCACCGGCACCAATACCATCCTTTTTCAATACGATGACCAGGGAAGGGGAACCGGCCTGGGCATCGAACCTGTTTCGGTCAATGGCGAAAAGTGTACCACCTTGAGCAAGGGGTGCCTGTACAACGGCGGCTTCCGCTTTGAGCGCATTAACGGCGGCAAGCTCACGGTGGTGAACATCGTGGGGTTTGAGGATTACATTGAGGGCGTGGTGGCCACCGAGATGAGCAACAGCTGGCCCATCGAGGCGCTGAAGGCCCAGGCGGTGGCCGCCCGGAGCTACGCACTGACCCTGGGCACCAAGCATGGGACGCACCATTTCGACATCTGCGACGATATACACTGCCAGCGGTACACCGGACAGACCAGCGCGGGGGCCAACTCCAACGCCGCCGTGGACCAGACGGTGGGCCAGGTGGCACTGTACAACGGCAAGGTGATCTCCGCTTTCTACTACTCCAGCAACGGCGGGGCCAGCCAGAGCGTGTCGGTGGTGTGGGGGAGCAACCAGTCCCTCTACCCCTATTTGATGGAGGTGGCGGACCCTTATGAGGAGACGCTGAACCTGAAAAACACCTGGGAGCGCACCATCACCAGTGAGCGGATCATCTCCCGGCTGCTGTCGGGGAACAACGTCACGGCGCCCATCGTATCGGCGGAGATCACCGCCTATACCCAGGCGGGAAATCCCTGGATGATTAGCTTTACCGACAGCGCCGGAAAGAGCTTCTCCATGCGCAGCGGGAAGGTGTACAGTGAGCTGGGCCTGCCCTCCTGCCGCTTTGGCTTTGCCGGGAGCGGCGCCTCCCAGCCCACGACTCCCTCCGGGGGCGTCTCCATCAACGGCACCACCCCGGTGAGCGGGGTCTCCGGGCTGTACGCCATTGACGGCAATGGAAAACTGACCGCCCTGGGCGGGGATGTGTACGTGGCCACGGACAGCGGCACCTCTATGCTGGGCCAGAGCGGGGGCCAGAGTCAGGGCTCCGGCCAGTGGGCGTCCTCCGCCTCGGCGGTGAACGGCTCCATCACCTTTGTGGGCCGGGGCTGGGGCCACAACATCGGTTTGAGCCAGTTCGGCGCCAAGGCCATGGCCCAGCAGGGGTATACATACCAGCAGATCCTGCAATTCTACTATACTGGCATTACGGTGGGATATATGTGAAAACCTCAGATTTTTATTTCGACCTGCCCCCGGAGCTCATCGCCCAGACGCCTCTGGAGCGGCGGGACGGCTCCCGGCTGCTGGCCCTGGACAGGACCACCGGGGCCACCCGGCATATGCACTTCTACGACCTGCCCGTCCTGCTGCGGTCCGGGGACTGTCTGGTGCTCAACGACAGCCGGGTGCTGCCCGCCCGGCTCATCGGGAAGCGGGCGGGGGGCGGCGCCTGCGAGGTGCTGCTGCTCATCGACCGGGGGGACAAGGTGTGGGAGTGCCTGGTCCGGCCGGGGAAAAAGCTCCGTCCCGGGGCGGTGGTCACCTTCGGGGACGGGGAGCTGTCCGCCGAGGTTGTGGGCGAGGTGGAGGGCGGAAACCGGCTGGTCCGCTTTGACTATGACGGGATCTTTCTGGAGATTCTGGAACGGCTGGGCAAAATGCCCCTGCCCCCCTACATCAAGGAGGAGCTGACCGACGGCGAGCGCTATCAGACGGTGTACTCCAGGGTGGTGGGGTCCGCCGCCGCCCCCACGGCGGGGCTCCACTTCACCCCGGAGCTGCTGGAGCAGATCCAGGCCATGGGGGTGAAGGTGTGCTATGTGACCCTCCATGTGGGGCTGGGCACCTTCCGCCCGGTGAAGGCGGAGAACCTGGACGAGCACGAGATGCACTCCGAATACTGCGTCATCCCCCAGGAGACCGCCGATGTGGTCAACGAGACAAAACGGGCGGGGGGGAGGGTGATCTGTGTGGGCACCACCTCCTGCCGTACCATTGAGAGCTGGGCGGGGCCGGACGGCACGCTGTCCGCCTCGGCGGGGTGGACCAACATCTTCATCTACCCCGGCTACCGCTTCAAGGTGCTGGACGCCCTCATCACCAACTTCCACCTGCCGGAGTCCACCCTGATTATGCTGGTGTCCGCCCTGGCGGGACGGGAACA
>ERZ808035.566-NODE-566-length-30591-cov-4.064626_pt1 | contig 30591 bp, 23 predicted proteins | sample MGYA00380189_ERZ808035 | MGnify/ENA primary metagenome ERZ808035 (study PRJEB31490, sample SAMN06133407) | mouse gut metagenome | isolation source: M5_1 | host: mice | place: China: Chengdu | collected 2015-05 ...
AACACCCGGACACTTCTGTCCCAACGGTCGGGCACTTCTGTCCCACCATCATCGGTTGAATCGCCGTCACTTTGGTCGGGCTCTTTTGCTCTCACACCTCTTGCCGCGCCACCGTGGCGCCTTTTCCGAGAAGCCGCGCCACCGTGGCGCTGCTTTCGGCCGGTCCAGCGGGTTTGCCGCACCACCGTGGAGTGCCCATGCCCGCATCGCGCCACCGTGGCGTATCCGCGCCCATATCGCGCCACCGTGGCGCGTCGGAGCCGCGGCATGCGGCAGGGCGCCGGGGCTCGGGCGCCCACACCCGGCCTAGAAGCGCACGAGGAACCCGAAGGCCGCCACGGCCCAGAGCAGGCAGAAGCCGGTCCACAGGGCCGCCGACGGGAGGGCCCCCGCCACGCGGCGGGCCGGCCCCGCGCCGCACGCGGCCTCCAGCCGGCCGGTGAGCCGGCGCCTCGGCCCCGTGCCGAGGTTGAGGCACACCAGCAGGAACGGTGAGATCTCGAAGAGCAGGTAGCGCACCTGGATGCCGCTCACCAGCGGCGCCCCCACGTCGGTGTAGCCGAGGTAGAGGGCCGTCGCCAACAGCACGAACGACAGCGCGATGCCCGCGAAGGTCCCCCAGCCTATGTCGGGGCCGCGCCAGCGGTCGTCCTCGGGCCCGCGGTCGAGCAGGGCGGCCAGCAGCACGAGGCAGAACCACGCCGCCGCCATGAGGGGCCATCCCTCGGGCATGGGCAGGTAGCAGAGGTTCACGGGGAGCAGCTGGAAGACGGCGACCGGGTTGAAGATCCAGAGGAAGCTCCCCACGAGGGTGGCCAGGTAGGTGACCGGGTGTGAGAGGAGGAAGGCGAGCTGTCGCCGGGAGTCGATGTCGGTGGCGCCGCCTCGGGTGTCGGCCCCCACGCTGCCGCCGGAGAGCAGGAACGGCACGGCGAACGTGGCGAGCACCGCCGCCACCGTCGCGCAGCAGGCACAGACCCAGGCGCGGTGCCCGCGGGCGTCGGAGAACTTCGACCTCGGCATGAAGAGCAGCATGAGGGCCGAGGCCACGAACACCGCCTTGGTGACCGTCCCCACGAAGAACGGCACGAGGATCCAGGCCGCCCGGCCCGCGGTGAGGCGCTCGTCGGGGCGCTGGAGCTCGCCCACGAAGCGGCAGGCGGCCAGCGTGACGAGGGAGATCGCGAAGGGGTCGTACGAGTAGTTGCAGGCCATGAACACGAGCGTCGGCGTCACGGCCACGGCGAAGACCACCCAGCCGCCGTGCCGGAGCCACGACGCGGCGAGCGCCATGACCGCCGCGTACACGAGCAGGTTGCACACGCGCCCCAGGAAGAGGCGGACCAGCACCGGCGCGCCGAGGAGGTCGCCGAGGGCCAGGCCCAGCGCGTTGGGGAGCCGCCCCATGGTGGTGGGCTCCAGGGGGGTGACGTTGGTCTTGCGGGTGGACACCACCTCGTCGAGCTCCTTGAAGCGGGCGTTGGCGTGGCCCATGCCCTCCTCCGAGAGGATGGACTCCCAGTTGGGGTGCCAGTCGTCGTCGCTCGTCCCGAGCGGGTAGAGGCCCACGTCGTAGATGCCGTCCATGTCGTAGAGGACGTCGTCGGCGAGCGAGCTCACGGTCACCCGCCCCTGGGCGATGCGGTTGGCGGCCCGGTAGTGGGCGTAGCCGTCCCAGCTCACGGACACGATGGCGGGCATGTAGGCGCAGAGGAGGAGGCCCACCGGAAGCACCACGGCCAGGACGGCGCCCCAGGGCCGTGCGGCCAAGGCGCGCCGTTCCAGGCCGACGAGGAGGGCCGACGGCACCAGGACGGCGGGGAAGAGGGAGTCCCTCCAGGTCATGCCGCCCAAGGCGGAGCAGGCGAGCCAGAGCACGGCGCCGAGCGCCACGAGGCCGGCCGCGAGCACCCAGGGCGCCCCCCGGCGCCGCGAGGCCTCAGCCACGGGCGAGCATCCCCTTGCAGCCCTCGTAGACGTCGCGGAAGGTCGCCTCGAAGTCGCCGGTGTACCACGGGTCGGCCACGTCGGTGCGGCCGCGGGCGAAGGCTGGGTCCGCGAACGAGAGGAGCGGCCTCACGCGCCCGGCGTCGCAGGCGGCGGGGCCGAGGATGCGGCGCAGGCCGCGGAGGTTCTCCCCGTCCATGTAGACCACGAGGTCCCAGTCGTCGAGCTCGTCGGCGCGCATGCGACGGGCCCGGTGGGGGACGCACGGGATGCCGTGGCGCGCGAGCTCGGCCACGGTGCCGGGGTGCGGCGGGTTGCCGATCTCCTCGGTGCTCGTGGCGGCCGAGTCCACGGTCCAGAGCCCCTCCTCGCCGGCCTCGCGGGCGAGGTGCTCCATGACGGACTGCGCCATGGTGGACCGGCAGATGTTGCCGTGGCAGACGAACAGGACGGACACGGGGGCGCGGCTCGCCAAGGCTTGCTCCTTTTGAAGGGGGAGGAAATCGGGTCAAGCATACACGCTCGCTCCGCGGCCGTGGGGTATGATGCACCGCGTCCACAGCGGCTTCCCACGGGTGCCGCCCGAGCGCGGGGGAGGCCGCCATGTACGAGCTCATCGCCGAGGGGCACTTCGACTCCGCCCACTTCCTCCACGGCTACGACGGCAAGTGCGAGAACCTCCACGGCCACCGCTGGCGCGTGGCGGCCACGTTCGGCGCCGACAGCCTCGTCGAGGACGGCGACATGCGCGACATGGTGGTGGACTTCTCCGTGGTCAAGCGCGCCGTGGCCGAGGTCTGCGACTCGCTCGACCACACCCTCCTCGTGGAGGAGGGCACCCTCGCGCCCGCCACCGTCGCGGCCCTCGAGTCCGAGACCTTCTCGCTCACGGTGCTGCCGTTCCGCACCACGGCCGAGAACCTGGCCCGCCACGTCTTCGGCGAGCTCAGCGCCATGGGGCTGCCGGTCACGGCCGTCGAGGTCGACGAGACCCCAAACAACCGGGCGGTCTTCCGCCCCTAGGCGGCTCCCCACGGAAAGGGGCCGCCACACGGACGACCCCCGGAACGCCCCATGCGCCGTGCGGCCCCGCGGCCGTCCCTCACCGGCCCTCGTCCTTGTCGGCCCCGCGGTCGTTCTCGTCGAGCGCCACCTCCTGGGCCAGCTGGTCCACGCGGTACTTGAGCGTCGAGATCTTGGACGAGTTGCGGAACTCCCTCACGAGCATGAGGGCGATGATCACCACGTAGACGAAGTTCGCCGGCGACTGGAAGCCCAGGATCGAGGACAGCCCGTAGGCGATCTGGGGGAACACCGCCAGGATCACGAGGAGCCCGGAGAAGCAGATCCAGAAGAGCGAGTCCTCGATCTGGATCTTCTGGCGCTTGACGGCGCTGCAGATGAACAGCATGGTCGCGGCGGCGCCCACGATCAGGAGTATGCGCAGGGAGCGGTCCATGGGAGCTCCTATCGGAACCATTGGAAGAACAGGATGTTGAGGCAGGTGCGCCCCATGTAGGTGACGGCCTTGGCGGGGGAGAGGTAGCTCTCGCCGGCCTGGCGCTCGCGCATGGAGGCCGGGACCTCGACCACCTTGGCGCCTCCCTTGCGCACGAGCAGCGCGACGGCGTCGGGCTCGGGGCCCATGTCCATGCCCCCGGCGAAGGCCTTGAAGGTGCTGCGGCTGAACATGCGCATGCCGCTCGTGGGGTCGGTGATGGTGGCCCCCGTGGTGGCGTGGATGAGGTGCGAGATGAGCGAGTTGCCGATGTGGCGCAGGGAGTGCCCGCGCTCGCCCTCGAGGAAGCGGCTCGCCACCACGATGTCGGCGCCCTGCTCCTCCATGGCCCGGGCCATGTCGGCGATGAACTCGGGGCGGTGCTGGCCGTCGGCGTCGAACTGCACGGCGGCGTCGTAGCCGTGGCGCAGCGCGTACTTCATGCCGGCCTGGAAGCCGGACGTGAGGCCGCAGTTGATGGGCATGTCCAGGTGGTTGTAGCCCTCGCGGTCGCAGATGGCGCCCGTGGCGTCCCGCGAGCCGTCGTTGATGACGAGGACGTCCACGTCCGGGCAGCTCGCCATGAGCTCCTCGACCGTCGACTGGAGGCTCTCCTCCTCGTTGTATGCAGGCACTATGGCCAAGACCCTCATGGCGCTCCGTTCGCGGGACAACGCACCAATCCTAGCATCCCGGCAGGTACCCGTCGGGGGCCTGCCAAAAGGCCACAGAGCCGCCGCCGTCCCTGAAGGGTGTCCCGATATATCGACAAAAACAAACAAGTATATCTTGTGCTAGCATAGATGCAAGCGAAACGGAGGAAAACATGTACCAAATCGGTGATTACATCGTCCATCCGGGTCAAGGCGTCTGCTGCGTCGAGGCTGTGGAGGGCGGTGACTCCCCGGTCTACCACCTCATGCCCACCCACGGGCGCAACCCCATGCTCATCAAGTACCCCGTGGCATCCGAGGCCAACCTCCGTCCCGTCCTGTCCGCGGACGAGGCCGCGTCCCTCATCGAGAGCTACCCGGACATGGAGCTCGACCCCTTCACCGACCGCTCCGCCGTCCTCGAGGAGAAGCATTTCAAGAAGGTCATACGCCACGGGTCCTGCTCGGACGTCGTGCGCATCGCCAAGACCTTCCGCTCCCGCATCGACGACGTCGAGGCCAACCACAAGAAGGCCCCCGTCATCTACGAGCGTATCTACAAGGAGGCCCACGACCGCTCCGTGGAGGAGCTCTGCTGCGCGCTCCACGAGTCGGAGGACCAGATTACGGCCCGCTTTCAATCCTGCGCCTCCTGAGGGGCGCGCCCGCGGCGTCCGTTAGAATTCAGACCCGATCCTTCCCGGACCCCGGGCACGCCCCGGGGCCCTCGTTGTATGGAGGCACCATGGCTCAGGAACTCCAGGAGAGCAGCGGCCGCGCGATCCTCACCGTGCTCGGTTCGGACCGCGCCGGCATCGTGGCGGCCGTCACCGCCGTGCTTGCTCGCCACGACGCGAACATCCTCGACATATCCCAGACCATCCTCCAAGGTGTCTTCACCATGACCATGCTGGTGGACCTCGGCGCCGTCGACGTGGGCTTCGACACCCTCCAGGGCGAGCTCGCGGCGCTCCAGGGCGAGCTCGGCGTCCAGATCACCTTCCAGCGCGAAGAGGTCTTCCGCTTCATGTACCGCCTCTAGGCGCCTGCCTGAGAAAGGCGGCCATCGGCCCCGAGGGAGAGCCATGACCGTGAACAAAGAGAGCCTCACCGCCCACTACCGCCCCGTCATCCCGTCGGCCAGCACGAGCGCCATGCTCCACGTCACCGACGTGCGGCCCATGCCGTCGGTCTCCTGCGGCCGCGAGCCGGTGAGCGACGCCCTCTACGAGGGTTTTCGGAACATCGACGCCGCGGACCCGGCGCTCTACGAGCACTACGGGGTCAAGCGCGGCCTGCGCAACCCCGACGGCTCCGGCGTCGTGGCCGGCCTCACCACCGTGTGCGACGTCCACGGCTACCGCAAGGGCCCGGACGGCATCGAGCCCGACGAGGGCGACCTCCTGCTGCGCGGCTACTCCATCGGCGACCTCGTGGGGGCCGCCGCCTCGGAGGGGCGCTTCGGCTACGAGGAGCTCGCCTTCCTGCTCATCAGCGGCCAGCTGCCCACCTACGCCCAGCTGGCGGACTTCAACGACCGCATCGACTCCCGCCGGGCGCTCCCCGTGGGCTACCTGTCGCTCTTCCCGCGCACCACGGCGTCGACGTCCATCATGAACGTGCTCCAGCGTGCCACGCTGCTCCTCTACGCCTTCGACGACGACCCCGACGCAACGGACCCCCAGCACGAGGTCGACGTCGCCATCTCGCTCCTCGCCCGCCTGCCGCGCATCGCCGCCATCGCGAGCGCCGCGTACTCGGCCGAGGCCAACCAGTCGGAGCTCTCCATCCCGCCCATCGAGCCCGGCCTCTCCATGGCCGAGACGATCCTCCGCGTCCTCAGGGGGCCCGACGGCTACACCCGCGAGGAGGCCCAGGTCCTCGACACCATGCTCATGCTCCACGCAGAGCACGGCGGCGGCAACAACTCCACCTTCACCTGCCGCGTGCTCTCCTCGTCGGGGACCGACCCGTACTCCGCCTACGCGGCCGCCATGGGGTCGCTCAAGGGCCCCAAGCACGGCGGCGCCAACTTCAAGGTCGGCCAGATGATCGACGACGTGTGCGACCACGTGGCCGACCCGTCGGACACCGAGGCCATGGAGGCCTACATCGCCAGGATCGCGGCCGGGGAGGCATTCGACGGCACGGGCCTGCTCTACGGCATCGGCCACGCCGTCTACACCCTGAGCGACCCCCGCGCGGCCATCATCCGACGCTACGCCGGTGCCCTCGCCGAGAAGAAGGGCCTCTCGCGGCGCTTCCGCACCATCGAGGCCATCGAGGACCTGGCGCCCTCCGTCGTCATGCGGGTCCGCGGCACCTCCAAGCCGCTCTGCGCCAACGTGGACCTCTACGCCGGTTTCGTCTACGACATGCTGGGCATCCCCGCCGAGATGCACACGCCCATCTTCGCCATCGCTCGCCTCTCGGGCTGGGTGGCCCACCGCATGGAGGAGCTCTACGGCGCCGGCCGCATCATCCGCCCCGCCTACGTGGTGCCCTGGGCCTCCACGTGCCCCGTGTACGTGCCCATCGCCGACCGCAGCGGCGAGGAGCCCCCGCTGCCGGCGCCCCTCGCCCAGTCGTCGCCCCACTAGGAGCCCCATGGCCATCGTCTTCTCCGACCTCGACGGCACCTTCCTCACGCCCGAGAAGGAGGTGCACCCCACCAACCTGCGCGCCCTGGAGGCCCTCGCTGCCTCCGGCGGCGAGTTCGTCGTCTGCACCGGGAGGCCGCTCTCGGGCGTCCCGGAGCCCCTGCGCACGCTGCCCGGCGCCCGGCACGCCGTGTGCGTCAACGGCGCGGTGGTGGTGGACCTCGGCGCCGTGCGGGCCGGGGGCGACGGCGTCATCCACGCCACGCCCATGGGCCCCGCGCGGGCCCGCTCCCTCTACCGGGCCGTGCGCCACCTGGACATCGAGATAGACGTCATGGCCGACGGCCGCGCCTTCGCCGAGCGGGAGCGCTTCGACCGTCTGCACACCTACGGCCTCGCACCGGGGTTCCTCGACCAGATCCGCCGCTCCCGCACCGTGGTGGACGGGCCGCTGGACGAGCTCGTGGGCTCGCTCGGCCGCGTGGACCGCCTCTCGGTGTACTACCACACGCCCGAGGAACGCGACGAGTGCATCGCCGCCGTGGACGCCGACCCGAGCCTCTCCTGGACCTCCTCGGAGTCGTGCAACCTCGAGATCAGCGATGCCGCGGCGTCCAAGGGCAGCGCCCTGGAATGGCTCTGCGGCCACCTGGGCGTGCCCGTGGCCGACTCCGTGGCCTTCGGCGACGGCATGAACGACACCTCCATGCTCGCGGCCGCCGGGACCGGCGTGGCCATGGCCAACGCGCAGCCCGGCGTCGCGGCCTTCTCGGACGCGTCCACGCGCCTCACCAACGAGGAGGGCGGCGTGGGCGACTTCCTGCTCGGGCTCCTCGGCTCCCGGGCCGCAAGCGCCTGAGGGCGCCCCGGGGCCAGGGGGATCCGCGGTCATGGGAAGGGGGGCTGCCGGTCGCGCCGACCGGCAGCCCCCCTTGTCGCAGAGTCTGAGCGTCCCCGGCTCAGCCGTGGCGGTGCGGGTGCCCGGGACGTCCGGGGCGCTCGACGCGCACGGGGTGGCCCTCCTCGTCGAAGACCACCTTGGGGTGGATGCCAGTGCGGTCGGCGGACTCCTCGCCGCCGATGACGTTGGCCTCGGTGTCGGCGATGATGTCGGCCATCTCGTCGGCCAGGTCCTCGGACAGGATGTCGTCCTCGTCGTCGGACTCCTCGGCCTCGATGTCGGAGGAGAGGGCCAGCGGCACACGCTCGAGCACCGTGGCGGGGGCCATGCGGCTGAACAGCGGCACGTACTCGAACAGCACGCCGGAGGTGGCCAGGCCGTACCACTGGGCCGGGCTGCCGCAGATGCGCCGGATGGCGTACTTGACGCTCATGACGGTGCGGTCCTCGCCGGAGAGCTCGGTCTCGGGGGTGAGGAGCTTGCGCAGCATCACGAACCGGAAGTCGCCGATGCAGCCCGGGTCGCGGTAGATGGAGTAGCGGATGGGCTGCGGGGCCATCTCCTCGCTGCGGACGAGGTCGCCCACCACCTGACGGAGGTACGCGTTCACGCGCTGGTTGACCTTGAAGCCCAGGTGCAGGGTGCATTTGAAGACGAAGTCCGTGCCGAAGTCGTTGACGGTGTAGGCGTGGGTGAAGGGCTCGTCGGTCACGCGCACGGTCACGAAGAAGTAGCAGCGGGCGCGCTTGGGGCGCTTGTCGAGGATGGAGTAGAGGATGTCGCGGTCGAGCATGTCGGGCGTGGCGTCGTTGGTGAGGAACACCAGGTTGTCGGCCAGCATGGGGATGCTCTCGTCGTCGGACAGGCGCCTCAGCTGCGGGATGTAGCGGGCCACGGGCAGGAAGACCGACTGCGAGCGCTCGATGGCGCTGCCGCGTCGCCAGACGTACATGATGAAGAAGATGACGGCGGCCATGATGATGGTGACGTAGCCGCCGTGGAGGAACTTGGAGAGCGACGAGAGGAAGAACGCCCCCTCGAGCGCCCCGAAGAAGCAGGCGAAGACCGCGGCGAGCGCCCTGTGCCCGCGGATGCGGGCCAGGTACACCGTGAGCAGCATGGTGGTCATGAGCATGGTGAGGGTGATGGCAAGGCCGTAGGCGGCCTCCATGGCGTAGGAGGTCCTGAACAGCAGCACCACGCCGATGCACCCGATCCACATGACCGTGTTGACCATGGGGATGTAGAGCTGGCCCTTGGTCTGGGAGGGGTAGGTGACGCGCAGGTGCGGCAGCAGGTTGAGGCGCGTGGCCTCGGAGACCAGCGTGAACGAGCCGGTGATGAGGGCCTGGGAGGCGATGAGACCGGCCACGGCGGAGAGCACCACGGCGAAGGCGCGGATGTCCACCGGCATCATCTCGAAGAACGGGTTGAGCTCCTCGGTGGCGATCATGGCGGGGTCGCCGGCGTGGGCCACGATCCAGGCTCCCTGGCCGAGGTAGTTGAGGAACAGGCAGCACACGACGAACGGCCAGGAGGCGTAGATGTTGGCGCGGCCGACGTGGCCCATGTCGGAGTAGAGGGCCTCGGCACCGGTGGTGGCGAGGAACACGAAACCGAGAACGGCGAAGCCGGCCTTGTTGAGGGGGCCGAACAGGAACGCGATGCCGCGCAGGGGGTTGAGGGCGCGGAGCATGTCGAGGTTGCCGGCGAGGTTCATGAGACCCGTGACGGCGAGGAACAGGAACCACACGCACATGACCGGGCCGAAGAGCCTGCCGATGGAGCTCGTGCCGGCGCGCTGCAGGAGGAACAGGGCGCAGAGGATGACGATGGTGATGAGCACCACGATGCCCGGCCCGTCGCCGAGGAACGTGTGGCCCACCTCGATGGTGCGGAGGCCCTCGATGGCCGTGGTGACCGTGACGGCGGGGGTGAGGATGCCGTCGGCGAGAAGCGCCGCGCCGCCGATCATGGCGGGCAGGATGAGCCACTTGCGGCAGCGCCGCACGAGGGAGTACAGAGCGAAGATGCCGCCCTCGTTGTGGTTGTCGGCCCGCATGGCCACGAGGACGTACTTGACCGTGGTGATGAGCATGACGGTCCAGATGATCAGCGACACGGCGCCGATGATCATGTCCTGCGAGACGCTCGCCAGGCCGCCGTTGCCGCCCACGATGGCCTTCATGACGTAGAGGGGGCTCGTGCCGATGTCGCCGTAGACGACGCCCAGCGTGACCAGCGACATTCCCAGGGAGAAGGGGATGGCGCCGTGGCCCGCCTTCTTGGCGACGGCCGGGACGGTTGATGCCATGGTGACTCCAATCAGGGGACAGTTGCGTCGAAACCCACCCAGTCTACCCCTCTTGCACGGGGTCTTTCTGCAGGGTGGCGCCGGTTTACGGGCACGGGGTGCCCGTCCGTGGCGCCGAGGGGGCGGCAGGGGGCCGAACCCCGTCTGAGCCGGGGTTACGCGCCTCGCGGGCGGAACGGGGGAGGGCGGCCGGCGACATGCGCCGACCGCCCTCCCCGGCAGGTATGTCAGTGGCGGTTGCCGCCCTCGCGGCCCTGCCCGCGCCGGTTGTTGCCCGCGGGGCCGGCGCCGCGGGGGCCGCGGCGGTCGGTGCCCTTGAAGCCGCCGCGGTCGCCGCCGGGCCTGCCGCCCTTGAAGCCGCGGCGGTCGGAGCCGCGGCGGTCGTCGCGGCCGCGGGCACCGGGCCGCCCGGAGGCGCCCCCACGGCGGTCGTCCCGGCCCCGGTACCCGCCCCGCTCGGGGCCCCGCCCGCCGTCGCGGCGCCGGCTGTCGGGGGCGCGCTTGCCGGCGTGGTCGCCGCGGGCCTTGCGGGCCTCGATCTCGGCGCGCTTCTCCTCGCTCATGGGCTTGCGGCGCACGATGTAGACGTGGTGCACCTTGGAGTTGCGCTCGAAGTCGTGGGGGATGGTGCGCTCGGTGACGTCCTCGACGGTCACGCCGCAGCGGTCGAGCTTCTCGACGTCGGGCGTGAAGTCGCGCAGGTTGCAGCTGAACAGGCACACGCCGTCGCGGGTGAGCAGGCGGGAGATGCCGATGAGCAGCTCGGAGTGGTCGCGCTGCACGTCGAAGCTGCGCTCGCCCATGGAGCTGGAGTTGGAGAAGGTGGGCGGGTCGCAGAAGACGAGGTCCCAGCGGTTGCGGGTCCTGCGCTGCTCGTCCACCCACCGCAGGACGTCGGCCTTCACGTACTCGTGCTCCTCGCCGGAGAAGCCGTTGCGCTGCATGTTGCGGCGGGCCCAGTCGATGTAGGTGTAGGAGAGGTCCACGGTGGTGGTGTAGCCCGCGCCGCCGTCGGCCGCGTAGACGGTGCCGGTCCCGGTGTAGGCGAACAGGTTGAGGAAGCGCTTGGAGCCCCTCATCTGCTTGGCCATCTCGCGGATCTCGGCGCGCACATCGCGGTGGTCGAGGAACAGGCCGCAGTCCAGGCGGTCGACGAGGTTGATCTCGAAGGTGAGGCCGCCCTCCTCCACGAGCTTGCAGCCCTCGGGCAGCTCCACGCCGTCCACGTAGCGGACCTTGGGCTTGCGGGCCGGGCGACCGGGGACGTTGCGGGCGAGCTCGCGGGCCTTGATGGTGCGGGTGATGTCCTCGGGCGCCGCGTACTGGGAGCCGCCCTTGGCCTTGTGTCGAACGCGCAGGGCCACGTCGCGGCCGCGCACGCCGAGCACGCGGGGCGCCACGGTGAGCACGTCGATGAGGCGGCGGCGGGCCTTCTCGGGGTCGATCTCGGACGGCGCGGCGTACTCGGAGACCACGAGCCAGCGGCCCGGTGTCTGGGGCGCGCCGCGGAAGAGGTCGATGGCCACGTTGTAGTCGGGGAGATCCTGGTCGTAGACGCGGTAGCAGGTGACGTCCTCGGCCTCGGCCCACTTGGAGCGCTCCTTGGCGTCCTTCTCCAGGCGGGCGGCGAACTGGTCGGTCACCGGCACGAGCACCGGCACCTCGGAGCCGTCCTTGAGGGTGACCGACGCCGGGGGCTCCATGGCGATGTCGGCGTAGTCGCGCAGGAAGACGTTGTTCTTGCCCATGAGCGACTCCACCTCGTCCTCGGGCTCGATGCCGAGGAGGGCGTCCAGTGCGCCGTCGCGGGCCAGGGTGCAGGCGGGCGTTCCCTCGGGCAGGCCGGAGCAGAGGCCGGTGAGGTAGGAGAGGGCCTCGGCCTCGCGGGCGGCCTCGTCGGCGTGCAGCCACGCGAGGTCCACGGCCACGAGGCGGTCCTCGGTGAGCTCGGCGCCGGCGCGGGAGACCTCGCGGGCGGGCACGACCACCGGGTCGCGGTCGATGCCGGCGGAGTTGAGCAGGGCCCGGCAGTCGGCGCCGAAGCCCTCGCGGGTGTCGCTCACCACGAGCACGAGGGGGTTCTTGGCGCCTGCGGCGGCGCGGCGCTCGGCCTCGTTGCGCACCTGCGACCAGCTGCGCTCCGAGTGGCCCAGCCACCGGGAGAAGCCCCAGCGCACGCGCAGGAGGCCCGGGGCGCGGTCGAGGGCCACGGACGCGGCCTCGACCGCCAGGGTGCCGCCGCCGGAGAAGGCCACGCAGATGGAGGGCATCGGGCGCCGCACGGTGCGCCACCAGCCGGCGAGCTCGAGCACGGCCGCGGCGTAGTCGGGGCGCTGGGGCGGGATGGCGGCGCGGCGGGCGGCCTTCTCGTAGCCGCGGCGGAACAGGGGCTCGCCGCTCATGTCGACGCCCAGCGTGGCGTGGCCCTCGCGGATGCGCACCCGGATGCGGAGGTCGGGGTTGTCGGTGTCCACGTTGGGGCGGGTGCCCTTGGCCGCGAGCATGCGGTCGACGACGGCGTCCTTGACCTTCTGGCTGGTGAAGAGGGTGTTGTCGAGGCCCTCCATGGTGCCGGAGGTGTACACGGCGAACGTGGCGCCCACGGGGAGGTGGTCCTCCCACGGGATGGCGGCGGCGAGGTCGTAGAGGGTCTCGGCACCGGTGACGGGGCCGGACTCCACGACGGCGACGACGGAGCTGGCGATGCGGCTCCACAGGCAGGCGACGTAGGCCCACTTGAGCGGGCCCTCGAAGCCCACCTGACCTTGGAGCGGGCGCACGGAGGGCACGCCCAGGCTCTCGAGCTCTTGGGCGAGGAGGTGTTCCAGACCGGTGGGGCAGGTCGCGTAGAATCTCATGGTGCGCCTCTCTTGGGTTGTCAAGCAAAGTCAACCCATGCTACCGCCGGGACCGCGCGGGCGGTCCCGTGGCGGTGCGAATCCCATGAAATAAGGCGGGACCCAAAGCGAGCGGAAAGCCCCGTGAGGCAGGCGTGCAGGAACCGGAGGGCCTCCCGGCCCTGCAGCGCCAGCCCTCCTGCGCCCCCTCCGTTCGTCGGTGTCCTCCAGCATATTCAGGGAGGCGAGCGGTCACCATCGGCCCGCGAGCGGCACCGTCCCCCGCACCTGAACGCACCCAGGGGTACCGACGAACGGGAGACCTACCGACAAACGGGAGGGGCCGGCACGTGCATGTGCCGGCCCCTCCCGTCTCTGCGGTTTTGACCGTCCGCCGCTACTCCGAGGCGGCCTCGAGCCCTGCCTGCACCTGGCGGTGGAACTCCTCCCCGCACTTGACGAAGGTCTCGTAGCCCAAGCCCTCGGACATCTCGCTCTCGATGGCGATCGAGGGGTCGTCCTTGCGGCGCATCACGAGGGTGAACGTCCATTCCTCCGGGTAGATGATTTCCATGGTCGCCTCTTTTCCGCGGACGTCGGGTGTGGGTGGGGGAGCGGTCCTTAAGCCTCGATGAGGGAGAGGTAGCGCTCGCCGGTGTCGGGCAGGACGGCCACGATGACGGAGCCCTCCATGTCCTCGCGGTTCGCGAGCTCCACGGCGGCGGACACTGCGGCGCCGGCGGAGATGCCCACGAGCAGGCCGAGCTGCTCGGCGAGACGGTCCTTCATGGCGAGGGCGTCGTCGGACCTCACGGGCACGACCTCGTCCACCACGGAGGGGTCGTAGTTGTCGGGCACGAAGTTGGCTCCGATGCCCTGGATCTTGTGGGGGCCTGCCTGGCCGCCCTCGAGGATGGGGGACTCGGCGGGCTCCACGGCGAAGACCTTGGCGGACGGCTTCATCTCCTTGAGGAAGCGGCCGGTGCCGGTGACGGTGCCGCCCGTGCCCACGCCGGCGACGAGGGCGTCCACGGCACCGTCGGTGTCGCGCCAGATCTCGGGGCCGGTGGTGCGGTAGTGGGCCAGCGGGTTCTCGGGGTTGGAGAACTGCCCCATCATCACGGCCCCGGGGGTCTCGGCGACGATCTGCTCGGCGCGCTCCACGGCCCCGGCCATCCCGGTGGCGCCGGGGGTGAGCTCGATCTTGGCGCCATAGGCCGCGGCGAGCTTGCGGCGCTCCACGCTCATGGTCTCGGGCATGACGAGGATCATGCCGTAGCCGCGCTCGGCGGCCACCATGGCCAGGCCCACGCCGGTGTTGCCGCTGGTGGGCTCCACGATGGTGCCGCCCTCCTGCAGGGTGCCGTCGTTCTCGGCGGCGTCCACCATGGCGCGGGCCACGCGGTCCTTGACGGAGCCGCCGGGGTTGGCGGCCTCGTACTTGCCGAGCAGCGTCACGTCGCCGTCGCAGAGGAACGAGAGGTCGATAAGGGGGGTGTCGCCGATGGCGGCGCTGACGCTGGTTGCGATATGCATGCTTTCCTCCAAAGCCGGTGCAAGGTGGCCGGTCGGCCACGGGCATAATCCTACCCCATCACAGGTATTCAAACCCACCCATGACGACATTCATGGTAGACCGACGTGGGCGGCATGGCCGGAGCCCGGGAAAAGAGCGGGCGCCGCACAGAGACGCGCCACGCCGGGGCACGGCCACGCTCGGCGCCTCGGTGCACGCGCTCGTAGCTTCAGTGAGCGGATTCCAACGGTTCGCGCCTTCGGTGAGCGGGTTTCCGCGCACCGAAGCCTCGAACGCGTGCACCGAAGGTACGAGGCAAAGGTGGAGGGTCCCAGGGTCCATCGCCCGCAGGCGCGGCCAACAGCGGACGTCCGTGGGACGGCACGAGGTGGCGGGGGACCACAGGATAAAACCGCACCGAACGCCCGGGCCCATGCACCGAGAGGACGGCCGCGCGAGACCTCTCGCCCGCAAACACGCCCGACAAAGGAGACCGCAGGGACGACCCAAAGCGGTGGAGGACCACGGGCAAAAACCGCCCCGCCGCCCCTTCCGAATCGTCTTGGGGGTGAAACCGGGGCCCCAAGACGAGGCGGAAGGGGAGGCGGGGACGAGGGAGGTCGCGCCTATGGGCCGGAGTTACCCGAGCATCTCGGCCATGTCCTGCTCGGGCGTGGTGATGCCGCGGATGCCGAACCGCTCCTGCAGGGTGGCGAGGACGTTGGGGCTCACGAAGGCGGGGAGGTCGGGTCCGAGGTAGATGTCCTTCACGCCGAGGGCGAGCAGGGTCAGCAGGACGCAGACGGCCTTCTGCTCGTACCAGGAGAGGACGAAGGAGAGCGGGAGGTCGTTGACCGAGCAGCCGAAGGCGTCCGCGAGGGCGAGGGCCACCTGGATGGCGCCGTAGGCGTCGTTGCACTGGCCCATGTCGAGGATGCGGGGGAAGCCGGCCACCTCGCCGAGCTCGAGGTCGTTGAACCGGTACTTGCCGCAGGCGAGGGTGAGCACGACGCTGTCGGCAGGGGTCTGCTCGACGAAGCGGGTGTAGTAGTTGCGGCCCGGCTTGGCGCCGTCGCAGCCGCCCACGAGGAAGAAGTGCCCGATGGTGCCGTCCTTCACGGCCTGCACGATGGCGCCGGCGTTGTCGAGGACGGTCTTGCGGGCGAAGCCGCAGGTGACCTGGGTGCCTCCGTTGATGCCGGTCATCTCGTGGCGCTCGGGGTAGCCGCCGAGCTCGATGGCGCGCTCGATGACGGGGGTGAAGTCCTTGCGGCCGTCCCCGTCCGCCTCGATGTGGGTGCAGCCCGGGTAGGCCACGACCTCCGTGGTGAAGACGCGGTCGGCGTAGGAGTCCTTGGGGGGCATGAGGCAGTTGGTGGTCCAGACGATGGGGGCCGGGATGTCCTTGAACTCGCGCTGCTGGTTCTGCCACGCGGTGCCGAAGTTGCCCTTGAGCTGCGGGTGCTCCTTGAGCCTGGGGTACGCGAGGGCGGGGAGCATCTCGCCGTGGGTGTAGACGTTGACGCCGCGGCCGTCGGTCTGCTCGAGGATCTGCTCGAGGTCGGCCAGGTCGTGGCCGGTCACCACGATGAAGGGCCCGGGCTCGATGGTGAGGTCGACGGTGGTGGGCACGGGGTCGCCGTAGGTGGAGGTGTTGGCCTCGTCGAGCATGGCCATGCACTCCAGGTTCACGCGGCCGCACTCGAGCACGAGGCCGAGGAGGGTCTGCGGGTCGTCGGTGGCGGAGATCTCGTAGAGGGCGCGGAAGAAGAAGTCGTCCACCGTCTGGGAGTCGGCGCCGAGCATGCGGGCGTGGTAGGCGTAGGCCGCCATGCCGCGCAGGCCGAAGAGCAGGAGGCTCTTGAGCGAGCGCACGTCCTCGTCGGCGTTCCAGACGAGGTTCATGTCGTAGGCGGGGTAGTCGGCGGCGTCCACGCCGTGGCGGCCGCTCACGTGGTCGATGCGCTCCCGGATGCGGCCGATGAGGGCGCGCACGGCGTCGTCGTCGAAGCACACGTTGGTGATGCAGCAGAACATGCCCTCGATCATGGGCAGCGAGGCGTGGGCGCAGGGGGAGGTCACACCGGCGTCGTGGACGCAGCGGGCGTAGGCGATGAGGGTGCCGGTGAGCTCGTCCTCGAGGTTGGCCGTGGACGACCTCTTGCCGCAGGCGCCCTGGCGCCAGACGCAACCGGTGCCGGCGGCCGTCTGCTCGCATTGGAAGCAGAACATCTCGTGGGGGAGGGAGTCGGCGAGCTCGCGGCGGATCCGCTCGGTCTCTTGCGCGGTCATGGGCGCTCCTTTCGGTGGCGGTGTCTCTCGATGCCGACTCTAGGCGGGAGCGCCCCCGTGGTATGTTGCAATTGCAACATACCGAGAAGTCTGAGAGGGACCCAAAATGGTCGGGAGCGCCCTTCTGGGGGATGTGGACGAGGAGACGCTGGAGAGGGCGGCGGCCAAGGTGGGCCTCGCCCTCAAGCCCTGCGTCGCGGGCGAGCGGCTTCTTGCCCAGGGCGACACGGCCGTGTGGGCCGGGCTCGTTCTCGAGGGGCGTGTGCGCATGGAGGCGCCGTCGGGCCAGGGGCAGGTGGCGGTCATGGGTTGGGCGGGGCCGGGCGAGGTCTTCGCCGAGGCCTACGCGGTGCTGGGCGACGTCCCCCTCATGGTCGACGTCGTTGCAGACCTCGACGGCCGGGTGCTCTGGTTCGACGCGGCGCGCCTGCTTGCGCTCTCCGGCGACCCCGACTGCTCCGTCCTCGCACGCAACCTCTGCAGGATCATGGCCCGGCGCAACGTGTCCCTCTCGCGCAGGGCCTACGTGGGGTCGCCGAGGACCATCCGCGGCAAGCTCCTGGCCTACCTGGCCTTCGAGGAGCGCGCCGGGGGCGGCGCGCCGGGGGAGTGGTTCGAGGTGCCGGTGGGGCGCCAGCAGCTGGCCGACTACCTCGGGGTGGACCGGAGCGCCCTCTCCCGGGAGCTCGGCCGCATGGGCAGGGAGGGGCTCGTGGCCGTGTCTGGGCGCAGGTTCCTCCTCAAGGGGGGTGCGGGGGAGGGGGGTCTCTAGACGCAGGCCGCGGAGATGGCGTCCTTGAGCTCGTCGATGCCCTGGCCCTTGGCGGCCGAGGTGACGTAGAGGCTCCCCTCGTCGACGTCGAGCTCCCGGGCGATGAGCGCGCGCTGGCGCTGCTGCTGGGCCCGGCTCAGCTTGTCGGCCTTGGTGAGCGCGACGATGAACGGGAAGCCGCCCTCCTTGAGGAAACCCACCATCTCGTGGTCGAGCTTCTGGGGCTCGTGGCGGATGTCCACGAGGGAGACGACGAGGTTGAAGCTGCGCTCCTGGTCGAAGTAGCCGCCGATGAGGTCGGCCCACCGGCGCTTCTCGGCGGCGCTCACCTTGGCGAACCCGTAGCCGGGCAGGTCCACGAGGTAGATGCCGTCGACGTCGTAGAAGTTCACCGTGGCGGTCTTGCCGGGCCTGGAGCTCACCTTGGCGAGGGCCTTCCTGCCCACGAGGCGGTTGATGAGCGACGACTTGCCCACGTTCGAGCGCCCGACCACGGAGACCTCGGGGCGCTTGGCCTCGGGGATCTGCTCGGGGGTGCCGAAGGATGCGCAGAAGCGCGCGCGGGTGAAGTCGATCTTGTCCAAGGGTCCTCCCGGGGTCGTGTCCTCCGGCCATGATACCGGCGTCCGCGTGACCGCGGGCCCGGCCCGGCCGCGCTTCAAGGTGTTCTCAAATACCGGACTCTTCTGTAAAAAAGGTGCGCGCGCCTGAAGAAGCCCCAAAACGGCAACAGACGACCCCGATGAACATAGAATGGGGCCAACAAGACGGCTGAATCGGTTTTGAAGGCCGACTTCGAGACCCCGGACATACCTATGGGAAAGAGGAAACCGATGGACACCAAGATCCAGGAGCGCGCGCAGCTTTGGAAAGAGAACGTGGACGAGCCCGAGCTCGCCGCGGAGCTCGCCGACCTCCTCGCCAAGGGCGACGACGACTCCATCGTCGATGCCTTCTACCGCGACCTCGAGTTCGGCACCGCCGGGCTCCGCGGCGTGCTGGGCGTGGGCACCAACCGCATGAACGTCTACACCGTCTCCCAGGCCACCCAGGGCCTGGCCGACTACCTCAACGCCCACTGCGAGAACCCCACCGTCGCCATCATGCGCGACTCCCGCAACAAGGGCGACGAGTTCGTGAAGGCCGCCGCCGGCGTGCTCGCCGCCAACGGCATCAAGAGCTTCGTCGCCCCGCGTATCGAGCCGGTCCCCGTGCTCTCCTTCACCACCCGTCACCTGGGCTGCGACGCCGGCATCGTCATCACCGCCTCCCACAACCCCGCGCCTTACAACGGCTACAAGGTCTACGGCCCCGACGGCTGCCAGATCGCCAACGAGGCCGCCGACGAGATCCAGGCCTCCATCGACGGCACCGACATCTTCACCGGCGTCAGGTCCATGGACTTCGGCGAGGCGCAGGAGAAGGGCCTCGTGGAGTGGGTCGGCGACGACGTCATCGACGCCTACCTCGACGCCATCCAGACCGTCTCCGTGCCCGGCTGCGTCGCCGAGGACGGCTCCTTCAAGGTGGTCTACACGCCGCTCAACGGCTCCGGCCTCGAGTGCGTCACCAAGATCCTGTCACGCGTGGGCATCGACAACGTCGTCGTGGTGCCCGAGCAGAAGGAGCCCAACGGCGACTTCCCCACGTGCCCCTATCCCAACCCCGAGATCCGCGAGGCGCTGCAGAAGGGCCTGGAGCTCTGCGACGAGGTCAAGCCCGACCTCCTGCTGGCCACCGACCCCGACGCCGACCGCGTGGGCATCGCCGTGCCCCACGACGGCGACTACAAGCTGCTCTCCGGCAACGAGGTGGGCGTCCTGCTCATCGACTGGCTCGCCCGCCTGAAGCAGGAGGCCGGCGAGGACGTGTCCCGCAAAGTCGTCGTCTCCACCATCGTCTCCTCCGCCATGCCCGACGCCCTGGCCGGCAAGTACGGCTTCGAGATGCGCCGCGTGCTCACCGGCTTCAAGTACATCGGCGGGCAGATCGACATGCTCACCTCCAAGGGCGAGGGCGACCGCTACCTGCTGGGCTTCGAGGAGTCCTACGGCTACCTCGCCGGCACCCACGCCCGCGACAAGGACGCCGTGGTCACCTCCATGCTCATCTGCGAGATGTCCGGCTGGTACGCCAAGCAGGGCAAGGACCTGTACGAGGCCATGGACGAGCTCTACCGCGAGCTCGGCTTCTACCTCAACGGCGTGGTCAACGTCACCTTCGAGGGCGCTGCCGGCGCCGACAAGATGGCCCAGATCATGAAGGGCCTCCGCGCCCAGCAGCCGCTGACCGTCGCCGGCTACGACGTCGAGGGCTGCACCGACTACGCCGGGTGCGTCGAGATGCCCATCCTCAACAAGGACCCCGAGGACCCCGCGCAGACCCTGCCCGCGGCCAACGTGCTCGAGTACCGCCTCGCCGGCGGCCACAAGGTCATCGTGCGCCCCTCCGGCACCGAGCCCAAGATCAAGGCCTACCTGTTCACCACCGGCGCCACCCGCGAGGATGCCGAGGCCGTCCAGGACAAGCTGGCCATCGCCGCCAAGGAGAGCCTCCTCGCCTAGGACGGGACCCGGGAGCGGCGGCCGGACGGCGGCCCTGAGAACCGGTCCATGGAGAACCGCCCCCGCCGGGTCGACCCGGCGGGGGCGGTTCTTCGTGCGCGCAGTGGGTCGGGGGGCGTCCCGATGTGACCCCGACCTAGGACCTGGCGGCCACCGTCAGGGCCGTCGCGACGTCGGAGGCGACGGTCGCGGGGTCCCACTGGTGCGAGGAGTTCGCCTGGGAGGTGGGGTCGTGGACCGCGACGGCACCGCCGTCGCCCGCGGTCACGAGCACCCAGTGCGGCGTGGCGCCGAGCGCGCCGCCTCCGGTCTGGGCCAGCACGTAGGTGCCGTCGCCGAGGGCCTTGGCGAGCGCGTCGCCCATGGCCGCGGCGTCAGGCGCGGCGGTCTGGCCGGCGGTCCCGTCCCCCTGGGCGGGGGAGTCCTGGTCCCCGGCCTGCCCTTGGGACCGGTCCTCCGCCCCCTGCCCGGACGAGGCGGTGCCGGCGAGGTCGAGCGCCGTCACGGCGAGGCCGAGATCGCCGCCCTTCTCGGTGAAGAACGAGGCGTCGGTGCCCGAGTCGCCGGAGGCCTTGCCGGCGTCCGCGGCCGCCTGGGCGATGGTCGCGGGGGTCTGGTCGGCGTTCCCCAGGAGGGCGATCCGGGCCATGGCGCAGGCGATGGGCCCGGACCCGGTCACGGCGAGCGGGGAGCCGCCGTAGTCGAGGTAGCCCCAGCGGGCGTCCCACCCGAAGAGCGCGGGGACCTCGCCTTTGGCCACGGCGTCGTCGTAGGGCCGGGCGGTCTCGTGGTCGGACGACGTCCAGCCGTAGACGAAGCCCACGGCGTCGGGCTCGGCCAGGGCGAGCCGGATGAGGGTGTCGGGGTACTCGGTGCCGCGCTCCGCGATCTCGGCCAGCTGCGAGTCGCGGGAGAGGGCCTGCTTGAGGGAGTTCCGGAGGTCGTCGGGCAGGTCCTGGGACACGGTTGGGCCCTGGTCCTGCGTGGGCGCGGACGACACGCACGAGACCACCGAGGAGACGATGAGCACCACCGCGACGAGGGCGACGGCCACGACGACGATGAGGCGCGGGTCGAGCGCGCCCAGCCTGCCGCGCCTCCCGGCGAAGTTGATGGGGTGGCGCTGGAGCTGGTAGCCGCCCGCGTTGCGGCGGCGCTGGGCCGGGGTCTGGTAGCCGCGGCCGTGGAGCTGGGGCGGCTGGGAGGGGGCGCGTCTCCGCGAGGAGGGCCGGCTGCCGTGGCTTGAGCGGCGCCTGGGCCCGTTGCCCAGGGGCGGACGCTCGTTTCCCATCTGCGGACTCTGGTTCACGGGACCTCCCGTATCATGTGCGAATCTTGTCCCTCGGGTAACCAAGCATAAACCCTAGCCGGCGGCCCCCGGCCTTGCAGGGGCCGTTCAACAACGTTGATAAGCCCGCCCGCCGACGCTTTCCTACCGTCCGCCGGACGCGTTTTGTTACGAAGTCGATAATTGAGGGGAAATACTGCCTTTAAACGGCCCGAGCGGGGGCAAACTGCCTGCAAGCCGACGAGCTCGACCGAGCAACCCCGGTTCATGCGCCACGATGAATGACGCACCGGGGAAACCAAGGCAAAGGTGATTTTTTTGGTCAAGGGACGCAACAACAGGCAGGATGCCATCCGCGAGATCGTGCGCGGCAAGAGCATTCGCACCCAGCGCGTCCTGGTCCAGGAGCTCGAGGACGCCGGCTACGCCTGCACCCAGGCCACGGTCTCCCGCGACATCGCCGACATGGGCCTGCGCAAGCTGCCCGAGGGCGTGTACGTCCTCGCCGAGGACCTCCACCTCCAGCGCATGGTCTCGGAGCTCGTCACCGACGTCAACCACTCCGGCAACCTCGTGCTCGTCAAGGCACAGCCCGGCACCGCGTCGGGCATCGCCGCGGCCATCGACGCCGCGGACCTCCCGGAGGCCGTGGGAACCCTCGCCGGCAACGACACCATCCTGGTTGTCGCCACCTCCCCCGAGAGCGCGGAGGCGTTCGAGGGCCACATCAACAAGCTCCGCAACTTCCGATGATGGCGGCCATCCGGTAGGCCTCGAGCCTCCGGGTGTCCGCGCCCCAGACCCCAGGCGACGCCCATCCGGCGCCCGCCTGGCCGCGCATACCCCGCCGAGGCGGCGGTTGCGCCCTGTCTTCAAGCAAAGACCAGTTCATACAACCGAACAGCCTGGGTGGGCCCCTCCGTGGGGGGGACCGCCGCCTGCGGCACCCATCGTCAAGGAGTAGAGCCATGACCGCTACCGCCACCACCGCCAACACCGCCACCGCCACCGCCCCCAAGGGCAAGGTCGTCCTCGCCTATTCCGGCGGTCTCGACACCTCCTGTCTCATCCCCTGGCTCCAAGACCAGGGCTACGAGGTCGTCACCGCCATCGCCGCCCTCGGCCAGCCCGGCTCCTCCGACATCGACGACATCGCCCAGAAGGCCGTCTCCCTCGGTGCCACCGCCTCCTATGCCATCGACATGCGCGAGGAGTTCTGCGAGGACGTCTGCGCCTGCGCCATCAAGGCCAACGGCATGTACGAGAACCGCTACCCGCTGCTCTCCGCCCTGTCGCGCCCCGTCATCTGCAAGCACCTCGTGGACATCGCCCACAAGGAGGGCGCCGTCGCCATCGCCCACGGCTGCACCGGCAAGGGCAACGACCAGGTACGCTTCGAGCTCGAGTGCAAGGCCCTGGACCCCGACCTCGAGATCCTCGGGCCCGTGCGCGACTGGGACCTCCTCACCCGCTCCCAGGAGATCGAGTACTGCGCCGACCACGGCATCTTCATCGAGGTGACCAAGTCCTCGCCCTACTCCATCGACGAGAACGTGTGGGGCCGCGCCATCGAGTGCGGCGTGCTCGAGAACCCCTGGAACGAGCCGCCCTGCGACGCCTGGGTCATGACCGTCGACCCCATCGAGGCCCCCGACCAGCCCTGCGACGTCGTGGTCTCGTTCGAGTCCGGCAAGCCCGTGGCCCTCAACGGCGAGCCCATGCCCATGCTCGCCCTCATCGGCAAGCTCAACAACATCGCCGGCGGCAACGGTTTCGGCCGCATCGACATGATCGAGGACCGCGTCATCGGCATCAAGAGCCGCGAGTGCTACGAGCAGCCCGCCGCCCTCGCCCTCATCACCGCCCACAAGCACCTCGAGTCGCTCTGCCTGCCCGGCGACGTCCTGGCCGTCAAGCTGCAGCTCGAGCACGAGTGGGCCAAGCAGGTCTACGGCGGCCTCTGGTTCAGCCCCCTCAAGGACGCCCTCGACTCCTTCTTCGAGTCCACCCAGCAGACCGTCACCGGCGACGTGCGGCTGCGCTTCTACAAGGGCTCCTGCACCGTCACCGGCGTCAAGAGCGACAGCTCCATGTACGACTTCGGCCTGGCCACCTACGACGAGGGCGACACCTACGACCGCTCCGCCGCCAAGGGCTTCATGGACCTCTACGGCCTGCCCAACAAGGTGTGGGCCCAGCGCACCCTGGGCCAGGGCGCGTCCTGCGACGCCCCCGAGGCCGCCGGCGACCCCAAGCCCCTCGTGGTGAGCGTGGAGCCCTCCGGCGCCGCCGCCAAGGTCACCCTGTACAAGTAGACGCCGAGCCGAGGTGGACGACCCATGGAAAGCCAGCAGAACCAAGCCCCGAAGCCCCTCTGGTCGGGCCGCTTCGACGCCACCCCCTCGGGCGAGCTCGAGCTCTTCGGAGCGTCGCTGCCGTTCGACCGTCGCCTGTGGCGCGAGGACATCGCCGGTTCCGTCGCCCATGCCACGATGCTCGGCCGCCAGGGTGTGCTCGACGCCGCCGACGTGGACGCCATCCGCACCGGCCTCGCCCGGATCGCCGACGAGATCGAGGCCGGCACGTTCGTCTTCGACCCTGCGTTGGACGAGGACGTCCACATGGCCATCGAGCGCGTGCTCACCGAGCGCATCGGCCCGGCGGGCGGGCGGCTCCACACCGGGCGGTCGCGCAACGACCAGACCGTCACCGACGGCCGGCTCGCGGCCAAGGGCTTCGCGGCCTCGCTGCACGACGCCGCCCTCGACCTCGTGGCGGCCCTCGCCGAGCGTGCGGAGGGGGAGGCCGGCGTCGTGATGCCGGGCTACACGCACCTCCAGCCCGCGCAGCCGGTCCTCCTGTCCCACCACCTGCTGGCCTACGCGTGGATGCTCCTGCGCGACTGCCGCCGCTTCGACGCGGCCCTCGACGCCGCGGACGCCTCGCCGCTCGGCGCGGCGGCCCTGGCCGGCACCACCTACCCGCTTGACCGTGCCATGTCGGCCGAGGCCATGGGGTTCTCCTCGGTCATCCCCAACTCGATGGATGCCGTGGCCGACCGCGACTTCGTGTGCGACCTCGTGTATGCCTGCTCCATGTGCCAGATGCACCTCTCGCGCCTCTGCGAGGAGCTCATCGTCTGGTCCACGGCGGAGTTCGGCTTCGTGGAGATGGACGACGCCCACTCCACCGGGTCGTCCATCATGCCGCAGAAGAAGAACCCCGACTTCTGCGAGCTCGTGCGCGGCAAGACCGGACGCGTGTACGGCGACCTCGTCTCCATCCTCACGGTCCTCAAGGGCATCCCGCTCACCTACGACAAGGACCTCCAGGAGGACAAGGAGCCCATGTTCGACGCCTTCGACACCGTGCTGGGCTCGCTCCACGCCGTCACGGGCATGGTGCGCACCATGCGGGTCAAGGCCGACCGCATGGCCGAGGCGGCCCGCGAGGGATTCATGGCCGCCACGGACCTCGCCGACTACCTGGTGGGCAAGGGCATGCCGTTCCGGGAGGCCCACGGCGTGGTGGGCCGCGTGGTGGCCGACTGCGTCAAGGCCGGCGTGACGCTCCAGGACCTCACGGCCGAGGAGCTCCGGAGCTGGTCCCCGCTCTTCGGCGACGACGCACCCGATGCCGTGGCCATCGACGCCGTGGTCTCGAGGCGCACCACGTTCGGCGGCACCTCCCCCGAGGCGGTGGCCGAGCAGCTCGTCCTCCTCAAGGAGGCCGTGGCGGGGGAGGCGCGCTAGGCGCCCGGCCCTGCACGGGAAACCCGCTTTCCGGAACGAGGGGCCCGGCGACCGCACAGGTCGCCGGGCCCCTCGTTCCGTTCCCGCTGCGGGGCGCTTTGCCGGGGGCGCCTCGGGCGTCAGTCCGTCGGGGCAGTCCCGCCGCCGGTATCGCCGCCCCCACCGGTGCCGCCTGTGCCGCCGGTGCCTGCGCCGCCCGTGCCGCCGGCACCGCCTGCGTCGCCCCCACCGGTGCCGCCCGTGCCGCCTGTGCCGCCGCCCGCGTCACCGCCCGTGCCGCCGCCCTGGGAGGGCACCGTGGGCGTCGTGGCGTTGCCCTGGCCCTGGCCGTTGTCGGCGGGCGCAGCGGGCTGCTCGGTCGTGGTGGTCGTGGTCTCCTCGGTCACCGTGGCCTCCTCGCGGGGCGTCTCGGAGCCGCGGGAGGAACGCGACGAGCCGCTGTCGGAGCCACCGGCGTTCCGGGCGAACGACCAGGTGCTGTTGGGCTTGTAGGTGGGCCGCGCGTCGGCGTCGGGGAACTCGGCCCTGGGGGTGTCGCCCAGGTAGGCCTTCACGAACTGGCCGAAGATGGGGCACGAGCTGTTGGAGGGGTGGCCGTCCGAGCCGTCGATGACGACGGTCTTGGAGGAGTCGGGGTAGCCCGTCCACACCGCCACGGCGATCTGGGGCGTGTAGCCGCAGAACCACAGGTTGTCCGCGTACTCGGTGGTGCCCGTCTTGCCGGCGATGGGCTGGTCGATGCCGTAGGACGACACCACCTTGGCCGTGCCGCTCCCGGAGGTCACCACGCCCTCGAGGACATCGGTGGCCGCAGCCGCCACGGCGGGGTCGAGCGCCTGGGTGGGTGTGTCCTTGTGCTCGTAGACCTGGTTGCCGTTGCGGTCCTCGATCTTGGTGATGGCCACGGCGTCGCGGTGCACGCCGCCGGAGGCCAGGGTCGAGTAGGCCTCGGCCATCTGGATGACGGGGATGGGGATGGTGCCCAGGGTGATGGAGTCGTAGGCGGGGAGGTCCTCGGTGATGCCCATGTCCTTGGCCGTCTTGACGATGCTCTCGCCGCCCACGGCCTGGGCCACCTGGACGTAGCCGGTGTTGGACGAGAGCTCGGTGGCCCTGCGCAGGGTGATGGTGCCGTAGGAGGTCCCCCCGTAGTTCTTGACGGTCCAGTTGGACGACACCTTGAGCGGCGAGTTGCAGTTGAGGTAGACGTCGGGGTCCATGCCGTCGCGGATGGCCGCCACGAGGGTGAAGGCCTTGAATGACGAGCCCGGCTGGCGCATGCCCTGGGTGGCCAGGTTCACCTGGTTCTTGGAGAAGTCGCTGCCTCCCACCATGGCCTTGATGTAGCCGGTGGAGGGGTCCACGGCCACGAGCGCGCTCTCGAGGCCCTCCCTGCCGATGTAGGCGAGGCGGTCGGCGACTGCCTTCTGGGCCTCCTGCTGGGCGTCGGGGTCGAGGGTCGTGTAGACCTTGAGGCCTCCCTTCATGACGGTGTCGCTGGAGAAGTCCTCGGACAGGACCTCCTTGATGTACTGCGTCCAGTAGGGGTAGACGCCGGTGTTCGACATGGTGTTGGACCCGGGGTTGAGCTGGAGGGGCGTGTTGTAGGCCTCGTCGTACTCCTCCTGGGAGATGTCGCCGGCGTCGAGCATGCGCTTGAGCACGAGGTTGCGACGCTGCACGGAGGCGTCCGGGTTCTGGGTGGGGTCGTACATGGTGGGGGAGTTGGGGATGCCCACGAGGAGCGCCGCCTGGGCCAGGGTGAGGTCCTTTGCCGAGGTGTCGAAGTAGGTCTTGGACGCCGCCTCGATGCCGTATGCGCCGTTCCCGTAATAGATGGTGTTGAGGTACATGTTGAGGATCTGGTCCTTGGAGTACTTCTTCTCCATCTCCACGGCGATGTAGGCCTCGCGCACCTTGCGCTTGATGGTGCGGTCGAACTGCTCGTCCGACAGGACGGTGTTCCTCACCAGCTGCTGGTCGATGGTGGAGGCGCCCTCGGAGCCGCCGAGGAGCGTCACGAGCGCGGCGCGCGCGATGCCCTGGGGGTCCACGCCGTTGTGCTGGTAGAAGCGGATGTCCTCCGTGTCGACCGTTCCCGTGAGCACGTAGGGGGAGATCTCGTCGAGCGTGACGTTGCGGCGGTTCTCGGCCATGAACTCGGCGATGACGTTGCCGTCGGCGTCGTAGACGGTGGTGGGCTCCGACACGAGGTAGGCGTCCGGCGAGTCGAAGTCGGGCAGGTCCTGGAGCCACCCCTCGACGATGGAGCCCACGGAGAAGGCGAGGGCGATGACGGCGAGGGCTATGAAGCCGAGGAGCCCGGCTGCGCCGAACCCCACGATGTGGGTGCGTGAGTGCCGGTGGGCACGCCGCGTCCTGATTCCCATGAAGCGACCTCCTTCGGGGTTTGGTCGGTAGCCATTATCAGATAAGGGGGGCGTCTGGGAACGTCCCCCGCCGTGTCTCCACGGCATTTTAGGAAGGGTGAGGGTTCTCGGACAGAATGCGTAAGAATAAGACCCATAAGCTATCAGCTGATTTTCAGTGAAGCCGATAACGGTTATACTTCGACCCAAATGAATCGACACGACCTTTGGGGAGGGGTTCCGATGGGAGAGATGACGAGGGGGCGCCGGTCGGCGCACGGCAGGCCCCCTGTGCGGTCGAGGTGCGCGTTCGCGGTGTGCGCCGCCCTGGCGGCCTCGCTGGCCATCGCGGCGCCCGCCTACGCCGCCTGCGGCCCCGTGGCGCTCGACCCCGGCCACGGCGGCACCGAGAGCGGTGCCAGCGGGTTCGGCCTCCGCGAGGAGGTGCTCAACTGGAAGGTGGCCAACTACTGCAAGGAGCGCCTCGACCAGCTGGGCATCCCCAACTTCCTGACCAAGCAGGACTACGAGACCCTGAGCCGCATGGAGCGCAACCGGCGCGCCGAGGCCAGGAACGCCCGCGTGCTCGTGTCGTTCCACTTCAACAGCGGCGGCGGCCGCGGCGCCGAGGTGCTGGTGACCAACACCTCCACCTGGAACCGCTTCACCAACACCGAGAGCTCCGCCTTCGGGCGCGACCTCCTGGGCAAGCTGAGCGCCGCCCCGTTCAACCTCCAGAACCGCCTGATCAAGACCAACAACTGGGTGGGCAAGACCTACCCCGACGGCTCCGTGGCCGACTCCATGGGCATCAACTACTACCCGCGCCTCAACGGCACCACGGGCCTCATCATCGAGCACGCCTTCATCGACAACCTCGAGGACGCCGCCAAGCTCAAGAGCGAGGGCTTTCTGAAGCAGTTGGGCTACGCCGACGCCGAGGCGATCGCGCGCCACTGGCCGAACTCCTACGTCAAGCCCGCCGCGAGCACGGTCGCCACCAACAAGAACGGCTGGTACAGCGAGGGCGGCTCCTGGTACTACTACCGCAACGGAAAGAAGGCCACCGGTTGGCTGGATGAGGGCGGCCAGCGCTACTACCTCGACCCGTCCACCGGCGCCCGCAGGACCGGCTGGGTGACCGTGGGCTCCCAGCGCTACTGGTTCCGCACCTCCGCCGCCTGCGGTCCCGTGGGCTCCATGGGCCGCGGCTGGCTCGACGACGGCGGCCAGCGCTACTTCCTCGACCGCTCGAGCGGCGCCATGCGCACCGGCTGGCTCGACGACGGCGGCAGGCGCTACTGGCTGCGCACCGACGCCTCCTGCGGCCCCGTGGGCTCCATGGGCCGCGGCTGGCTCGACCAGGGCGGCAGGCGCTACTTCCTCGACCGCACGACGGGCGCGGCCGCGACCGGCGTCCACGTTGTGGACGGCAGGGTCTGCAACTTCGCCTCCGACGGCGCCCTCGCCTCCGACGGCCCGCTGAACGCCTGGTACGACGCCTCCTGGCGCCCCTCGAGCTCCACGGTGTCTGGCTCCAAGGTCCACTACTTCGACGCCGGCGGCAGGGAGGCCTACACCCGCACGACCAACACGCCGGTCATGGGCTCCCCGTCCATGTCCAAGGACGCCTTCGTCAAGGCGTTCGCGGCCAGGATCCAGGCCAGCTACCCGCAGGCCTACCGCACGGACGCCAAGTACGGCGCCACCACGCCCGAGGCCTTCGCCCAGGCCGCGTGGGACGCCGCCACGTCCGAGGGCGTGCGGCCCGAGGTGCTCGCCGCACAGGTGGGCAACGAGACCGGCTGGCTCAGGTTCGGCGGCATCGTGAACGCGGACCAGTGCAACTTCGGCGGCCTCGGCGCGCTCGACGGCAACGCCAACGGCAACGCCGCCACGTTCGCCACCGTGCAGCAGGGCCTCCTCGCCCAGGCCCAGCACCTCAAGGCCTACTCCTCCAAGGCGGCGCTCAACAGGCCCTGCGTCGACCCGAGGTTCAACCTCGTGACCCGCGGCATCGCCCCCTACCTGGAGGACTACGGCGCCGACGGCCACGGCGGCCTCGTCTGGGCCAGCAACCGCCTCTACGGCCGCGACCTGCTGGCGGCCATGAGGTCCATCACCGGCTGACCCTCAGGGGCAACCGTGTCCGCGAGGGGGCCGCGCCCGGTGCGCCGGGCGCGGCCCCCTCTTTGGGGTAGCATGGCTAGGCACCACACGACGCCCGGGGTCCCCGGGCCCTAACGAGAGGATCGCCATGCTCAGCGCCGACGAGCAGTTGAAGGTCATCGAGAGCGGCACGATGCAGATCGTGCCCCTGGAGGGGCTCAAGAAGAAGCTCGCCGAGGGACGCCCCCTCACCGTCAAGCTGGGCGTGGACCCCACGAGCCCGGACCTGCACCTCGGCCACGCCGTCCCGCTGCGCAAGATGCGCCAGTTCCAGGACCTCGGCCACAACGTGGTGCTCATCATCGGCAGCGGCACCGCGCTCATCGGCGACCCCTCCGGGCGCGACTCCACCCGCCCGCCCCTCACCGAGGAGCAGGTGGAGGCCAACGCCGCCACCTACGTGGAGCAGGCCCTCAAGGTCCTCGACCCCGACAAGACCAAGGTGGTCTTCAACGGCGAGTGGCTGAAGCCCCTCGACCTCGGCCAGATGCTCGGCCTCATGGGCAAGTTCACCGTGGCCCGCATCCTCGAGCGCGAGGACTTCTCCAACCGCTACAGGAACCAGCAGCCCATCGCCCTCCACGAGTTCCTCTACCCGGTGCTCCAGGCCTACGACTCCGTCGTGGTGGAGGCCGACGTCGAGATGGGCGGCAACGACCAGATCTTCAACCTGCTGGCGGGCCGCGACCTCATGGAGAAGAGCGGCATGGAGCCCCAGGTGGCGCTCACCATGCCGCTCCTCGTGGGCACCGACGGCTCCAAGAAGATGTCCAAGAGCTACGGCAACTACGTGGGCCTGACCGACGAGCCGGCCGACATGTACGGCAAGCTCATGTCCATCCCCGACGGGCTCATCGCCACCTACTACCGCCTCGCCTCCACGCTGCCCGTGGACGAGGTGGACGCCATCGAGCGGGGCCTCGCCGACGGCACGGCCGACCCCTACCGCCTCAAGCGCGCCCTGGCGGCCAACATCGTGGACCTCTACCACGGCGAGGGCGCCGGCGAGAGGGCCGCGGCGGCCTTCGACGCCCTGTTCAAGGAGCACGGGCGCCCCGACGCCCCCGAGGTCGCCGTGGAGGTCAAGGTCAACGACGAGGGCCTCGTGTACCTGCCCCC